>OFMK01000126.1_pt1 | contig 85665 bp, 82 predicted proteins | sample 1541781 | NCBI WGS metagenome assembly OFMK01 (sample SAMN04209250, study PRJEB22552) | human gut metagenome | biome: gut; material: feces | host: Homo sapiens | place: USA: Oklahoma
TGGGCGGGCCATGAGGCGTTGGTCTTAGAGGCCGCAGGCCAGGTAGGCCAACAGAAAACCCACGCTGCTTCTACAACAGTCCAGAGAAAAAGGGTCCGGGGAAAAGAAACTCTTTTCCCCGGCGGGGTCTCGGGGCAGCGCCCCGAGTGTTCTTTCCCCTATTTCTTCCAAGAAATAGGGCCCCGCCCGGGAGGGCACTGTTCCCGCCCGTTCCAACGGCGAGGGAAGCCCCCCCACTCCCCCTGCCGCCGCAAAACACAGCAACAAACCACCAGGATTGGAGAATAGGATGGCCAGAGAAAACACCGCCGCAGAGTACCCCGAACTGCCCTTCCGCCTTGGCGACGAGCTGGACGGCCTGGGCCGGGTGATTAGAATTGAACAGGAGGGGCCGGGAGTATACTACGTGGCTGCCAAGGACCCGGCGGGGGCGTTCCGCCTGCCGGGGGAGTATTACGTGGTCCGGCGGGATTCTCCGGCCATCCCCCGGGAGGCAAAGACTTATGGGGTTCCCCTTCCCCAGTATCCCATGCTCCTGTCCTACGCCCTGGATGAGGCGGACAATGGACATAGAATCGTGCGCTATGAGCTGTATAAATACCGGCTTCAGCACGGCCTGCCCTTGCCGGAGCAGAGCGCCCTCCATGACACCGCGGTATACGGGATGGAGCTTCACCCGGAGTATTTTGGGCCCTACCCGGTGCCCCTCCACACGCCCCGGGGGAATACTGTGCGCCACAAGAGGCTGCTCAACGGGGTGTACTGGATCGAGACCGACCAGTGCCGGGAATTGCTGGCGGTCTGCTATCCCATCGGACAGGGGGACCTGCCGGTAATGGTGCAGGAGTGGGCCCTGCAAACCGACTATGACCGGACCCACGGCATCCATCATACCCTGGGCTATCTGTTTTTTGCGGGACGTGACCTCTGCGTGGCTCTGTTTGAGCTGATGCAGCTCCACCGGGAACTGGAGACCAACGGCATGGTGGACCCTGCGGCGCTGATGAACGCCATCTGGCGGGACAATCCCGCCTATGCCGTCGTCTATAACCTGGAGGAGGCGCTGGGGCTCCACGACACCTTTGGACTTCTGATGCAGCAGGTGGGGGTGGAGCAGGAATTGGTGGGGAGCACAGAGCAGATGATCGTCTATTCTCCCGAGGCGGGGGTGACGTTCCTTCGCTTTCAGGGGTGAGAACAGAAAAAGGCGGGGGCTCTGGGTTTATCTCAGAGCCCCCCGCCTTCTGAAACGGGGTCAGAGGCCAACCTGATACAGGGGAATCACGTTGATGACCGGCTCCTCGTAGGGGTGTACGGCCCGGATGGCGGCCACTGTGGCTTCCACCCGCTCTGTTTGACAGGTGACTTCCACCTTCAGCTCTTGCTCCCGGCTGAGGGCCCCTTGGGTTCCCAGATATGGGGTGGTTCCCGCCAGGGGGCGCCAACAGCTGGTGACCGGGGAATAGGACAGACAGCTGTCATAGGCCCCGATGTGTCCGGCGTCCACCTGCCGCAGAGCGGTTTCCAAGGGGGAGAGATGGGAGGCGGGGAGAAAGATCTCCAGCTTACAATAGGAAAACGGGCGCATGTGGGGTCTCCTTTCCCGGCGAGTGGGGTGAGACGCCCACGCCGTCTGGGTAATAGGTGTTGAGGGTTAGGGTGCGGGAGTCGGGGTCCCAGTCCCCCTGCCAGGGATGCCAATGTCCCTTGCCCTTGGCGCGGAAATCATAGACCGGGACCATCAGCTCCCCAAACAGCAGCCGGGCCGGGGCCAACAGGGTGGAGGCATCAGGATGGGTTTCCAGGTCCCCGGGGCGGGTTCCCTGGAGACAGCGGTCCCATCCCGCCCGGTAGGCGTAGACCATGTTTTTCTCCAGGTCCACCTGCTGCCGGCGGGAAGACCAGCGGGCGGGATAGCCCACTGCAGGGGGCAGGGAACTCAGCCCCCGCTGAAAGCGCAGCTGGGCCTCTGCCTGAAACAGGTCCCGTACACAGGCGTAAACCCGTCCCTCCACCATCCGCAGGCGAAGGGCGGGGTCCAGCATCTGGACCATGGTGTCCTCGTCATAGTGGCGGAGGCGGCAGCGGAAGGTGGGGATGCCCTCTCCGGCCATGATCCTCTGGACCTGAAGGGCCATTGCCTCCGCCTCCGTCTGGGAGAGGGGGGCACGGGGATGGAAGCGGCCGCCGGTGTGGCCTGGGAGAATCCCCGTCTGAACAGCTGTCAGGGCGTACCCCGCCGTGCCGGCGGGAAACTGTGCCTGATCTGAAAAGCCCGGAGAACAGGTCGCCGCCTGGGCAGCGGGAAACTCCAGCCCCAAGGCTCGGACCGCCATGCGGGCCCCTTCCCAACGGGGCAGGGGGGCGTCGGGACAAAACTGCCCGGCGGGACGGTCCTCCGGCAGGAGCAGGCCGGCGCAGAGGGCGCTGTGCAGCCAGCCCTCTTTCCGCAGCCAGTGCGCGGCCAGGTCCCCCCAAACCAGGGGCTGGGCCGTGCAGTGTGCGCTCATCCACTGGACCGCCTCGCTGTCCGGGGACAAATGGGCGGCCTTAAGCAGGAGTTTGGTCAGCCGCGCCCGGGTGACAGGGCGGGCGTCCTGTTTCCGGCCTGGGGTCCGCCGGGCCAGGATAGGAACCAGAGACCCGGCGGCCAGCAGGCCGCCCAGGGCAGGTTTCCACCAGTTCATGGCATAGTCAGCCTCCGTCTCATTGGAATCTGTGTTGGACTGCGTCCACTCCATAAGACGAAAGTTTTTCCAAAAACGCAACGGCTTTTGGAAAAATTGCGGAAATATTATGAAATAGAAATCCACAGGGTGGCTCGGCCCCCGCCGGAGGTGTTTTCCAGGCATAGTCCGCCGCCGTGGGCCCGGGCGGTCTGGGCGGCGGAATAGAGGCCCATCCCCAGATGCCCGCCCTGGGGGCGGTTGGGCTCCTCGGTGTAGAAGAGCTTGCCGGCCTTGGCCAGTGCCTCGGGGGAGAAGCCGGGCCCGCTGTCCTGAACCCAGAGAAACAGCCGCTGGGCGGTCAGGCGCAGGCCGCAGTCCAAGGCCTGCCCGGCGGGGGTATAGCGGACGCCGTTGCTGAGCAGGTTTTCCGCTGCCCGCAGAAAGGCGGTCCGGTCCAGGGAGAGTGCCCGGTCCGGCAGGGGATGGGGGTCGGTCTGCCAGGAGAACGTGATCCCCTTGGGGGCGGTCAGGTCCCGGCCCAAAGCGGCGCAGGCCTGGGCCAGATCGGCACAGGAGACCGTCTGGGCAGAGGTGGCCGGGGAAAACCCCGTCGTGATGGCCTGGAGGTGGGTGACGTAGTCCTCAGCGCTACGGGCCCCCCGGAGGATGGCCTGGACACAGGCCTGCTGGGCCGGGGGGAGGTTGTCCTCGTCCAGCAGCTCCGCATTGCCGCTGATGATGGTGAGGGGCGTTTTCAGATCATGGGCCAGGGCGGCCAGCAGGGCCTGCTTCTGCTGCTCCCCTGCCCACTGGTCCTGGAGGGAGGCGGCCAGCTCCCGGCGCAGGGTGTCCAGGGCGGTGAGGGCGGCCTGGAGTTCCCGGACCTGCGCCTGGGCGGGGAAGGGGGTGTCCAGTGTCTGCTGGGCGACCCCGTTGCAGGCCAGGGTGATGGCCTGGGCGTCCCGGCGCAGACCCTTGGTATAGTGATGGGTCCGCCAGAGAGCCACCAGCACCAGGCACCCCAGGCAGACCAGGAAGAACAGGAGCTGGAAATCCGGCAGCCTCTCCTGGAGGGTGGGATTGGCGTAGCAGACTGCGTAGTCATACTGGAGCAGACAGACCCGCCCACCGGACAGTGGAACCGACCAGTAGTATTTTGTGTAGAGAAATCCGTGGCGTGAGACCTCGCCGGCGAGGACCTTCTGGGCCCAGGTCTCCTCTTTCGGGGACAGGTTGCTCTCCAGGATGCCGCTACTGTCCGCCAGCGCCCAGCGATAGTAGAATGGGATTTCCCCGGGGTCAAAGGTCTCCTGGGCCTGGAGGAGGACGGTGGTCCGCTCCAGATTCCGGGCGCCGGTGTCCGCCGGGAGAACTGCCCCCATGCGGATCAGCTGGAGCAGGACGAACCAAAGCGCCAGGAGCACCCCGGCCAGCAGGGCCATGGTGCTGAGCAGATACCGCCAGAACAGACCATTGAGACTGCGCTGTTTCCCCTTCATGGCAGGTCTCGCTTCCACCGGTAACCCACGCCCCAGACGGTGTCGATGGGATGGCAGTCCAGGGCGCGGAGCTTGGCCCGGATGTTTTTGATGTGTTCGGTGACAGCGGCTTGGTCCCCGGGGGCGTCAAAGCCGAAGACCGCCTCGTAGATCTGTTCCTTGGAGAAGGTCTGGCCGCTGTGCAGGGCCAGGTATTCGCAGATGGCGTACTCCCCCCGGGTGAGCTTCACCGGCTGCTCTCCCCAGTAAACCGCCTTCTCCCCCAGGTCAAAATCCAGGCCGCCCCGGCGGAACCGGTGCTGGGGGGTACGGTGCTGCCGGCGCAGGTGGGCCGCGACCCGGGCCCGGAGCTCCCCCAGGCGAAAGGGCTTGGTGAGGTAGTCATCGCCGCCCAGGCCCAGTCCTTGGATGACGTCGGCCTCCTCGGTTTTGGCGGTGAGGAAGAGAATGGGACAGTCTGCCAGGGCACGGACCCGCTGGCAGGTGGCAAAGCCGTCCTCCCCGGGCATCATCACGTCCAGCAGAATACAGTGGGCCCAGCGGCAATGGGCCTCGGTGACGGCGCTGCCCCGGTCCAGGGCAGTGACCTGGTGCCCGTCCCGCTCCAGGGCGGTGAGGAGCAGCTGGCGCAGGTCGGCATCGTCGTCCACCACTAAGATGTGGGCCATAATGGACCCTCCTTTCTTCAGCCCATGGCCAGGAGAAGGAGCCAGGACAGGGCGTACAGGATGTAGATATGGGCGGGGTAGAAAGCATAAAAGAACCGGCGGTACCCCGCGCCGCGCTGTCCATTATAACACAGCAGCAGGGGTGTGGCCAAGAGGCCCCCCATCCATTCGTAGTAGGTGGTGAACATTTGAACCATCTGAAAATCCGGCCAGGTGCGGACCTGAAGATAGACCAGGACAAAGTGCCAGCCGAAGGAGACCACATTGAGGGCGATCACCTGGGCGATGCGGCTTCTCTTGGCGAAGTAGAGGGCCAGGCCCACCAGAATAACGGGCAGACTCAGGTCCCCGGTGAAGTTCATCATGGGCAGCACCGCGTAGCCCAACACCCCGAACACGGTGGCCGTTTGGGGAAACAGGAGGGTGCACCGTCCGGCCAACTGGGGCCAGAGCACCAGAAACACCACCAGAGCCAGGCCCAAAACCACCTTGGAAGCCCGCCGGCTGGCGATCCACTCAAAGCCCTGGTAAAAGAGCAGCAGCAGGACAAAGGTGGACAGCATGGAGTTTTCCGGGTAAAAGCCGTCCGGCCGGGTGAGCCAGCCGCCGTACCGCATGAAAAACAGGAGCAGTCCCATGGGGGCGGCGAGAACCCAGACCCGGAAGAAATACTTTTTCCGGTTGCTGGTGTGGACAAAGCCCTCCACCAGGCAGAACAGGAACAGGGGCGCGGCCAGGCGGCCGACCATGCTGCACCAGGTGGGAATGCAGCCGGTATAGCCGAAGAAGTAATAGATGTGGTCCAGCACCATGCTCACCACGGCGATGCCCTTGAGGGCGGTGTCGGTCAGGCCCCGCCGGGCAGCGGCGGGGCGAAGGGATTCGGTCATAGAAAACACTCCTTTGTAATGGATGAGACCAGGATACCGGGTGTTTCTAAGGAAAGGATAAGGAAATCCCCTGTTTGAACAAAAAATACGCGGTGGGAAATTTATACTTGTCCTCCGGATCCTTCTGATACCCATAGGGCGGGATGGAGGCGATCCGGGTACCGACTTCTGCTTTCATCTGGATCACCGTGTTGATTTTCTGGCTGGTCATGCGGGGAAAATACTCGTTGAACAGGTTGAAGAACATGGCCAAATTCTCGTCAGCCGGTGTGTTGGTCGCGTTGTCATAGCCCTCGCTGAGAGAGAACAGCCGCACTTTGAACGAGGGCAGCGTCACTTCTATCAAATTGTTAGCAAAGGACTGGTTGCGGGACAGGCGGCTCAAATCTGTGACAATAAGACTATTTACCTCTCCGCAGAGGATCATTTGCATGGTCCGTTGGAACGCGGGGCGGTTGACCGTTGTCCCCGTGATTCCATCGTCGGTGTAGACCCCAACAAACTCCCAATCGTTACGACCTTTAATGTAGTTGGTGTAATAATCAACTTGCGCAGCGTAGCTGCTGAACTGGTCATCGTGGTCTGTGGAAACACGGGCATATCCAGCCACACGGCGCTTTTTCTGCTGGTTGATTGGCGTTGCTGTAAATCTGGTCAGCGTTGCCGGAATCGTGGTAATCTTCTTAGTCGTTTTTGGCATGGCGTTCCCTCCATTTCGCTTTCATGACCTCGCTCATGTGCTTCTTCCGTTCCTCAGTCTGGCGTGGCATCTGGCGCTTCTGGACGAAGATTCGGGAAGCCTCGTGTCCGTCACGAAAGTGAAAGACAATCTCATTGTCTGCGGGCACCGTTGCGTAAGCCAGCTGCTGATTGAAAAGCTCCTCGTCAAAATCCGGTAGGCCCATTACGTCAGCAATGAGCGTCTTGAGTGTAACTTCTCGGATGCCGACTTTGAAGCAGCCCGCCGCTGTTGGCGACGAGCAGTACCAAGAACGTACAATTGTCCCGTCCACACGCTTGTGAGTCTGGACACGATAGTTCGCTCCGCAGTGCCCGCATTTGATGAAGTGGGTGAAGGTGTTATAGCACTTCCATCCGGGTTCCCGACTGCGCCGGTATTCGCTGACCGCTTTTCGCCGTTCTGCTGTCCAGCTGTCCTTTTTTGCATTCCGACTCCAGTGATGCTCAAGTGAGGTTCCATCAGTAAAGTCGAAGATCATAGTACCAGGAGCTGGAATCGTAATCTTTTTGACCCATTCCGAGAAGGTCTCCTCATCAAATTCCGGCAGGCCGAGCACTTTGGCGCATTCTTCTTTCAGAACCTCCTCGCGTATTGTGCCGGAGGAACAGTGTGCTCCTTTACGTTTGTTTGTGCCGCAGCCGTAGAAAGTGTAACGCTCCCCAAGCTGGCTGGTCTTGGCCCAATTATTCCGGGTGTTGCGTACAAAACTGGCACTGCAGAGACCACATTTGATTTTTGATGTAAAGCAGCTGGTGTTGATGCTCCAGCTTGCAAAAACACCGAGCTCCCGTCGCCGTGCAATTTCGGCCTGCACTGCTTGATAGGTCTCCATCGGTATGATGGCCTCGTGCGTACTTTCTACGAAATACTGCGGAAGCTCCCCGCGGTTCTTGCGGGTTGTCTTGCTAATTGGGTCAAGGATATATTCCTTTTGAAAGAACTTATGTCGCTACCAGATAATGACATCCAAGCGATGGTTTGCTTTTTTGAAACAATTGGTTCCTTCTTTAAGGTTGGGGATGCAAATCTTGAGTCATTATATCTCGAAGACGTGATCGAGATTATTAATAGACTGAAGGCAACTGTCGCATTCATGAATAAAATTGAATCTCCAGAAATTGATTATGAAAGAATGATTTCGCTAACTTTGTATTTACATTTAAGTCAGCAAATATCTATTGAATTGTCGACTTTGCCATGGCTATATGTTTCTTATAAACATTTTTTATCCAATGAAATAGATAAAGCCTCACAGCTGACAGAAATTGATGGACAGCAGGAGGCCTTTCAAAAGGATACGTATACAATTCGTGATTCTATCTATGGCTCATATGAATTGGATATTGAAGAATATAACGATGTCGTTTCAGAAAATATATATGAAAATCGATATCCGGGGTATTTAGATATGCGATATAAAGCTATCGTATATCTATACCGTAATGGCGCAAATCTCTCCAAGAATAGACGATATGTAATAGATTTCCTGTTTCATTTTATGAGGGACATTGGTGTTATTGGAGGTGTGTCTTTTGAGAAAGGCATTGAATATTATTCAGACGTTCCTCAAACTACACTGTTAGATGAAAAAATGAAAAATAGTGCCGTTACAGTTGCTAAAATTGTTTTAAACGAAGAAATGAACCATAATCTTTCTGGTATTTCACCGAAATACAGCGTTCTAAAAATGGGTCCTACTTGGAGAGCTCCAAATTTGATTTCTGCTTTGTATTTTTCTGTGTTCTACTTACGTCCCGGCACAGATGTTTATCGCAAGTGCGAAAATCCAGCATGCAATAATCGTTTTGTTGTTAAAACTACAAACGGTCGAAAAAAATACTGTTGCGCTAATTGCAGAAACGCAACAGCTCAGAGAAACCATCGAAAAAAGGTGAAAGCTAATAAAATATGATGAAACCAGAGTTAAATATAAACAAATATCAGCAAATATCTTAAAAATCCGACGCTGCTGTGGTATAATACAGAATGAATTTTTATAGCAATGACATTTAGCGAGGTGTTCAGAATGACTAAAAATGAAAATGATAACTATATTAGCATTGATGAAGCCGCAGAGTATTTAGGCATAAAGACAGTTACGATTCGTAACTGGATAAAAAAAGAAATGGTCCCAGCACACAAGGTTGGAAAGCTGTGGAAATTTAAGCGTTCCGAGTTGGATGAATGGGTCAAAAGTGGAAAGAGCGCAATTAATTAGAAATGAGGTTAAAACTACATGGACTACAATAGCTTGCCAAATTTTTATGCTGCTCTTGACGCCAAATATAATGTAACGAACAACGAGTTGAATAGTGCTACGTACACAAATGTTGATTGTAACTTTGTTTACAGCGCTAAGTATGCTCGACATAGATGGTTTAATTATAAGGAAGGATTCTCTCCTATTCTGGTTGAGAAAATCTTCAATGAATACAAACTGAACAAGTCTTCCGTTGTCTGTGATCCATTCTGTGGAGCCGGAACTACTGTTGCTGTCGCAAAGGCCAAAGGAATGAAGTCTATTGGTTTTGAAGTTAATCCTTTTGCAGCATTTATTACAAAGGTCAAAACTGAGAATTATAGCAAAGATAATATGGAGGAATTCGAAAAACTCCTACAGGAGCTATCGACTATTGAGATTGCAATCAATATTGAGCTTCCTGAAAATGAGTATTTGCGTCGTATATTTGAGTCTGAAATGTTGTTGGCACAGCTCAATATAAGAAAGTACATCAATGAATTACCAGAGAGTAAGCCGAAGGAATTATTGTTTTTTGCTTGGATTTGCACACTTGAAGAGTGTGCACTATACAGAAAAGCAGGTAATGGATTAAAAATAAAGAGACGTCCACCAACTTATGATAAGGGCTGTGCATTCAAGTTCGCAATGGAGTGTATTTCGAAGAAAGCGGCTTCTATGATTGAGGATTTTTCGCTTGAAGATAACGGCCCAATTCCACAAGTGTATGTGGAAAGCGTTACAACGATGGAAAAAAATGTGGCGAAGAACACCGTAGATTTAGTTCTTTTTTCGCCGCCGTATGCAAATTGCTTTGACTATACGAAGATTTATTATTTGGAGCTTTGGTTTGCGGGTTTTGTAAACTCCACAAGTGATCAAAAAAATATCCGTATGAAATCTTTGAGATCACATTGCCATGCTACGTGGCCGGAACGCTATACCAGTTTTAATTTGCCAGAGCTGAACGATCAAATAATTCCGTTATTGCGTCAGCAGAAGCTTTGGACAAACAAAATACCGGATATGCTTAACGGCTATTTTGCAGACATGGAGGAAGCACTTCGACAGATATATGATTCTCTGAAGAGTGGCGGACATTGTGCAATTGTTGTTAGCAATTCTGCGTATGCTGGCATTGTGATTCCGACAGATGTGTTTTTGGCAATGATTGCTGAAAAAATTGGATTTAAAGTTCAGGAAATCGCAGTGGAAAGGCTTATTATCACAAGCTCACAGCAATATAAAAAAACTGAACGTGTACGAAAATACTTGCGTGAGAGCATAGTGAAATTAGAGAAATGAGGTTTCCAGAATGGAAGTAATTAAATTGGATGATTTTCCAATCAATCCGATTCAGGATCAGATATATGAAATCATCCCCGACAAGACTAAAATTGTAGCCTCAACCAATAGGTTGTTTAATAAATACCCGACAAGGTATATTTCTGCCGTGCCCCGTTTTGCAATTAACGCATATTCAAAGGCTGGAGAAACTGTGCTGGACCCGTTTTGTGGATCAGGAACTACTGCGATAGAAGCGATGCTTTTGGGCAGAAATGCTATGTCAATTGATATTGACCCATTTGCCCGATTGCTCATCAAAGTGAAAACTACAGTTTACTCCAAGGAGGATATTGATTTTCTCGATGAGGTTGTAAGGAAAATAAAGGAGATGTCTCCCGACGAGAGTTTTCAGTATCCGATTCCCGGTATTCCTAATATCGAGAAATGGTTTTGTGATAAATCAATTCTGTGGCTTTCGTTCTTTAAGTATACAATCGATAAACTTGCAGCAGAGAACCAGAATGTCAAGGATTATTTATATGTTGTCCTTTCTGGGATTATTCGAAAGGTTTCGAATGCTGATGAGGTTTCTCCAAAACCGTATATATCCACAAAGTACCCCAAGACACCTGCTGACCCTTCAGAGCTGTTCTTTAAAGTAGAGGATATGTATAGAGAGGCTATTATTGGATTTTCTGAGGCCGTTGCACCACTCCATTGTAATAGCACTATTTTAGAGAGCAATAATGCCAGAACAATTAATGCAGAAAACACTATCGATTTGGCAGTAACATCTCCGCCATATATTAATGCTTATGACTATGTGCGTAGTTTGCGTTTTGAAGATATGTGGCTTGGTTTGGCATCGAATGAAGAATTGAAAAAAAGCAAGCAGTCGTATATTGGGACAGAAATTTCAAAATCTTTTTACGATAAATACCGCTATGCTTCGCAATCAGAAACAGTTGTCCCGATTGTGGAAAAAATCACTGAAGTTGATGCAAAACGTGCAGCCATTGTAAATACCTACTTCGAGGATATGGCAAAAAATATGATTGCTGTACGTGAAGAATTGAAACAGAACGGACGGTATGTAATCGTGGTCGGAGATAGTAATATTCGTGGGCAGAGTATTCCTACGGCAAAAGTTTTGGCCGAGATTGCAGAGAAAAATGGATATATATTTGAGCTTAGTTTCAAATATGTTATTCGTGATAGATATCTTCATCTTCCACGAGGTAACCGTGGCGGCATCATCAAATACGATGAAATATTGGTATTAAAAAAGAAGTAATGAAAAGGAGGAATGGACTATGGATCTTCGTGGCTGGGACTATACCGGTCGAAATATTGGGCCAGATTTGCATAGGCAGTTCCGAATCATGATCGATTGCTTGTCAGATTCCTCGTTCACGGATCATTCGTCTTGGGGAAACGGAATACAAGATCGTTTAGCGGAGCAAATGCAAATATCATCTTCAGGTGCAGTACGAACAGTAAAACGTGTTTGCGTAAATTTCGGCTTTTTAAATGAAGATTCCTTTAGCAGTCGAAATGAGATGGACATACAAAACCTTTTGACGGACAGAGGAAAACTGGTCTACCAAGCAGCTAAGCTGGAAGAACAGGTGGGGTTTGCTGACAATTACGAAGATGATGTAAAAGAAAAGATCTATGCAGAAATCAAGAAATTATATGAGGAAGCTTATTGCGATGCATTACGCTTTTACTACTTCAAAAACAGTGATGGAAGCAAATTACATCCATTAAGAGCGACGCTGAGAGCATTGAACAAATACGGGCGTATGGATAAATGGGAATGGTATCTGTTAAACACTTGTATTCGACATGATGATTGTGATGTCGAAGAGGCCGCTCTGGATGATTATATCACCAGATATCGTAATGGTGAATATGACTTCACTATGAGAAATGTAATAGAGAAGCCAAAAGGGCATCAATATATACCTCAGTATTTTGAATTTGCTGGACTACTTCATGTTATTCAACGCCCTGAATGGTCAATCAGTGATTCTGGTAGACACACGGAAGTTAAATCGGAAGTTCTTGAAGCTGATTTCTTGGAAAAGTTATATGGAGGTAGCCTGTAATGGATACAAGTAGAATTCATAATACAATGGACAATTTAAGTCAGTTGCTTGGGTATACTACGCCGGATAGAGTTGATGAAGGAACTGGGCACGATGGTGTGGATTTAGATCACTGTGACAGAAAAAAAGGCGGTACAAATGTATTGCTTTATGGTGTACCCGGTTCTGGTAAAAGCTACACTATTCAACATGAATATTGTAGTGATGAAAACCGAATGGAGCGCCTTGTGTTTCATCCGGATTACACGTATTCCGACTTTGTAGGCCAGATATTGCCGACAGTATCGGCCGATGACAAAGTACGTTATTTATTTACGCCCGGTCCATTTACCAGATTGCTTTGGAAGGCATACCACAATCCAGATATTGAATATTTTCTGATTATCGAAGAAATTAATCGTGGAAATGCTCCAGCAATTTTTGGTGAGGTATTCCAACTTTTAGATAGGACAACTGATGATACGAGTTTCCCTATGGGTACCAGCGAGTATTCCATCACTAATGCGAATGTCGCAGCAATAGTTTACGGAGATCCAGAGCATAAAGTTCGTATTCCCTCTAATATGTCTATTGTTGGGACAATGAACACGTCTGATCAGAATGTGTTCACGTTAGATACTGCCTTTCAGAGACGTTGGCATATGCGTTTAATTGAGAATTCATTTGAAAATCATCCTTACGCAAACGATAAAATTTTAGATACCGAAGTGACGTGGAGTGCTTTTTGTCGTGCTATTAATAAAGAAATTTTAGATGGCAATGTAAGAATGACATCCTCAGAAGACAAACGCTTAGGAGCCTATTTTGTTTCAAAACTGGATTTGTGGTACGATCCGGTTGCAGATGACGTAGACGCAAGTGAACAGGCTCGAATTGTGGCAAAACATCATAACAGACGTTTCCCTGAGAAAGTCATAAAATATCTGTGGGATGATGCGTTTAAGTTTTCTCGTGAAAATATTTTTGAAATAAGCTCTTACAAGAGTCTTGAAGCTGTTATAAAAAAATTTACATCTGAAACCGGAAACGAACGTTTTGCCTTTTTCAAAGAAGGAATGTTTAATGCTATTACCGGGCAGAACAACGGCGAAGATTAACATGAGGTGGTGATACCGTGGATTTAGACGCAAGATTGCTTGACAGATGCCATATTAATAAAAACGATGAAGGAGACCGTTTCGTCGGAATAAAGGCGGATTCTGAAAACGCAATGGTCTATTTTCCTGTGGGATATCAATTACCTGAAACTGACCAAGAAATCCGCAGAGATATATTGCATTTGATTTCTGTATTGGCTGAGTTTACGGATAAGTCTGACCGTGTGCTTGCAATGAAAAAGTTTGAAGCGCCGCAATCGGTTGATTTTCCGATCAATGCCTATATGGAGGTGATCAACTATTATCTGGAACAAAACTCCTATTACACTGAAAAAGAACCTGTTTTTAAGACGAGCGATCGAGGTAGTATTGATTGGGCAAAAACTATCAGAAAACAGCGTCCTCTTATTCAATCTGATGGGTCACCAGTGTACACAGAGTACACTGTAAGAGTGTCGTCGCCCAACGATAAAAATTTGATAACACAAATTCACAAGTATTGTGTATATGAGAGTTTTCAAAAACTTGGATGGCTATTTACGCCTGATTTGCCACCTAAACCAACAATCGAAAAGAACACCAAAATGTTTCTTTCGGTGTTGAATGATAAGTTGGCAAGAACCAACAATGATAAAAATAAGCATTTATTTACGGCGATGATTGCCGTCTTGAAGTATATTGATGAGCAGACAAATCTGAAGCAGTTTTATTTTGGTACAGATTCTTTTGAATATGTATGGGAGAAACTGATAGACCGAGTGTATGGAATAAAAGATAAGTACAAGTTTTTCCCGCGGACACGCTGGTATCTCAAGGGGAAGGTAAAAGAGAATTATGCTTTGGAGCCGGATTCTATCATGTTGCACAACGGTAAAATATATGTGTTAGATGCCAAATATTATCGTTATGGCATTACCGGTAATCCCATGCATCTGCCCGAATCGTCTTCGATAAATAAGCAAATCACATATGGTGAATACATATATACACAAGAAAGATTCAAACGTGAATATGGAGATGACGTGCCGGTTTATAACGCCTTTTTAATGCCTTACAACAGCGCCAAAAATGTGTTCGGTTTTGATTCGATATACGGTAATATTGGTGAGGCAAAGGGTGATTGGAAGGTCGGAGATCATAATTACGAAAGAGTTCAGGGCATTGTTGTAGACATTAGATACCTTATGTATCACTATACTGGAAATCATAAAAGCAAGATATTACAATTGGCTGATACTATCGAACAGGCATTGCATGATAATGGGCAGATGATTTAATTATAAGATGAATTATATGAGGGTAAACACAGTGAGTGTATATTATGAAGAACGAAAAGGATTGATAACTCAAACCCTCTCTTTGTCGTTGGAAGAACTTTTGAATTCATTTATACAGGGTTATCACTATTTTAACAGAAAGGGTTCCTTTGAACTTGCGTTTAAGGGGGCCAATCACGAAGATCGATGGACGCATGAAATTATCTGCATATTACCACCAACGATGGCTCCATCTCCTAATATATTTTTATCACGTGTTTACAGGATAAATATATATGGTCTATTATAGAATATTGCGAAAGCTATACTGAAGAAATCCTCTTTTCTGTAATTGAGATGTTATATGCGCACATAGGTGTTTACCATTATTCGACTGGGAAGATTGACGTAAAAGATGAAAAAGCTCTGTTTTCAGAACAAATAAATAATTTACTGCGATCTTATAAGGATGGTTACTATTTAGAACGGTCTAATGGCTTTATTATGGAAATGCCCAACAAAGCTCTTCAAGAGCAATTAAGTTATGACGGAGCCGAATTGCCAGAAGATGTATTAGAACAGTTAAAATCTGCTTCAAGGATGTATTATCGTTTTGATACAGATATGGAAGCTAAGAAAAAACCTATCAACATTCTTGCAGATATCCTCGAAAAAGTAAGAGACGACTTGAAGGAAACACTGAATCAAGAATACGATGTTTCTAAGAATGAGCATGACCGTCCCATTTTTGGTATTGTGAATGAATATAATATACGACATAATAAGGCCGATCAAAAGACTGACTACAGTCGTGAAATCGGGTATGATTGGATGATGCAGTATTATACCAGCACAATAATTACCTATTATAAACTGAAAAAAGTTTATGCCAATCCATAAGTAAACCTTTTAATTTTGGCATACTTTTTAATTTTACCCTTTCCGGGCCTGCCGGGATGACTTCTGGCACCGTCCGAGGCGGGTAAGTACACTGACAATAGAATAAATGCTGGGCTTCCACTTCTATGAGCTGGCCCCCACGCTCATCAATGAAGTCGCTTTCGGAAAGGCGATTATCAACCCAGATTACAGCGCCGACCCGCTGGCAGCGGCAATAGCCTTACATGAAGGCTTTACCTATCAGCCCAGTGCCGATTTCTTTTGGAAACAGGCGTTGGGCAATGAGAATAGCGACCTCTTTACCACTACCCGGCACTTGACCGCCGATTATCTGGATGCCATCAAGAGCAGTATGGAGGAGGGCGAGTATCTGGTGATTGCCTGCCGTTCCTATGATAAGGGACTTGACAAGGCGTATACGAATATTGCGGTGAAGAAAATCCCACAAATGCTCCTTGACCGCTGTGAGTTTGGCAAGGACGATTACAGCCTGAATATCGTTCACCCATCGGCCTATGAGGTCGAGGAGGTGGAAGACGATGAGTGAGCGTTTTCCGTTATACACCACCGACTATATCAGCGGTGTTATGTCGTTGCGTAAGCCCCAGACTGCTTCTCTGAGAATTCTGGAGGAAATCGTTACCTCGGTCAATCTCCGTAAAGGGATGAACCTGAAAGCAGCACTGGGCAGCGTCCACGCCATGTATCCCACTTGCTCAGACTTTGAACGGGAATTCATGTCACTGACCTTTACCCTTGCCACCGGCGTGGGCAAGACTCGCCTGATGGGTGCGTTCATCGCTTACCTGTATACGTAACACAATATCAAGAATTTCTTCGTTGTTGCGCCCAACACCACTATCTATGACAAGCTGAAAAAAGACTTGAACAATAACAACAGCCCCAAGTATGTGTTCTGCGGCCTGGGCTGCTTCCCCGTACTGCTGCAGATTATCACTGATGATGATTACAGGGACAAAAGTATATCCCTATATGATTCGGATATTTATAAAAGAGAGCGCCAATATGCGCAAGGTGAACGAGTTGCTGGGTGACTCGTTCTACCGGTACCTTTCTAACCTGCCCGACTTGGTGCTCATCATGGACGAGTCCCACCACTACCGCGCGGAAAGAGGCGCTCAAGCGCTTAACGACCTGTACCTGCTGCTGGGGCTGGCGTTGACGGCTCCCCCTTGTAACAAAAGGTGCAAAACAAGTCCCTTTCAAAAATGTGGTATACGAATATCCGCTGTCCAAGGCCATTGAGGACGGCTATACCCGGACACCCTTTGCTGTGACGCGCTCCGACATTGATTTTTACAAGTTAGGTGACGAGAAGCTTGATAAACTGATGCTAATAGATGGCGTCGCCTGCCACGAGCGGACAAAGGGAAAGTTGGAAGTCTATGCGGCAAATTACGAAAAACCCCTTGTAAAGCCCTTTATGCTTGTGGTTTGCAAAGATACCCGTCATGCACAATGGGTGGAGCATTTCATAAAATCTGACGAGTTCAAAAATGGCGCGTACCGCAACAAAACAATCACCGTTCACTCCAAGCAAAAAGGCGCTGAAACAGAAGCCAATACCCGTTTGCTGCTGGATGTGGAAAGCCCTGACAATCCCGTTGAAATCGTCATTCATGTCAATATGCTGAAAGAGGGCTGGGATGTCAACAACCTCTATACCATTGTTCCGCTTCGCACCGCTGCTTCTAAAATCCTACGGGAACAAATGGTAGGGCGTGGACTTCGCCTGCCTTATGGAGAGCGTACCGGGGACAAAGATGTGGACGCAGTGATGCTCACCGCTCACGATAAGTTTCAGGATATACTGGCTGAAGCGCAAAAAGGCGATTCCATCTTCAAGGCAGGTAATGTCATTCAGGCAGAGGAAGAACTGGACGAACCAGAGGAAATCGTCTATACTCAGCTCTCACTGGATATTGACCAAAATGAGACATTAGAGCAGGCTTATGTGCAAACGGGACTGCCAACAAGCGAAGAAAACGACATTCTGCTGCAAACGGCAAAAGCCTATTTGCAAGTGGAAACGATAAACTACATTGCACAAAACGGGAAAGTACCTTTTGTCCTTGCTCACCCGGAAAAGAAGAAAATCGTACAGACAGTGACGCAGAAGCTGGAAGAAAATTAGGATTGGGGAAAGATATTTAAGAACAATGAAAATCCCTTCCTTACATGGTCGGAGGAAGAGGCAGAGCAGACCTACACGACGATCATTGGAAAGTTCATTCCCATTCCCCGTATCCGAGTAACGGACGCAGGGGTGGAGGAATATATCTTTGTGGACTTTGATCTTGATCTCAGTGTGTTTACCCACATGCCAATCAAAAACGAGCTGCTGACTCAAAATCTTGAGGACATGAGTGACTGGGAGCGAATCAAGGGCGACGCCATTGATTTTGAGGGCTATCACCCCGAGAAAGTGATTCTAACAGAGCTTCACAAAAAGCTGGAGATTGACTATGAGCGCTGCTCGAAATTGTTGTTTAAGCTCATCACACAGGTGTGCGACCACTATGAAACCGGCTATGGTATAAACGGAATGCAGAATATCGTTATGATGTACCGGCGGGAGATTGCGGGTAAGATATGCGACCAGATGATGAAGCATTTCTATTGTGAAAACGGCCTTTTTCAGGAAGAAGTCATTGATGTCGAATACAGCAACCTGCCGCAGAAATTGAATTGCAGGCAAAAAGTCGGGCTGTATGATGTTTCAAGGAGAATTATGAGGGGCATATCAAATCTGTTCTGTTCACGGGAATCAAAAAGGGCGTGTCTCCTGAAGCTAAATTTGATTCTGATGAAAGCGAACTGACACTGGCTCGTTTACTTGATCGGGACGATGATGTGTTGAAATGGCTGCGTCCTGCACCTAATGAGTTCAACATTACATACAACCGTGGCAAGCGATATGAGCCTGACTTTGTGGTAGAGACAGCAGACTGTTGCTATCTCGTGGAAGTAAAGGGCGAGAACAAGCTGACCGATCCTGATGTGCTTGACAAGAAAAAGCGAGGTATTCAATATTGCGATGTCTCGACTCGTTGGTATAAAGCGAATGGGTATAAGCCGTGGAGATATTTGTTTATCCCGTCCAAGCAGGTGCTCCCTAATTCATCATTTGCACAATTAGCCAAGCGTTTTCAAGAACAGTGAGATAATGCTTTGAAAATGTTTCTAAAAAAGCTGCTCTCACCGCTGACATAGAGCAGGAAGAACCCTGCCTTGTATTACAGACGGCTTGTGTGCTGCCTTTGACTGTAGGGTGGAGAAAAAGTATCGTCAGGAAAAGGTATCTGGTTATAGCGTCAATAATTGCTACACCTAAACTTTGTGACACGTTTTGCAACTGTGGCTTTGCAAAATGGAGTGGATGTCAAGAGGATCTCATCCGCGCTGAGACATTATGATGTTGGGTTTACCCTGTACACTTAACACCCACCACCCAGCAGATACAGGAGCAGGCGGTGGAAAAGATAGCAGTCAACACAAGTGATGTGAGCACAGGAAAAAGCACCGGAGAGAAGGTACACCCTCCTCTCCGGTGCTTTCTGCCTCTTTCAGGTGTGAATCACGGTGTGGGTCTTATCCACCTCGAAGAGGCGCAGAAAAAACAGTGGTCGTTACAAATCATCTGCTCTGCCAACTGAACTACCTTCCTATCGTTTGATATGCACTTGGGGATATAATAGATTTGATATCTTACCCGCCGGTTCCGCCTAAACATCCTTATTACACGGCGGGGAAACCGTCCGCCTAATAAAGACGTTTTCTACTGTATTCACAGAGGGAGTACCTTTTGGCACTCCCTCTGTTGTTTTCGTTGAGATTGCCGGCGTAGTTGAAGTAATCATTCCTACAATGGCAGCTCTCAATGCCTCCAGCGGAATCCATCAACTTGGCAATATTATTTCCAGTGTAAAACAGTATTTTAATCCTAATCTGAAAATCCGTGGTTTCGTGTTTACACGGTTTGTCCCTCGATTTAAAATTAGCAAGCAAATTGGAGACATCGCCAATCTTCTTACTGATTTACTCGATACTAAGATGTTCTCCACATACATTAGACAGTCTGTAAACGCTCCTGAAGCAACCTATATGCGAAAAGGCCTCGTCGACATAAAAAGTGGAGCTTGCTGTGATCCAGGCCCGTGGCTTTGTCAGTATTAAGAGAAGGAAGTACATCCCCAGTGATCTTTAATCGTTAGGCCTTTCCAAATCAAAAGTGTCGAATATTAGCAACAACCCACGATGCATCAAGCAGGCCCTGAACGCCTGGTCTTCGCCGCCTCCAGAAAATCACTCCGCTTCTCGCACTTCGATTCGGTATTTGACTCTGTTGCCATATCTTGCTGCTCGCAGCAATCCCAGTTTCTCAAACTTTAGGACGAATCCACGGATCGTCGCATAGGCAGCATTCCCGAAGGCTTTCTCCAGCTGTTTGGTAGAAAACTCGCTGCTTCCATAGGCAGTAAGGACAAAATGCCACAGAGCCTGCTCTTTTTCCGTCACGTTGCCTTGCTCCAGCGCGCGCTGAAAGGCGTCCGTAATACTGGGCGCGGGCAGCGCGGTGACCAGTTTATGGTATACGTTTTCAATGAAATAGACCAAGAAAGGCGTCACATCCAAAATTTCGCTGATCTGGGTGTTCTGTTCTGCCAATGTGTAGGCATCGTAATAACCCCGGCGGCTTTTTCCCACATATTCAGAAAGAGGGACAAACAGAGCAGAGGAATACCGTTGCTGTACCAGGTACCACAGATGCAGTAACCGTGCCATTCTTCCGTTTCCATCAAACCAAGGGTGCAGGTAGCCAATATAGAAATGAATGATCGCAGCTTTCAGCAGGTCATTTATGGTCGATGCTTCATTGATGAACGACACCAGATTCCCCATGTATTCTGGCAGCATTTGCCAAGGGAGTCCCGTATGCTTCACTTTGTTGCCCACGATGTAAACACTGTCGTGGCGATATTTGTATCCGGCTAATAGGCGATTCTCTCCTGGTAAAAACGCTCCAATAGCAATCGCATAAAGCTGATGGATATTTTCCTCATTGATCTTGTGCCTGGGATCTCCGATAAACTCCAAGCCCTTTTTCATTCCGTAGATGCGATTCTCGCTCTCGGTCGTAGGGGCATAGCCAGACAGAATCTTATGGACACTGTCTCGAGTAGTAGCAATCTGTTCGATAGTAAATGTGGAAAGGATCTCCTCTTCCATAGCCTTCATGCCGTAGAGCTGCTTGCTGTTTTGAGGGGTCAGCAATACCTTAACTGCGGTAAGATGGACCTGGGCTATTCTCTCCAGGTAGACCAAATTCCCACCATCAAAATCCTTCAGTGGCAGCTTCTTGTAAAAGCCGTTTCCCAGCAACGCAACAAATTCCTTCATATCAGCTTGCGGGTACCTATATCTCAATTTTTTAAGGTCTAAGATACTTTTGTCCGACAACATATTTGCAAACAGTTCAGCATCCATCTTGCTCACCTCTGATATAATATAGTATCATTTTATATCATTATGATAGGAAACAACCAAATTAGCAAGCGTGATATTGGGATTCGCGGTTGCTCCTTTTTATCCTCCAGCAGACTATTTTCAAACTGTTGTTTATAAATGCAAGAGAGGTCTTTCAAAATATTTCAGAGGCTCTTTCCCACATTCAACGCCATTTGACTTGAACGAAAGATTTTTGGAAAGCTCTGGCTTTTTTTGGCTTAGTATGATAAAATTTAATATATTATAAGGATAATCTCTTATTATCACTTATTGTGGCATCAAATAATTACTATCCTTTGTTACAAGCGGTAAAATAAGGTCTGATCAGACTGACAGGAGTGGGAGAAATATGGAACGCCAAAAATATGATGTTGCGGTTTCTTACGCCAGTGAACAGCGGCCTTATGTGGAGCGGTTCGTCGCACGGCTGCAGTCCCAAAAAATGCGTGTATACTATGACCGAAACGCACAGGCTAAGATGGTCGGAAAAATTCTGGATCAGGAATTGCACAGGATCTATCTTCAGGAATCCAATTGCTGCATCCTGTTCCTGTCAAACGCATATGTTGAAAAGCCTGTTACACGCTATGAATCGCAGATCATTCTCTCTGAGAACCTTTTCAAGGAAAATTTCATGTATATTTTCAAGTTTGATGATGTAACGCTTCCGGGGTTGAATCGCAATTTTGTTTACTCAAGCGCAGCGGAATTCCCTGAACCAGAGGCGTACTCCAATTTTATATATGAAGTAATACGGGGAAAAAAGCCGAAAGATGACTCTGGCACCTTTTTATATGAGTCGCTCGCAGATGGACTCGTTCAGATCCTGGATCGCTGCGCATCCCAATACAAGTTTACGCTTCGCTCTGACCGGCAGTCCAATAAGCTGCTCCTACGTCTGCGATCCGGGGCTGCCGTGCTGCTGCAAGTCCAGGTGGGACAGCTCCTCGGGAAAAGCGGCGTATGTCTGTGGATGCACCCGGGAAGCCGCTCCTGTGACGACCACGCCTATCAGGGCTGCGTCACATGGTCTGCCTCAAAGTGCCAGTATCGCCTGGAAAACCGAGGGCTGCTGCTGGATCTGACGCCGGAGATAGAGTTTCCCTCTTTAGCCGGCCTGCTTGAACGGCTGGATAGGGAAATTCAGACGATACTCGGAGTGTCGGCATGAAGCTGAACGATTATTCAAGCTTGCTCTCGGAGCTTAGAAAAGGAGAACGGCAAAGGGTCTATATTTTGACCGGGGAGAGGGGCCTGGGAAAACACAGCGTTTTATCCGCCGCAGCCGAAACCATCAAAGAGACCGCCCCAGATGCGACCATCCTTTCGGTCCATCCAGACGCATTCAGTTTTTCCCTCTGGCCCATGGAGGAGGCCCTCCGGCAAAGCACTCCAGATGCCGCTTTGCCCAGCCACGAGATGAAAGACGGCTTAAATTATCCGGAACAATTGATTCGGAGTATTTTGGAGCTGTGCAGCGGAAAAAAACGTACTATTATCTTTTTGAACCGGCTCCAGTCCTTTAACGATGATCTATGGTCGTTTACTACCAAGCTGCTCCGCCTGCTTTTAGATCCATACCGCAGCTTTAACGTCTGTTTCTGTTGCTGTCTGCACACCGACGGCGTTTTGCGCAGCCAATCCGGTACCCAAACCCGCAGTGCCGACCAGCTGATCGGGCTTTTCTCCCGGTATCCGCAGAGTACATGCTACCTGTACTTCCACCCCTGGTCCAGAGAGGGGCTCCAACGCTTTTTGGAGAATGAACTGTTTCAGGGCAAGCTCCGCATGGCTCCGGGGCAGAGGGGCCTGTTGCTTGACGCCGCCATGGGAAACCCAGCCACGCTGATCAACCTGACCGAGCGCATGAAGGCCCGAGGCCTTCTTTATGAGGAAAACGGATTCTACTGCTGCGGCAGTATAGATGGGACGGTACTGCTCACCTGCGGCCCTGTTCCGGTGACAGAGGAGTATACGCGGATGGAGCACCCGCTACAGGAATTGCTCCGCGGCTCCAGCGTCATCGGCGTGGAATTTGAGGCCCAGCTCCTTTCCGACCCGTTGGGTTTCTGGGCGGTAAAGGACAAGTTGAGACGACTCCTCTCCATTTCAAGGATCATCCAACGCAAGGTGGACGATCTGTACGAATTCGAGAGCATATTCGCCAGACTCTCCATCCGCGATCTTGTATCCAAAGAAGAGAGCGTCCTCTGGAACAGCCGGTTGGGCGAGTATTTCTGGAAGCTCAGCCAGCGGCAGATAACTGAGGGCGCGGTCAGCGCCAGTCTGAACAGTCTGAAAAAGAGCGCGTTTTACTACGATGAGGCCATGAACCGCGCACAGGCCATGCAGCTGTATGAGCGCCTGAGCATGGAACTCATGTCCATCATGCAATACAGGGACGCGGTCAAGGTGCTCCGCAGGATGCGTGATCTTTGTGAACTTGTCCCCGATCTTCGCACACCGAACGATTTGAACCGCACCTGGCAGCTGGAGGGAGACTGCTACCGCTATTGTTCTGATTTTTCTAAGGCGATCACCGCATACGAGACTTTTTTGGAGCGTGCAAAACTCACCAAATATGAACGGATGGACGCCCAATGCAGCTATTGTGTTGTCCTGTATGAATCGGGAGAGATCTCTCGGCCGCTGGAACATCTACGGACGCTCTTATCCGAATTGCAAAAAGAGACCGGTCCCCAGGCCGCGTCCATTCTGGTCCGCACACTGTCCTGCCTGACCTCGATAGAAGAGACGCTCTGCGACCCAATGCATGAATTCCATTTTAACGCGGCCCTGGACATTGCCAAGCGGTATCATTTAGAGGACGAGTACTATGTCCTTTTGAGAAAATCTCTGATTGTGCACAAGGGTGTTTATGGAATCAGCCTGATGGAGAGCGCACGGGTGTATTTTGAGCGGATAGGGAATCAGAAGGAGCTGGCAAGGACCTTGTGCAACCTTGCGGCGGAGCTTCTGCTCCACGGAGATCTGGAGCAGGCAAGGAGCAATTACCAGCACAGCGCCGAGATCCTTCGCAGTTTCGGAGCGGAAACAATCTATGTCCCCATCAATGGCCTGGGGGATTATTGGTGTCTGAGAGGCAATTTTGAACGGGCACTTTCCCTTTTTGAAGAGGCTTACCGAGAAGAGTACGATGCGTTTACCAGAATCGCCATCCGAATCAATCAGGCGACTGCCCACAGAAAGCTCGGACATTACGACGCCGCAGCGGAGCGGCTGGCGCAGGCGGAAAAGATTTCAAACAGCGGAGATGCCGCGGAATATGCGATCTTGCTTCCCCACCTCCTCATCGGTAAGGCACTGCTCCTTTATGACAGAGGGGAACTGGAGGAGGCCTACCCGCTTTTCCTGAAATATATCCAGGAGGATCCCAGCTTTGGCCGCCGTCGGCTGGCCCTTGCGGGACAATACATTCAAAAGATCTGCGCTTATTTTCAGCGCCCTGTCCCGGATGGCGTAGATGCTTTTGCAAAAGCGACCTCACCTGCTGACGAGCGCCTCCTCCGGCACGGGATCACCCTGATTCGATTCTCAATCACCGAGTAGCAGGATATCTCCGCAGGGCGGATTCCAAAACTGCGTTCAGCAGATCGGCATAGGACATCCCCCTCCGGGCGGCACAAAACTCAAATGTACCGCCCCGGTTCATCGAGGGGATAGGGGTCACTTCCAGCAGATACGGAACACCGTTGTATAGTTTCAAATCAATGCGCGAGAGATCACAGCACTGGAATCCACGGTGGACCCGCAGAGCCATATCGATGATCGCTTGGTCTGTCTCTCTCCCAAATGATCTCCACTCGGTCCGGTGGTTTCCGTGCTCTTTTTTCTCCGCAGTGTAAAACGGCATGATGCCACCATCCTGTTCGCAATACTCTACGATTCCCAAGACCTCTGCCTCTGCACCGGTTCCCAGGATAGGGACCGCCAGTTCATGCCCACCAATATATTCGTCACAGCGCACTTCCTGCTTGTAAGTCCGCACGATCCGTCCAACAGCGGCCAAGAACTCATCTTTATTTTTTACCAGCGACAGACCCATGCTAGTGCCTTCCCGGTTAGGCTTCACCACCAAAGGATATGTGATCCCGGCCTGGGCGGAGAGAGTCTCCAGTTCGTCCAGCGTGTGAAACTGCGGCTGATAAAGGAACCCCTTCGGCGTATGTATTCCCAAGCTTTCTGCATAGAGCATGGTTATATGCTTGTCCAAAGTGAGGACCATGGCAAAGGCGTCACTCCCTGTATAGGGAAGATGAAAGATCTCGCAAAGCGCCGGCACGATCCCCTCCCGATTTCTGGACAGAAAGCCCTCGCCAAAATTCATGATGATATCAATATCTTTTAGTTTATCCTCGCGAAGCATGCGGGCAAAGCTGTGGGGCGACCCAACGGGCAAGACATAATGACCGGACTGCTCAAGCGTGTTTTGGAGATACTGCATATCGCTCAGATAGTTAAAATCACAGAAGGTCACATCACTTGCTTCAAGCCCATAATCTTCTCTGATATCAAAAACAAGACCAATACGCATAGATCATCCCTCCCTACCTGCCGCCGCACAAGAACGATTCATAATGGGGATGACTTCCCGTTCATGTCTTATGCTGGCTTCAGAAACTGATTAAACGATTGATAATAAGAGATTATCCTCACTCCTACAACAAAGACGGGTATGCCAAACCGATGGCATACCCGCCTTTGTCACGCAAAATGTATTTTATTTCTGGGGTGCTTTTCTAATAGAATATCCCGCTGTTTTTTACCAGCCACATGGGTGTAGATTTGTGTCGTCAAAATGGAGCTATGCCCGAGCAACCGTTGAATATATCGAATATCTACGCCTTCTTCCAGTAAAAGTGTAGCGAAGGAATGCCGAAACATGTGCGGCGTGATATGGCTCTCCACGCCCGCCAGTCTGCAGTACTTATTAACGATGCTTCGAACGGATTGATCGGATAAGGGTTTGTGAAGTCTATTTACAAAAAAAGCACCACTCTGCGTTATGGCATCTTTGTACGCCTCTTGATAACAGTGGAGTGCACCCAAAACATTTGGATTTGCGATTTGCACAAAACGCTCCTTGGCACCCTTGCCGTAGATTTTAATTTCCCCTTCTTCTAAACGAACATCATCGTACCCAAGTGTGCACAACTCTGATACTCTGACTCCAGTTGCAAATAGGAGTTCCAGTACAGCGATATCCCGCAAGGTTCCATCCCGTTGTATTTGTGACCTTGCGGTTTCCTTTTGCTGATAGGCGGATGCCAAAATGGATGAGATCACCGAAAGCGGAATTGTCCTTGGCAGGATCACCGGGATAGCTAATTTGATCCGAAGTTTTGAAAACGGATTTTCCTGTACCAGCCCTTCATACTCCAAGTAGCCAAAAAACGCTTTGATACTGGCAATTTTGCGTCGGATTGTTTTCGGCTTATATTGCTGGTGTAACCTGGAGATATATGCCATAATCTCGTTTCGTGTGAACTTAAAGTTCTTTTGGCCTGCAAGTTCTAAAAATTGAGCCAAGTCGATTCGATAGGCTTTTATCGTCTTTGGGTCAAGCCCTTTTTGATACTGACAGTCCAGTAAATACTGAGAAATCCACTGTTGTAAGTCACACATTTGTGATGCCTCCTTTCTGGTATGGAGACATTATCATACAACACAAAGGAATCTAACGCAAAAGACAAATTCCCTTATTTTATACTTCATTGCTTTTGAAATTCCACGCGATTAGGTTCCATGTTCTTCGCCTCCTTTGCAAAGCGCAGACAGGCGCAAAGGAATGATTAGAAGCACTTATGTGTTTTGACCATTTATCATTGTGGCTGTAATATCCCAATACAAGGCAAATAAAGAACTGCCCCCGGAAGGGAGCAGCCCGTAACAAATTTGCAGTTGGCAAACCATTCATGCGTCTTATGACGCAACTGTATTAGGCCCTTATAGGGCGGCTGGTGTAAGCCACCGGCTCTGCCGGTGTTCTTGACTCGTTGACCAAAACATGGCCCCAAATGTTCTACTACTTAGGGCTATACTTGGTCTATTATCTTACCCACTGCTTTTATTACGCTTAAACATCTTTATTCAACGGTTGGTAAGACAGCCGTGGGGGTGATAGAAATCATGGGGCAGCCATGGCCCGCCGGAACAGATGATATGTGGCGGTAAAGTAGCAGAGCAGCAGAAGAAGAAAGCTGCCATAGGTCAGCGCGGAGAGAAGGAACATGCGGGACAGGGGCAGGTAAGCGGTAAAATCCTCGTAGTTGATCCCGATGAAAAAAACCAAGACGCCCAGGCTACACAGCACAGCGGCGGCCACAGGCAGGCCGAACCAGAAGAACATCTGCCGCCGGATCACCTGGTCCCGGTCCTCTGCCGCCATACCCAGGTGGATGGCAGTTTGAAAGCGCCGCCGCTGCTGGCGGGCATCGGTGAGCTGCTGGACAGCCAGCAGGGTGAGGCAGCTGATCATCAGGATGCCCCCGGCGTATGTGCCGACCAGGGACAGCAGGAGCAGGTTGGAGACGCCTTCGTTGGCCTGCAGGGTGTGCAGACGGACGTAGAGGTTCTCCGGGGCGAAGCGGCCTAAGCTCTGCTGGTGGGCGGCGGCGATCTGGTCAAAGGACTGGGCGAAGGAGTAGGAGAGGGGCTGTGCCGTGTTGGCGGCGTAGAAGGTGGTGGCCATGGTCAGTCCCTGGCAGGCGGCGTCGGGCAAAATATAGACGGCCTCTGTCTGGCTGGTGAACAGGGAGATTCCCACGGAGTCCTGGCAGTCCAGTGCCGGCGCTTTGTGCAGGCGGGAGCCGCCGGCGGTCAGGACGGGGGCTGTCTGCTGAAACCCGTCGATGGTGGAGGCGGGGGTGGTGTTGCTCCAGGCCACGCCGTATTGATCCGCGGCCAGGGAAAGGGGCGGTAGGCCCGAAAGAGCGCGCAGCTGGTTGTAGGAGGAGAGGGAAACCGCCAGCAAAGGCAGGTCCCGGTCCTTGCACTTCAGGTCCTCCCGGCGCAGAAGGTAGAGGGCGCCGCTGGCGGTGCCGGTGACGGGGTAGCCCCCCTGGTTGAGGGTGTCGGTGAGAAACTGGTCATCCAGCGGGCCGGTGGGCAGGGCGTCCTCCTGGGCGGTGTATATGGTGCCCACTTGGACCTCGTAGACCGACAGGACCTGCTGGTACCCTTGAATCCGGACCGCCAGCAGGGGGAGGAGGGTAAAGCAGACCAGGGCGGCGGTGAGCACCACGGTAATCACGCCCATGGTTTTGGCCCCGCTGCCCAGACGGCTTTTCAGCTGCCCCAGGAGAAAGAGGTTGCGGTAATACCGGGGCTTGGGTGGGCGCAGGGACCGGGATAGGCTCCAGGAGAGGGTGCTGAACAGCCCCACCAAGGCGAACACCACCAGCAGCAGGGCCAGCAGAGGGGGCATGGTGAGATAGGCTTGGAGTGCGCCTTGGCGTACCAAAGATTTCATCAGTGGGTACAGAGCCAGTAGGCCGCCCCCTGCCAGCAGCGCGCCCAGGGAGAGCAGAAACAGCGGGCGCTCTCCGCCTCCGCTGCGGCAGGCCCGAAGAAACCAAATTCCCGTAACCAGGTTCCACAGGGCGGCGCCCAGGACCAACAGCAGGGCCAGCAGCCAGGGCAGGGGAAAGGACAGGCGGCTCAGAAGGGAGAGAATCAGTCCTCCGGCGGCGGTGGAGACCAGGAGAACAGCGGGAATCCATCCCCGCATCTGGGTGCGGAGGGGGAAGGACTCTGTCTTCCGGTCAGCCTGCAGCATGGACAGCACGGGAAGCCGCCGCACCAGAACCAGGTTGCGCAGGCCCACCACCAAAAAGATCCCGCCAAAGAACAGGAGGGTCTGGGCAAGGGTATCTGGAAAAAGGCCGGGTTGGAGCCGGTAGGATTCTCCAAAGGCCCGAAAAACCACGAAACTGGCCAGCTGGGAGAGAAAGGCCCCCAGGGCGATCCCCGCCAGGATGGCCAGAGAACCGAGGAGCAAGGTTTCCCCGAAAAACAGGAGGGCCACAGTCCGCCGCTCCATGCCCAGAATGGTCTGCACGGCGAAGGACTTCTGCTTGGCGCGGAGAAGGTGGGCGTTGACATAGCTCAGGAGGAACAGCAGCAGTAGGCCGAGCACGGGGATGGCCACCTGCATCCCGCGCTCCAGAAGCTCCAGATGGATCGAGCGGGGGAGGGCGGCCTGGTAGTGGGAGCTGGACAGGGAGAGAAAGCCGTAGAACATGCCCACGGACAGAATCAGTGTGACCAGATAGATGCCGTAATCCCGGGCGGACCGGTGTACGTTCCGCAGGATCAGCTTACACAGCATAAAATCACCTCCTGGAGAGCATGGTAGCAGAAAGGGACGGGCGTTTGTATGGGGTTTTCTTACAAAGTTCTAACAAAATTGTAAGAAGTAAGAGGGGGCAGCGGGAAAAACAGCGCCCCTGGATGCAGGGGCGCTGGAGAAGGAATCACGCGGCCGCAACATCGGCTAAAAATTGCGTCCAGGTGTCGGGGTGCTCCACAAAGAACAGGGGACAGGCCTTGCCGGTCACATCATAGTGACGGATCACCCGATCCCGGCCGATCCCTGCGGTGTCACAGAGCCAGGCGGTGAGACGGACCAGGGTATCGTAACTGGCCTGGGTAAACTGACCCGAGGCGTCGGGGTGGCAGACTTCGATGGAGATGGTGTCCCGGTTGCGCTCGTTGGTGGCGGAGGACTTCTCCTCCAGGGGGATGCACTGGATCACCTCCCCGTCCAGCCCCACCAGGAAGTGGGCGCTTACCTGGGTGTCCGGCTGGGCGAAGTAGTTCCGGTTGGCCTGGGCGGTGGTGCCGGGGTTGCCCACGTAGTGGATGGCGATGTCTGTGACCTTCTTCATGGGCTCTCCCCGGCGGGCGGCGCCGTTGACGGGGATGATCTGGACATCCACCCAGTCGGGAAGGGAGACGGACTTCAGGTGGCGCATCTGACCAGAGCCCAGTTGGGAAAAGCCCACGGCGATGACCAGAGCGGCGGCAAGCAGAAGAAAGAGGGGCCAGCGCCGCTGGCGGCGACGGCGGCGGGAGGGGGCCCGTGTGATCTGTGTTTTCATGGGGGAAATCTCCTTGGTTATTTGAACTGTTTGTGTTGATAGGTTTTGTAGAGGAAGGGGATAAAGAGAAGGGTCAGCACGGTATAGAGGACCAGCAGAATGGGAATGGCCCCCATGACAGAGTCCCCCAGTTGGTAGAGGTCGAAATACGCCAGGTCCCGGTTGATCTGCAGCAGCTTATCGGGCAGCAGCCCCAAAATGTTGCTGAGTAAGGTGTTGATATCCCCCAGCATCAGGGCGGGCAGGAAGATCACTGCGAAGGGCAGCACGGCGGCCAGCACCGTGGAGCCGCTCTTGGCGGAGACCCACATGGACAGCAGGCCCAGAAACAGGGTGCCGAGATATCCGCCCAGGGCAATGAGAAGAGCCCCCTGGCCCAGGGTGAGGTTGTACAGGGATTTCCAGGCGTACAGCTGCACCGGGCAGCCCGCCCCGTCGGCCCCCAGGAAGGCCAGGGTGATTCCCCCGAAGAGGAGGAAGGGCACCCAATAGAGCACGGTGAGCAGGAGAAGACCGGCGCCCACCTTGGCAGAAACCCCTCTGCCCCGGCCGTGGAAAGTGGTGAAGAAGATGGCATCGGTTTTCCACTGGCCCTCCTGGGAAAAGATGCCCGAGACCAGAAAGCAGGCAAAGAGGCACAGAATGATAATGACCGTGGGGGAAAACTCATAAAACTGCTGCCAGCCTGTGGTGTAGTCCACGTACATGGGGGTCTCCAGCGCCTGGTACTGCTGGACCAGGTAGTTCTGCTCGGCCTGGGAGAAGGCGAAGGCGTTGTCCTCCAGCCACTGCTGGAGCAGACGGACCCGGTTGGCGTAAAAGTCAGGGGCATCCTCCGGGGTGAGGGTGTCGGCGGTGAAGTAGTCGAAGGCCTGGAAATCCTCGGAGTAGGCGCTGTTCAGCAGGTCCCGAATTGTCTCAAAGGCCTGCTGCCGGTGAAAGGCCATGTCCTGCCGGACGACGTCCTCGGACTGGGCGTCGGGGGAGGTCCGCACATCCAAGTTGGCCTGGATGGCCCGGCGGAGCTGGGCCTCATCCAAAGGACCGGCCCAAGCTTTTTGGTCAGCCCGGAGCTGGCGCACGGCGGACAGGCCGTACTGGGTCTGTCCTTCCTCGTCGGTGTAGCGGACATGGCAGGCGAAAAAGGTGGACACGGCCACCAGCACTGCCAGAAGCAGAAGGGCTGCCTTGCCGCTGGGGCGGGCAAAGAGTTTACAGAGTTCATAGCGCAGCATCGGTTTCACCTGCCGTTTCTCCAAAGTAGTGGAGGAAGAGGTCCTCCAAGGTCATCTCCGCCGGGTGGGCCTCCGGCGTGGGGGGCGTCTGGGAGAGCACCCGCAGCTGGACCCCCTGGGGGAGGGTTTTGAGGTTGACCACGGGATACTGGTGGAGAAGCTGGTCCGCCTGGGCCCGGGGGACGGTGCAGGTCCACACCTGGGTGGGGGCCGCGGCCAGCAGCTGCTGGCTGGTGCCGTGGTGAACCAGGGAGCCGTCCTTCATCAGGAGGATTTGGTCGGCGATGTACTCCACATCGGAGACGATGTGGGTGGACAGCAGGACCAGGCGGTTTTCCGCCAGCTCGCTGATGAGGTTGCGGAAGCGGATGCGCTCCTTGGGGTCCAGACCGGCGGTGGGCTCGTCCAGGATGAGAATTTTGGGGTCGTTGAGCATGGCCTGGGCGATGCCCGCCCGGCGCTTCATGCCGCCGGAGAGCTTTTTCATTTTCTGCCGCCGGACCTGGGTGAGCCCTACCTGCTCCAGCAGGCTTTGCATCCTCTGCCGGGCGGTGGCCGGACGCAGGCCCTTGATGGAGGCGATATAGAGCAGATAGTCCTGGACAGAGAAGTCGGGGTAGTAGCCAAAGTCCTGGGGCAGATACCCCAGCAGATTTCGATAGGCGCTGCCCAGGGAGAAGATGTCCTGCCCGTCCCAGGTGATGGTCCCCGAGGTGGGGGTGAGGAGGGTGCAGAGCATCCGCATGAGGGTGGTTTTGCCGGCGCCGTTGACGCCCAGCAGGCCGTAGACACCGGTGTCCATGGTGTAGGACAGGTTGTTTACGGCGGGAAAGGATGAAAAGGTCTTCGTGAGACCGTCAAGGATCAATGCCATACAGGGGATACCTCCCAAATTGTTTCACAGGTGTTTTGCAGCTTGCGGATGGCGTAGAGAAAGTAGACGGTGGCCAGCAGAAGCATCCCCAGCCACATGGGCAGGGAGATCATCCGGTAGACCTGGTCACTGAGGATGAGCAGCACCCACACCGCGGTCCAGGCCAGGCAGAGGGGCAGCGCCGCGTAGCAGACGGTATCCCGCCGGTGGGACAGGGTGCGAAGACAGATACAGCCGGTGACCAGGAACGGGAGCAGAAAATGGATGATGAGGTCCCGCAGGGTGGCCTGCCCGGCCAGCAGGGCGGCGGAGAAGAACAGGGTGAGCAGAGCCAGGTCCACCAGACCAAACAGAACCATCCGGGCGGCGTAAATTTGCCGCAGGGAGTAGTAAGCGGTGCACTCGATTTCCAAGGCGCCGCTGGACCGGTTTTTCCACAGCTCGGGCAGGACCAGCACCACAAACAGGGGAGCCAGGGTGCCCATGGCCCGCTGGACCTCATAGGCGGTGCCGGCGGACTGGAGCAGCCACCAGAGCAGGACCAGCACCGCCCCCTGGAGCAGCCACCAACGCTTGTGGAGGAACTGGGCCTGCTGGCGGAGAAATTCCAGCTGGGACAGGGGGCGGGAGGCCTCACGCTGGCGGAAGGCCTGGGTGGCGGCCCGAACGGTGGCCTGAACGGCCTCCTCCCGGGGCTGTGGTGTGGGAAGGGTGTCAAAGGGGGGGCGTTTCATCAAGGCGCCTCCTTTCTGAGAAACTGCGCCAGGAGCTCTCTGGCTTTGCGGATACGGTACTTGACCAAGGGGAGACCGATGCCCAGAATTTTGGCGATTTCCCGCTGCTTGCGTTCCTGGAGGAAAAAGAGCACCGCGGCGGGCTGAATCTCCGGCGGCAGGACGCGAAAGGCGTCCTGCAGGTCCAGGCGGGTGTCCAGGGTGTCCAGCGGGCGGTCCGCCGGTTCGGGCAGGTCGGCAAGGGGGAGTTCCGACTGCCGCCGGTAATGGTCCCGGCACAGGTTCCCGGCAATGACATAGAGATAGTTGGCCGCTTTGCCGTAGTGCTTGTATCGGTCCAGGGAGGCGAAGAACCGGGCAAAGGTCTCTTGGGTGAGGTCCTCCGCGTCGTGGATTTCCTGGAGGTGGTAGTGGCAGTATTGCAGGATGCTGGGGTAGTATTTCCGAACAAAGCATTCGATGGCCTCTTCCTCCCCCCGTTTCATCTGGGAAAGCAGCCGGAAATCTGCGTCCATGGGAGTCCCTCCTTTCTGGTCAAAGTAGAAAGCGCTTTCTGCATAGTATAACGCGGGGGAAAGGCAAAAGGATAGCGGCGGGAGGAAAAAATGTTCAAAAAAAGGGGAAGCAAAGAAAAGGGAACCCCCTTCCGCACAGCTGCGCGGAAGGGGGGCGTTGAAACAAGAGGGTTATCCTTGTCCCAAATTGACAATTTTCCAGTGTCCTCCATTAGAGCGAGCAACGTACCATTGGTACGCATACGTATCATTAGGGTTAAAGCCATTTTTGGGGGCAAAGAAATCATCTGTGGTAAAAGTTGAATGAAAAACAACTCCCTCGTCAGCATTGTATTCTGCTGCCCAGTTCCAGGTATCTGAAGAGGCATAAGCATCAACATACTGTAATTTTGTCATCGTGCAGCCGGAAAAACCGTACTTGAAACGGCGGAGCATAACATCCGCCGCGCCCTGAATTTCCTCCTGGGTGAACTGTTCAGAGGGAGCGGATTTGAACTGAAAATCCTTCGACAGTGTTCCCCCGAACAGGGTCCAGAAGAGAACGAAGCCCAGCACCAAAAGGGGCAGGAGGATGAAGAGGGGCTTTAGGGCGGACAGTTCTTTTTTCATAAATACGGCTCCTTTCCAAGACGCTGATGTTCCCTCACGGCGTTGTGGCGGACCGGGGTGATATCTGCCTGGATTCATGGCTGACGGGAGTTTCGGTCATGCGGACGCACGTTTGCCGTGATGTGCCGAACCCCATGCCAAACGAGGCTGAGGAAGACCGCGATCCCTGTGGAAAGGCACAGGGTGGCTGCGAACAACAGCAGCATCCCGGACATGCCCAGATGGAACCGGGGGAACTGGCGTAGATAATAGATCACCAACACATGGTTATAGTAGATCCCCATGGCGTGCCGGGAAAAGAACGAGACGACCCGTCCTGCTCCCGGGCATGCCCTGAGCCACTCCCACACCCCGATGCCGCAGAAAAAGGCCAGTAGGGTGGCTGCCAGCAGAGCGGGACGGATGGCGTGGAGGATGCTGAGCCGATGGGACAAGGCGCAGTACAGACAGGCAAACACAGCGGAGATAAGCAGAAGGGGAAGGGCCGCTTTTTTGCACTGAACCCGCAGATGGGAGCGATCCAACCGCTGCAAGCACATGCCGGCGACAAAGTAAAAGCTCCAAGTGGGAAAGAGCATCCACAGGTGGGCCGGAAGGGAGAATGGGAGCAGCTCCAGATCATGAAGGAGATATCCCCCTTGCAGCAGGAAGGTGACCATCAGGGCCCAGGCGGCACTTTGGACCGGTGCCCGGTTTACCCGCCGCCGCAGCAGGGGGTAGAGGAGATAGCATTGGAAGAGGATGGGGATGAAATAGAGATGGGGCGCCCCCTGGCCGGTGAGCAGTTCCCGCAGCAGCCAGGGAGGGTTTCCCAGCTGGCCGCCCCAAGTGTGCAGGTCAAAGCCTGTGTTGGCGAGGGCATAGAGCAAAACCCACCCGAGGTAAGGGGGCAGCACACGGGCGCTGCGGGTCCGCAGGAAGGTCAGGTAGGGGACCTGTCTGCCCGTTTGCTCCAGAGAGAAGCCGGAGAGAAGGAGAAAGAGGGGAACGCTGAACCGGGCGGCTTGGTTGAGGAGAAAGGCCAGATTCATCCCCAGGAAGAGGTGGCCGGTCTCATAGGAGAGGTAGGTGCTGCTGACGTGGATGCTGATGACGGCCAGCATGGAGACGAGCCGGAGAAAGTCAATTTCCAGCAGCCGGGCTGTCCCTCGGGGCCTGCTGCCTGTTTTGCCCAAGGCAGAGGTGGTTTGAGAGGGGGGCGCAGGGGACGTCCAAGGGGAGGGGGTGTACCCCCCTTTTCTCTGTTCAGTTGTGTTAAAAATGGAAATGATCATGATATGTGTGTTATAGAGCGCAAAGAGAGTGGATTGCCGGGGGCCTGCCCTCTTTGCTGGTGACGGTTGGGCACGGTTCAGCACCGTTTCACAGGGGCATTTGAGGGGTGCTCTACCAATAAGACGAATGAGGGCGGGGAAATAAGACACAAAGTGAGCAAATTTGTGGAAGTTTTTTCGATTTTTGGGCACCGCCGGGAACCGTTGCGGGAGAACGGCCAGCCTCCCTTCCGCAAGGCGGCGCGGAAGGGAGGCTGAAAAAGCGGGAGAAAATTAGGCGGTCAGGGTAAAGCTGTCCAGCAAAAGCTGTTCTTCCGTGTCAGGGATTGCGTCTGCCTGGAAAAAGAGGTCATAGAACGCATCGCCCTTGGGGAAGAGGTAGTGGATGGTTTCCGGCGCGTCTCTGTCCGGCCAAGGAACGAGAGAAAGGCTGAGATATCCATCCTCCCCATAGGACTCAAACATGTGGTCCACGTGTCCCTCTGGAGCGACCAGCTGTAAAATCTGGTTCAGTTCCTTTTCTGCGTGCCCGTCACCGAGAGAATCCAGGTCCAGCGCCGCTGCGTTTTCATAGGCAATGACGGTCACACCGCCCACCTCCGTGCCGTCCAGGAACAGCGTAAGGGTGTTGTTTTCCTGCTCTTTGGCGGTGATCGTGGCGGGCAGGGTCAGGGAATAGGCCTCCGTCCCCGCGGTTTTCGCAGCGGTCTCCCCCTTCTCCTCCTCCGCTTGGGCCGCACAGGCACAGCATGTGAGAAAAAGTGCCGCGGAGAGGGCCAGGAGGGGAAGTTTTTTCGTCCATCGGTTTGGCATAAAAAGCACCGTCCTTTCTGATGGGTTCAACTATAAAACGATTGAGAGGGGCGATTTGTGACACAAGATGGAAAAATTTGTGGAAAATTTTACACGGTGCGCCAGAGGACGTCTCTTGAAAAAGGGAAAGGTTATCCCTGCCCACTACTCACGATCGTCCAATGCCCGCCGTTTGACCGGGCCACACGCCAAAACCAGCCTTGGTAGCTGCTGTTTGCGTTCAGGTGACTTTGCTCGGCGGTGTCATCGGTGACGAAGTCACAGGTGAAATAGAGGCCTTGGTCCTTGTCATATCGTTCGGCCCAGTTGTCCTTTTCGCTGGAAGAAGCACCGTCTACATACCGAAGTGTGGTCATGGTGGCGCCGCGGAAGTCTTTGAAGCTTCGGACGACCGCGTCTGCCGCGTCTGAAATCTCCTGGGGGGTATAGGTCTGGGAAGGCTCTGTGATGAATTGGAAGTCCTCTGCCAGCTTTCCACCCCCAATATTTTGGTACAGGCTAAACAGACCGACAGCCAACACCAGGGCCAGCAGAGTGAGGGAGATGGTGTGATGTTTTTTCATAAGAAACGACCTCCTGTTTGTTTTGTTGGTGTTCTACTGATAAAACGAATGAGGAGGGGAAAATGTGACAGGAAGCACCCCACTTTTATCGAATGCTAAGGTTATTTTAATTACTCCCGTCCCCAGATACGAACCCGGGGACGGGAGCACATGGATGATAGCGCGAAGACCTGATGCAAGGAAGAGAACTGGTTTCCTTTCCTTGAGAGAGAAATCATGGTGTCTCGGAGTCCACTTTGATGGATGATATTTCTTTCACGGAAATATCATGTTCAAATGGAAAATAGCGGACGCCTTGATGATCCATGAAATAGGGTTCCGTATCTTCTAATAAATTGTTGAGCAAAATTTCTTCTCCGCTATGATACGCAATCGTAATGGTGGGAAGGTCTGAAACCGACTTGTATTTCTCAGCCGGACAGACAATCCCCCATGGAGTTACCTCGGGTATAGGTGTCTGGTTTCGCAGCAAAGCATCCTCTTTTACGCGGCGCATGAGGAAACTTGAGGCAGGATGGCTGGGATTTTCTTGTGGCATATCAAGTGATACATACAAGGAAGGGGAGCTGTTATCCGGCAAATCGGTATGGTATACATAGGTGGTGGAGGATGGATTGGCTCTAAATTTCCGGATCAAATGATCTGGATGGTGGGACAGTGTACCGGGGCTGTTGCTGCTCCTGTTTTGTGAAGCGGCATACGCGCTATTTATGGTGTCTGGGACAGACACGGAATAAAAATAACCGGCCTCTGTTGAAATAGCATAGTCCAAGGTCACTGTATTTCCATTCTCAAATCGTAGTTTTGAGGTTGGTACTGTATTCAAGGGGCCATTCTTGACCAACAAAAGAATCAAAAAAACGAGGATGGCAAGAGAAAAGATGCCAATATAAACTCTTACATGTTTTGTTTTCATGAGAAGATTTCGTCACCTCCTGAACGGTCATTTCTGATCACTGCATTTGTTTTTCGGCTTCTTGGTTTGGCATAAAAAGCACCGTCCTTTCTGGTGTGTTCAACTATAAAACGATTGAGAGGGGCGATTTGTGACACAAAATGAGAAAATTTGTGGAAAATTTTGCACGGCGCAATGGAGGCAGAAAGAGACGTTCTCTCAGGTCGCTGCGCCGGAGGACGTCTCTTGAAAAAGGGGCGGTGTTTCTGTTTTCAGGATGTTGCGGTTCCACTGTGTTAAGAGTAGCGTGCGACATCCCCGATGACAGATGGTATATCATCGATTTTCTCAAACTCGAACCGTTCTCCCTGGATGGTGATGGCAAAGCCCTTGCCATCATAAGTGAATTCCTGGTCGGGGATACGATCTCCATAGTTGGAACTCTGACAGGAGATCAAATACGAATCTCCCTTTTGCTGTCGCACCTCACCGAGTATAAAGCAGTCATTTTTTTGGTCCGCGTAGTAAACCTGATGATTTTGGTCTACTGCTAAAATCTTTTGAAATTCCGCTTCGCCAGAGGTATAGGTTCCACAAATGGTTCCTGGGGTAGAGGAGGGGGTGTTGGTACAGCCGACCAGAAGAGCCAGCATGGTCAAAAGGCATAACGAGGTGAGGATGCGATGCTTTTTATACTTTGCCATGGCCGAATAGGCCGCAGAAGCACTGACAGCAGAGGCGAGACTGCTGGACAAGAGCAATGCGGCGACGATCTTCTTTGTATTCATGATGAGACCTCCTCTGGTTTGCCATAAAAGGCGCCGTTCTCTCTGATGTGTTCAACGATAAAACGATTGAAAGCGGGGATTTGTGACACAAGATGGGAAAATTTTAGCTTTTTTTCTCCTCCTGTGGAATACAAGGGAAGCCTACCAGTAAGATATACTGGTAGGCTTCCTGAAAAAATTATCCTTGTCCCTGGTTTACAACACTCCAATCCCCGGCATCAGTTTGGATGACATACCATTGCCAGTCTTTGTAGGTGCTGTTTGGATTTAATGTGGTATTCGTAGCGTCTCCAACGGTGAAATCAGAGAAGAAAACCATACCTTTGTCCGCACCATAGTCGGCCGCCCAATTATCTGTTTCGTTGGAAGAAAAAGAATCAACATATCGCAGCTTTGTCATGGTGGCCCCGGAAAAGCCTTTGAAGTAGTGCAGGACTGCGTCTGCCGCATCCCGTATCTCTTCGGGGGTATAGGTCTGGGAGGACCCGGTTATGAGCGAAAAGTCGTCAGAGGTCTTCCCAGGAAAGGGGAAGTTATGGGTCAGGATGGTGAAACCGACAGCCAGTAGCAGGGCCAGCAGAATGAGGGAGATGGTGTGGTGTTTTTTCATAAGAAACGACCTCCTGTTTGTTTTCATGAGAAGATTCCGTCAGCTCCTGAACGGTCATTTCTGATCACTGCATTTGTTTTTCGGCTATTGGTTTATCATAAAAAGCACCGTCCTTTCTGGTGTGTTCAACTATAAAACGATTGAGAGGGGTGATTTGTGACACAAATTTGGAGGAATTTTTTGGTTCTACATAATAAAACTTACTGAGAGAGTATGTATAGATACAAAGGAATCAAAAGCATCGGTTAACCGATGCTTTTGATTCCTTTGCTTTTCAAAATGAGACAGAATGGCCGTCAATCAGGATGCCGGATATTGTAGAAAGATCCAAAATGTTAGAAAATACAACGATTCCCTCGATATCCTGCAAGGGGAAATTACCACTGCTGCCGCCAACGCTTCCGTGCACTTCTTTTGTTGAGCCATCAGCATAAACAATACGTAGGGAAGATAAGAGATTATCATAACTTTCTTGTTTGGAAGAGTTCAGATCAAATTTCAAGGAGAATGGAGACAGTAAAACTGTTCCTATGGTGGCAGCTGATTCATCTGTAATTTCACCGGATAAAATACTTCCTTGGTTGGTTGGTTGCCAAGTGCATGTCTGAGTTTCTTCCGAAATAGACGGTATCCCCTTAAACTGGCCAACTGTCAGGGAGACTGTTTCGGGAAGCTCTTTTGCATCTGCTGAAAAGTAGGATAGATAAGTAATTGTTTGGGCGTTTTTCTCAATCGTTATCACACTTCCAGCGCAATGGAAAGAAGAATCATTGTCTCCAGAGAGAGTTACAGTATCAGGGAGAATATTGTTTTCCGTACTAATATCGATCTCTTTACCAAACGTAACATCGTATAAAACATATAGCTCCCGTTCATTTCCCAATGTTTGATGAACAGAGAGAGAGATGTTTTCCCCTGTTTCTGTCTGGTGAATTCCTTGCAGACTACCTGTCAATGATTGCTTTTTAGAATCTGTCAGATTTAGTTGAGAGACTATAATAGGATTCATTTCTTCTTTTACGGAAGAGGTGCAACCAGCTGCCAGACTCACAATAAAAAATAAGGAAAAAAGGATAATGTAGTTCAGTTTCAAGGGAAACCTCCTGTTATACTCTCTTTACTTAAAGACATAATTATTGAGAGAGAACACGTTATCAGATCCGGAAGCTCTTCTTACGGTGCAGTTATAGGTTCCTCCGAGCTTAGAGCCAGATCCGGAAGGCTTGCATTCACTCCACGCAGACGGGGCTGCAGCGTAATAAACACCGTTGGTACCACGCACCACCGAAGCGGATGCGTTTTTATTCTGGATTTGGCCACTGGGAATCTTTCCGTTCATAAAGAAATTTACAACGCGACTTTTAAGGACGGTACCATCTCTCACAGTTGCTTTTGTAACCATTCGGGTCATTTTGTAATAAGTCTCGCTCCCCTTTTTCATGGTGACGTATTCCAGATAACTCTGCATATACAAGGAACCGCCAAAACAAGTTCTTTCAACAGGATTGGTCTTGTTTGCCAGGTTTGCCTGAATGGATGCCTCAACATCTTCTGCTTCATCTTCGCTGAAAGCGATAACTTTTGCAACTTGCTGTGTAATCTTTGTTTCAGAGTCGGAAAGTGGAACTTCTTCCTGTGTGGCAAAGTCAAATGAATATGTGTTATTATCTAACTCTGTTTTGGTGATAATAGCATCGGAAAGAAATTCGGGATGATTTACAAACATTTCTTTTGTGGAAACGATTTCTGTCTCATTTACGGCGGGGAGACTATCTTCTGCAGCTGCGCTTGCTGGAATGGACAAACCAAAGCATAGAACGGTAGCTAAAGAAATAGAAAGTAATTTTTTCATGGAAATTTCTCCTTCCAAATATTATTATCATGAATTTGTTATCATCGTTTGAAGAGTCAAAAGGGAATAAGTTATCACTTCCTTTCAGAGCATTGTTTCTGTTAGTGACAAGTTCTTGTCACAGACTTCTGGGGCTGCTTGACGCCGTTGACAGTGTAGTCCACGGTCAGCTTGTAGGTCTTGCCTTTGGAGACGGTGGCGGTTTTGGTTGTTTGGATTTTCCCGGTTCCCTTGATTGTCCAAGTTTTTAGGCAAGTTTTTCCGGTCCAAAGCTTGGCGGTTGCCGAGAGAGTATCCGAACTTCTGTCTCCGCGGACGATAATCCGGCAAGATGCGGTGGTCCCACTAAAAGAGAGAGACGTCTGTGCGGCGGGGAGCATCGCAGGGCCGGAGGCCTGGGCGGTGATGCCCAAGAGCATCACCAGGATCAGAGACAGTGCCAGCAGTTGTTTTCTCATACAAATCACCTCCCTTCATTTCGTGTTCAGCTACTGTAACGAATGAGGGAGGTGATTTGTGACACTAAATTTGAAAATTTTTCAGAAAATATTATTTTTCTTCTCGAATGACGTTTTCTGCCATATATATCAAAGTATCTTCTTCTAAGTAGGCGGACAAAGTGAGCAAGGCTTTTGTTTCAGGGTCCGTCCAGACCAGTGTGTTGGAGTGGGTTCCTGTATTATCAAAATAATAATCTGCGGGGGTTCCGTTGATTGAAACCGTCTTTTGCTCCATCTCATCTACGAAGAAAAGGGAGAGCATAGATTCAGTGTCTTCTGTTACATACTGATAGGAAAAACTTAAATATTCTCCGGCCTCGTTTTCATAGAGTTCATCTCCTTTGGTTTCAGCTTCATAACGGTCTGTTTCCCAGTATCCAGACGGAATTTCAGAAAGCCGATAACGGTGTGTTGCCTCCGAGACATCGTTGTGGAATCGATAATCGACGGTGCCTCCAATTTGTTCAGATAACCACCCAAAGAATGCCTCCCGTGCCTGGGCATTGGTGGACAGGAAAATCGTTCCCCCCAGCAGGAAGGCCAGGAAGAAGCAGGCCACGCCCTTGAGGACCCGGTACACCGGCGCGCGTTTTCGTCTGCGCAGGAGGGCCTCCATTCTGTTCAGAAAGGCGGGGGAGAAGGTGTGATGACATTGGTCCGGGTCGGGGAGGCTCTGGTCCAGCAGAGCGCCGGCGTCCCGGACGGCCTGGCGCAGACGGTCCTCTGAAATCATAAAATTCCCTCCTCTCGGCACAGTTCTTCCAGGCGGTCCCTGGCCCGCTGCTCCAGCTTGCGGGCGGCGGGCCAGGAGATGCCCATGAGTTCAGCCACCTCCTTGGTGGAGTAGCCCAGCTCGTGTTTCAAACGGAGAAATTCCCGGTACCGGGCGGGCAGCTTCAAAATGCACCGGGTCAGTCCGTCCTCCGGTTCGTAGGCGGGGGCGAGGCCCGTGGTCTCCTCCCAGAGAATTTCTTCCTTGCGATGGGTTTTCTTGCGGTATAGGTCGATGGCTTTGTTCTCAACTATAGTAACGAGGAAAGCCTTGGTTTTGTGACGCTCCAGACGAGAAAATTTTTTGATATGTTCCGCCACGGACAAAAACGCGTCGTGGACCGCGTCCTCGGCATCCTGCTCGTTCTGGAGAATCTGGTTGGCCACGTAGAACATCAGACCCCGGTAGGTCTCATACAGGGTGATGAATTGGTCCCGGTCCTCTGGGGCGTCGATGACTTGCAGATAGATCAACATGGCCCGTACCTCCTTGGGGTTGATGTCACAGCATGGCGGAGACCCGCTGATGCATGTCATAAAGTTCCTCCACCATCTCCCGGATGATCTGGGCGGCGGGTTTCACGTCGTGGATGCGGCCCAGAACCTGGCCTATGGCGATCTGGGCGGCCTGGGGCTCGTCCTGCTCGTAGGCGGCTTTGGTCACGGTGCCCCGGATCAGAGGGTAGAGTTCGTCAAAGGTGGGGTGGTGCTGTTCAAAGGCGATGATGTCCAGGGCCCCCTGGGTTTTCAGGGAGCGCAGGGCGTTGCGGATGCTGGTTTGGGTGAGGACGGTGTCGGTCTCCCTGGCGTCGATGACCGTTTGGCGCAGTCGGGGCCCGATGTCTGTCTCCTGGGCCATGAGGAACCGAGTGCCGACCATAACCCCGTCCAGGCCGGCAGCCAGGGCGGCGTACAGGGTCCGGCCGTCGCAGACGCCGCCGGCCCCCACCACGGGGAGGGTGCATCGCTCGGTGGTCAGGGGCCACTGGACCAGGGAGCCCACCCCGGCCATGCCCGGGTGGCCGCCCCCCTCATACCCCACGATACACACCGCGTCGCAGCCCACCTCCTGGGCGGTGTGGGCGAAACGGGAGTCGGGAATCTTGTGCATGACCAGGCAGCCGGCCCCCTTCAAGGTGTCCATAAACGGCTTGGGGGAACTGCCGGCGGTCTCCACAATGCGGACCTTTTCCTCTGTGATGGCCTGGAGAAAGCCCTTGATGGGGCCGTCGGGCTTGGTATCCGGCAGGAGGGAGAGGTTGACGCAGAAGGGTTTGTCTGTGAGGGTTTTCAGCAGCTGAATGTCCTGCTGAAAGGCCTCCGGCGTGTCATAGGTGGTCATGTTGATGGTGCCCAGGCCCCCGGCGTTGGAGACCGCGGCGGCCAGCTTGGGCTTGGAGAGCCACTGCATGGCGCCTTGAATGATGGGATACTGAATGCCGAACAGGTCGGTGATGCGCGTTTTCATGGTGCTTCCTCCTGGATGGAATGAAATCTGAGGAGGCACGGGCGCGGGACATGTGATCTTGTCCATGGTACCCAATTTGCCGGTGAAAGTCAATGCGGACGGTGGGCCGGGCAGGGCCGTTTCTGGCGGAGAAGGTTGTGATACTGCCTAATTCGTCGGCGGGAAATAAAATAAATTATAGGGGAAATGGCAAAAACAGGTTTGACAGCGTCTCTGGATGGGAGTATAATACACCATAGATTCTACTGGAAGCGTGAAAGGGAGGAACCAATATGGAATTCAAAACCGCCACCATGGCCGACTTTGATGTGGCCTTTGACTACATTGAGAAACTGTGGACCTATAATACCTATGACAAGGAGGTCATCCGCAAGGTGTATGCCGATGTGCTGGCCGATGAGAACAGCTTTGCCTTTTTCCTCATGGACGGGGATACCTACCACGGCTTCTGTCACGGGGCGTATTTCAACACCTTCTGGCTGTCCGGCATGACCTGCTACGTCTCCAGCATCATCACCAATGAGGACGAGCGGGGCAAGGGGTGCGGCGTGAAGCTCATGGACCACGCCAAGGAACTGGCCAAGGCCAGAGGCTGCAAGGCCTTGGTGCTGGACTCCGGTATGCCCCGGACCCAGGCCCACCGGTTCTATGAGATCTACGGATTTGAAAAAAGCTGCTACGGCTTTGACTATTATCTGGAGCCGTAAACGAGGAAACCTGCCGAGAAAAAACCGGCACCTCCCGCCAGGGAGGTGCCGGTTTTTCGGGGTTCCATACCGGGTTTTCCCCGATGTACCTTTACAAAAAAAGAAATCCCTTTAGAATAGAAGGGGATGGATATGGACACCCTCTCAGAAAGGAGCCCCCTTATGAGTTTTCGAAGAATCGAATATTTTTTATCGGTGGCCAAACACCTGAATTTTACCAAGGCTGCCCGGGAATGCTATGTGGCACAGGCGGCCATCAGCCAGCAAATCAAGCAGTTTGAGGAAGAACTGGGCTTTAAGCTGTTTGACCGGGGGGGCACGGCGGTGGCGCTGACCCCGGCGGGGGAGTATTTTGCCCGCCAATGTCAGAGCGTTCTGTCCCAGTACCACGGGGCGGTGAAGCAGGCCAGGTCCATTGCCGACGGCAAGAAGCAGGACCTCCGCCTGGGCATCAACGGACCCTACACCCAGGAGAGCATTCCCGGCTACCTCCGGCAGTTCCGGCAGCTCTACCCCGAGGCGGCCATCCACCTGCGGGAGGGGGGACGGGAGGAAATCCTGGACGCCCTGTTCCAGGAGGAGCTGGACGTCATCGTGGTCCCTGACTATGACCTGGAGCTGGACCAGCGGTTTGACGTGCTGGAGCTGAACAGTGAGCGGGCGAAATTTATGACCGGTCCTCACACGCCTTTGGCCGGGCGGCAGTATGTCTCCCCGGAGGAGCTGGTGGGCCAGACCATTTTCCGGGTGGAGGGACTCAGCGAGGACCCTCAGGGACATCCCCTCCCCGACTACTTCGTCCGACTGGGACTGGGAGAGAACCCGGTCCAGCGGGTAAAGACCTATCTGGAGGCCACCATTCTGGTGCAGGCCGGTTTGGGCATCGCCGCCATTCCCGGGGGGATGGAGGGGAAGCTGGCCCGGGATGTGAGTGTCTTTTCCATAGAGGGGGACTCCTTTCGTATCCGGACGGTGGCCCTGCGTCTGCTCCCGCCGGTGAGTGTGGCTGCGGACCACTTTTTCCAGGTGATTCGCCAGGACCCGGAGCGGGTGAAACAGGGGGTATAAGTTTTTCTGATTACCCCATTAGTTTTCGGTGTTTCCCAAATTCCGGGGATTGTGCTATAACAGAGTCAGGAAGAAACCTTCCCAACACAATGAGGTAATGGAGCAAAAGAAGGATTTGGTCCCTGTTTTGCAAGAATAGAAAGGAGCACCGAGTATGAACGTCAAGCTGGACGAACGATATGATCTTTACATCAACGGAACGTGGGTTCCCGCCTCCGACGGCCGGGTTTTCACCACCACCAACCCCGCCACAGGGGAGAAGTTGGCCGAGTGTGCCGAGGCCACCAAGGAGGATGTGGATGCCGCTGTTCAGGCCGCCTGGGCTGCCTTCCCCGCTTGGCGAGACTTGGAGCCTGACAAGCGCGCCGATATCCTGCTGAAAATCGCGGATGTGATCGACGAGAACAAGGAACTGCTGGCCACCATCGAGTCCATGGACAACGGCAAGCCCATTCGGGAGACCATGACCATTGACGTGCCCTATTCCTCCGATCACTTCCGGTATTTTGCCGGCGCCATCCGCACCGAGGAGGGAACCGCCAGCGTCCTGAAGGACCATGTGGGCCACTTTATGAACATCATCCTCCATGAGCCCATCGGCGTGGTGGGGCAGATTGTGCCCTGGAACTTCCCCTTCCTGATGGCAGCTTGGAAGCTGGCCCCCGCTCTGGCTGCGGGCGACTGCATTGTCTTTAAGCCCTCTTCCACCACCTCTTTGAGCGTGCTGACCCTGGTGAAGCTCATCGGTCATCTGCTGCCCCCCGGCGTGCTGAACGTGGTCACCGGCGGCGGCGGCCGTGCCGGCCAGTATATGCTGGACCATCCCGGCTTCCGGAAGCTGGCTTTCACCGGCTCCACCGAAGTGGGCCTGGATGTGGCCAAGGCCGCGGCCGACAAGCTCATCCCCTCCACCCTGGAGCTGGGCGGCAAGAGCGCCAATATTTTCTTTGAGGACTGCGACTGGGATCGGGCCTTGGACGGCCTCCAGCTGGGCATCCTGTTCAACCAGGGCCAGGTCTGCTGCGCCGGCTCCCGGGTCTTTGTCCAGGAGAGCATCTATGACAAGTTTGTCGAGGCCGCGGTAAAGGCCTTTAACCAGGTCAACGTGGGCGATCCTCTGGACCCCAATACCCAGATGGGCTCCCAGGTGGACCAGGGCCAGCTGAAGAAGATCATGTCCTATGTGGAGCTGGCCAAGGAAGAAGGGGCCACCATCGCCTGCGGCGGCGAGCCCTGCAAGGAGGGTGCCTGCGCCAACGGTGCCTTTATGAAGCCCACCTTGATTGTCAACGCCAACAACAGCATGCGGGTGGCCCAGGAAGAGATCTTCGGGCCCGTGGCTGTGGTCATCAAGTTTAAGACCGAGGAAGAGGTCATCGCCATGGCCAATGACTCCGTCTATGGCCTGGGCGGCGCTGTCTGGACCCAGGATATCAACCGGGCCTTCCGGGTGGCACGCGCCATTGAGACCGGCCGTATGTGGGTCAACACCTATAATATGATTCCCGCGGGCGCGCCCTTCGGCGGCTATAAGCAGTCCGGTATCGGACGGGAGACCCACAAGGTCATCCTGGAGCACTACACCCAGCAGAAGAATATCATGATTAACCTCAACGAAACGCCCTCCGGCTTCTATCCCGCGAAGTAAACTGGAGTTCTGTGTCAGGGCGGAGGGGGAACTCCCTCCGCCCTGTTTCATCAAAACCCGCCCTCGCCAGAATGTTTGGCAATCTGTTGGGGCGTGGTCCCGATAGAACCATGTCAGAAAGGAAGAAAAGGAATGTCTACTTATTATTTTGTTCCCAGTAGAAACGTATTTGGCGAGGGCTCTGTGGCGGAAACAGGCCATCTGATGAAGAGCTTGGGCGGCACCAAGGCCATGATCGTCACCGACGAGTTTTTGGCCTCCAACCCCATGACCACCCGGATTCAGGCCATCCTGAAGGAGGCTGGCGTGGATTCCGCCGTGTTTGGCAAGGCAGAGCCCAACCCCAAGGACACCAACGTGGTGGAGGGGGAGAACTTCTACCATGAGAATCGATGTGACTGTATCCTCTCCCTGGGCGGCGGCTCCTCCCATGACTGCGCCAAGGGCATTGGCCTGGTGGCCAGCAACGGCGGCAAGATTGCCGACTATGAGGGCGTGGATAAGGCCCATGAGGCCCTGCCTCCCCTGGTGGCGGTGAACACCACCGCGGGAACTGCTTCGGAGATCACCCGCTTCTGCATCATCACCGACACGGCCCGGAAGGTAAAAATGTGCATTGTGGACTGGCGAGTGACGCCCGCCATTGCCATCAATGACCCGGAGCTGATGGTGGGGATGCCCTCCTCCCTGACCGCGGCCACGGGAATGGACGCGCTGACCCATGCGGTCGAGGCTTATGTCTCCACCGACGCAAATCCCCTCACCGACGCGGCAGCCATCAAGGCCATTGATAAGATTGTCCACTATCTGCCCCAGGCTGTGGCCAACGGGGACTATATGAAGGCCCGGTCCGAGATGGCGTATGCCCAGTACCTGGCAGGGGTCGCTTTCAACAACGCCTCTCTGGGATACGTCCACGCCATGGCCCACCAGCTGGGCGGCTACTATAACCTGCCCCACGGCGTCTGCAATGCGATCCTGCTGCCCTATGTGCAGGAGTTCAACCTGATCGGCAACCTGGAGCGGTTCGCGGTGATCGCCAAAGCCATGGACCTGAATGTGGACGGCATGTCCCCCTTTGAGGCGGGCGAGGCCTGTGTGTATGGTCTGAAGACCTTTGGCCGGTACCTGGGCATTCCCCAGAACCTGCGCTCCCTGGGGGTAGACCCGGCGGACTTCGAGGTGATGGCGGAGAACGCCATGAAGGACGCCTGCGCGGCCACCAACCCCAGAAAGGCCACCAAAGACCAGATCATTGCGATCTTCCAAAAAGCCTACGACGGAGATTGATTTCTCCCTCCCTTCTTTCTATCCAAATCCTTTTTCACCACAGGGCGGAGTACACTCCGCCCTGTGGTGATTTTTAGAAGCAAACAGAAACACCCCCTGGATAGGGGGTGTTTCTGTGCGGGTTAGAAGATGCCGTCATACCCGTCAATGTAGTAATCCAGTCGGACCAGTTCCTCCACCTGGGTTCCGTCGGGCAAGGTGCCCGTACAGTGGAGCTTGAAGGTAATGACCGGATAGGTGACAAGGTTGGCGGTGACGGTTTCCGTGGCGGCCTCCTTGGCGGCGGCCTCGTCATAGCGCAGATAAACCAGGGAAAAGGCATCGGGCAGGGTAACGGTCTGATCTTCTTTCCGGCTGATTTTCTGGCACTGCTCCTTCACTTTGGCCGCTGTGGGATACTGCTCGATCTCACAGGGCAGGCCGTTTGCAGTGGCGGAGGTCACTTCGAACGAGGTGTAAACCTCTTTGCTTTCACAGGTGGGGGTTAGGGAGAAGACCATCTTGTCCTTCTGACAGGTGACGCATTCCTCCTCCCAGGTGCACCGTCCGGCGTTATACTGGATGCCCCTGTCAGCAAGCAGTTCTTCCAGGGTCTGCTCCGAGTCCTTACAGGGTGCCGGCAGAGCACGCACGGAAATCCAAGCGACATCGCCCCGGTCGAAGGAGGTGGTGGAGGCATTGTACTCTCCGTGGGTGATCCCCAGTTTGTCAGACAGTGTCCAGGCGCTGTCCCAGGCAAAATCGGTTCCCGACACGTATCCCAAGGCCCGGAGAACAAAGGTCAGGTATTCCGAGGCCCGAATGGTGCTGTCCGGGTCAAAGCGGGTTTCACTTTTTCCGTTGGTCAGCCCCTTTTCATAGGCATAGCCGACATAGGGCGCGGCCCAGTCGGGGACATCCTGGAAGGGGGTGGTCCATGTGCCCGCCAGGGCATCCTCCTCCTGGCCCAGCAGACGGACCAGCATGGTCACGCCCTGGGCACGGGTGGGGGAGCGGTCCAGGGAAAAGACGGGGAATCCCTCCGCGTCGGTGTCTGTTCCCTGAAAAAGGCCCATGTAGTAGAGCTGCCAAGCGGCCGCCTCCTCCTGCTCCGGGGGTGCGGCCCCAGCGGGAAGGGCCAGGGCAAGGCTCAAAACCAGGGCCAGCAGCAAAGATATCCATTGTTTCATTGGGTTCTCCTTTGTGTTTTCTCCGTCGAATGGGACAGAGACGGGGGATCAGAAGATCCCCAAGTGTTCCAGCAAAATTTTCAGGCCCAGGAGAATCAGGATCACGCCCCCCAAGGCCTCGGCCTTGGACTGCATCCGGGTACCGCAGAGACTGCCGAACTTGACCCCCAGGCTGGAGAGCAGGAAGGTGGTCAGAGCGATACAGCAGACGGCCGGCAGAATATCCACCTCCAGAAAGGCGAAGGTAATGCCCACCGCCAGCGCGTCAATGCTGGTGGCCACCGCCATGGTGAACATGACCCGGAAACCCAGGGAGGCGCTGGCCTCCTCCGTGTCGCCGCTCCGGGCTTCCCGGAGCATGTTGATCCCCAGAATCGCCAGCAGGGCGAAGGCGATCCAGTGGTCGATGGCGGTGATGTACAGGGAAAACCGGGAGCCCAGGAGCCAGCCCAGCAAGGGCATGAGCCCCTGGAATCCCCCGAACCATAGTCCCACCAGGACCATCCTTCCCAAAGTGACCCGGTCCATGGCCAGTCCTTTACAGATCGAAACTGCCAGCGCGTCCATGGACAGCCCCACCGCCAAGAGCATCAGTTCTAAAAATCCCATCCTGTTTCGCCCTCCTGGTTCACAGTATGCGTCTGGGGCAGGGGGTAGACCGGATCACCCAAGGGGGAGGGACATCGGTTATTTCTCAAGGGTTTCCCAGGCTTTGTCCAGGAAGCTCTCGTCATAGATCTGTTCTTCCGTGGGGTCGCCGGTGATGCCGCCGGCCAGCTTGGTCAGGGATACGGCGGCCTCAAAACCAGATTTGGTGTGGTAGCCGGTGAAGCTGGCGACCTTCCGCTCCTGGTCATACTGGGCGTCGTAGAGGAGCTCTTCCTCTGCGCCGTCAAAGAGGGGGAGGAGCTTCTGGGCGATGTCCTCCGGGGAGGCGGTTTCCATCCACTGCATGGCCTTGGCCATGGCGTTGACCGCTTTCTGCACCAGCTCCGGGTCGGACTGGATCAGCGCGTCGGAAGTGATGACGGTGAACAGCTCATAGCTGGAGGAGCCGATGATGCTCTCGATTTCCGCGTCGTCGGTGCCGTCCACAATGACCACACCGCCGGCGTCCAGCAGCTGCTTGGCGGACCAGGGGTTGGTGGAGACGGCGGCCTGGATCTCGTCCTGGTCCATGGCGGCCAGATAGCCGGAGCTGGCGACGTTGGGGAGGCTGACATCGGTATCCGCGTTCAGACCGGCGGAGTTGACGCAGGCCTTAATGAAAGAGGTGGGGCCGCTGTTGGCACTCAGACCGCCGGCGATGGCCTTGCCTTTCAGGGAGTCAAGGGTGGAGTACGACTCGTTGGCGCCGATCAGCTGGTAGGGGTACTTCTGTGTGGCGGAGAGAATTACCTTGCAGCCCTGGCCGGCCTCGTTGACCATGAGGGCGGTCTCGATGCCCTTCAGGCAGAACTGGGCGTCCCCGGACAAAACCGCGGTGGTGGCGTCGCCCCCCTTGATGGTCTGGAATTCCGCGTCCAGGCCCTCTTCGGCAAAGTAGCCCAGGGTCTGGGCCAGGTAGGCGGGGGCCCAGTGATAGCCGCGGATTTGTTCCGTGAAGATAATCTTTTGCAGGTCTCCTTTGTCCTCGGTTCCGCTTTGCGCGGAGGTGGGTTCCTCCTCCGGGGCGGGCTCACTGGGGCCGCCGCAGCCGGCCAGCAGGCCAAGGGACAGCGTCAGGGTCAGCAGCAGAGCAAGTAGCTTCTTCATAATGACACTCCTTTTCCTTTCATGGTTTCTTTCGTTTTATCATAACCGCAGGGCGGATACGATCGAACGGGGGCTCATCGCCAGCGTAGCAGGCGGGCTTCCAACAGACGGACCACGCCGTCCAGGAGGATGATGAGGATCACCAGGATCAGCACGCAGCAGAGGACCCGCTGGGCGTTGAACACATCCCCCGCCGCGGAGAGGAGCCAGCCCATGCCGCGGGTAGAGCCCAGATATTCCCCCACAATGGCGCCGGACAGGGACAGGCCCAGACCGGTGCGGAGACTGGTGAGCAGCCAGGGCAGGCAGGCGGGCCAGATGACCTTTCCCAGGATCTGTCCCTGGGTGCCGCCCAGCAGGCGCACCGCCCCCACCAAGGCGGGGTCCACACTCTGGACGCCGGTGTAGAGGTTGAAGGCAAAAATAAAAAAGACCATCAGGGCCGAGATCAGGACCTTGGAGGAGAGGCCCATCCCGAACCAAATGATAAACAGCGGCCCCAGAGCCAGCTTGGGTAGTCCGTTGAGGCCGGCCATCAGGGGCATCAGGGCCCGGCTGACCCGGGGAGAGAGCCCCAGGCCCAGGCCGGCCAGAGTGCCCAGCGTGCCGCCCAGCAGCAGACCCAACCCGGCCTCCTGGGCAGTGACGGACAGATGGCGGGCCAGCATGCCGCTGTGGAGCATGGTCCAGAATTCCTGCCAGAGCAGGCTGGGGCGGCTGAAAAAGAAGGGGTCTACATAGCCGGCCGCGGCGGTGGCCTCCCACAGGCCCAGTGCCAGCAGCAGGAGCAGGGCGGTCCATCCGCCCGGGCTGAGCAGCGTTTTCTGGCGTTTCATCTCCGGCCCTCCTCCTGGGGGAGCTGGGCCTCCAGCTCCTGCCAAATGGCCCGCTCCAGCTCCACAAAGCGGGGAGAAAATTTCACATCCATCACCCGCCGGGGACGGGGAAGGTCAATGGGATACTCCCGCACCACGCGCCCTGGCCGGGCGCTCATGAGGACCACCCGGTCTGCCAGGGTGATGGCCTCGGTGAGGTCGTGGGTGACATACAGGATGGTACAGCCCGTATTCTCCCAGAGGGAGAGAATATCGTCCTGCAGGCGCTGCCGGGTGAAGGCGTCCAAGGGGGCAAAAGGCTCGTCCATCATGAGAATGGCGGGGTCCACTGCCAGCACCCGGGCGATGGCGGCCCGCTTTTTCATGCCGCCGGAGAGCTCCCGGGGATAGCTTTGTTCAAAGCCCTCCAGGCCCATGTTTTTCATCAGGGCCCGGGCGGTTTCCTGCCGCTGGGATTTGGGGACGCCCCGCAGCTCCATCGCCAGGGCCACGTTGTCCAGCACGGTTCGCCAGGGCAGCAGGGTGTCCGCCTGGGAGATATACCCTACCGACGGAAGAATGCCCTGGACGGGTTCTCCCGCCAGACGGACTTGGCCGCTGGTGGGGACAACCTGCCCTGCCAGGACATTCAAAGCGGTGGTTTTCCCACAGCCGGAGGGGCCCACCAGAGCCACCAATTCCCCTTGCGCCACGGACAGATTGACTTGATTCAGTGCCAGCAGAGCGGGACGGCCGTCGGGAAACGCAAAGGATACGGTTACCTCTTTTAATTCCAGCAACGACACAGGGCGCCTCCTCCCACAGTTGTGATACAAGGATTTTTTTCTTTCCTTATTATAAAGGGGGGGCAAAAGTCTGTCAACCGTTTCCGGGCAGGCGGGGCTCCCCCCGGAGACAGGCAAGGAAAAGCGGGAAGACGACGGTTCGTCTCCCCGCTTTGGAATGGGATGATCAGTTTTTGGGGCGGAACTGCCCCCGGATGAGCTTGCCGTTGGCGTTGTGGGCCAGCGCGTCAACAAATTCCAGAGCCCGGATTTTTTTGAAGCCGGCGCAGGCGTTGTTGTGAAAGGCCATAAGCTCGTCCTCCAGAGCCTGGCTGGGGGCATAGCCTGGGGCCAGCATGACATAGACTTTCACCCGCTGTCCCAGGTCTGGGTCAGGCTCTCCCACGGCGAGGCACTCATAAACGGCAGGGTGCAGGGAGAGGACGTCTTCGATCTCCACAGGGCTGACCCGGTACCCCTTGGTCTTAATGATCCCGTCAAACCGGCCCCGGTAAAACAGAAAGCCATCCTCGTCCCGGGTGGCCAGGTCCCCGGTGTGGAAGAAGTCTCCATCCCACAGGCGGCGGTTGGCCTCCTCGTCGTCCAGGTATCCCATCATCAGCCCCTCCGGCCGCCGGCCACCGTCGGCCACCAGAATGATCTCCCCCTCTTCCCCTGGCTGGGCAAAGGTGCCGTCCTCTTTCAGCAGCTCTACATGGTACTTGGGAAGAATTTTCCCCACAGACCCCTCCTTCCGGCCCAGGGCCTTGGAGGCTGCGGCGATTAAGCCGGCCTCGGATTGGGCGTACCCCTCATAAAGCACGTGCCCTGTCTGGGCGGTGACTTTTTGGGCCAGATCCGGGGAGAGTTTTTCTCCTCCCACCGCAAAGTTGGTGATGGAGGAGAGGTCGTACCGGTCCATGCCCACCTCGGTGAACATTCGGTAGACCGTGGGCTGGGCCATCATGCCGGTGGCCCTGACTTCCTCCAGAAGAGAGAGAACCTTTTCCGGCGGAAAGCGGTCATAGTCGTAGACCAGCAGGGCGCCCAGATGGAGCCACTGGCCATAGAACTTGGTGCCGGAGACCACTTCCCATCCAGTATCTCCGGTGGCGAAGTGGAGGGACCCGTCGTGGGTGTCCTGCATGTAGCGCGCCCCCCAGTGGTTGGCCAGGGTGAAGGCGTGGTCGTGGAGCACCCCCTTGGGCTGCCCCGTGGTGCCGGAGGTAAAGTAGAGAAGGATGGGTTCGGACCAGCGGGTCTCCACCCGGTCCATGACAGGGCTCTGCGCGGCCACCCCCGCCAAAAAGTCCTCAAAGCCATCTCCGCCGCCCAAGGCAAAGCGCAGGGGGACGCCGACTTCCTCCGCAGCGGCCAGGACTCTGGCCTCCGCCTGGCTCTCCCGGCAGGTGATGACACAGCGGACGTTTGCCTTTTGCATCCGAAAGGCGAAGTCCTTTTGGGTGAGCAGGTAGTAGGAGGGGGAGAGGACCAGACCCAGCCGGTGGGCGGCCAGAGCCACCACCCAGTAACTCCAGTGGGTGCGCAGCGCGGTCATAATGACATCGCCCTTTTTCAGCCCCCGGCTTTGAAAAAGATTGGCGGCCTGGATGCTCAGGGTTTTCAGGGCGCCGAAGGTCAGCCGTTTTTCCTCGCCCCGGTCGTTCCGCCACAGCATGGCCAGACGGTTGGAACATCGTTCCCCCAGGGGGTCTATGACATCGTAGCTGTAATTGTAGTTGTCGGCATAGGTGTAGGCCCAGTGGGTGATTTGACCGGTTTCATCAAAGGTCTCCTGAATAAACTGGGTGTAGAATGCTTCCATGGCGCAGGCGCCTCCTTCCGAAATCAAAGGTGACAGAGAAACTCCCGTGTGTTGCGCACGGGAGTTCCGAAAGGGGAAAAATCTTATTTGCCGATGTAGGTGTACACTGCAGAGGGGCGGCCCCCTGTGGAGTAGTCCACGCCGCCGATGACGCTGTTCTTGTCAATCAGATAGTTCATGTACCGCCGCAGCGTGACCCGGGACAGAGAGACGTTTTTTGCGATATCCTCAATGGAGAGCTTTTCGCTTTTGTGTTCCCGCAGAAAGGAACAGATGATCTCCAGGGTCACGGGATGGATTCCTTTGTCCACGAACTGCCCGCCCCGCTGGCCCTCGGGGGAGATGACTTTGTCCAACTCCTCCTGGTTGAAAGCCTTGTCCCCGGCAAAGGCCTCCCGCCGGGAGACAAATTTTTGCAGGGCGGTCTGAAACCGGTTATAGTCAAAGGGTTTGATCAGATAGTCGGACACGCCGTAGGAGTAGAGCTCACTGACGTGCCGGGCTTCACTGGCGGCGGTGACCATAATCACGTCCGCTAAGATTCCTTCTGCTCGGAGCTTGACCAGAAAAGTCCGGCCGTCCATCACAGGCATATAATAGTCCAGCATAATGAGATCCACTGGGTGAGTTCGGACAAAGTCCAAAGCCTCCTGGCCATTTTGGAAGATTCCCGCGATGGCCATTTTGCTGTTGTGTTCCACATATTGCTTGTCAATTTCCGCGACCATGGGGTCGTCTTCCACGATGATAACCTGATACATACGCATTCCTCACAGATGGGTAATTTCTTACATAATTATACATGGAAAAATCGGAAAAGGCAATATCTGCGGGGAAAAAGTTAGAAAGATAGGGCACAAAAGATTTGTAGAAAGAGAAAAAGTTTTCAAACAAATATTGGAAATCCGGAACTGGAGGGTTCAGAAGGCCAAAAACAGGGCGCGCGGCAGCTGCCGCGCGCCCTGTTTGTAATCGTTTAGTTCCAGTAATCGGTTTTTTCCTTCAGGCCGATATTGGCGGCCTTAAATTCGGGATTTTTACCTGCTTTTCGCTGCTCTGTGTAGTCTTTCAGGGCTTTTATCGCGGTCCGTCCCAGGATCAGAATGACGGGAATGTTGATGACAACCATCAGAGCCTGGAAGAGATCGGCGGTGTCCCAGGCCAGCTGCATGCTGATGACAGCACCCAGCAGGACAATCACGGCGGCAATGATCCGGAAAACGGTCATGAAGGTCTGGCTGGGGGTCTTCTTAAAGATGAACCGCAGGCAGCCTTCGCAGTAGTAGTAGTTGCCGATGAGGGTGGTGAAGGCAAAGAGGGCCATGGAGATGGCGATAAAGACAGGGCCAAAATCGCCCAGCGCGTTCTGCAGCGCGGCCTGAACATAGGGGGCGCCGGCGGCCTCCGCAGTGGGCTCCACACCGGAGCAGAGGCACATAAGGGCAGTGGCGGAGCAGATGAGAATGGTGTCGATGAAGACAGAGAGCATCTGCACCAGGCCCTGCTTGACCGGGTGGGAGACGTCCGCGGTGGCTGCGGCGTTGGGGGCCGAACCCATACCGGCCTCGTTGGAATACAGGCCGCGCTTAATGCCCTCCATCATGCAGGAGCCGGCGAAGCCGCCGAAAATGGCGGGGAAATCAAAGGCGCTGGCAAAAATGTTCTGGAAGACGGTGGGGACCAGGTTCAGGTGCATCAGAACCACGACCAAGGCGATGACAACGTAGAGAACGCCCATGATGGGAACCAGTGTGCCGGTGACTTTGGTCAGACGGTGGGCGCCGCCCAGCACGCAGGCGGCAAAGAGAACCGCCAGGATCAGGCCGATGAGAAAGGGGGAATGGTCGCCGTAGAAGCTGAAGCCGGCAAAGGCGGACTGGAGGTTGTAGGAGGCCAGCATATTATATCCCACCGCATAGGTCAGGATAATGATGATGGCGAAGACGACCCCAAGCCAGCGCTGCCGCAGGGCGGTTTCCATGTAGTAGGAGGGACCGCCGTAGCTGCTGCCGTCCTTGTTCTTCCGCTTATAGATTTGGGCCAGGGTGGACTCCACAAAGGCGGAGGCGCCGCCCAGAATGGCGGTGACCCACATCCAGAACACCGCGCCGTATCCGCCCAGGCAGATGGCAGTGGAGACCCCGACAATGTTGCCGGTGCCCACCCGGGAGGCGGTGGAGATCATCAGGGCGCCGAAGGAGGAAATGCTTCCCTTGGTTTTGGGCTTTTCCGAAACCACCCGGAAGGACTCGCCCAGCAGGCGAATCTGGATAAACTTGCTGCGGAAGGTAAAGAATAACCCAGCAGCCAAGAGCAGAAGGGGGACCCATGGCATGTACAGGACCCCGCTGATGGCAGTGACCACAGAATCAATGCCGTCAAGAATTTGGTTCATTGGAATCACTCTCTCTTTTCTTTTTTCTGATAGGGGCATAATAACCAATGCTATCATCTTACAGGAAACGACAAGAAAATGCAAGAAAAATCAACAAATTGTCGTGAGAAAAGACAAGAAAGAGCGTGCCGCTGTCTTTCCAGCGGCACGCTCATGAAACAGAAACTATGGAGAAGAAACGAGTGCCTTACGCATCTTTGGCGTGGCTGAACATAGCCGCGGCACGCTCTTCCGGAGAGATCCGGCGTCTCTGCACACCGGAGGCAAGGAAGAGAATGATGCCAATGACCATCCAGCCCACAAACATGATGCTGGCTGTTTTGCCCATGTAAACAGGGTTGTTGGGGATAAACAGCAGCACGAAGACCACGGTGGTCACAATGGCAGAGAACGCGCCCATGGCAATTCCACCGGGAATCTTGTAGGGACGCTCCAGGTTGGGCTCTTTCTTCCGCAGGCGGATGAGAGAGTAGGAGGTGATGGTCCAGGACAGCACGAAGGCGGCTGCGGAGAAGGAGGTAATATCCTGAATCAGGCCGGCGCCCAGGAAAGGACCGATCAGAGACAGCACCAGGCAGACGATCAGACCGGGAACAGGGATGCCGTTTTTATTCTGCTTGGCAAACACCTTGGGCACCAGGCAGCCGCGGCCCATGCCCATGAGCAGGCTGGCGGAAGCCATGAAGAAGCCGTTCCAGGTGGTGAACAGGCCGGCGATGGCGCCCAGGGTAATCAGCCAATACAGCACCTCGCCCACGGCACCGGGATACAGGTTCAGGAACATGGTGGAGGCAGAGGGGTTTGCCATGTGGGCAAACTCCTGCCAGGGCCAGCCATAGCCGAAGCAGAACAGCAGGATGGCATAGAAAACACAGGCCAGACAGACGGACAGCACCACGGTTTTGCCCACGTTGGTGATGTCACCGCCGGCGTCCTCCACGCCCTGGGGAATGGTCTCAAACCCGGCCAGGAAGAAGGGGGCGGAGGCCAGAATGGCCATAATGCCGCCAAACATGCTGTGGTGAGAGACCTCTTTCAGACCCTCGGAGGCAGGGCCGTAGATGGTGGGGTCAGAGACATTGTAGATGGGCTGCCAGTTTTCCGCGTCGCCGCCGATGAGAGCGGCCACCGCGCCAATGATGGCGGCACCCACCAGGATGAAGCACAGCACCTTCTGCACCGTGGCGGCCGCTGCCAGGCCGCGCATGTTCAGGGCGAACAGCAGCAGGGAGGCCACGGAGCCAATGATGATGGTGACGAGATAGACATCTGTTCCGGCGATCTGATAGAGGGGTTCCCCGCTCTTGATGTCGGGAATCAGGTAGCCCAACACGTCAGTGATCTGAATGGCTTCCCAAGGAATGATGGAAACGAACGCGCCAAAGGCCGCCCATCCAGAGATAAAAGAGACATTCTCGTTGAATGCCCGATAGGAGAAGGCCATGCCGCCGCCAGCAACGGGGAGCATGGGAACCAGCTCACAGTAGCAGAGAGCAATGGGGATCATCATGACCAGCGCCACGATGTAACCAATCGCGGCCGGAATGGGGCCGCCGCAGCTGGTCATCCATCCGTTGATGGCGACTGCCCAGCCAACGCCGACGATTGCGCCAAAGCCAATGCAGAAAAAGTCAATGGCGCTGACACCTTTCTTTTCTGGGTTGTTACTCATACAGTACCTCTTTTCTGAAATGACCGCTTCCGGATGGAGCGGGGATGATGGATTCGTGCAGGAAACGAATCATAAGTTCCCGGAAAGTGCGGCCCTCCTTTCAGCCCGGGGGTGCTCATAAACGAAAAAGAAAATAAAAATGGCGAAAAAATGGTGACTTAAATCGACAACTTATTATAAAAAATGTCAATAAAGATGTAAAATAGAGAAAATCTATGGCAATATAAAAAAATTCTTGGACCGGGCGATGAAAGAAAAATAGCAAAAAACAGCCGAACAAAACGGCTGCTTCTTGCTATCCGAAGATGAGTTCAGGAAAAGTTGGCCCGGGTTGGGGGAAAAAACGGCGGTCTCTCCCGCCCAGAAGAGGCGGCCTCTTGTCTGCCTGGAAGAAGAAGGGCGAACAGACACCAGCCCAGACCGGTAGGGCAGCTTTGCGCTGCGGTCAAAGTTCTTGACCGCCGATTAGTATACTCGGGGAAGAATTTTTTGTAAAATTGAGAGGATTTATGTCGCCATAAAAAAATTCTTGTACCAATTTTGCGGTAGATGTGGTATCATCATGTACTAATCATGGATTGCTTATCCAAAACAGGACACAGCAGAATAAAGGAGAGATGAGCAATGGGTAAATATGCACCGGTCATCAAGACCGCTGAGTGCGGCAGTATGACCCGGGCAGCCCAAACCATGGGTTACACCCAGCCAAGCCTTGGCTATATTATCAATAACATTGAGAACGAACTGGGGGTCAAGATTTTTTATCGGGACCAGCGAGGGGTCACCTTGACAGAGGCCGGTGTCGGCCTGCTGGAAATTATGCGCCAGATTGAGGCCATGGAGATGCGGTTGCAGGAAGCGGCCCGGGTCAGCAAATGGGAGCTGCTGCGCGTGGGAATTTTTTCCGACGTGGCGGCCCAGTGGATGCCCGGAATCTTAGAGGCGTTTTATGAGGCGTACCCAGATGTGGTGGTGAAGCTGGAGCAAGAGTCATGCTACCTGAATGGAGAGCTTGATGTGAAGGAGCATAAGCTGGATTGCTGCTTCTTCATTGGACAGTGCCCCCCTGGCATGGAGAGCTTTCCCCTCTATGAGGACCCCTACTATCTGGTGGTGGAAGAGAAGAGCTATTTGGCCAGCCTCAAAGAGGTCTCTGTATGGGATGTGGTGGGAAAGTACCAGTTTATTCCAACCAATGAGAGTTTTGACATGGGAAGTACCATCCATGAGATCTATCAGCTTTTTGCCAGATTCAGCCGGTTGGATTTCCAACCCCAGGAAAACCAAATGGCCATTGCGCTGGTGGAGAAAGGATTGGGAATCACGGTCCTGCCGGGTCTGACTCTGATCGACTTGATTCCAAACCGGGCGGTGAAGATCATTCCCCTGAAGGACCGCCTGACCCGGACGGTGAGCCTTCTCTGTCCCCGGGAATCGGAGCGGTCCCACTTGACCGAGGTATTTCTTCGCTTAACGCAGCAGCGGGTCGATGCATGGAGAACGGCACAAGAGAACAAAAGCCCTTGAACCACTGGTTCAAGGGCTTTTTTCATGGGGAAGACCTGTGAGAGGCAGGGAAAATTACTTGGAAACGACCGGAAACTTGATGAAAATGGAGAAAATGGATTGCCATTTTTATCAAGCTTCCGTTACAATAAAAAGGGTTATATCTCAAAACAACAGGGAGGGCTGCGCCTGGACAGCGGTGAAAAACGGGACATTCCAGTGAGAATAGACGGAGAGATAAAACAGCATTTCCCTGGGCTCCCGGAGCGTGGTCAGGTTTCGGCCAATGATTTTGGCAAGGTATGCGCGGTTGCCCTCCTCCCAGCAGCATAGGACCAGACGCTCCACAGAGCGGGAAATGGTGCGCGGATTTTTGTTGAGCTGTTTGGCGACCTCCGGGTAAATGTCCTTGGTCACCATGATCTCATCCATGGGAATTTTCTGAACAAAGAGCAGTTCAGAAAGGCAATCCACCGAGCAGGCCAGGGGGCGGGTATCCCGGCGGATTGGCCCGAGAATGGTGCGAATAATTGCCTCTGTATTTGTCATAAGGAACCACCTTCCGTTAAGAGATGGTTCGATAATACAATGCTTTTAAGGGAACCAAGCAGTACGCGACAAAAGACGACAGAACTTCCAGAAAAATCCAGTTTTTTCTGGCCGGAAAGGGGAACCTTTTGGAAAAACTTGCGTCTCAATCAGTAGAAGCTTATGAAGTGGAGAAAGGAGCGTGACCCTGATGAAACATTGGAAAAGAGGACTGTGCGGCCTGCTGGCTACGGCACTAATGGTGCCGGTCGGGCTGGCAGCACCGGTGAACGGCGAGAAAGGCTTGTCAGATTTGGAGGGGCATTGGGCCCAGAAGGAGGTAGAGGCCGCGGTTGCATCTGGATGGGTGGACGGTTACCCAGATGGGAGCTTCAAGCCGGAGAAGAGCATCACCCGTGCGGAGTTTACAAAAATGCTGCTGGACGCGATCCACTTGACGCCGGACAGTGAGACAGTGGCATGGATGAAAGTGCACGCAAAAATGGAGGATATTTGGGGAAATCCGACGGAATATACGCCGAAGCTGTACGATATGAGCGGCCACTGGCTGACCAGCCAGGGGTGGCTGGACGCGGCGCTGTACTCCGGCATGGTGGTGCCGGATGACTACAATGGGAAGAATTTCCGGCCAGAGAAGGCGATTGCCCGGTATGAGATTGCGCTGATGACGGACCGGGCCCTCGGCCTGGTGTACCCGGCCAGCCAGCCGGTAGAGGGGGAGCTGCCCTTTACCGACAAGGAGGAAATCCTGGACTGGATGAAGGGGTATGTGAACGAATCGGTCAAGGCTGGCGTCCTGAAGGGGTATCCCGACGGGAGCTTCCAGCCCAACAAGACCTCCACGCGTGCCGAGGCTGTGGTGATGATCCAGCGGATGTTGGAGGAGATGGAAGAGGGGCTGAATCCGGACATCACGGTTGTGGCGCAATATCGGAAAATTACAGATGATTCGGATAAAATCGTTTCCACGAAGACGACGGATCAAGTCAAACTGCAAGTTGTAAACGATGTCATTTACGCATCGCTTAACGATTTGTATCAGGTAGAAAGAGACATGATGCAGGAAAGCAATGACCCGGATGTGAATAGTTTTGGTGGAAATTGGTGGCCAATCAAACAACAACTGGATGTTGGGGTTGACGGTGGAAATTTTCCTATAGAATACCATTATCAAATGGGGAATACAGAGTATTCTTGGTTCAATTTTTACAATCAATTCTATGTTCCGGTCCGTTCTTTGTATGGGGAGCTCATGGTTCCCATTTGTGATTTGTCTCACCCCAATAGTGAACCGCAGAAAGAAGGCTGGCAAAGCGGATGGGATGCAGAAACAAACACAATAACAATCCCTATTGTGTTCCGAAAGCCTTTTTTCAATGTATCATAAACCATTGCCATAAGAAGGAGAGGCAGCATTTGCCGCCCCTCCTTTTCATCAGAGAAGCAAAATCATTACTTTTCCAAAAGAGCACCACTGTTTTTCAGGGTATTCTGAACTGCTGTGATATCGGCAGAACCGAAGTTCAGAGGATCGGTGCTGAGGATGATGGAGGGTGGGGCGCTTTGGTGACTGGATAGGGGGAGTACAGGGGTCAGGAATGCATCAGATAAAAATTTTTTCAAAAATAGTTGCATTTTGGGAGATATTACGTCTTAATAAACAAAGGGTAATAAGAAAGGAGTGTGACCCTTATGAAACATTGGAAAAAAGGACTGTGCGGCCTGCTGGCTGCGGTGCTGATGGTGCCGGCCGGGCTGGCGGCGCCGGTAAGCGGCGGGAAAAATCTCTCGGATTTGGAGGGGCATTGGGCCCAGAAGGAGGTAGAAGCTGCAGTTGCATCTGGATGGGTGGACGGTTACCCAGATGGGAGTTTTAAGCCGGAGAAGAGCATCACCCGTGCGGAGTTTACAAAAATGCTGCTGGACGCGATCCACTTGACGCCGGACAGTGAGACAGTGGCATGGATGAAAGTGCACGCAAAAATGGAGGATATTTGGGGAAATCCGACGGAATATACGCCGAAGCTGTACGATATGAGCGGCCACTGGCTGACCAGCCAGGGGTGGCTGGACGCGGCGCTGTACTCCGGCATGGTGGTGCCGGATGACTACAATGGGAAGAATTTCCGGCCAGAGAAGGCGATTGCCCGGTATGAGATTGCGCTGATGACGGACCGGGCCCTCGGCCTGGTGTACCCGGCCAGCCAGCCGGTAGAGGGGGAGCTGCCCTTTACCGACAAGGAGGAAATCCTGGACTGGATGAAGGGGTATGTGAACGAATCGGTCAAGGCTGGCGTCCTGAAGGGGTATCCCGACGGGAGCTTCCAGCCCAACAAGACCTCCACGCGTGCCGAGGCCGTGGTGATGATCCAGCGGATGCTGGAGAAGATGGAAGAGGGTCTGAACCCTGATATCACGGTTGTGGCAAGATATGAAGAGGACTATGAGGAAAATGGGGAAAACAGGAAGATCGTGCAGGAAGAGGAAACAGACCAAATTCAACTGCAGGTAGTAGACAACGTAATTTATGCATCGCTTAATGATATGTATGATGTTGAAATGGGGTTAATAAAAAGATATGGAAAAGAAAGTGTTGATAAACTTAGTTTTGCTTGGTGGCCGATTCAGCAGGAAGTAATAGCATATGTTACAAATATCAATACTTGGGTTGACTACAGCTATCAAATGGGGAATAAAGAATATTGCTGGAGAAGCAATGGTATATTAAAAACAGAATACTGCGCGCCAACACGTGCACTGTACGGAGAATTAATGGTCCCAGTGTGTGATCTTTCGCATTACAGTAGAGAAGCACAAGATGAATGGAAGGGCGGATGGGATCCTGAAACCGGTACTCTGACCCTATTAATGTATTATTATGTCCCCCCAGTGCGGACCAGCTAAGAATAGAGACGGAGGCAGCCGAAAAGCTGCCTCCGTTTTTCTAAGGGAAAGAAGAAAATAATTACTTTTCCAAAAGAGCGCCACTGTTTTTCAGGATATTCTGGATTGCTGTGATGTCGGCAGAACCGAAGTTCAAAGGATCGACATTGTTGTTCGCAGCGTAGGCGGCGGCAACTCCTGCGGCGTCTCCTAAGACGCACTGATTGGGAATGGTGCGTGCAGCGGCCCAGCCCAAAGAGGCAACTCCAGTGGCATATCCTGGAATCAGCAGATTTAAGACAAAGTTGGTGGCAATCGCGCTGTAAGGAACATAGGTGGGGCTCAGATCGGGAATGGTAACGTCGGAACGAACAAACTTGGTGACCGGCCACTCATAGGCCCCATTGGGTTTCAAATCTTCAAATTTGTACGCGTTGACGTCAATCCAGTAGGCATTGAGTCCCATACGCTTGGCGTAGTTGCGATTATCGGTGGTGCCAGCCTCCAGGAAATCTGTGGCACGAAGAGCATAATTCGAATTTTCGGTGTCGTTTGCACGGGCGCTGGAGGACAAGGCGGAGTGGATGGTTTCCCGGAGGTACAGAGTGTTACCTACAACGGGCATGCCATTTTCCTTTACAACGGTGGCATTGCGAAAGCCGGGGAATTCCTGGATAGCTTCCTGGAAGTCACTGGAGTCAATGACCTCTCTAGCTTTCACCCAGGCATCATCTACCGTCTTATAATCAGAGCGCATATCTTTGGGGAAATGATTTTTGGTATCACCTGTGAGGTCCCGATTGTAAGCTCGGCCGTCCACGTTGAACACCAGGAGCATATTTACCCACCATTCACCAGAACCAGGTCCATCTTGCGCCATATTGAAAGGCTTCAAGGCAAAGCCCCGAGGACCATAGGTGTTGTTAAAGTTGATAATTTTGGAATTGTTCTTGTAGGCGTAGATTCCACCATCGCCACTCCAAACGCCATTACTGTCTTTATCTCCGAATACAGTACGGGTTAATGCATTATTTTTGGGATCAGGTTCTGTTGCAGAAGTATCAATACCAGTTACCTTAAACATCAAGGATGCTGCCTGCTGCCGGGCTTTTCCGGAGGAACCACGCTCGTCGCTGTCCAGCTTATTGGCAGGCCAGTCATACCGCCCCACAGTACCACCGAAGTTAGACAGACGGGTCAGACGACCGGATTCCGAGGCGTCAATGAAAACGTCACCGGTGATGGTGAGCTTGCTGTCACTCCCCTCTGTATCCCACTGGACAATGCCTTCGTCATCCCGTTTAATATGGCAGAGGCGAACTTCAGTGATGTGGGACGATTCCCAGCCGATGCCGGTGATGTCGTAGGCGTAATGAATCTTGATTCTGCCGCCGTATTCGGCCTTTGTCAGATCGCTCTTCAGAAGGTCGGACATGGCATCCACGCTGTAATGCTGCCCCATTTGACTCTCCCACCAGTTGAAAGAACCTTTTGTGTAAAATTCACCATTGTTCCAACCAATATCAAAAAAGTTCTGTCCACCCACCGTGCCAATGGCGCCGAGGCAGCAGCCGTTGCCGTTGTAGTCCACAGGATCGGGCACAATGAGGTGAATGGTTGCGCTGGGGGCGTTCTTTGCCGCCTTTGCGGCCGCGGCCACACCGGCCATGGTGGCGCCGTATACTACGATTGTTTTTGCCATACTTAAAATCTCCTTTTATTTTTTGAATTCCAGTCCCCGCCGGCTGTTGCCCGGCAAATGAATTCCCAACCGGTTTGTACTGGTTTCACCAGAAAAGGAGGCAAACGGGGCGGAGAAGTAAACCGGACGGAGCAAAAAGTTGGGAAAAAGTTTGGGCGGAAAGGGGGCTGGCGCTCTGCCCGGGGGGGTTATTGGGGGGTGACATAGTCCAAGGCAATCCACCCCGCGCCGCTTTTCAGCTTTCCCCACTGGCTGGCACCTTGGCCGTCGGCGGTTTCCACGATGGTGTAGACACCCTGGTCCCGGATGGTTCCCACAATGGGGCAGTTGGTTCCCGGACCGGAGCGAATGTGGAGCGCGTCGGCGGTAACCCGGCCCAGAAAGGGAACCGCAGGGGAAGCAGGGGCGGCTGCCTGGCCCGTTAGGGCGGCAGAGACCGCCTGCCGGAAAATATCCATGGTGAGGCCGAAGGGGGACCAAAGGTGCTCAGGGTCCCCGTGGTTGGTGGCGATGCCCCGCTGGTGGCCCTCTCGGTGGGAGAGAATGACGCCATCGCCCAGAGGGTCCAGGGAAAAGGTCCGGCACAGCTGGGCAAAGAGGTCCACGGCGGTGCCATAGGTCCGCAGGACCGCCGCCTCGGTGGCCGCGGGGTCTTGGTCTAAGAAGTTTGCCCCGCTGGTATAGCGAATGGAGGCGGGTTCACACATTTCCACGCCGATGTGGGTGTTGTTGGAGGACCCGCCGCCGTGCCAGCCGCGGCAGGTCCAGGGGAGGGTCTGGTAAACTGCCCCGGTGTTGGCGTCGATGAAGCCGTGGACACAGGCTTTTACCCCGGGCTGGTTCCAACTTTGGACAAAAGCCATGGCATCGGGCTGGGCACAGCCCACGGAGTGGAGCATCAGCCCCTGAGGCGTGAGGGCACCGCCGGAACGGTAGCAGTCGTTTTGGGTGAGATAGGTTTGGTGTACTGTGAGCGCCATGTCTGCGCCTCCTCTCTTAGGATGGGGGATCGTTGTCCCCTGATTTTTTCAGATAGCTGAGCAGGGTTTGGACTTTTTGGGGTAAGGGAACCCCGAGTTTTCCCACATTTTCCAGGATGCTGATGCCTTCGTTGGACAGATAAAAGATGGTAGACACCGTCTCCAGGGCGGCCTCTGCGTGAAGCAGATAGGCGTCCAACACGTGACAAAACGCGATTACCACAAACATCGCAACCTTTTTGGTGATCCCCTTGGCGCCGATCTGACTGGAGAGCTGCTTGGTCTGAATGGCGACGCAGATTCCTGTGATATAATCCAGCAGGACCAACAGCAGCAGCGCCAAAAGCAGGCCGGAACTGTTCCCACAGAAGGAGCGGAGCCAAGAATCAATCCATTCGGTGGATTCCATTTTGATTCACCTCCTCTCTCAGAAGAAGAGAGGGGGAGAGGGTGGGAAAGTAAACCATCTGGCGGGAGCGTGAGGGCGGGAAGATGTCTCGCTTGATATCTCATATACTTTGATTACATGTATTTGATTAGATTCAAATTATAAAACAATAATATGTTGTATTGAAATGTGGTCTGAGTGCGAGTAAAATGATTTCGTGGGGAAACAAGGCGTTTTTTCGGGAAAATTGGTTTCTCCCAGGAAGGAATGGACTGCTGCTGGACTGTGAAGAAGAAAGAATCAGAAAAGATGGATGTGCCTCCGACCACGTTGACAGAAAAGGACGATATGGATGACCAAGAATTTATGGTGTGGCTGTACGATCACTATGAGGAGCGGATGCTCCGTACAGCAAAGAAATACTGTCGGGATGCGTTTCTCTGGGAAGAGATCCTGCAGGAGAGCTTTCTTCGGCTGCTTTCAAGGATTCCGAAGCTGCGGACCCTGAAGGAAGGGGAGCGGGCCGGCTATCTTGCCGTTACTGTACGCAACACGGCCTTCACTCTGCTCAGAAAGCAGGCCAAGGAACGGGGACGGTGCGTTTCCCTGGAGACGGGTGCTCTGCCTGTGGAGGGATGTCTGCCGGAGGAATGGGTCATTCAAAGAGAACGGTGGAATACGTTGGCCGCTGTCTGGCCTCAGCTTGCCCCCACAGAGCGTTTTTTGCTGGAGGGACGGTATTTCCAGCAGAGAAGTGACAGGGAACTGTCAGATGATCTGGGATGCGGGGCAAACAGCATACGAATGATGATGACCAGGGCCCGCCGTCACGTGCAGCGTCTGATGAGACGGGAAGGAGAAGATCAGGCAGCAGAGCAGCAAAAATAAAATATGGCGTCAGGCCAGGATAAAGCAGAAAATGCCGAAAATACAGTTCTGTATTTTTCGGCATTTTTGTTGCATTTTTTGGAAATCTGCGTTTCATGTGTTGGAATATTCTCTCATACTCCACAGAAAAGCAGAAAAAGACAGAAAATAAAAATGGAACGTTTCCTTTTGGTCCCGGATTCTCTCTTTTACTTCCATCTCCTTGAGAATGGAAGGATGAAGAATGCTGATGGACCAAATTATACAGGCGAAATAGGGGAGCCAGGCGGACATGCTGTCGCTGCTCCAGCAGTTCCAGCCGATCCTGAAAAAGTATGGACGAAAGTTGTGGGGAGAAGATGGATTGGAGGATATGATCGCGGCGTTTTTACAGGTGATTCACGACATGAAGCCGGAACAGATTCGGTGCCGTGCGGAGGGGGCCGTGGTCCAGTATTTGGTGCAGTCTGTGCGCCATGCCTATGAGCGGCTGCAGCGGGAGCGGATGCGCCAGCCTGCCATTGCCTTTTCTCTGAATGAAATGGAGGAGCAGGACAGCCTGCCGGCGCTGGCCAAGGAGGATTCTGCTGAGAAGCAGCGGTTTTCAGACCTGGTAAAAGGCTGCCCGAGGCTGACGGAAAAAGAAACCTATGTTTTGGAACAGGTCTATTACTGGGGATACACTGCGGCGGAGCTGGCCCCCGGGATGGGGACCAGCAAGCAAAACGTCAATCAGATCAAGCTGCGGGCCTTAGGAAAACTCCGGCGGCAGTGGGAAACCGAGGAATAAGTAAGCAGCCTCTCCTCAGAGAGGCTGCTTACTTTACCATGGAATTCGTTAGGGATTTAGAATGATTTTAATGCTCTGCTTGGCCTGGGTGATGGCAAAGGCCTGCTCCATTTCCCGCAGAGGGAAGTGATGGGTGATGAGGGGGTCTACCTTGACCCGCCCGTCCTCGATGAAGTGGAGACACTCCTCGAACTCCTGCCGGGTATAGCAGATGGTGCCATAGATGTCGATCTCGCTTCGAACCACTTTGCCTAAGTCCACCTGGGGCAGGGTGTGGTAAAGCCCGGTGATGGCATAGGTGCCGGCTTTCTTTAAGAGGTTCATGGCGGTGACTGGAACGGTGGGGGCGCCGACGCAGTCCTGGACGTAGTCGGCCATGGCGCCGTTGGTGATCTCTCTGACCCGCTGTACAGGGTCCTCCCGGGAGACGTTGATGGTGTAGTCGGCCCCCAGGGTTTTGGCCAGCTCCAGCCGCTGGGCACCGGCGTCGGTATCCAGGCAGATGACGGTTTTGACGCCCCGGAGCCGGATCAGCTGGACGGCGTAAAGTCCGATGGGGCCGGCGCCATAGACACAGCAGACATCCTTGGAGGTGATCCTGGAGGCCTTGACCGTCCGGTAAGCGGAGGCCACGGGATCGACGGAGGCCCCCTGGTCATAGGTGGTGGTGTCCCGCATTTTCCGGCAGACCTTGGCGGGGACCCGGACGTATTCGGCAAAGGCGCCGTCCACGTGGATTCCCGTCTCCACCAGGTTGTCGCAAAGAACCTCTTTGCCTTCAATGCACATGTCGCAGTCACCGCAGCCGATGACGATGCAGGGGGTGACCCGGTCTCCCACCTTGAGATGCTGGACGGCGGAACCAACCTCCACAATGTCGCCCGCGAACTCATGCCCGGGGATCAAAGGATAGGGGACCGGACGGGTGCCGGCCAGGATCGGGCCGTCGGTGCCGCAGATGCCCACGGAACGGACTTTGATGATGACGTCTGTGTCCCGGAGGACAGGATAGGGGACCTCTTTTACCGAGAAGCCCGGGCCTTCGTGTTCTTTTACCACTGCTAACATAATAGTTTACCTCGATTCTGTTTGCGTTTGGAATCCCTGCAAGGCTATGACAGCACAAGGATAATGACTTGGGAGATGACCACCACCGAGAGCAGCGCGATGGGATAGGTGGCGGCGTAAGCGGCGGCGACCTGCTCCGTTTTGGCCACGGAAATCAGGGTCCCCAGGGCGGGGGTGGAGGTCATGCCGCCGGTGATGGAGCCTAAATTGTTTAGGAGGGAGAGTTTTAGCACATGCTTGGCGAAAAGGTATCCCACCACCATGGGCAGCGCGGTCATGAGGATGCCATAGACAAAGTAGATGGGGTGGAAAAACTCCGCGAACCGGGAGCCGCCTGCCACCCCGGCGCCAATGAGGAAAAGGACCAAACCCAGTTCCCGCATGGCCTTGAGGGTGGTGTCCCTGGGCATCAGGTTGACCGGACCGATCCGGCCAAAGTGCCCAAAGACCAGACCGGCCAGCAGGCAGCCGCCTGTGGTGGTCAGGGAAAAGTTTCCCACCTTGCAGCTGCCCACCACGATGCCGCAGACAATGGCAAGGGCCAGAGGCATGAGCCCGAACTCATCCAAACAGACCCGCCCGGTCCGTCTGGCGGCGTTCTGGGAGACTTGGGTCAGCCGGTCCCGTTCCCGGTCCAGATCCGCGTGGGTGAGCTTGGGGATCAGTTGGACAAAGAGGACCACCCCCACCACCCCGAAGAGGTAGGCGATGCCGTAGCCCACGGAGACCAGGGACTCCAGCTCCGCGGTGGCCACCGTGGCCTTGGCTGCGGAGAAAGCGGGGGTGGAGGTGAGAGCTCCGGCCAGAAGGCCCACCAGGATGGCGGTGAACTCCGCGTGGGACAGCCCGGTGAAGGAACGGCCGATGAGGATGCAGAGTACGCAAGCTACCCCGCCAAACAGGGTGATCACCAGCCCCAGGCACACATACGACTTGAAGTTCTGTTTGAAATTGTGGACAAACCCGGGGCCCGCAATGAAACCGACGGCGGTGACAAAGAACATGAGCCCCAAATTCTCCACAATCTTCAGCCCGTCGGTGACAAAGGTGGCCCCTGCTACGGTGAGCTGTTCCGACAGGCTTCCATAACAGAAGCAGCCGAAGAGCAGGGCGGCCACAAAGACACCGGCGGTACCCAAGCTGACGCCTTGGATGGTGACCCGGCCCAACAGATAGCCCGCCGCAGCAATGGCAAAGACGCAGAACACCAGGAACGTGGTCCCCGCGATGGAAAAGGTAACATGCATGCAATCGCTTCTTTCCTGTTTGGATGGTTCCGTTACCGGTTTTTCTGCTTTTGATAGGCGCGCCAAGTGCAGGCGAAGGTGTCCATGTTGTCCAGCCGGTCACCGGTGAGCTGGGTGGCCAAGGCGGCCCGATGGGGGGCGGTTTTTACCACCTCGGGGGTGGCGTATGCCTCCTCGGAAATGGACTGGAGGGCCGCGGCGTATTCTTCGATATCCGCTTTGGAATAGGTCTCGCAGGCCTCGGGGGTGAAGGGCTCGGGGATGATTCTGGGGTGGTGGCTGGCAAAGTAGCTCTGGAATCCGTAGTCCACAATCCGGCGGTCAATGTCGTCGGTGGTGACGGAGGTTTCCTGGCACAGCTTCTCCCAGCTGAGCCGGGCCTGCTCCAGCCGGGGCTTGCCCTCGGCCATGGGCATGGAGAGCCCCCGAACGGATGCCAGCTTTTTCAGGAGATAGTTGTTGTTGAGAATGGCCAGCTCAGAGACCTGCTTTAACCCGTCGGCCCCCAGACTGCGGATATAGGCGTAGGCCCGCAGAACCACGGCGGGCACCCCGTAGAATTTGCGCAGCTTGCCGATGGAGTGAGGGCGGTTGTAGTCCAGGTAGTATTGAGTGCCGTCAAACTCCACCGTGGGCAGGGGGAGAAACTGGGCCAGTTCCTCGGTGCAGCCCTGGGCGCCGGCCCCCGGCCCCTGGCTGCCGTGGGGGGAGGAGAAGGTCTTGTGCAGGTTGAACTGGCACAGGTCGAAGCCCGCGTCCCTGGCCCGGGTGATGCCCATCAGGCCGTTGAGGTTGGCCTGGTCATAGACGCACAGACCACCGGCGGCGTGGACGATGTCCACAAATTCCCGGATTTTTTCATTATAAATGCCCGTGTCCTCAGGGTTGGTGATCAGCAGGGCGGCGGTCCGGGGGGAGACTGCGGCCTTGAGGGCGTTCAGGTCGGGGATGCCGCTCTCGTCGGGGTAGAGGGTGATGACCTTGTAGCCCAGGGCGGCGGCGGTGCCGGCGTTGCCTGGATGGGAGAGAATCGTGGTGATGATCTCATCCCGCTGCGCCCCCTCTCCCCGGGCCTCGTGGTAGGCGCGGATGATGGCCACGTTGGAGAAGATGCCCTGGGAACCGCCGGCGGGGTTCAGACTGAAGCGGTCCATTCCTGAGATGGCCTTGAGGTACTGTTCGGTTTCATAGAGCACCTGCAGAATGCCCTGGGTGGTGGACGGGTCCTGATAGGGGTGGAGCTCAGAGAACCGGGGGTCCCGGACAAAGCTCTCGTGGACCTTAGGGTTGTACTTCATGGTGCAGGTGCCCAGGCCGATGTCGATGTTGAGGTCCGCGCCGATGGTCTCTTGGGACAGGCGCAGATAGTGCCGCAGCAGCTGCATTTGACCCAGCTCCGGCAGCTCGGGGGCTTCCCGGCGGAGGTAGCCCTGGGGCACCAGGTCGTCAGGCGCACCGGCGGCCTGGGCGACTTGAGGCTCTATCTCCTCCAACAGAAGGGCCCGCTGGCCGGGCTCCCCCAGTTCCATCAGAATGGGTTCGTCCCATCTGGCTTCGTGGAAATCACGTGTGCCGTCCCGTTTCATGCTCCCGTTCCTCCTAAAATATCGTGCAGCGCGGCGCACAAGGTGTCGATGTCCGCCGCGGTGGTGGTGTCGCTGACGCAGTATAGGGCATAGCCGGCGTACGCGGGGAAAACCTTGCCCAGGTCTACACCGCCAAAGATGTTCCGGGCCAACAGGGCTTGGTGAATCTCCGCCACGGATTTTCCCGTGGCCCGGAAGTCCACCATGAATTCCTGGAACACCTGGCCGCCGGCTGGGTTGGCGGTGACGCCGGGCAGGGCGGACAGGCGCTTTATGGCGTAGGCGGCATAGGACAAGATCCGCTGGCCCAGCTCCTGCATGCCCCGGGGCCCCATGGTAGCCAGGTAGGCCCCGGCCACAATGGCCCATAGGCCGCATTCCGTGCCAAAGTATTCCTTGGCATTTTCCCGGGAGGCGTGGCTGCACCGGTAGTACAGGGCGCGGCCCCAGCCATACTGCCCGTCTTTTTGGGTTTCGGAGATGCCGTAGAGGTAGGTGGGCAGCTCGTTAACATAGTCCGGATCATTGTCCATGGCGATGAAGCCGCCGCAGCCGCTGCCGTACTGCATGTGAATGCCCAGGGGCTGAATGTCGCCGCAGGTGATGTCCGCGCCGTAGCCCGATGGCGGGGTGACCACCCCTAAGGAGGAGACCTCCGGCATGACAATGCCGATGGCGCCGGCCTGGTGGGCCAGGTCCATGATCTCTTTGGCCCTGGGCTCAAAGGCGCCTAAGTAAGCGGGGTTTTCCAGAAAGACCGCGGCGGTGCGGGGGGAGAGCTTGGCCTGAAGGTCTGCCAGGTCCAGCACCCCGAAGGGGTTCTCCACAGGCACCAGAGTGCCAAAGGGGCGGCAGTAAGCGGCCGCCTGGGAGCGGATTTCCGGATTCATATGGGCGGGAACCAGAATCTCATTCCGGCCTGGGCGCAGGCGCAGCGCCATACGGAAGGAGGAGGAGACCGCCTGGCCAGCGTCGTAGGTGGGGTAGCTGACCACATCCAGTTCCAGCAGTTCCGCCATCATGCTGGCGTATTCGAAGATCGCCTGCATTTTTCCGTGGTCGGAGTAGGTATCGCCGCAGTAGGCGGTGAGGAATTCCGAGCGGTTGGCGATCTCGTCACAGACCGCGGGGATATACCGCTTATAACAGCCCGCCCCCAGAAAGCTGATGGCATCCTCTGTGGAGGTGTTTTTGGCCAGTAAGCGGCTGACATGGCGTTTGAGGGCCTGTTCACTGAGCAAAGGCGCCGGCAGGTCCATGGTGCCTTGAAAGAGAAGGTCCTCTGGAATGACCGTGCGGTAGAGTTCCTCCACGCTGGAGAGCCCAAGTTCCCGCAGCATTTCCTCTTCAATGTGAGGAACGCTGTTGGGCATATAGGGGTGAATGAAATGATGACGCAAGAGAGAATCCCTCCAATTTCCTGATGATGAATGGGTGATCAAATGCTTGCTATATTCTTAGTATAAAGGTTCCCAGCAAGGGAAGGTCAAGCAGTGTTTGGCAGGGCCAGAGATGGAGGAACGGAGATCGAAATGGGGCAATTTCTTTCTGAGAAGAGAAGAAACAAGGAAAAAGTAAGAGATACTATGGCGCGAGGAGAGAAATATGGGGGGAATGAGGAAAAATCTTGCGGAACAAACCTTCCAGAAAGGGAAAGGTTTTGAAGTGGAAGGGATGGACATTTTTCAAAAGGTTGGGTAAAATACAATAATATGGTTTGAAAACCACACCGGAATCGGTGGGGAGAGCATGGGGGGATATGGGATGAAGCGGTCGCGATATACGGTGGGGGAGATGGCCAACCTCTGCAATGTCACCGCCAAACAGCTGCGATACTATGACCAGCAGGGGCTTCTCAAGCCCGCCTATCGGGATAGACAGAACGGCTACCGCTACTATGAGGACAGCCAGATTGAGGAGGTCCTTCTGCTGAGCAGCCTGAAGGAGCTGGACCTGCCCAACCAGAGGATTGGCGCGCTGCTGAAAAAACGGGATCTGCGGACCCTCTCCCGGGAACTGGAGGAGCACCTGTATGAGGTGCGCCAGGCGCGGGACGCCACGGTGGCCAAGTATGACGCCCTCATTGACAACATTCTCCGCATTATGGGGGGGTTGTCCTTTTTGGAGTCCCGCCAGGCTGCCGCGGAGCCCAGCGTCTCTGTGGTGGAATTTCCCGCGGCCTGGGTGGCCTATACCCGCTACCAGTGCTATTGGAAGGCCAGCCGGCTCTTCATCTCCCGCCGGGCGGAGCTGCTGAAGCTGATGGACCAGGCGGGGCTGGAACCTGTGGATGTGAATATGGCGATCTTTCACTCCGATTACAAGAAGCAGTTCAGTGAGGACCCCTCTGACAACGAGGGGGATTTGGAGGTCTGCTATCGGATTAAGAACCCCAACCCCCAGCTGCCCAACTGCCGGCGCCTGCCGGCGTTTCGGGCGGTCTCCTGTATCTATGTGGGGCCGTATTCCGAGATGCTTCCCGCCTACCTGTCTCTGGAGGCGTACGCCCAGCGCCATGGACTTCTGCTGCGGGGGATCTCTATGGAGGAGTATCTCATTGGCGCCACCATGACGGCGAATCCCCAAAACTATGTCACCAGAATTTACCTCCCCATCGCAGAGGAGGGGGAAGAGACACAACCACCTCCCCGTTGAGGACGCCCCCGCCGCCGGCGGGGGCGTCCTTCTTGCGCGGAAAGCGCTTAGGAGGAGACGGGGCACTGCCGGCCTGTGTGGTCGATGGTGTAGTCGGTGCCGTATTCCCCGTCCAAAATCAGCTGGCTGATGGGGACGATCTCATAGCCCTCTCCCAACAGATATTCCAGGATGTCGGGCAGGGCCTCCGGGGTATGGAGGGCGGCGTTGTGGAAGAGCACAATGGACCCGGGGCCCACGCTGGAGGTCACCCGCTGGGTGATAGTGGCCGCGTCATAGTCTTTCCAGTCCAGACTGTCCACATCCCACTGGATGGGTTCAATGCCCATCCCCCGGACGGTGGTGATGACGTGGTCGTCATACTCCCCGAAAGGCGGGCGGAAGAGCGTGGGGCGCTTGCCGGTGATCTTCTCAATCTTATCGTTGCAGGTGTTGATGTCCTCCACAATCTGATCTGCGGAGAGGGTATTGAAGTGGGCGTGGTCGTTGGAGTGCCCCATCACCTCGTGGCCGGCATCTGCCAGGGCCTTGACGGACTCGGGGTACTTATCCACCCACTCCCCCACTACAAAGAAGGTGACTTTCACGTTGTACTTGTCAAAGATGTCGATGAGGGTTTGGGTGTCTTCGTTGCCCCAAGCTGCGTCAAAAGAGAGGGCGCAGGTCTTGTAGTCCCGCTGGACACAGTAGATGGGGAGCTGCCGCTCTGTGGTGGAGGCGGAGACGTAGGAGGGCAGGGTGGTCACCAGGCACAGGGCGCAGATGCACAGCAGCGCCCCGGGGATGGCCAGCCAACGCTTGCGCAGGAAGACGACCTTCCGCTCTTTAGCAGGTTTCACGCGAAAGAATTTCATATCGATCCCGTCCTTTCTATGTCGTTCTATCTATATGCGCTGGTTTCCAAGTCATGCGCCCCCATTTCCCATGGCATGGGGACAGGGAGATGGGAAAACTGGGCTCCGTCAAATTCTACAAAATGCAGGAAATCTTGTAGCAAAAAGAGGAAATGAAAGAATTTACAGATGTTTTGTGGGGATTCGTTGCAGTTTGGGGAGAAATCAGTTATAATACTTGTTAAACTTTCAAAAGGGGAAAGGGGAAGCGGCGGGAGCGTCTATTGACTTGTCACCTGTTTGGGCATATAATAAGGCGATTTTATCGGACCGGCCCGCCCTGGGTGTGACCAGGGCCCCAATTTCCGGGCGGCGGAACGCCCCATCACTGAAACAGAGGATCTTGCCATGAATACAAACAAGAAACTGAACATGACCATGCTGTGCGACTTTTATGAGCTGACCATGGGCAACGGATACTTCAAGGCCGGGTACAAAGACCGGATCACACATTTTGATCTGTTCTTCCGCAGTGTACCGGACAAAGGGGGGTATGCCATTGCGGCTGGGTTGGAGCAGGTCATCGAGTACATCCAGGACCTCCACTTTGAGCCCGAGGATATCGAGTATCTTCGGAGCCGGAAAATGTTTGATGAGGGATTCCTGGACTACCTGGCGAACTTTAAGTTTACCGGGGATATCTTCGCGGTGCCGGAGGGAACCCCCGTCTTTCCCAATGAGCCCATTCTGACCGTCCGGGCGCCCGCCATCCAGAGCCAGCTGCTGGAGACCTATCTGCTGCTGACCATCAACCACCAGAGCCTCATTGCCACCAAGGCCAATCGAATCGTCCGGGCGGCCCGGGGACGGACGGTGCTGGAGTTTGGCTCCCGCCGGGCCCAGGGGTCCAGCGGCGCCATTGACGGCGCCCGGGCGGCGTTTATTGGCGGGTGCAAAGGAACGGCCTGCACCATCTCCGACCAGCTCTACGGCGTGCCCGCAGGGGGCACCATGGCCCACGCCTGGGTACAGACCTTTGACACCCAGTATGACGCCTTCCGCGCCTACTGTGAGATCTATCCAGATAACCCGGTCCTGCTGGTGGACACCTACAATACCCTGAAAAGCGGCGTCCCCGACGCCATTCGCGCCTTCAATGATGTGCTCAAGCCCAGGGGACTGACCAAGTGCGGCATTCGGCTGGACTCCGGTGACATGGCCTATCTCACCCGCCAGGCCCGCCAGATGCTGGATGAGGCGGGCTGGACCGAGTGCAAGATCACCGTGTCCAACTCCCTGGATGAGATCATCATTCAGGACCTTTTGATCCAGGGGGCCCAGATCGACGCCTTTGGCGTGGGCGAGCGGCTGATCACCGCCCGGAGTGAACCGGTGTTCGGGGGCGTGTATAAGCTGGTGGCCTATGAGGACGACGAAGGCAATGTGGTACCCAAGATTAAACTCAGCGAGAATGTGTCGAAAATCACCACCCCTCAGTATAAACGGGTCTATCGCCTCTTCGGCAACGAAACCGGCAAGGCCATTGGAGACTGGCTGTGCACCTATGACGAGGATGTGAAGAGCAACTGCAACCCAGACGGCAGCCTGACGATTTTCGACCCGGACGCCACCTGGAAAAAGAAAACCATCAACAATTTTACCGCCAAGGAGCTCCAGAAGCCGATCTTTGTGGAGGGGCGGCTGGTTTACGACATGCCCTCCCTGGAGGAGATTCAGCAGTACTGCGCGGACCAGATGGAGACCATGTGGGATGAGGTAAAGCGGTTTGACAACCCCCATAACTATTATGTGGACCTGTCCCAAAAGCTCTGGGACATCAAATATGACCTGCTGACCCACAATAAGTAATCGGTCTGGAAGACGGGGAAGGAGTGTGGTGGAGGAGATGAAGGCGGAAGAGCGGAGAAGGGCCATTGCCAAAACCCTGACGGCGGAGCATCCTGTCAGCGCCACTGCCCTGGCAGGGCAGTTTTCCGTGAGCCGGCAGATCATCGTGGGGGACATCGCGCTGCTGCGCGCGGCGGGTCTGGACATTGTGGCTACGCCCCGGGGGTATAAATTGGGGGAAACCACAGGCCTGCTTCGGGCCGTGGCCTGCGTCCATTCCGCCCAGGAGACGGAGACCGAACTGCTGGCCATGGTGGACAACGGCTGCACCGTCATTGATGTGGTGGTGGACCATCCCCTGTATGGGCAGATGACCGGCCAGCTGAGTTTGGCCTCCCGGTATGATGTGCGGCAGTTTGTGGAGAAGGCCAAGCACGCCGCCCCCCTGTCCTCCCTCACCGATGGGGTTCATATTCACAACCTCCGCTGCCCCAGTGAGGAGGCGTACCAGCGGGTCTGCGAGGACCTGAAGCAGCTGGGCATTCTCTATACCCAGGGGGGAACCCTGTGAATTCGCCCTTCAGGGTTGACAAGCTCCCTTGAAAAGAATACAATAGACCTTGCACGTGTCTTGACACCTGCAAGGTCTATTTTTGATTTGAGGAAAGAAAGAGGAGAGATGATGGAACAATTTCGTGCTTTTCTCCGGCGGAAAAACATTGTATTTTCCGCCAAGCGTTACGGGGTGGATGCCTTGGGGGCCATGGCCCAGGGGCTCTTCTGTACGCTGCTGGTAGGGACCATTCTCAATACCCTGGGAACGCAGTTTCACATTGGATTCCTGTCGGCCACGGTGGTGACCGTGGGGACCGGAGAGGCGGCCACAGCCTATACCATTGGGGGGCTGGCCTCGGCCATGGTGGGACCGGCTATGGCGGTGGCCATCGGCTCGGCCCTGCAGGCGCCGGCGCTGGTGCTTTTCTCCCTGGTGCCGGTGGGCTATGCCACCAATATCCTGGGAGGGGCTGGCGGGCCGTTGGCGGTGCTGGTCATTGCCATCGTCGCGGCGGAATGCGGCAAGGCGGTCTCCAAGGAGACCAAGGTGGATATCCTGGTGACCCCCATTGTGACGGTTTTGGTGGGGATCGGGGTGGCTTATCTGGTGGCGCCTCCCATTGGCACTGCGGCTTCCTGGGTGGGGAACCTTATTATGTGGGCCACGGAGCTGCAGCCCTTCTTCATGGGAATTTTGGTCTCGGTGATCGTGGGGATTGCTCTGACCCTGCCCATCTCCAGCGCGGCAATCTGCGCGGCGCTGGGGCTGACCGGTTTGGCCGGCGGCGCCGCGGTGGCCGGCTGCTGTGCCCAGATGGTGGGCTTTGCGGTGTTGTCCTTCCGGGAGAACCGGTGGGGAGGGCTGGTGTCCCAGGGACTGGGCACCTCCATGCTCCAAATGGGCAACATTGTGCGCAATCCCCGGATCTGGATTCCCCCCACCCTGGCCTCGGCCATCACCGGCCCCATTGCCACCTGCCTGTTCCGTCTGGAGATGAACGGCACCCCGGTCTCCTCGGGCATGGGGACCTGCGGCCTGGTGGGGCCCATTGGGGTCTATACCGGCTGGGTGGAGGACATCGCCGCCGGGCTGCGTACCTCCATTGGGGGAATGGATTGGCTGGGCTTGGTCCTGATCTGCTTCGTGCTCCCAGGGGTTCTGACCTGGCTGCTTGGGATTCCCTGCCGGAAGGCGGGCTGGATCAAGGAAGGGGACTTGAAACTGGAGGACTGAGTGACAGGGCGGCATGGTGGAAAAGTCAGAAACCCTTTCTTGTGGAAAAATTTTATAAAAAACGGTTGTGACTTTGTACAAAATTTACAAAGCGTATTGGTGCAAACTCCAGAAGTTTTCCGGCGATTGCACAAAATGCTTGAAATGCGTTGGGAAAAGGTGGATACTATTCTCAGCGCAGCCTAAGCTGTTGTGTCATGTGCTGAAATCATGGAAGGAGGAAATCGAACCGTGAAAAAAATGCTTGCTCTGTGTATGGCGATGCTGCTGTCCCTGGCCATGCTGGCCGGCTGTTCCTCTGCCGACCCCAACCATCCCTATGAGAAGGAACCTCTGCCCGCCAACAACTCTGAGGCTGAGCCGGAGGAGGAGACCTCCTCTGTCCCGCTGTTTGAGCTGCTCTGAGCAAAGGGGAAACATATACGGCCCGACAGAATTTTCTGTCGGGCCGTATGGTTTGGTCTTATTCTTTTATGAAAACCCCAATGACACGGGCGGGGAAGACAACGAGATCAGTCCTGATCCACAATGATGCCGTATCCGCCGTCTTTTCGTTTATAGACCACGGAGAACGCGCCGCCGTCGTCCTCATTGCGGAAAGCGAAGAAGGTGTGGTTGACCAAGTTCATCTGGAGGATGGCCTCGTCGATGCTCATGGGGCGGAAGAAGAACCGCTTGGTGCGGACCAACTGATAGGAGGGTTCCTCTTCTTCGTCCGATTCAGGGATGAAGTAGGACTCCTCCGGGTAGGCGTCAAAGGCATCCTTCCGCAGGCGCTTTTCCAGACGGGTCTTATTCTTGCGCAGCTGGCGCTCAATGGACGCCACGGCGGCGTCAATGGAGACAAACATATCAGAGGTGCTTTCCGCCACACGGATGACGGTGGAGCCGGAACGGATGGTGACTTCCAGGTTGTTCCGACCCTTTTCCACGCTGAAGACGATGAAGGTCTCGGGCTCGGTCTGGAAGTAGCGGTCTAATTTGCCGATCTTCTTCTCCGCATAGGTGTGCACACGATTGGGAATGTTCACTTTTTTGTCGGTAAAGGTGAATTTCATGGATGTCAGCTCCTTTCGTAGGGGGTAAGGGAACGGGGCGTGCCCCCTTCCTTACACCCATAGTATACCATGGTTTTCCAAAAAAGTCACGCTGTTTTTGGCTGGAAGGAAAAGAAGCCGGGAAAAGAGAGGCTTCGACGGGATTTGACAAAAGACACCCCTTGACCATTGGTAAAAAATGGTATACTATAAATCACGGCGGAAGGTGTTGTCCGTCATGACATCGTTCATTCCATTCTCCTGCTTGTGCGCTTCCCATTCTGGGAAGCGCCTCTTTTTTGCGGGCAAAAAACCACCCTGCCCTTTGGAAAGGGGCAGGGTGGTTAAACGATAGAGCTTAACGGTGACCGCGGCGGGAACTGCGCTTTTCGTTCAGTTTCAGGTCGGACAACCGGCTGTCAGAGGCCTGCATGAACTGCTTGAGCCGGGCCTCAAAATCGGCGGGGCCGGCGGGCTGGGGCGCGGCGGCTCTGGGCTCTCTGGTGTGGGGAGCGTTAAAGGTACGATTTCCCCCTCGGAAATCAGAACGGCCCTGCCGGTCCCGGGCGGAACCCTGGGGACGAGGAGGCGGGGGTGTGGCCTTCTTGATGGACAGATTAATCCGCCCTGCTTCATCGATGCTGACCACCTTGACCTTGACTGCCTGCCCTTCCGAAAGGAAGTCGCTGACATTTGCCACATAGGAGTGGGCGATCTCAGAGATGTGGACCAAACCGGACCGCCCGCCCGGCAGGGAGACGAACGCGCCGAATTTGGTGATGCTTTTGATGGTTCCTTCCAGGATTGCGCCTACACTGATTTCCATAAATGGTGAGAATCCTCCTCGTTGTAATCACGCTCAAGCAATGAGCAAATAAAGAGCGGGGCCCTTAATCGGCAATATTGAACACACGGTCATTGGGTGCCACCAGACCCAGTTTTTCCCGGGCGATGTCCTCCACATAGGAGGGATCATCGCGGTTTTCGATGGCGTTGGAGAGCTCTGTGTTGGTCTGGGTCTGATCGCTGACCTGTTGGGTGAGGGTCTCGACGGCGGCGTTGGCGTCGGCAATTTTTTGCCGGACGCTGACCAGGGTGAAGATCATGTAGGCCAACAGGATCAGCAGAATGATCTTCGCAAGAAGACCAACCTTTTTGGATTGGAACATGTGGGGCAGCCTCCGTTTCTTGGCGTTCAGGGGCGACAGATTTGCCATGTTTCCCTATTAGATGATATATTGTACTCCACAACCGGGAAAAAGAAAAGAACTTTTTCCAAGTTTTTTTCCACTTTCTTAAAATTTTTGCCAACGGAGCCGTGAGAACACGAATAAGCCACCGGAGGGGCACTGTCACCCAGCCCAGAAACCGGGCGGCGGCCCGGGCCAGGATGTCCAGCGCCCGCCGGGTCCAGGGGCTGAGCAGAAGAAAATAAGCCGTTGCCCCCAGCAGCAGGCACAGGGCCATGTACAGCCGCACCCGGCCGTTGCCGAAGACGATCCCGCAGAAAAAGAGCATCCCGCAGGCCCCCAGCCAAAACAGGAGGTCCAAAATTTCCTGGAGGGTCCGGCGGGGCAGGGTGAGGCGGACCAGGCGGAGCAGATCATACAGCAGCCCCACGCCCAACCCCATGGCCAGACAGGAAAAGAGAGTGGAGATCTGCTCCTGAAGGGAGACGCTCATCCCCGGAAGAGACGGCCCAGAAAGCTGCCCTGGCGGGGCTCTTCCTCCTCATAGGTTAAGGAGTCCACCGTACCCTCCACCAGCAGGTCCCCGCCGTCCAGACTTAATTTTTCAATGTGGAGGGATTCGCCTCGGATGATGAGGCTTCCCTCCGCGGTGGACATAACGATGGAGGTCTCGTCAAAGCTCTCCACTCCGTCCACCCCGGACACCGTCAGCCGGTTCCGGTTGTCCAGAACAATCCGATGCGCCGCTCCCCCCGTCTGGGGGCTTTTTTCGTCGAAGGACATACCATCCCATCCTTTCCCGTGATGTGATCTTGGCTATGTATATGGCGGGGAGAAGGGAAGTATGCGGAGGAAAGGAGGAAGGAACAAAACTGTCAAAAGGTGTACCTTTTGACAGCTGGCAAAAAGGAGGAGGTTTTTGAAATGCCTTTGGAGGAATTCTCCGAATCTTCTTCGTCGAGGCTTGCTTTTTTTAGTGTTATCCTGTAAAATATGGCTTGAGGAACAAAACTATCAAAAGGTACACCTTTTGATAGCTGGGAGGTGGAGTAAGGGAGTAAGAAAATCGTTTAGAACGCGCAGCTTTAATAAAAACAAACAAGGAGGATACAGACGATGAAAAAGCGATTTTTGTCGGTATTTATGGTGCTGTGCATGATGCTGACAATGGTTCCATCTGCGTTTGCTGAGGGAGCAGACGGAGACACATTACAGAACAAGATTAACCAAGCGTCAGAAAATGCAACAATTACCTTGAACAAGGCGTACACGGAGAGTATTACCATTCCAGAGGATAAGACAATCACGCTGGACCTGAATGGATGGACGCTGACCAACGTGGAAGGGAAGCACACCATCACCAATAAGGGAACCTTAACCATCGTGGGGACTGGAACCGTGGACAATGTGAGCCATGGGAAGGGTGCGGTGTACAATGATGCAGGCGCAACCTGTACCATCCTGGGCGGCAACTATACCAGAAGTCAGGAAAACGGGCAAAGTGATTCGGATTCCGGCGGAAACAGCTGGTATGCCATTAAGAATTTTGGAACGATGACCATCGGCCAAGAAGGTGCTTCGAACGACGCGGTCAAGGTATCCTTTACAGGGAAGTATTCCAGCTTAGTGGCCAACGGCTGGCAAAACGGTGCATCTGCTGGACAGCCCAACAAAGAACCGGCATATGAGAAAGATGCCCAGCTGACCATTCACAGTGGCACCTTTACCGGCGGGATCAATACCATTAAAAACGACGATTATGGTGCTTTGACGATTACCGGAGGCGTCTTTGAAAACGTGGCACAGTACGCGGTGATGAACTGGAATACGGCCAGCATCAGCGGCGGCACGTTCCACTCGGAGCAGTGGGCTGTGGTCAACTGTGGTAACAGCAATTTGCCGATGGACAAGGGAGAGCTGACCATTTCCGGCGGCAGCTTCTCCGGAACGAACGGCTCTGTGGGCAGAACGACAGACGCTGCGGCGCCGCAGATTACCGGCGGTACTTTTTCCAGTGATGTGAGTGCCTTCGCCGGGGATGGCTATGTGTGCGTGAAACAGGAAGATGACATGTACGCGGTGACTGGCCTGACAGCGGACAATGCAGTTGCAGCCATTGGAGGGACTTATTATCAGAGCTTGGCGGCGGCCATTGACAAGGTCCAAGCGGGCGAAACCATCACTTTGTTGAGAGATGTGCCCAATGCCAATGGGATTGCGGTTCCGTCCGAGAAATCGTTTACCGTGGACTTCAACGGACACACTTACACGCTGACTGGGCCTGGCGCCGGATCATCTTCCACGGAGACAAACGGATTCCAACTGTTAAAGGATTCCACCATTACCTTCCAAAACGGAACGATTCGGATTGGACAGAATGCCAATAACATTAAGCGTATCATTCAGAACTATGCGGACCTGACCCTGGAGGATATGCAGATCTATGCGGAACACCAGGTGGGTGGGGAAGACTATGCTCTGAGTTTCAACAATGGCACGATTGTCATTAAAGGAAATACCAGCATTTACACAACGAGCGACGAGGCGATTGCCTTTGATGTTTGCAAGTTTTCATCGTACCCTGGGGTAACGGTTACTTTTGACGAGAGCTACACGGGAACCATCAACGGGGTAATTCTGTATGACAGCACGGATGCAGAGAAGCATCAGTTGAAGATCAAGGGCAACGGTCATTTTGGAGGGGTGCAAGCAACTTCGGGTGCGGCCGATGCTGCGAAAAGTGCGGTTGCTATCTATGGCGGCTATTTTAACAGCGACCCCAGTGGGTATACTGCACAGGGGTATGCTGCGCTTCCCAGTACAGAAGAAGGCTACGCATTCATGGTTGGTGAAATGCCAAAACCCGTTGTTGAGGATGTTGAGCCAGCAGCCGGTGCGCCGGTGGTGGATGTAAGCGAAATTGCTGAGGAATACCAGACGAGCGCAAAAGAGGTTGCCCAGAGTGTGCAAGACAATGGGGTGCTGGCCGCTGCGGCAAATTCGGTTCTTAATGAGGTAACAGAGGCTCAAGCAGAGGCCGCTGAAGAGGCGCTTAGAGCGGACGGCAGTGGCGTGACGGTTGGAGATGAGGATGTTAGCATATATGTTCAAACCTATCTGAATGTCACACCTACTGCATATAATGCAACGTCCTTTACATTGGACATTCAGCCGATGTACCGTGTAGTTGCATCCACTGCAAAGAATGCAGACGATATTAAAGTGGTTGGTGAAGGAGAAGTAACAGAAGATGCGAATGCGGTTGCCCTCGAAGGTTCCGAAAAGCCGCTGGACATTCAGACAATGACCGTTAGCATCACGTTGCCGGATGACTTTGTTACAAATGGGACACAGAATGTTTATGTTCAGCACAAAGGCTATGAGTATGAGGCACAAGTAAAAGCGGTAGAGGAACAACAGCCGACTACTTATATAGCCACCTTCACAAACCCCCATGGATTCAGTGCATTTACTGTTACGAAGGAGTCTGCAGCTGTGGCGGAGGTGAATGGTAACCGGTATACCTCCTTCCAGGATGCTGTCGATGCTGCAGGTGATAAGGCTACCGTGGAGGTTCTGAAAAATGAGAACCTGACCGCCACCATGTCCGGCAGCAGCCGCACTATTACGGTGAAGAACGGCACCGGCGAGAGCATTACCGTCACGATTAACGGCACGACAAAGACGATTGAAAAGAATGCAAGCGAGGACTTCACCTATACGCATTCTTCCTCCTCCGGCACCACCCGCTATTCCGTGGAAGTGCGCGGCACCGCCGGGGGCACCGTGACAGCCAGCCCCACCCGGGCAGCCAAGGGCGCGACGGTGACCCTGACGGTTCGGGCGGACGAGGGCTACCAGCTGGACGGGCTGACGGTGACCGACAGCAAGGGCGGTACGGTGAAGCTCACGGACAAGGGCAGCGGAACCTATACCTTTACTATGCCCGCGTCCAAGGTGACGGTCCAGGCTACCTTCACCCAAAACCAGTCCGGGACGCTTCCCTTCACCGATGTGAAGACAGGCGATTGGTTCTATGAGGCAGTCCAGTACGTCTACGACAAGGGCATGATGACCGGCGTGTCGGCGGACCGGTTTGCCCCTGCCT
>OFMK01000130.1_pt1 | contig 84960 bp, 90 predicted proteins | sample 1541781 | NCBI WGS metagenome assembly OFMK01 (sample SAMN04209250, study PRJEB22552) | human gut metagenome | biome: gut; material: feces | host: Homo sapiens | place: USA: Oklahoma
TGTTCTGCCGTCCGTGGCAGAACATTACTGTAAATAGACAGGCATACTAAGATTTTCTAATTTTCTCCCAAAGTCACAAAAACAGTCTCGGCTTTGTGCAATTTGACAATCGCTAAGTTATGAACCACCTTTTGACACCCTAATCATATTATCTCAACTGTAAAAATTGGCATATTGAATTGCAGATTTGCCGTATGATGAATCCTGGGTATAAAAGACCTATGGGGATGGAGGGGAGGAGCGTTATGATCGGTGGCGTGGATGGATACAAATGGAATATCACAGATTCCTATGATAATAATTTAAATCAGCGGAATAATGTTAATAATAAAGATGAACTGGGACAAAAAGGCGCGGTCGATAAATCTAAGACCACAGAGTGCCAGACCTGTAAAAACCGCAAATATGTTGATGGCTCTAACGAAGCGAATGTTTCCTTTAAAAATGCTGCGCATATTTCACCGGAAGCGGCATCTTCTGCTGTCCGGGCACATGAGGGGCAGCATGTTTCCAATGCGTATCACAAAGCTGCCACGCAAAACGGCGAAGTGGTATCTGCATCCGTCAGAGTCCAGACATCGGTCTGCCCGGAATGTGGCCGTTCTTATATTTCCGGTGGTGTGACGGACACACAGATCAGATATTATAATGAGTCGAATCCATACCAGCAGGATTTAAAACAGACAGACGGAATTAAACTGCGTGGGGCAAACGTGGACGAGATTGGCTAGATTTTTCGCACGAAAGTCCCGGTTTGAAAACAATATAAGAATGGAGAATTTTATGTGTACAGCAGCAACTTACCTGACGAAAGACTTTTATTTTGGAAGAACATTAGATTATGAATTTTCTTATGGCGAGGAAATTGCGGTGACACCGCGGAATTATCCATTTCATTTCCGTCACACGGAAAATCTGGAAAAACATTATGCGATCATTGGCATGGCGCACATGGCAGGAGATTATCCGCTTTATTATGATGCGGTGAACGAAAAAGGCGTCGGCATGGCGGGACTTAATTTTGTCGGCAATGCATATTATCATAAGGAAGAAAGCGGTAAAAAAAATGTGGCATCCTTTGAATTTATTCCATGGGTGCTTGCGCAGTGCGCAACGTTAGATGAGGTGCGGGAGCTGATTGCAGATTTAAGTATTGTGGATACGCCGTTCAGTGAAAATCTGCCGTCCGGCATGCTACACTGGATCATCTCAGATAAGAGTGGATCGATTACAGTAGAATCCATGAAAGACGGACTGCATATCCATGAAAATCCGGTTGGTGTCCTGACAAACAATCCGCCATTTGAGCAGCAGATGTTTATGCTGAATAATTACATGGGACTGTCACCAAAACAGCCGGAAAATCATTTTGCGGATAAACTGGATCTGAATATGTACAGCCGTGGCATGGGGGCATTAGGACTGCCGGGTGATCTTTCATCAGCTTCCCGTTTTGCGAGAGTCGCGTTTACAAAAATGAACGCAGTTTCTGACGATTCCGAGGAGGAGAGTGTGGCACAGTTTTTCCATATCTTAGGATCTGTCGACCAGCAGAGAGGCTGCTGCGAGGTATCCGATGGAAAATATGAGATCACGATCTACACCTCCTGCTGTAATGCAAGCCGTGGAATTTATTACTACACCACATATTCCAACAGCCAGATCACGGCGGTGGACATGCACAGAGAAGATCTTGACGGAAGTGTTCCGGTGCATTATCCAATGCTCACAAAACAACAGATCCAGTGGCAGAATTAATCTGGTATCATAGGATACTTACATTCTTTTAAAACAAATTCACAAAAATTTCTTACGGCAGGCGGCATAAACGCCTGCCGGTCATGAATCATATACAGATTACGCTCCCATACAGGCGCACTGATCTGCAGAATCTTCACATCCAGCTTTAATAAAAGATCCATATAAGGAACGACGGCAATGCCAAAACCCTGTGCAGTGAGTCCCGCAATCACCTCGGCTTCCTCTGTCTCATAGGCAATCTGCGGTACTGCATTGATCTGTGAAAACAGATGGTCCACAACGTCACGCATACCGGAACCGTGGGAAAAATAAATCTGTGGATAGATGAGCGTTTCCGTCAATGCAACGGACTGTTTTGCTGCCAGTGGGTGATGGTCTGGAACGATAAGTACCAGATCCTCGTGGGTGATCGGCACAGTGTCTAACGATTCTGTCTCCGGCGGCATGGAACAGAAAATCAGATCATAATCCCTTGCCGAGAGACCGTTGACAAGATCGCCGGTCGAGCCGGTATGAAATGTAAAACGCACATCATGCTCAGGATGGGATGCCAGATAACGCGCGGCAAGCTGCGGAATGAAACTGACACCGAGGGAACGCAGCATGCCAAGCCGGATCAATCCGTCACCGCGTGCGCTCCGCTGCAGGGATGAAACTCCGGAATCCAATGTGGCAAGCGTGCGGTTTGCGCAGATTAAAAACTCTTCCCCAAAACTTGTGAGTGTAGTATTGCGTCCGCTTTTTTCAAAAAGTGCCACGCCAAGTTCTGCCTCCAACTGCGAGATCGCATGGCTTAAACTCGGCTGTGTGATACAAAGTTCATGTGCAGCCCTTGTGTAGTGCTGCATTTTTGCTAAAGTTATAAAATAACGAAGCTGGAATAAGTTCATGGCAATCCTCCTTGTTTTGCGAAGCAAAATCCAATTTTACATGGTAAAATTTGCCCAATGCCGAGGAGAGGATTTTCCTCTCTGTTTTGCTCATTTTATCACGATTAATAGATACTGTCTATCGAACTATAAAAACTATTGATTTGTTAAATGGATTAGAAAGGTGTAAAGTGTTTCTGAAATTTGGGGATGACCATAAATGCAGAAGCAGGACTTCTGTAAAAACTTCCCCGGGAGGAAATATTTAAAATGAAAGAAACAGAAATACAGAAAGAAAAATCCCGCCGCACGGTCCGCGGGGAACTTGCACTCATGGTCGCAGTTGCCATCAACAGTCTTGGTGTTGTACTGATGCTGCATTCCGGCGCAGGCATCTCGGCAATATCAAGCGTGCCGTATGCATTTTCCGAAGTTTTCACACGCGTATCGCTTGGAACCTGGACTTATATATTTCAGGGACTTCTGGTGCTAAGCCTCATGATCCTGCGGAAAAAATTTGTGCCGCAGTATCTGTTCAGTTTTGTAGTGGGATTTGCATTCAGCGAATTATTGGATGTGCATGAGAGCTGGATCAATGTTTTGCCGCTGACGCCGGGATATCGTGTAATCTATTTTCTGATCAGTTATATTTTGCTCTGTATTGGAATTGCTTTGTCGAACCGATGCAAACTGCCGATCATACCGACGGATTTATTCCCGAGAGAATTGTCGGATATCACATCCGTTACCTATTCTAAGATCAAAGTTGGATTTGATGTTACCTGCCTTGCCGTGACAGCCGGACTGACCTTTGCATTTTTAGGACATCTTGACGGCCTTGGGATCGGAACCATTTTAGCCGCATTTACTATGGGAAAAGTGATCGGACTGATCGGAAAATGGATGGACAGACATGCCTGCTTTGTATCGTTCATGACACAAAGACAGACAGCCTGAACTAGTGTAATGTATCATTCACATTTCGTATAATTACTTGCCTGAATTTTCATCTGCTGTGGCAAATGAAAATTACAAATTTTTCTCAAATGATTCCACTGCCTTTGCATCTAAGATAGAGGTGCAATGCGGGCAGCGGTATTTAACGCTTTCACCAGTATAAATACAACAAAAGCCATGATCAGGAAATTCATCACGGCAGTCAGAAACTTTCCGTAATTCAATGTGACATCCCCAACAATATTCCAGTGCAGCTTGTCAAAATTCATGCCACCGAAAATTCCAAGAAACGGGTTGATAATATCCTCGACCAGTGACGACACAATACTTGTAAAAGCACCGCCGATAATAATACCGACAGCCATGTCCATCCGAATCGAACCCATCCACATAATTATATCGGCTCAAAATCCCCCCACAAGACTGTTCATAACAAAAAAGTGTGCTATAATCAAAAACAGGAAATAATTTGAACACAAAAAGAAATAGATAACACAAAAAACAGCAAAAATAGAAGCAAAAAAGAAGGTGTGACACACATGACAATGCAGGAAGCGGTCATAAAAAATATTGATACGGATTACTCGTACCAGCTTGCAAAACGGATGGAGCAGTTTCGCTCAAACGAGAAACTCGGTTACCGTCCTGCGGGTTCGAAGGCAGAATTCCTGACAGGGGAAATGTTAAAGGATGAGATGCAAAAACTTGGACTGTCGGATGTATGTAAAAATGCGGTTACCGTGGATGGCTGGGAGTTTGAAAATGCGGAGCTTACGTTTGAAACGAAAGAGGGAAAAAGGCATACCGCATTGCTCGGGGCATATCAGACAGATTTTGTAACGGACGGTGAGCAGGCATTTTCCCTGATGTATCTTGGAAAGGGAACAGAAGCGGATTATGAAGGGAAAGATGTAACCGGAAAACTGGTGTTAGTGGATATCAACCAGAGAGATGAGTGGTGGATCAATTATCCGGTTTATCAGGCACATTTAAAAGGTGCGGCGGCAGTGATCGCTGTGCAGTGTGGCGGTTATGGAGAAGTCGATGCGAAGGCACTCAACGCACAGGATATCGCCGGACCGGAGGATGCACCGGCATTTTCCATCTCAAGGGAGGATGCTGCATTATTGCGGGAACTGCTGGATGGAGAGAAAGAAGCAACCGTATGGTTGAAAGCCGACAGCCGGGTAAAACGTGACTGCACGACTTATAACATTTCAGGCTGTATTCCGGGAAAACACCCGGAGCGCATGGTATTGTTATCTGCACACTATGACTCCTATTTCAGTGGATTTCAAGATGATAATACGGCAGTCGCCATGATGTTTGGCATTGCAAAAACGCTGATTGAAAGCGGATTCAAGCCGAACAACACGATCGTGTTCTGTGCGATGGCGGCAGAGGAATGGGGCGTTGTTGATTCCAACTTTGACTGGTCGACCGGAGCTTACGAGCAGATTTTTACCGCACATCCGGAATGGGTCGGAAAAGTGATCGCAGATCTGAATTTTGAGCTGCCGGCGCTGGCACACGGCACGCGTGCAAGAATCCGCTGCTGTTATGAATATGTACATTATATAAAAGAATATTTAGACGGACTTCCGGAACTGACAAAGGCTTATCCTGAGATGACAAGCGTGACGGCACCGATCGAAACCTGGTCAGATGATTTTTCGATGGCAATCGCAGGAATCCCTTCCATGGTCAATGATTTTACCGGCGGAAGTTTCATGGAAACACATTACCATTCCCAGTTTGATAATGATGATTTTTATGATGAGGCGGTTTACCGGCTGCACCATGAGCTGTTCACACTGCTGATCTTAGCACTGGATGAAACGGCAGTTGTGCCGCTTGATTTTACACCGGTGTTAGAGCGCATACTTGCCGGAGGCAGTGAAATCACAGCGAAAGTGGAAGAAACACAGGAACAGATCGCTGCAATCACAAAAAAATTAATTCAGGTAACAGAAGAGGCACAGGAAAAAGCAAAACAGTCTTACGAAGAGACTGCCGCTATCAATACCCGCTACTACGCACTTCTTGCAGAAGGTAACATGCAAGAGGCAGAACAGCTCTTTGCGGAAAACAGGGAAAGAGAAAAACAACTGCTTGTAAAATTCAAACAGGAGCAGGATCATTTTGTCCGCATTGATTGGTATGGAGAGGTATTTTTCCCACATGAGATATTGTGGAAAAATATTGGCTTATTGCAGGACTCTGTAAACGCTCTGGAACAATCTGATGTGGATAAAGCACTGGAAAAAATATATCAGGTGGATAACAATGCGTATGCATTTATGTTTGATGAATATGTTTACCGCCATTTTACGGACTATGTGTTCAATCAGCCCAAAGATCGTCTGAAATGGGGTTACGGCAGGCTGTTAGGGCATGAAGATCTCTACCATGTGGTGAAATGCCTGCTGAAAAAGAGAAAAGAAGCAGACACAGATTACCGGGAAGAACTGCATTACTTAAAGGAATGCTATAAAAAACAGACCAGACGTCTCTGCGAGACTTTAAAAGAAATCAGTCAGACGGTAAAGGAAATGTTCTGACACAATAAAAAGGGGATAAGAAAAATATGAAATCGGACAAATTATACCGGGTACAGCGCGAGGATCTGCCAAAATTAGAGCAGCTTTTATACCGCTGTTTTGCGCATGATCCACTCTATGAAACGCTGATCCCGGATGCCGAAATAAGAAAACGGCTGATGCCGGAATTATTTCAATGTGATATGGATGAATTTTATGAGACATGTGAGATTTTTGCGGACAGTGAAGAGTTAAACAGCATTCTTGTCGTGTCGGATGAGGCGGAACACATTAATATGTTCCACTTTTTTCTGACGGAGTCATGGGCGACGATCCATACGGACGCTTTCCTGATCAAGGAAGATCCGACACTTGCGACGTTCCACAATTTTATCAAGGGTGGGGATTACCTGAACTCAAGCTGGACCGATCAGCTGCACCAGACACAGAGACTTCATATTATTTATCTTGCAGTCGATCCGGAAATGCAGCACCATGGGATCGCTGCGAAACTGTTAGATGAAACGATCACATATGCGCAGGAACACCACATGATGATATCGTTGGAAACACACAATGAAAAAAATGTAGATTTTTATAAAAACTTTGGATTTCAGGTGTATGGAATTGTGGAGAAGAACTTCCCACTGAAACAATACTGCCTGATCCGTGAATACCAGTAGAAAAATGACAGGATACTGCGAAAAGTGGTGACCTGTCATTTTCTTTTTTCATATTTGCGCTAATGAAAAAAATGATTCGTCCGATATAAACACTAGAAAGCGAATTTCAAGGAAGAAAGGAGATGCCATTATGCGAGTAGAAGCTTATAATCAGGTGGCACAACTTTACAATAGAGAGAAAACGCAGAAAGTGCAGAACACAAAGCAGATGAGCACCGGACGCGATGAAGTGCAGATCTCTTCTATGGGACGTGATTACCAGATCGCAAAGCAGGCAGTGGCAGATGCTTCGGATATCAGGGAAGATAGAGTCGCACAGCTAAAGGAAAGGTTGGACTCTGGTAATTATAACGTGGATATGAATGATTTCGCGAATAAGTTATTAGAAAAGTACAATGCTTTAGTAAAGTAAAAGTGAGGATGAATCTGTGGCTAGTTTAATGGAAGAGCTTTTGGATGTGCTGGGTAAAGAGGAGAAGCAGTATCAGGAACTGATCACACTTGCATCTGAAAAAACAGATGCAGTGGTGCAGGGCAATATCGAACATCTTACGGATGTTACGACGAGAGAGCAGGATGCTGCGAGCGTGCTTCTTAATCTTTCCAATAAAAGAAACCGTGTCCTGACGGATATGGCGACTGTCTTAGGTCAGAGCCCGGAAGAGATGACGATCACAAAGATGATCGGATATCTTAACAAGCAGCCAAAAGAACAGGAAGCACTTACCAGACAGCGTGACAGGCTGCTTGAGGCCGGTGCTAAGATGCAGCAGCTAAACAGACAGAATGAAGCACTTTTAAAACAGGCATTGGAGATGGTGGAATTTGACTTTACCTTGCTGAGAAGTACGCGACAGGCACCTGAGACTGCCAACTATGATAAGAATGCCTATAATACAGGCGATATCTTAGGCAGCAGTGGATTCGACGCGAAGCAATAGTAAAAGCAGGGAGGAACTACCATGGCAAATGGTTTTGGAAGTATGTTTATCGGCGTAGCCGGTTTACAGAGCAGTCAGAATGCACTTAACGTAACATCAAACAACCTGGCGAACTTAGACACAACAGGATATGTGCGTCAGAGCGTTTTGTTTGCAGACCGTGACTATGTCACATTTAATACAACAGCAGCAATCAGCAATCAGCAATCCGGTCTTGGTGTAACGATCGGAGATGTTGTCCATTCAAGAGATGTATTCTTAGATCGGTTATACCGTACAGAATCAAGCCGTCAGTCTTTTTATGCATCGACCAGTGAGGCACTGACAGAGGTGCAGAACTATTATCAGGAATTAGAGGGACAGGCTTTTCAGAATGCATTAACCGATTTCTGGGGCTCATTTCAGGAGCTATATAAATACCCGGAGGATAGCGTATATCAGAATCTTGTTGTTCAGAAGGCACAGCTTTTTACCAGCAGATCAAGTGCTGTTTATTCTGGACTGAAGAGTTATCAGTATAATATCAATTCACAGATTTCCGACGACATTGATCAGGTCAATGAACTTGGAAAGACGATCAGTGAACTAAATCTGCAGATCCAGAAGATCGAGGCAGGAAATATTGAAACTGCAATGACACTGCGTGATGCAAGAGATTTAGCACTGGATGAGTTAGCAAGTCTCGTTGATATCTCCTATAAAGAAGAAGTAAACGGTGTTGTGCGCGTCAGCGTGGAGGGCAACGAGTTTGTCAATGAGAACGGCTACTATAAAGTAGAAAAACAGACGGACAAAGTGACAGGATTTGTGACACCATACTGGTCACATCTCTCTGACCCGGACAAGGGTGAGTATACCTATCTGTTTAATTTTAACCGTGATATTTCCACGGAAAATAAAAACGATATGGGAGAGATCAAAGCTCTTGTGCTTGCGAGAGGAGATAAAGTTGCCAATTACAAGGATATTCTTGGAGTGGACGGCAAGACTTATGATGATACGACAGGCATGTCTGTTATGCTCCGTGCAGAAGCACAGATGGATCAGCTGTTCCATGGAATTGCAACAGCGATCAACGATATTTTATGCCCGAATACAGAAGCATCAAATTATATTACAGGCCTGACAGGAAATAATTCCGTTACCATGACCGATGCAGACGGCAATACCTATACCGTGACAGCAAATACGAAGATCTTAGATGCAGATAAGTGTGCAGTTGGATCGGATGGGAAACTGCCACCACAGGAGTTATTTACAAGACTTGGAACAGAACGTTACACAGAGGTTACATATACAGATACAAGTGTTAATCCACCGACAACGAAGACGTATTATTTATATAATGAAGAAGATCCGACAGACACGACAAAGCAGTACACCATGGCAAGCACCGGAGTAAACAGTGCACTGATCACAGATGAGACATTACTTCCACATTTACAGCAGAATGGAGATGTGGATCAGTCATTGATGGCGACACTTGCAGCAGTGTGGGATAAAGAAAGCCTTACAGTCAATCCGAATGACACAAAGGCATACAGCTTTAAGGGCTATTATACAGCTATGATCGAAGAGGTTGCTACCTACGGAAATGTATACAATTCTACTGCAACAAACCTGTCCCAGACGGTACAGTCAGTTGATAACCAGAGACAGCAGGTAATCGGAGTTTCTTCGGATGAAGAATTGACTTATATGATCAAATACCAGAACGCATACAATGCATCCAGCCGTTTTATTAATGTTATTAATGAGATGATCGAGCATCTGATCACACAGCTTGGATAGCAGCATAGGAGGTTAACATGCCATCAACATTTTTTGGATTAACGATTGCATCTTCAGGATTAAGTGCATATCAGGTTGCCTTAAATACGAGTGCAAATAATATATCGAATGTACAGACAAAAGGATACAGCAAACAGCAGGCAAACCGTGTTGCTTCCGAATCCATCCGTGCCTATGCAAAATACGGCAGTATGGGAACCGGTGTTACGACCGAGTCCGTAAAACAGCTTCGCAACCAGTATTATGACAACAAATACTGGTACAACCAGTCATCTGTCGGTTTATATGAGACGAAGCTCAATTACCTGAAGCAGATTGAAAATTATTTTATTGATGATGATTCTTCCAAAGGTTTTTCAACAATCTTAAACACGATGTTTAATGACTTAGATACCTTAAAGAACAATGCCGGAGATGTGAATACACGTCAGCAGTTTATCGGAAGTGCCCAGAACTTTGCAACATTCTTTAACAGCGTTGCATCCGGTCTGGGAGATATTCAGAATAATGCCAACGAGGAGATCAAGTCCACGGTTCAGAATATCAATTCCATCGCAGAAAAGATTGCAAGTTTAAATCATCAGATCAACGTCATTGAGATCCAGGGCGGTTATGCAAACGAGCTTCGTGACCAGAGAGCACTGTTGATCGATGAGTTATCCGAAATTGTTCCGACAGAGGCAGAGGAACTTCCGGTACAGAATTCAAATGATCCGGAACTGCCAACAGGTGCCAATTACTTTACAGTTAAGATTGGTGGACAGGTCTTAGTCGATACCTACGATTATGAAACATTACAATGCGTTGCAAGGGAAAATAAAGTAAACCAGTCCGATATGGATGGCTTATATGATGTTAAATGGGAAAAAACCGGAAACAGTTTCAAAGCGGGAGCAAGTTCCATGTCAGGTACCTTAAAGGCATTGTTTGATATCCGTGATGGTAATAACGGAGAGAACTTTACCGGTGAGGCAAGAGTGATCGACAGCAAACATGTGAAAGTTGTCAGTCCTTCCATCACAGACATTGAGGCAATGACGGTGCCTGAGAGCGGTACACTTACCATTTACGGAAAAGATTACAATTATACAAACTTTACTTTTGAGACAGACGCCAATGGCAAGATCACATCCTATACATTTGAACTTGAAGATGCATTAAGCCAGCAGCAGTCCAATAAGGTAGATGGAATGCAGGCATCCATTGGAAACTCTGTTGATACCATGGGTGTTCCGTATTACATGTCACAGATGAACCAGTTTTTACGTTCTTTCTGTTCTTTGTTTAATGATATTATGTTAAAAGGACAGGATTTAGACGGAAATGCAACCGATTATTATTCATTCTTTACCGGGGCAGATCAGGTAACCGGCGAGGAATATGCATTAGGAAAGAGCGATAAGAATAATGGAAACACAACAGACTGTGGTGCCAGCTCATATTACAAACTGACAGCATCCAATATCTGCGTTTCTTCCATTTGTGTAAAAGATTCATCTAAACTTGCTGCACAGTATAAGACCGATACAGAAGATGGTGTAGATAAGTATAAACTGGTTGAAGATCTGGCAAAATTAAAGAGTGATACGGTTTTATTCCGTGCAGGAAATGCATCAGGATTCCTGAAATGTATGATTTCTGATATCTCCATTGATACACAGCAGTCTACGATCTTCAGCAACAATTATACAAATATACAGGCGGCGCTTGAGACACAGAGAATGTCTGTTTCCGGTGTGGATGAGGATGAGGAAGCACTTGATCTGATCAAGTTCCAGAATGCCTACAATTTATCATCCAAGATGATCTCAGTTATGGCAGAAGTATATGACAAACTGATCGAGGAAACCGGAGTATAAACGGATTTATAACAGGAGGAAATGGCAATGCGTATTACAAATAATATCATATTGCATAATACATCCATTAATATCAATGGAAATAAAGGAAATGTGGACACACTGAACAATCAGATGACCAGCCAGAAAAAAATACAGCGTCCTTCTGATGACCCGGTAACAGCGATCCGTGCACTCCGTCTGCGCAGTACCTTAAGTGAGATCGACCAGTACTACGAGAAGAACATTCCGGATGCAGAGTCATGGTTAGATGTAACAGAGACTGCGATCACCAGTATGCAGGAAGTGATCAAGACGATCCGTACCCAGTGTGAATACGGTGCCCAGGATTCCCTGACGACAGACAACCGGAAAACAATCCTGACACAGCTGGAAAAACTTCGTGACAAAGTATATGCAGAGGGAAATGCAGACTATGCCGGCAGAACAGTATTTACCGGATACCGCACAAATAAAAAGCTGACATTCACGGAAGACGAACAAAAGACTTCATACGAGATCGACCAGAAGATGTCGTATGCTGATCTGCAGGAACACCGGTATTATGGAAATGATGTTACAGTTCCGGGAAATAAGGCAGATGTGTTAGATGGCACAAAGATCGCTTCTCCAACCCAGGCTGCTTATAATAGAATCCGTCTTGGCTATGACAGCATTGACAGCCTGGATGTGACAGATGCAGCAGGAACTACCACAAAAACCTCTGCAAATGGCAGCGCGGTAACGATCAGTTACAATTATACAGATACAACAGGGACAACGCCTGTCAATAAGACGGGAAATATGAATGTTACCGTATATGATTCTTATGATAAATGGTTAGAAGCATCCACGAAAACACCAAAATCATATGACATTGCAGATGGAGAGGCAGTGCTGATCCGTAATACCGGAGAAATGGTATTCAGCAAAACAGCAGCAGATACACTTTCCACTAATAAAGCATCTTTGGATATTTCCTATACAAAGACCGGATTTACAAATGGTGAACTTCGTCCGGAATATTATTACAACTGCACGAATATTACAGATACGAACAATAAGTTAAAGTATGAGAAATATGATAAAGATGGCAATCAGATCTATCAGGATATCGATTATGTAGTGGCTGCAAACCAGACACTTACTGTCAATACAGAGGCATCAAATGTATTTGATCATGGACTCAGCAGGGATGTGGATGAGCTGATCGATGCTGTACAGCGTTCGCTTGACGCAGAACAGAAAGTGACAGATTTAAATGCCATGAAGAAAATGCAGGAATATTCTTCCGATGACTGTCAGGCAAAATTAGAAGAGTGGATCGCAGCAGCCGAAAAAGAGCGTGATTATGCAAATGATAATATGCAGAAACTCTATAACAGCTACATTGGGAACTGCGATACTTACCTGAATAAAGTCAATCTTGCATTGACAGACGTCGGAAGCAAAGGACAGAGCCTTGCGTTGACAAAAAACCGTATGTCAAATGAGCAGGAAACGATGGAAGAGTTAAAGTCCAAGAATGAAGACCGAGAACTTTCAGATATCATTCTGGAGTATACAGCGGCATACACTGCTTATCAGTCATCACTGCAGGCAGCTTCAAAAGTAAATCAGGTGACACTGCTCAGCTATCTGTAAAATAGATTAACAGTAAAATGACAGCACTATTTTTAGAATGCGTGTCGTGATCATACAGACTGCATCAGGAGGAAAAGGGAATGAAAGCGAACACAAGGCTTTTTGGGGAGATAGATATCGATGAGGAGAAGATCATCACTTTAGAGAATGGAATGATCGGATTTCCGGATCTGAGAAAATTTACACTGATTTTTGACAAAGAAAAAGAAAGAACGCCATCCTCAATCATGTGGTTTCAGTCCATGGATGAACCGGAAGTTGCTTTTCCGGTCATGCATCCAAATGAACTGAAACCGGATTATGCACCATCGGTCAGCGATGAAATGCTGATCCCACTTGGAGATCTTACAGAAGATAATACTTACATACTTGTAACGCTGACAGCAGCGGCGGATAAGAAAGATACGACTGTCAATTTAAAGGCACCTTTGGTGATCAATACAGATACCAGAAAAGGCTGTCAGGTGATTGTGGAAGATGATTATCCAATCAAGTTTAATGTATATGAAGCCGTAAAAGGCAGAAAGAAAGCAGAGGAATAAAAATGCTGGCATTGACACGAAAAAAAGGTGAGTCTCTGGTGGTAAATAACAATATCGAGATCACAGTACTTGAAATCCGCGGAGATCAGGTGAAAATCGGCATATCTGCGCCAAAAGAAGTGCCGATATACCGCAAGGAAGTATATCTTCAGATTCAGAATGAAAATAAGGCAGCTCTCAATATCGATGCGATCGCATCTTTAAAGGATCTGCTCTAAGAAAATACCGGAGCACATAATTCACAATAATAGAATGACCGCTGAGCGTACATTGTTACTGTTCACTCGTACCTCGTTCCGTGCATTCTGTTATACAGGCAGAAAAATGCGGCTCCGGTATTAATTTTATACGCAAAGAAACCGATATAAATCACAGATTAAGTAGATTAGCATACAGGCCACAAGATAGCCGGCATGCACAGATAGACACAGGGAAGTGTGAATCACAGCAGAAAGAAGCTGAGAATACCATGGAAACGGAGGTCAGAATCATGGGAGTTCAACGGATACAGGAAACATCGACAGCATCTTACGGCAAATCCGTAGAGGCAGCTGCAGCAGGAAATAGCAGTGCTGCAGGCAGCGGAAGTGCTACAGGCGGCACAACGCAGACAGTGGAGAATATCACGACTCCATGGAAGGCAGAAAACAAAAACAGTACGGATACCAAAAACAGTCTGAGTGCCAGAAACGACAAGGATGAGGAGCAGGAAACACTCGTAGGAGCAGGAAATAACACCCAGATCCGGAAAGCTGTAGAAGAGATCAATAAGAGAGCACACAATTCGGAAGCAGTCTTTGGCATCCACGATGCCACGAACCGCGTTATGATCAAGATTGTGGACAAGGACACAAAAGAAGTCTTAAAGGAATATCCGCCGGAGAAAACGCTTGACATGATCGCGAAGGTCTGGGAAGTCGCAGGACTTTTAGTGGACGAGAAAATGTAAACAAAGACAGTACGGACTGTCTGCAGAGTATATACAATAACAGATGAAAAGTTTCATCAGATAGGAGTGATAATATGCCAATCAGAATTACCGGTCTGACATCAGGTCTTGATACAGAAGCTATCATTTCAGCTCTGGTATCTTCATACAACTATAAGACGAATAAATACAAAAAGGCACAGACAAAATTATCCTGGAAACAGGATGCGTGGAAATCTTTGAATACGAAGATTTACAGCTTTTATACAAGTCTGGATGGACTGCGTTTCTCTAAAAATTATAATTTAAAGAGTACGACATGTTCAGACTCAACAAAAGCAACAGTTACAGCGACGAGCAATGCTGTAAATGGCACACAGAAAGTAAATATTCTTCAGGTGGCGCAGGCAGGTTATCTGACAGGTGGACAGTTGGGAAAAAATGTCACGGAAAGCACAACACTTGCAGAACTTGGCTATACGGATGGAGATGGGACAATTAACCTCACAAAGGGAGATGGAACCACCAAATCTCTGACTGTCAGTCAGGGAACAACGGTGCAACAGTTCATTGCTTCATTAAAAGAAGCTGGGGTAAATGCCAGCTATGATACAACAAACCGCAGATTTTATATTAGTTCAAAGGAAACCGGTGCAGACAATGATTTTACTATAACCGGTGGAAATACAGCGGGTATTAATGCTTTGTCAAAGTTGGGACTGAGCGTTGATTCGGATGCAACACTAAATACCTATAAGATGTATGCGAAGTATGCGGATGGAACGACATCTGATAGTGAAATTACGGATAAGGTAAAAAAAGCAATTGAAGAATACAATCAGGCATTAGCTGATAAAGAGACTGCAACAGCACAGAATGCCAATCTGACCAGTGCCTATGGATATGCATCAGCTTATAATAAATTACAGCAGGCATTAGAAAAGAGTGGTTTGTCGGATGATGAAAGAACACAGTTTACCAAGTTATTGACCATGTCTGCATCAGAGCGTACCAAGTCAGTTATTTCGGATACAGGTACGGTTTATACACTGGCAAGTGATATGGGAGATGGCACAAAGTATTATAAAGATGATGCCGGTAATTATATTCAGCGTGTGGATACACATACAGGCAGTGATGGAAAGACATATCTGTATGATGAAACCACAGGAACATATTCTGCAAATGGAAAAACCTATAAAGTATCCAGTGAAAAAGATGCTTCTGGAAAATCATATTATGTAAATACTGATGATGCGAATGATAAGATTACAATCGATACAACAACAGAGTATTATAATGCGACAGCAGAAGAAAAAACAACTGATTTGAATCTGGTTGAGGTTGGTGGTGCAAGCTATGCCCAGTCAGATACAGGTTATTATACAGGAACAGATGGTAAGATATATCGTGCAGACGAAGCGAATCATCAGCTTATTGAAGTAAAATATGACAGCGACAGCAAGATATATACAGATGTAGATGGAGGAAACACAGTTGCATACGCTGATGACAATGTCAGCAAAATAAAACAGACAGAATATAAAAAACAGGATGCACGTTCGGATTTGAAAGCGTCTTCAGACCAGTTGACTGCTTTACAGGAAAAATCAAAGACATCCCAGAGTCTGAGTGATGATAATTTTAATTCCTATTTAGCGGATATACAGACAAACCTTGCAATGGTAAATGCATTTGAGAATGCATCAGATGATCTGGATGCATCAGAGGATTATACAAAAGCCAAGATTGCAGCTGACATAAAAGATGCATATGTAAAGAATGGCGGTGTAACCGGTGTAAATGCACTTGTTAATGGTTATGCAGATATTATCAGTACAAATACACAGACAATATCGGATGCAGAAGATACAGTCAAAGATAACAGTGCACTTGCATCTATTGCTGCAATGAAAGATGGTACGGACAAAGATAATGCAATCAGTCAGTTTGTAGAGCAGGTTAAAACAGCAAAAGCAAATCTTTCAACAGCGTCAGCAAAAGCGACAACTGATGCAAAGAAAGTGGATGGTCAGGATGCAATCATCAGTGTGAATGGTATCAAGTATCAGGGGAGTTCCAATGCATTCGCTATCAATGGTCTTACAATTACGGCACAGTCTGTTACTGGGGACGGTGATGCAAATGCGATCACAATTACGACACAGACAGATGTACAGGGAATTTATGATAAAGTAAAGAGCTTTTTGACACAGTATAATTCGTTGATCAATGAGATAACTTCTCTATACAATGCGGAGTCATCCAAAGGATATGATCCGTTAACGGATGATGAGAAAGACGCAATGTCAGACAGTGAGATTGAGAAATGGGAGACGAAGATTAAAGATTCTCTTTTGCGCAGAGATGATACCTTGCAGAGTGTTATGAATTCAATGACATCTTCAATGAGTAAAGGGTTTGAAATCAATGGAAAGAATTATTATCTGTCTACCTTTGGAATCAAGACCCTTGGATATCTGAATGCACCGGAGAATCAGCAGAATGCATATCATATTGATGGTGATGAGGATGATGCGTCAACTTCAGGTAAAGATGACAAGTTGATGACAGCAATTACTTCAGATCCGGATACTGTAATTACATTTATGCAGCAATTGGCAGATGGACTTTATTCGTCACTTGGAGATAAGATGAAGTCGACTACCATGAGCAGTGTGTATACGGTTTATAATGATAAAGAGATGGCGTCAGAATATAGTGATTACACAGATACGATCAAAAAGTGGGAGCAGAAACTGCAGGATCAGGAAGATGCATATTATAAGAAGTTTTCCGCAATGGAGACTGCACTTTCCAAACTGCAGAGTCAGACATCTTCGTTATCAAATCTGTTTGGAGGCTGATAATATTTAAAAATATAATCAGCTTAAAGAAATAAATATATACACAATGGAGGTTTTTGAAATGCTGGTAAATCAGGGATATGCAGCATATGCCAATAATAAGATTGCGACAGCTTCACCGGCTGAATTGACATTAATGTTATATGAGGGGGCAATCAAGTTCTGTAACATTGCGATTGTGGGGGTGGAAGAGAAAAGTATCCAGAAGACTCATGACAATATTATGAAAACAGAACGGATTATTGAGGAATTACAGTCGACTTTAGACCACAAATATCCGGTTGCAAAGGATTTTGATGAGGTGTATTCCTATCTGCTTAGACGGTTGCGTCAGGCAAACATAAAAAAAGACAAGGATATTTTAGAAGAAGTATTGAAACATTTAAGGACAATGCGTGATACATGGAAAGAAGTTATGCGTACTGCGCATAGGACTCAGTAACAGGCAGGCTTATGGGAGAAAATACATATATTGCGATTCTGATTCAGAGTCTGCAGAAGAAAAATAAAATATTAGATGTTATTATTCAAAAGAATAAAGAGCAGAGAGAGGGTCTGGAAGACCCAAATCTTGATCCGGATGATTTTGATCAGATTATGGATGCAAAATCAAAGCTGATTGATCAGTTAAATGAATTAGACAGCGGATTTGAGGAAGTTTTTGCAAGGGTAAAAGAAGAATTAGAACTTCATCGGAGTGAGTATAAGGATGAAATCTTTAAGATGCAGGAACTGATACGTATGATTACAGATAAAAGTCTTCGGATTCAGCAGCAGGAATTGCAGAACAAGAAACTGATGGAACAGAAATTTGCATCTGTCCGTAAACAAGTGCGGGAGGTGCGGCAGAGCCAGAAAGTGGTTAATCAGTATTATAAGAGTATGATGAAAGCAAATTATCAGGAACCACAATTTCTGGATAACAAAAAATAGTCAAAAGAAAATAAATTTTTTTCTTTTTTCTATAAAGTATCGGAAAGAAAGTCCGATATAAATATCAAGTAAACAAAGTAATGCATAGCATTACATAAAAAGGGTTACTTGGTGGCAGAGGGAATGGAGCGTACGGCCAGGACTGATGACCACAGAATAATTTTGATGCGGCATGGAAGCCGCAGTAAATTCAAGGAGGAAATGAATTATGGTAGTACAGCACAATATGACTGCGATGAACGCAAACAGACAGTTAGGAATCACAACAAGCGCACAGGCGAAATCTTCAGAGAAATTATCTTCCGGTTACAGAATCAACCGTGCAGGTGATGACGCTGCTGGTTTAACAATTTCTGAGAAGATGAGAAGCCAGATCCGTGGATTAAACAAAGCTTCTGACAATGCACAGGATGGTGTATCTTTAATCCAGGTTGCTGAGGGTGCTTTATCTGAGACACATTCTATCTTACAGCGTATGAATGAGTTAGCAACTCAGGCAGCTAACGATACTAATACAACTGCTGATAGAAATGCTATCCAGTCTGAGATCAACCAGTTAACATCTGAGATTGATCGTATCCAGTCTACAACTCAGTTCAACACCATGAACTTAATTGATGGATCTTATACAGGTAAAAACCTTCAGGTTGGTTCTTTATCTGGACAGGCTATCTTAATTTCTATCGAGAACATGAACGCAACTTCTCTGTTCGGTGGAACAAACGGCGCAGTTTCTTCAGTTGCAGATGTCAACACAACTAATCTGAAATCTTACAACACTAAATTAACAGTATCCAGCTTTGATACAGCAGGTAGCGCAATGAAATCTATTCAGTCTGCTATCGCATTAGTATCTAACCAGAGATCTAACCTTGGTGCAGTTCAGAACCGTCTGGAGCACACAATTGCTAACCTTGATAACATTTCTGAGAATACTCAGTCAGCAGAGTCCCGTATCCGTGATACAGATATGGCTGAAGAGATGGTTAACTACAGCAAGAACAATATCCTTGCTCAGGCAGGACAGTCTATGCTTGCTCAGGCTAACCAGTCTACTCAGGGTGTACTTTCTCTGTTACAGTAATCTTAATTCTGACAACAGAAGATATGTATGTAAAAACGGAGTCGATTTATCGACTCCGTTTTATTATGCTATAAATATTATTTTAATTAAACACAACAGAAAAAATATCAGTCAGACATTTTTCGTAGCTGTGGTTTTCAGCAGCTTTCCGATGACCATTTTCGGCAATCTGTTTACGCTTCTCGTCATGTTCCAGATAATAATCTGCTTTTTTGATCATATCGCTTTCATCTTCGTAATACACGAAATCCTCGTCAGGAACAAAATAATCAAGTAAATCTGCCTGGAAATTTGTCAATAAAAAACCGCCTGCGCCCATGATATCCATACACCGAAGCGGGATGCCGGATTTAATGCTTCTTAAAGTGATGTTCAGATTGATTTTACTGTTATGAAAGATCAGTGGCATTTCTGAGTAATAATCGGCAACTCCCATATTTGTGACACCGGGCAGGGAGACATCTTTATTTAAGGTAAACATTTTTACGTTGTGCTTTGTTTCTCCGAGAACTGAAAGCAGCCGGATTCGTTCCATAGATGTTAATTTTCGTCCAATATAATAGTTTGCATAAATGTTGGAAAGTGTCTCTGCTCCATCTCTGGATGGAACATAAGGTTCTGCCTGATATAATTTCTGGATTACAGGATCTGTTAACAATTCTTCAATAAAGTAATATCCGGATACTTTTAACTGTGATTCCATGATGGCATCAAGATAACCTTTTGTATAACCATCTAATTTCTGATATAGACGGTCAAAAAAATTATGGCTGTTTTCTTCGTTATATAAAGTTCCAACAAAAGAAATATCACAGAGAGTGCGTTTTTTGTCGTACGGTTTTTTTAGCATAACATCAATGACAGTGGAATTGACAGGAAGTACTGTATAATATACAGTGTCGATACCACCTTTTTTCAATTCCAGATATAACTGGCTGTCGAAAATAAAAACATAATTAGTTGGATAGGTGATAGCATAAGAATAAAGCATAACAAAAGGACTGTCATATACGATCGAGATATATTTTAAATTATGTCTGTGACAACATTCTGCCAGAGCCGGATAAAAGTTATAAGAAAAACAAAAATCAAAGTGTCTGGTTTCGTATACTTTATCAAAGGCATCCATAAATGCTTTGCTTTCCCGTTGCTGGTAATCTTCATGAAAAAAGCGCGTAACATTGTGTTTTAAAGTGTGTTCAAATGTGAATAAAATGTCAATATAGCCAAAACATGGCCAGTCAAGGTATAAAATGTTCATGATAACTAATCTCCGTTTCATTGATGATATGCCAGAGAAAGCATTTGCTCTAAGCGGATCGGGTAAGTATGTTGTGATTTTACGATGTCGTATCCATTTTGTGCAATCTCTTTTCGGATATCGGGGTGATCTAAATAGTAATGGATCTTTTCTTCCAGTTCATCAAAGCTGGAATAAATGTCTAAATGTTCTCCAATTTGCAGCAATTCCGGTAAATCTGCCTGATAATTGGTCAGACAAAAGCCACCCGAACCAAGAATATCCCAGACCCGCAACGGAAGACCGCTGCGTATGGATTTTGCTGTGATATTGAGATTAATATCTGATTCATGAAAAATAAGGGGCATTTCTGTCTGGGATTTTGCCAGTCCTTTATTAATCAACTTCGGGTAAGCGGAAGTGTCACTGCCGGTATAAATAGTTATGGGAAAGTGCTCAGAAAGGCGGTGCATCAGCCGGTCACGTTCCATTACCGTTATTTTTGTCCCGATGTAAAGCTGGGCGAGTGTGGTGCGGTTAGTGAGAAAATTTTTGCCTGGCAAAGAGTAAAAATATTGGAAATGATCTACAAACTCATCTACAATAGAGTCCGGTAAAATTTCCTCCACAAAATAGTAACCGTACACCTTTAACTGGGCTTCCATCAGACCATTTAAATATCCCGTAAGGTAGGGCGAAACGTCTTTGGAAAGCCTGTCATAGGCACATTTTTCGGTGTAAAGAGAGCCGATAAAGGAAACGTTTGCATGGAAGGTATCAAGCTGCCTCTGTGATTTGGACCGGATCAGGTTGTCCTTTTGTGCGACATTCGTTGCAAGCGGCAGATAAAATACACAGTCGGGATTGAGCGGTGAAATTTCCTGGTAAATGCATCTGTCAAATAAAAATATACGGTTCCAGGGATTCTGGACAGAGGCAGTGTACAACTCCATTACAGGTGAATCCACGATCCAGCAGAGATAGGGAATATGAAAAATATTGCATACCTCCGAAATGGATGGATAAAAATTGACAGTGAATACAAAGTCCATTGGATGCTCTAACAGGAAATTGCTGACAAGATGAATACATTCCTGTGGGGATACTGATTTATTGGAAATTTCTTCTGTAAGTTCAGAAACTTCTAACCCCAATTCCTGAAAACCTGCGATTATGTCAGGTTCGCAGATGCTTCCATAACGGTAAAATAATAATTTCATAGCTATAAATTCTCCTAATGATCATTTTCCGGTTGTCCACAGATTGTTAATATTTTTTGTAACTGAATCTCGTAAGTATAATAACGGTTTACAGTCCGGTAGCCTTCTGCGGCTATGATAAGACGTTCCTGTTCATGTGAAAGGTAATAGGCAGCCTGTTCTTTTAATTCAGTCAGATCGTGAAAAAGTACAATATCTTTTCCGGGAGTAAAAAGTGAGTCAAATTCTTTCTGGTAATTGCTTAACACAAATCCACCACATGCCATAATATCAAAAATTCGCAGAGGAATACCGGTTTCAATGGAAGGAAGCGTTATATTAAGGTTGATACGGCTGAAATGATATACTTTATTGAGCTCGGTATAGTAATTGACAGGGGCGTGTTTTCTTAAAATATCGATCTGATCACTTTGACTATTGGTATACAGATCGACTGGAAATTGTTCTGCAAGTGTATTTAAAACGGTAATGCGTTCCATCTCAGCAAGTTTACGGCTTAAATAAAGCAGACCCAGATACATATTCGCAGGCAGTTCATACTCTTCGGCAGAAGCTTTTAGCTTAGGATCTGTATCAAGAAAATAGTGTGTCAGGTTGGAAGAAAGGACAGGCCAGGAGCGGACTGCATTCCAGTTGCACAGATAATGCATTAAATAATGATTCATAGGTACAGCAGCCTCAGCGGGCATCTGGTTTCGGGAATCATTGTAGGCATTTTTTTCATAGAGAGAGCCAACAAAAGAAATATCACAGCTATAGCGTTTACGGTCTTTATCCGACAAAGACAAGGCATTGATACGGGTTGTATTTGCCGCCAGAGGCATATAATAAATATGCGGAATGCCGATCTGCTGCATTCTTTCATAAAGTGCATGGTCGAATAGAAAAATTCGATTGACAGAATGAAATACGGAAGAATGAAACAGCGTAGTCATAGGTGAATCGTAGATCCATGCAATATAGATTGTTTTATAATTTTCACACAGGTCAGATAAGAGTGGTATATAGTTATAGGAGATGACAAAATCATACTGACCCGTCTGCAGAGCCTGTTCTGCAGGCTGTAAAGGAAACGTATAATTCAGATCCATAATATGAAATGGAATTTCATCGAGAACAGTGACAGTATGTCCCATATGTTCGAGAGCAAATGGAATATCAAAAATAGAATTTTCACTTGCTGCAAATAAAAAAATCATAGTTCTTCTCCCAAAAGAATAGTAATTTATGTCAGAAATTGCTATAATAAATCATATTAAATGGTATCATGAAGAACCAATAAATTCAATAAGGAAGAAAAGCTTTGATCAGATTTGTGGGGCAGCAAGAGCAAAAAAATAAAATACTGGGTAGTTTTAACGATGAAGACTGGGTTGTAATGGAAGGAGAAAAAGAACTTTCAATTACGAAGTCTCTGCAGCAACAGAAGATCATGGGAAATAAGATCAGACTGTATCATCCATATCTGTGTGGGAAAGAAGAAAAGTTGTCGCTGTTACAGTTGTTACTGGATGAACGATATGCAGAAGGCTGTCTGTGTATTCCGGTAGAAGTAATAAAAGAATGCGGATATCTGAATGAGAGAATGCCCAGAAAAAAAATGTATGAGTTTTTGCTCCGCATTGCAGAAAAACATGAGATTATTGGCATGCCGGCGGAGTACAATGCAGATTTGGTGCCAGGGGAAGATAGTGGTGAGTTTGATAAAGCCGCATATAAGGCGGACTGTTATATTGTCGGAAAGTACAGCCAGCTTTTACAGCAAAATCAGTATTTTGAAGAAGTGGTTGGCAGATTGATACAACAGGCGGCACAAAGCCATGAGCCGGAAAAAATGTTAAGCTATCTGGAAGATATGCTCGGAAAAAGAGAACGGTATACATGGATCAAGTCCGGAACAGCTCCGGTGTTGATCTATTACGGAGTTACTTATTGTTATAATGTTATGAATGTGATGTTAGAGCAGCTTGCCATGGCACTGGAACAAAACGGTGTGCCAGTGATCCGCTATGATGAACAGAAAGAGGATGTGAAAGGTCTCATAAAATATGTAGGAAAGACCTTTCGTGCGGTGATTGGAATGCAGACATACTTGATGTCTGTCTACATGAAAGAACTTGGATACTTCCTTCATGATGAGATAAAAGGTCCAAAATATAATATAGTATTGGATCACCCATTCTGGCTGCGGCAGCAGCTTATGCATGTGCCGGATCAGTACTATGTACTGACACATGATGAGAATTATAAAAAATTTGTTGAAAAGTATTATCCTAAGGTAAGCGGATGTTATCTGTTCCCACCAGGTGGGATTGAGCAAAAAGAAGAAATAAATTTAAAGAAACGAAGATATGGAGTAGTTTTCATTGGTACTTATGGAGATTACAGGGAAAAATGCAGGCTTATTCACAGTTCAGACCGCAGAACACGTTTTGCGGCAAACCGGTTTCTGCTGAATATGAGAAAAAAACCATATCTTACTGCAGAAGAAGCACTGATGGAGACACTTTCTTATTATAGAATTACACTGACGGATGAACAGTTTCTACATATGCTGTATCAGCTTGGAAGTGTTGTACAGTGTGTGATGTATTATTATAGGGAGAAAACAGTACGGACACTGGTAACATCCGGGATTGCGGTAGATGTATGGGGAAGCAGTTGGGAAAAATGTGATCTTGTATCTGTAGATGGACTTGTGATACACAAGGATGCAGACTGGAAAGAAAACCTTAAAATATTAAGTGAGGCAAAAATATCTTTGAATGTGATGGCATGGCATAAGGGCGGATTTACAGAACGTATGGCGAACAGTATGCTGGCAGGGGCAGTACTGCTTACCGATGAGACTTCATACCAGAGAGGACAATTCCGGTCAGGTCAGGAATGCCAGATGTTTTCTTTGACAGAGCTGGACAAACTGCCGGAGCTGACCCGAAAAATCCTTCAGGATGATGAAGAGAGAACACGGATTGCAAAAAATGGCTATGCTTATGCAAAAAAAAATCATACATGGGAAAGCCGTGCGGAATACCTGCTTACATTGATTGATCAGGCAGACAGATGGGGGAGGAAGAATGACCAGAGTATTTACAATGACACATAAACATTTTGCAAAACCGGAAGATCCGGTATATGTTCCACTTCAGGTGGGAAGAGCCGCTCACGAAGATCTGGGATATCTGGGAGATGATACGGGTGATTCCATATCTGATCTGAATTGTTATTATGGTGAACTGACAGGGATTTACTGGGTGTGGAAGAATTATGAGGGACGCGAAAATATAGGGATTTGTCATTACAGACGTTTTTTTATCAATGAAAAAATGGAATTGCTGAAAGAGGCTGATTATGAAGAAATTCTGTCCAGGTATGATATCATCACATCAAAGGCAATGTATGCAGATGTGCCTTATCAGGAATATTATGCAAAAGCACACCATATAGAAGATCTGGAAGAGGAAGGACAGGTGATAAAGGAATTGTTTCCAGACGACTATCCAGTTTTTTGTGAGGTAATGCAGGGGAAAAAACATTACTTTGGCAATCTGATGGTGACATCGCGGAAATTATTTGATGAATATTGCAGTTGGCTGTTTGCGATATTTTTTGAACTGGAAAAGCGGATCGATGTAAGCAGTTATGATGAATATCATAAGAGGGTATTCGGCTTTTTGTCAGAACAATTACTTTTGGTCTGGATCACGGCACGAGGTTTGACTGTGTATGAATCACGGGTTGGAATTTCAGAGGAAAAGGCAGAGACAAAGGAATTTAAACTGGCGATCGGACAACTGATCAAAATGGGACAGGTCACACAGGCAAGGCAGATGTTTTACGAGATATTAAAAGTACGTCCGGATATTCAACTGGAACATTCTGATTTAAAACATGAGATACCGGATATTGAACAGATCCTTTATATCTGTGAACTGGAAGAGCAGAATGGAATACCAGGTATGATGGCATACTCGAAGGAACTTCCGGTGTTGACCGAACATTTAAAGAAACTAAGAACGCTTTTGGAACAGGAAGAATGGAAAAAAGAGGCGATGGATTACTTTACGGTAACTGATACATCGGATATTGCGGTGGAAGTGATTCTTAGAAATGATATGAACTTAAAAGAGGATTGGAAGAGAAAATTAGAAAAATGGAAAAAGAGGAAGTAAGTATTATTATACCGACTTATAATCGGGCGGATTCGTTAAAAAAATCTGTTGCCAGTGTTTTAGAACAGACGTATCCATGGTTTGAGCTGATCATTGTAGATGATGGCTCCACAGACAATACGAAAGAACTGGTGGAGTCTTTTGGAGATAACAGAATCCGGTATTATTATGCAGGATTGAACCAGGGGGCGGCTGCAGCAAGAAATTATGGGTTGGAAAAGGCACGATATGATTATATCGCATTCCAGGATTCCGATGATATCTGGCACCCGGATAAACTGGAAAAACAAATGCAGGTAATGCAGGCTGCAACAGGAGAGGTTGGAGTAGTTTATCATAAGATTTTGTATGATCTGGGAGAAAGACGATATGCGATACTGCCAGCGGAACAGCTTGCATTGGAAAAGAAGTCGGGGGAGATTTATGCACAGATGCTTTATGACAATCTGATCCCGTGTCCTTCGATTCTGGCAAAAAAAAGTGCAGTTATGGATGCGGGTATGTTTGATACAGAATTGAAAGCATTGGAAGATTATGATTTTGCATTAAAACTTACCCGGAAGTATAAAGCATGCTTTGTAGATGAGATTTTGCTGGATGCATCCTATTCTAAGGGAGGCGTATCTGGAAACCCGGTCAACTATCTTGTCGCGAGCTGTATGATCTTGACGAGGTATAAAAATGATTATTTGCAGACAAATACATTTAATCATCGGGTTGAGATTATTTTGAGGGATGCGGAAGCGATAGGAATGAAAGAAGAATTTGTAAAGTTAATGGAAAAAATGTTACAAACGAATGGATGAGGAATTACAAAATGACAGAGAAACTGCAGGAACTGATCAATAATGGCAGTTATATGGAAGCAAGAAATCTCGCAAATAAGATGTATGAAGAGGGCGAACAGTCAGAAACTTTCTGGATTTTAAATGCAGAGATATATCGTGTAGAAGGGCAAAGAGAAGCGGGGTATGCCTGTATTACAAGGGGACTGCAAAAAAATCCATATAACTACGAACTATATTATATGCTTGGTGAATATTATAAATCCGTTAATATGGATCAGGCATATCTGTGCATGGAACAGGCGGAATATTATTGCCACCAGTCAGAAGATGTAGAAGTCATCCATGCAGCAAAAGAGGAAATGGTGCAAAGTGGAAGGTGTCAGGTACATCCTGTGTCGATCGTAATATTATCGTATAACAGCAAAGACATTATGAAGGGATGTGTTGAGAGTATCCGTAAGACCTGCCCCCTGGAAAGTTATGAACTGGTGGTCGTAGACAATGCATCGACAGATGGGATCACTGACTGGCTCAGGGGACAGGAAGATATTGTACTGCAGTGCAATACAGAAAACATGGGTTTTGCTGGTGGATGTAATCAGGGAATTGAGTTGTCTGCAGCCGCAAATGATATCATGCTGTTAAATAACGATACGGTCGTGCCGCCAAATGCGATTTTCTGGCTTCGTATGGGGCTGTATGAAAGAGCACAGGTCGGCGCGGTAGGACCACTTACGAATTATGCCGGAAACGACCAGCAGATTGTGGGAGAATTTCATACCAGAGAAGAATATTTAGATCTTGCCACACAAATTTGCATGCCGGCGCCGAATGCATATGAAAATAAGGTCTGGCTGGTAGGTTTTGCAATGCTCATAAAAAGAGCAGCAGTCGACAAGGTCGGTATGCTGGATACCCAATATACATGGGGTAATTTTGAGGATAAAGATTATGGAATGATGCTGACGCAGGCAGGATATGAACTGCTATTGTGCTATAACAGTTTTATTTATCATTATGGAAGCCTTAATATGGCAAAGGATAAACAAAAATACCTTAACTATATAAAGGAAAATGGAGAAAAATTAAAAGAGAAATGGGGATTTGACTCAGCCAGATATAATCTGGCAGATCAGACAGTGCTGGCACAGATTACAGAGAATAAAAAACAGCCCATATGTGTACTGCAGGTTGGGTGCGGGTGGGGAGCAACTCTTGCACGCATGAAATATCAGTATCCCAATGCAAGGGTATATGGTATCGAAGAAGCGGGGTTAGTGGCTCGGTTTGGACATTATCTGGCAGAAATCACTGCCGGTGATGTGGCAGAAATGCAACTTCCGTATCAAGAAGAATATTTTGATTATATTGTTATTGGAGAGGAAATTTGTACAAGAAGTGATGTTGGGGCGATATGCCAGAAATTAAAAAAATATTTGAAGAAATCTGGAAAAATGATAGGTGCAGAGAAAGACAAAGAGGAAAAAGAAACAAGGAGTTTTATGACTTCATCAGAAGAGTACCGTGAAAAAATATTAAATTATCGTGAAAAAAGTTATGAATACTTAAAGAAGATAGATGAATGTTTAAAAAACCGGACAGCAGCTTCTATTACAGAGTTTTTACATATATTTCAGGAAAAGGAGTTGTTGGAACATTGTCTTTCCTGCATACCGGAACTTTCCTATGCGCATATTTTTTCTGTGATCACAGTGAAGGAAATCCAAAAAAGAAAAGAAATCAGTTATTTGTTAAATGGAAATTCTGTCAGGGAACTGACGGAAGTATTGAAACGTGTTGAATTCCGTATCTGGGAGTTGGAATTTGAGCGGACACCGGAAGCTGAGAACCATTTATATGAGACAATGCAGCAATATTTTATTACACCGGAAGCTATGTCCTGTATCATTGTTGTGTCTGCTATGGATAAATGTGATATATACCTGACGGTAAGCTGCATCTATTTAGAGCATCAGGGCACGGAAGCGGCAATTGATCTGTTAGTGTACGCACTGGAATGGTATCCGGAGGATGAAAGAATCTTACAGGTACTGGTGTCACTTTATAAGAAAACCGGGAAACAGGAATTAGCAGAAAGTTATGAGGAAAAGTTAAAATGCGTGCAGCAGTGAGTATTGTCATTCCTGTTTACAATGCACAGGAATATCTGCAGCAGTGTCTGGGGAATGTTGTAAACCAGACATTACAGGATATAGAGATTATTCTGGTCAATGATGCATCGACAGATCAGAGTCTGTCAATTATGAAAGAATGTCAGAGACAGTATCCTGATAAAGTAAAGATCATTGATTCAAAGGTAAATTCAGGTGCGGGCGGAGCAAGAAATCTGGCAATTGAAGCGGCAGAAGGTGAATATATTGGATTTGTGGACAGTGATGATCTGATTGAAGCCACTATGTATGAAAAACTTTATGCCAAGGCAAAAGAAGTGGATTATGATGTAGTGGATTCCGGATATTATAAACAGGCAGAGGATCTTGCCATACTGCATGTGTCCGATGAATTATGTGGAGTGTTAGACAGTGCTAAAAGAAAAGAACTGATAGTGGGCGGTGGTTATATTGTCAGTAAAATATTTAAGAGAGAGTTATTTGCCGATCAGAATCTGCGGTTTCGGGAAAATGTAATTTTAGAAGATGCTGATTTTCTTGCTTATCTGTATAGTACAATATATAATATCGGAAATGTAAAAGAGATATTATATTATTACCGGAATAACCGGAAGTCTTCTTCTAATGTGAAAAGTACTAAGAATTATTATGACAATATTTATTATGCTATGACAGCTATTTACGAAAAGACTTTAAAATTGCCTGACTATAAAGAAGTTCAGGAAGCGATAGAATATGAACTGATACAATTGTATTCTTACGGAGTAAATATATGTCTGAAAGACTATTTAGGACACGGGGAGATGCAATGTGAGCAAAAACTCTGTAAATTAGCGCAGCTACGGAAAAAAGTTATAAAAGGAGACTATGAAAATTCATATGTCGCTGCCAAGGTCGGACAGTTGGATATTGCCATCATGCAGTTAAATGACAGGAGCCCAAAGGATCTGTTGGTATGGGCAAAACAGCAGGCAGGAGGGAAAAGTGAACGATAAAAAAATATGTTTTATCATGTGCGTCAATGATAAATTATACGAAGAAGAATGTATCCGTTATATACAAAAACTGAATGTTCCGGAAGGCTATGAGGTGGAACAGTTGTCGATATGGGATGCACCATCCATGGCAGCAGGATACAATGAGGGAATGCGTCAGTCCGATGCAAAATATAAAGTCTATCTGCACCAGGATGTATTTGTGGTTTACCAGAATTTTATTTATGAATTTTTAAAAATATTTTCTCAGGATTCGAAGATCGGGATGGTCGGAATGGTTGGTTCACCGGTACTTCCGATGGAAGGGGTCATGTGGGCAGGTGCAAGAATTGGTGCCCTGTTTACAAGTAATGTAAAAGAAGCAGGTCCGGCATTGATCGGAGAAGTCCGGTCACCATACGAACAGGTGGAGGCAGTGGATGGTCTTTTGATAGCGACACAGGAGGACTTGCCGTGGCGCGGGGATATTTTTACTGGTTGGGATTTTTATGACATATCCCAATCTATGGAATACAGAAAAGCGGGTTACAAAGTGGTAGTTCCGCAGATGGAATATCCATGGTGTCTGCATGATGACGGATTTGTAAATCTCGAAACATATTTTAAATGGCGTGATGTATTTTTAAAAGAATATGGAGATATGCTTCATGAAACAGATAAATAAAATCGTGATTCTGTCAGATGAAAATACGACCCTGATTGGAAGACAATTTGGGAAACTGGCAAAGAAGTTATTACAGCAAAGAAAAATAGAGGTGTATGATCTGACATTAAATATCACAGAAAATATAGCGGATGCGGTGTATCAGTTTGACCGTATTGGACTGGAAATAAACCCGGATCTTCTGATCGTAACAGATTTTGCGTGTATTGGCATGCAGAGCCCGGAGGAAGAACCCTTATATAATGACATGACGATACCTGTGATTCATGTTCTGTTCCGCAGACCGTGGGAATATCATACGTTTATGATTTGGAGGTGTAATTTTATAGATCGGTTTTACATATTGGTACCGGAAGATGTGTCTCATGTCAGAAAGTATTATCATAAGATTCTTAATGTAAAAAGCCTGAAAGAGGATCTTTTTGGATCAGATGTAAGGGACATATGGAGTATGGAACATGATGAGAAGATACTAGAGCAGATATATATCACATTGCCGGACTATGTAAAGGTGCTTGGAGAGAGATGGAAAGCAATCATGGATCAGAAAAAAACATCTGGAGAGGAAGACACACTTCAAAGATGTCTGACGGAAATTGGATTTGTCTGCAGTGATGAGGAATATCTGGATATTTTGTTCATGATGCAGAGCGTATTCCTGCTGTATCACAAAATTCAGCACCCAGTGGATCAGAAGAAAGTAGTATTACAGGAAGCGGTCATGGAGACGATGCTGGATGAGTTTTTAAATACAGAGTTTCAGGTCTCATTGCTTTAATGCAAAAGACCTGAAAGTTTAAAGATTTTTGTGAGCTGTCCTTCAAATGAAAATCGTTCCTTTACAGCATCATGACCGTTTCGGGCAAGCTGACCGGCAATGTCAGGATGGGAGAGGTAAAAGGAGATCTTATCGTTTAATTCTTCTGCGGTATGGTAAGTGTCTAACTCGGTTCCGACTTTGAAAAATTCCGAAAGTTCATCCTGTGCATTACTGAGAAGAAATCCGCCGGCACCTAAGATATCCAGAACACGAAGTGACAACCCGGTCTGGATCGGCGGAATGGTCAGGTTCAGATTGATCGTGGCATAACGGAAAACATAAGGCATCTGGCTATAATAAGATGCCCGCCATTTATAAATGGACTTTGGAACAGGATTGTCAATAGAACCGCTGTAAAGGGTAAGTGGAAAGTGTTCTGCAAGTTCATTTAAAATTTTCCGGCGCTGTCGTCCAGCAATGATTGATGAACAGGTGGCGATCAAGGGAATCCGGTAAATCTGAACACCAGAGGGGGTGCGTGAACTGATAGCTTCAATATATTCCGGTGTGATATCATCCCATAATGTGTGGTGTACATAACGTTCAGTCTGTTTCTCAATATAGTCCATCAGATATTCAAGGTCCTTTGGAGCTAACTGTGAGGCGAACCATGGGCGTTCTGTCATATATGTTCCATACATAGAACCAAGAAAGCAGACGGAAGAACGATAGGATTCCGCCTGTTCTGCGGAGGCACAAAGCTGATCGAGCCTGTGGCAGTTCACAGCCAGAGGCATATGAAATATGTTGGAATAGCCACATTGTTTATAATCTTCACAGGAACGGCGGTCAAAGTGAAAAATATAGGTGGTCGGATAATAGAAAATGTCAGTTCTTGAGAACTCCCAGCAGGCATCATAACACCATGCAAGGTAAGGGATTCCCATATCTTGGCAGACATCTGCAATGACGGGGGCAACATTGACGCTTAAAACAGCATCGTAGGTATCTTCGGACAGAAAATGCCGCAGATGGGAGGCGTAAAAATCGTCGCGATTCGGATCATTGAATACATAGGAAACACAACGGAAATCAATACCCATATGCGTCAGAGCATCTTCGATATCTCTCTGCATAAAAAGGTTACGTTCACAAAAAAGTAATTTCATATAGGATACCTCATGTTTTATAAGAATGAAAATATTTGTTCAAGCTGATGTTCATATGAAAAATCACTGGCGACACGGGCATGGCCGTTTGCAGACTCCTTTATCATTTATAAACAGTAATAGTATTATATATCGGGTTTCAGAGGAAAGGAAGAGGAAAATCAAATGAATATCATGATCGTTACAAATTCGGCATATTTAAAATCAACCTATATTATGTTGTATTCTTTATTTTTGCAGCACCATCAGGAGAAAATGAATATTTATCTTCCGTATGAAGATATCAGCGAAAATGAACTTGCGGAACTGACAGCATTTGTAGAAAGTTATGCAGGGAAAAAAATATATCCACTGTACGTTGGAGAAGAGTTCAAAACGAAAGTACATTCGAGAAATGGAATCAATGTTGAAACTTATTATCGTATATTGGGGATTAATTTGTTACCGGAATCAGTGGAGAGAACTTTATATCTGGATGTGGATATGGTGATTCGTGGTTCTTTAAATGCATTATATGAAACAAAACTTGGCAATGCAGCGTTTGCGGTATGTGAAGATATTTACGGGATCATCAATGGATTTCATGCAGCAAATAAAAGACGGCTTCTGATTCCGGAAGAGTATTCTTATTTTAATGCAGGGGTAATGCTATACAATGTGAAATTTTTGAGAGATACAGGTGCAGTGGAGAAGATATTGGATAATATTTATCAGAATTATGAAAGATATGAGTACAATGACCAGGATGTCATGAACGAGATGTATTATGATAATCTCGTTTATGTGGGCTGGGATGAATATAATTGCCCACCGGTATGGTGCTACTTAAATAAAGAAAAAATAGAACAGGGAGTGCTGGAGTTTGCGGATTACAATGAAATGCGTGAACTGGCAAAGAATCCGGAACGGATGCTGCAAAAATATCAGAATGTGACAAGACAGATCTATGAGAATGCGAAAATTATCCATTATCTTGGCAATACGAAGCCATGGAGTACAACGAGAGAACAGAGCAGGCTGTATGAGATGTTTGATGAGGCATATGAAACAATGGTTTATGAAATGAGGGAAAAAGGTTATACATATTAGAAATATGCCGATATAATATTTAGGAGTATTATATGTGCATGGAGGCATCATAGTGGAAATAAAGGAAAACTGCTACGTTGTCATTGAGATTATGTGGCAGTTTTTTGTGTGGAAATTTTGAAAAAATAGGTTTATTTTGAGGAGATAATAAAAATATGGATAAACAGCCGTTAGTGAGCGTGATAATGCCATGTTATAATCATGAAAAATATGTTGCACAGACAATTGAGAGTGTATTAAACCAGACCTATAAGAATATTGAATTTATAGTTGTGGACAATGGATCAACAGATGGTTCCTTTCATGTGATTCAACAATATCGTGATAGAATAGATAAAATATATCAGCTGAAAGAAAATGATCTAGTACGCGCTGGAGAAATTTTGAATAATTCCTGTAGTGGAGATTATATTGCATTTATGACATCGGATGATTGGTGGGACGCGGAAAAACTGGAAAAACAGATGAATGTATTTCAATCTATGCCAACAGTAAAGTGTTGCTTTACATTGGCAAATGAAGCGGATGAGCATCTGGATAATATTAAGAGCAAATCTATATTTAATCAAGAAAACAGGAATCGTTTTAAATGGCTTCGAAAATTACTGGAAGAGGGGAATTGTTTGGCTTATCCTTCGGCAGTAGTTGAAAGAAATGTTTATTTTGAAAGCCGCAGAGAATTGAAAGGCTTTTACCAGCTGTCGGATTGGTATTTGTGGCTGCTGATTTTACAAAAACATGATATATATATTGTGCAGGAGTCGCTGGTATGCTTTCGATGGCATCAGAGCGGGGCAAATCACAATATGAGTGCTACTGGCGCTGAAGCGTCAGTTCGCCTTTGCAATGAAATTGCAGATGCTGTGGATAATATGATAGAAACGATGGATGCAGATACCTTTAAAAACACCTTTGAAGATTTGCTTATTCACAAAGACTGCAGTGATGAGGAAGAACTGCAATGTGAAAAACTATTTGTAATGATGAAGCTGGCAGAGTCTAATGTATGTGGTGAGTCGGGTATTATACATTATTTTTATGAACAGAGCAGAAATTTAAAATTTTTTTATACATTGAAAGAAAAATACGGATATTCCTATTTGGATTTTCAAAATTATAGTGGAGCACATGGCATCGGAAAGCTGATAACACAGGTAAGGGCGTTATGTGCATATGAGCAGAAACTAATAGCCCATATGAAAATTGCAGAAGAGGTATTATGCAGTAATGGCAATATAGATGAGAGAAAGAGACTATTAAGGAAAAGGAATTTTGAAACAGCTTCTCCCAATATTGAGATGATACAGCCGATGATAACAATGTTAGCTGATATAGAAAGAAAGTGTCAGGATCGGACAACAGCATTATATATGCTGCAGAAATTACATGAATGTTTATCCAGTGTCTGGGATAATGTTCTGATCTGGGATGTTGACTTTGAAAGTAATGAATGGAATGAGTACTGTGAAGCACTTTTTAATCCCAATATAGAAGATGACGTAAATTATAAAAAGATGATCGGATTTATAGAAAAGGTAAAACTGGCATTACAGGATTGTGTGGAGATTAATGGTGATTTGAAGTAAAAAGGTGTTTGCAGCTATACTGAAATTTAGGAGGTTCATGAAATATAATATGGCAGAATGGCACAGAAGTTTTTTTAGTGTTTGCAATCAGTGCAAAAAAAAGGGAGTAGTACTGTATGGAGCTGGTGTATGGGGGAATATTGCATATAATTTATTTAAAAAATATGATATTACGCCACTTTGTTACGCAGATGATGATGTGCGAAAGCAGGGAAATGTGAAAAATGATATTCCGGTATTGGCATTACGGGATGCCAAAAACAAATATCTGGAAGCAGTTTTTATAATCTGCACAGAGGATTATATGACTGCTGAAAGTGTGGAACAGAAAACCAGGGATGGAATGATTGACAATTTGAAAAAAGAAAATGCATATTCAGTCGAAAGCGAGATAAGATTAAAGCATTATGTTTTTTTGCTGGATATTAAGCGTTCGTGTAAAGATATTGTGCTGAATAAGGAAAATAAACAGGATTCGTTTCTTTGGCAGGATTTTAGAAAAATTATTTTGTTTAATAATATGTCGAATTCCGGCAGTTATTATATGGAACAGCTGTTAGATGGACATACAGATATTTTATTTCTGCCTTACAGTGGTTCTTTTAAAATGGTATATGATAAAAGGCTGGCTTCCCTGCAAAATGAGGAACTAATTGTCGAAATAATGGCGCAGATGCTGGGGTATTTCCATTCAAGATATGAATCATTTGATTGTGTAGGTCAGCATAGATATCAGAAATTTATATTAGATGAATATGGAAACTGCATGAATGATATTTTGATTGACCCGGAAGAATATATGGTGTGTTTATTACAACAATTTGGAGGAGAAATCAAATTAAAATCATATGGTCATCTTATAAAAATATTATTTGCTGCATATAATAATGCATTACATCGAAAAAAAGAAGAAAAGGATTATTGGATATTTTATCACATGCATATGCCGAATGCAGACGCGCAGAAGCTGATGGGTGACTTTGAAAAAGATGAGTTTGACCGTATGGAAAGTCTTATGATAATCAGGGAACCTGTGCAGCATTTATATTCGTGGATAAGAAGATTTGTAAAAATAGAAAAGAACGTTAGAGCAGTTCGTAAGCCAATGCTTGAGGCTATATTAAAAAGCGAACTAGGTGATATGTTGGAAATAAAAAATATAGAGAGTACATATGCAATTTGTTTTGAAGATCTGAAATATCGGACTGCTGATACTATGAAGAGCTTGTGTAAGTGGCTGGATATTCCGTATCAGGATCAGCTTTTGGAAACAACAATACAGGGAAAACAGGTATATTTTCCGGCAAATACTGCAGAGGGTATAAAATACATAACTGGAAATGACACATCTACAGTCAGACTGACATGCTTTAGAGAAGTTTTATCGTTATGGGATGAAACAAGATTAAATATTATATATGGAGAATTTAAAAAAGCGTATGGTTATGTCACAAGCTGTCCATCTTATAACGAGTTTGAAGAAGTGGACAGGATTATTTTTAAGGAAAGATTTTCATTTTGTGACTGCATTGAGGAATTAATTAAGAAGCAGAGTCCGGAAGAACTTTATGATGTAGATATGTTTGTAAAAACTATTTATAAAGAATATTTGAAACTGCATCAGGGCAGGAATACATGTTATTGTAAAGCAATAAAGCCGATATGACAATTAGATAATGATTAGAAGATCAAAATCTAAGGCAGGTAAGGGAAGATAGATGTTACAATTAGGAACAAAAGCAGAAACTTTAAAAAAATTGTATAACAAGTTAGGTAAAGCGAAGGTACTCGAATCTTATTCGTTTACGGTTGCCGAGTGGGAGAAAGAGCCATCTGACATCTGGGACAAAGTGAGGGAAGCTATACAGGATGACCGATTGATCGTACGAAGCAGTGCGTTAAACGAAGATACGAATGAAAGCTCACAGGCGGGAAAGTTTGAGTCAGTTGGAGATGTATGTGGAGAAAAAGCTTTTTTTGAAGCAGTACATACGGTAGTTTCATCTTTTGATGATACGAATCCGGATAATCAGATATTAGTTCAACCAATGTTACAGAGCGTTAAAATATGTGGTGTTGCATTTACGATGGATCCGAGTACAATGGGAAATTATTATGTGATTAATTATGATACCACTGGCTCCACATCAGCAATTACATCAGGAACAGGAACGGAAAATAAATTATTATATGTTTTTAAAGGAACAAATCGCAGCAAGAGAAAATTACCGGAATATATAGAAAATCTGGTATTTACGCTTGGGGAACTGGAAAAATTATTTGAGAGAAAGAATCTGGATGTTGAATTTGCAGTCACAGAGAAAGAAGAATTATATATCTTTCAGGTAAGACCGCTTTGTTTGAAGGGTACTTTTATTGATGAAAAAGTACAGGAAAAAGCATTATGCCGGGTTGAAGAAAAAATCATAGAAGAACAGGGGAAAAAACCGTTTTTATGTGGGGAAAATGTTGTGTACAGTGTCATGACAGACTGGAATCCGGCAGAAATGATTGGAGTGAGACCGAAACAGCTGGCTATGTCGTTATATCGGGAAATAATAACAGATTGTATCTGGGCATATCAGAGAGATAATTATGGGTATCGCAATCTGCGAAGCTTTCCGTTAATGGTAGATTTTGGCGGATTGCCATACATTGATGTCCGGGTAAGTTTTAATTCATTTGTACCTGCAGAACTCGATGAAAAAATAAGTGATAAGCTTGTAAATTATTACATTAAACGATTGGCAGAAGATCCGTCAAAGCATGACAAGGTTGAGTTTGATATTGTTTTTTCCTGTTATACGTTAGATTTACCAGAGCGGATTTTGGTATTAAAGAAGTATGGATTTACAGAGGATGAAATCTGTGCAATAACAGAATCACTCCGGAATCTTACGAATCGGATCATTGATCATGAAACGGGACTCTGGCGTAAAGACTATCAGAAAATTGAAATTTTGGAAAATCGATATGAAGAGATTATTAACAGCAGTATGGGTATACTTGAAAAGATATACTGGCTGTTAGAAGATTGTAAAAGGTATGGAACACTGCCTTTTGCAGGTTTGGCAAGGGCAGCTTTTATTGCGGTGCAGATGTTAAAATCTATGGTAAAATGCGAAATTTTATCAGAACAGGATTATCAGTTGTTTATGAACGGTGTAAGTACAGTCAGTTCTAATTTGAATGAAGATTTTAGAGAATTATCAAAACAGGGATTTTTGAAAAAGTACGGACATTTAAGACCGGGTACCTATGATATTACATCCATGAGATATGATGAAGCACCGGAACTGTATTTTGATTGGGATCAAAACCAGAATAATGATAAATGTGATAATGAAGGAGAATTCCGTTTATCCCTTCATCAGATGCATAAGTTAGAAGAAATGTTAACGGAAAATAAACTCAATAATAATATACTGGGTCTGATGGACTTTATAAAAAAAGTAATCGAGGGCAGGGAGTATGGAAAGTTTATTTTCACTAGAAATCTGAGTAAAGTGCTGCAGTTAATTGGAGAGTTGGGAAATACATATCATTTTTCGAGAGAGGATTGTGCTTATATCAATATTCAGACAATTAGAGAATTATATATGTCTGCAAAAGATATTGAAAGAAGTATCAGGCATTCGATTGAACGCGGAAAAGAAGAGTACGCAGTGACTAAGACACTTACGTTACCGCCGGTTATTTTACAGTCAGATGATGTATGGAAATTCTATTATCCAGATACAGAGGCAAATTTCATTACACTTGGCTGTGTTAGAGGCGACAGTGTTGTTTTGGAAAATGGAGTCACGAATGTAGAAATTGCAGATAAAATACTGTTGATTCCGAGTGCGGATCCGGGATATGACTGGATTTTCTCTCATGGAATACGCGGACTCGTTACAAAATATGGAGGTGCGAATTCACATATGGCAATTCGTGCGGGCGAGTTGGGAATTCCGGCAGTGATCGGTGTTGGAGAACAGAAATTTGATGAATTAAAGAATGCGTTGAAACTTGAAATAGATGCAGGAAGTAAAAAAATTAATATATTGAGAAAGAAGAGGTAAAAAAATGAAATTTGGAGATTTTTCAGATTTGGCAAAATTTTATGTGGATCGGCCTGGATATTCATTAGATGTTCTGAATTGCATACAGGCGCATATTATGCAACAAAATGGAGTTAAAGAATTAACAATTGCTGATGTGGGGGCAGGAACAGGAAAACTTACAGAAAATTTAGTTAGCCTTAAATGCCCGGTTCATGGATATGCTGTGGAGCCTAATGATGCAATGCGTGAAGAAGGAATCAAACTGTTCGAAAATTCTAAGTTAATAACGTGGAGAGCTGGAAGTGCAGAAGATACAGGATTAGAAGATTCATCAGTAGATTGGGTGTTAATGGGGTCGTCATTTCATTGGACTGATGCACCTAAAGCAATGAAGGAATTTTATAGAATATTAAAACCAGGCGGATTTTTCACTGCAATTTGGAATCCTAGAAATATTGAAAGTAGTCCACTTCATATGGAGATAGAGCAAATTATATATGATGAGATAAAAACAAAAAAAAGAGTCTCATCTGGAAATAAATTAACATCGGAAGAAATGGCTGAGAAGATGATGGGAACAGGATTATTTGACCATATGCTTTTCATTGAGGGAAATCATAATGAGACAATGACGATAGAACGGTATATGAATATCTGGAAATCGGTAAATGATATTCAAGTTCAGGCAGGTGAAGAAGGATTTAAGAGAATTTTGGATAAGATTGCAGAGAGATTAAAGGAATATAAAGAAATTCAAGTACCATATCGTTCAAGATCATGGACAGTACGTTCTAACAAGGAGTGAAAAAGGAGCGTTTTATGAAAACTGTTTTGTATACACAAAGAGTCGAAGTGGTTAAAAGCTATGGTGAGCGAAGGGATTGTGCGGATCAGAATATAGCAAGATTTCTTAGCACATGTGGTTTTTTGCCACTTCCGGTTCCAAATATAAAGGAACTGGCAGAAAAAATGATGATGGAATTAAAACCGGCGGGAATTGTGTTTACCGGTGGAAACAGTCTTGTCAAATATGGCGGGGATGCACCAGAGAGAGATGAGACAGAATATGCCATGCTAAAACTTGCATTAGAATATGACATTCCGGTATATGGGTTTTGCCGGGGGATGCAGACGATTCTTGATTTTTATGGTTGTGAGCTGAGCACTGTTACAGGTCATGTTGCAGTACGTCATGATATAGATGGAATGCTGGGAAAACGCAATGTTAATAGTTACCATAATCAGGCATGTCTGCATGCAAAGGATCCGGTGGAGGTGTTGGCAGGAACAGAGGACGGAGTGATTGAAGCAATCAAAATAAAGAGTCAAAAGATTGCAGCAACAATGTGGCATCCGGAAAGAGAGCAGCACTTTAAGAAAGAAGATATAGAACTGGTACAGAAATTATTTGGAAAGGACTAAGGAAAAATGAAAGTTATTATTTTAGCAGCAGGACAGGGGACAAGATTACGTCCGTTAACAGATCATTGTCCAAAATGTATGGTAGAGGTAAATGGAAAGAGTATCATAGAAAGACAGCTTGATACGATGCATTCCTGTGGAATTGAGGATAAGGATATCACGATTGTTGCAGGATACAGAAATGATGTGTTAAAGGAAAAATTTAAAGATACCGAAGTTAAATTTATTGTAAATAAGGAATATGAGACAACAAATATGGTATGTTCATTAATGTGTGCCAGAAATCTGATGGAGACAGAAGATGATATTTTAATTTCATATGGTGATATCATTTATAATAAAGAGGTACTTGAAAAAATATTAAAGACAGAAGAAGATATGTCAGTTGTTGTTGATGATGGATGGTATGAATACTGGTCTGCAAGATGTGAAAATCCGTTAGATGATGCAGAAACGTTAATGTTTGATAGAAATGACTATTTGACAGAAATCGGACAGAAAACATCAGATCTGAATAAAGTACAGTCACAGTATATCGGTCTGATGCGTTTCAAAGGTGCAGGATTACAGGCAGTATTGGATTTGAGCGCAGAAGCGGAAAGACGCTCGGAAAGTGGACAGGCTCTTTGGAGAACAGAAAGAACATATGCTAAAATGTATATGACAGATCTGCTGCAGGGATTGATTGATGAAAACTATAAATTAAAAGCGGTTCATATTCAGCGTGGATGGTTTGAAATTGATGATTGCGATGATTTAAAAGTTGTGGAAAGCCAGTTGAAGTAAAGAGGTTAAAATGGGAAACGTATATTGGATCACAGGATTGTCTGGTGCAGGAAAGACAACCATAGGGAAAATTTTTTATGGCAAATTGAAAGAAATATATTCGAATACGGTATTTTTAGATGGTGATACGCTTCGGGAAGTATTTGGAAATGATTTAGGGTATTCAGATACAGATCGTCGTAAATGTGCCATGCGTTATTCAAGACTGTGTGATCTATTACAGAAGCAAGGGATTCATGTGGTCTGTTGTACGATTTCCATGTTTGACAGCGTTCGACAATGGAATCGGGAAAATATAGCAAATTATCATGAAATTTATGTGGAAGTATCAGATGAAACACTGCAAAAACGTGACCAGAAGGGGTTATATAGCAGGTATCAGAGTGGAGATGAAACAGAACTCGCAGGATTTCAAGTTGGGATAGAAACGCCAAAGAATCCGGATTTGGTACTATGGAATGATGGAGAAAAAACGCCGGAAGAACAAGCTGAAATAATGATGCAGACTTGGAAAATTAATAATTGATGCTGTAAAGGACACGGAGATTGAGGGAATATGAAAACAATTATTTTGGCGGGAGGACTCCCGAGCACATTGATAGAAGAGGATGAAAAACTTCCGAAGCCTATGGCAGAGATTGGTGGACGACCAATGTTATGGCATATTATGAAACAGTACTCTTATTACGGATGCAATGATTTTATAATCTGTACTGGATATAAAGGAGAGGTAATCAAAGATTATTTTATGAATTTTTATATTTATCAGTCAGATATTACGGTGGATTTGCAGTCAAATGAAGTACAAGTGCATAGAAAGCAGACGGAAGACTGGGAAGTTTCAATTATTGATACAGGACGTGATGCATCTGTGCTGGAACGATTGTTACAGGCAAGTGAATATACGGAGGGAGAGCAGGTATTTGTATCTTATGGAGACTGTTTATCAAATATTGATATTAATAAATTGTTGACATACCATAGAGAGGGGGGAGCATTGGCAACATTTGCGGTAGCACATCCGACAGGACGGAATGAAGTACTGTCAATTGATTTAGAAGGAAATTATCAGCAAATTAGACAATTTAAAACACAGGATGCCTGGGTAAATGCATGCAGCATGGTGTTAGAGCCAGAGGCTTTTGAGAAACTCAGGGCAGGTATGAAAAAATCAAAAGCAATTTCAGTGATAGATTGTCTGGCCGGTGAAATAACGGTTCAGACTTATCAGCATGACGGGTTCTGGTCTCCGGTAGAAACGATTCGTGACAAGACCTGGATGGAGACATTGTGGGCATCCGGAAATGCACCTTGGAAAGTATGGGAAGATTAAGAACCATGGAGGATACGAGATGGAATATTTTGATTTCTATCGGGGAAAGACAGTGCTTGTTACCGGACACACAGGATTTAAAGGAAGCTGGTTAAGTGTAATGTTACAGATGGCAGGTGCCAATGTAGTGGGATATGCTTTAAAACCAGAAGCAGATGCCAGTTTATTTAAGTTGTCTGGTGTAGAAGACCAGATGCATTCTATAGAAGGGGATATACGGGATCTGAAACATTTGAAAGCTGTTTTTGATGAGTTCCATCCGGAAATCGTATTTCATCTGGCTGCGCAGCCGATCGTACGTGAGAGCTATAATACACCGGTTTATACATATGAAACAAATGTGATGGGAACAGTGAATCTTCTGGAATGTGTAAGAACTACTTCAGGAGTAAAGTCTGTATTGAATGTTACGACAGACAAAGTGTATGAGAACAAAGAATGGAACTGGGGATACAGAGAGACAGATGTGCTGGATGGATATGATCCATATTCAAACAGTAAATCTTGTTCAGAATTGGTTACACACAGTTATAAGAAGTCTTTTTTTGATAAACAGCAGATTGCAGTATCAACAGCGAGAGCTGGAAATGTGATTGGTGGAGGGGATTTTGCCAGGGATCGTATCATTCCGGACTGTGTACGTGCTGCGATGGCAGGAGAAGAGATTATAATTCGAAACCCATATTCTATACGCCCGTTTCAGCATGTATTAGAACCATTAAATGCATATTTGATGATTGCGAAACTTCAGGCAGAGGATGCAGAAAGACAGGGATATTATAATGTAGGACCGGAAGAGAGTGATTGTATATCCGTTGGGGAGTTGACAGATATTTTCTGTGATATATGGCAGAATGAAATATCATGGAAAAACGTATGTGACAGAGGACCGCATGAAGCGTCATTCCTGAAGTTAGATTGTTCTTTAATAAAAAATAAATTAGGCTGGAAACCGCACTGGAATATCAGAAAAGCCGTTGAAAAAACGATTGAATGGACCAAGGTTTATGAGCAGAATGGGGATGTCAGAATGTGCATGGAGAAACAGATCAAAGAATTTATGACGAAAGAGTAGATTGCATATGAAAGTTGTCATTTTAGCAGGTGGTAAAGGAACCAGAATTAGTGAAGAGTCCAGGCTGCGTCCGAAACCGATGGTAGAAATCGGAGGAAAGCCGATTCTGTGGCATATCATGAGACAGTATGCTGCATATGGATTTTATGAATTTATTATATGTTGTGGTTATAAAGGGCATATGATAAAAGAGTATTTTGTCAATTATTACCAGAATAACAGTCAGCTTGAGATTTCTTTGAAAAATCAGTGTGTGCAGGTATTAAGGGGAAACAGTGAGCCATGGAAGGTTACAATGGTAGACACAGGACTCGAAACATTGACAGCAGGCCGGATATTAAAGATCCGTAATTATATTGGAGACGAACCATTCTTTCTGACATATGGAGATGGTGTTTCAGATGTAGATATTAATAAGCTGTTGGCATTTCATAAACAACAAGGAAAGACTGTCACGATTTCAACGACACAGCCGGAGGGACGTTTTGGTGCACTGAGGCTGGATGAAACGGGACAGGAAGTTTTAGGGTTTAAGGAGAAGGCAAGAACCGATCAGGCATGGGTAAATATTGGATTTATGGTAATGGAGTCTTCGGTGTTTTCTTATTTGGGAGATGGAAATACAATGCTTGAGGCAGCACCGTTTGAACAGCTGGCTGCAGATGGTCAGATGGCAGCATATAAGCATATGGGGTTTTGGTCTCCAATGGATAATATACATGACAGAGAGTATCTGGAAAAGCTGTGGAATAGCGGAAATGCGCCATGGAAAGTTTGAGAATACGGAGGAGATAGGATGTTTGAACATAAAACAGAAGAGGAAGCACGCAAAGAAATTTTATCTATGGTAGAAGGATATTATGAAGCGTTTCATAAGAATAAAAAAGAATTTAAGGCGGGGGACAGAATTTCTTATGCTTCACGCGTATACGATCAGAACGAGATGTGTAATCTGGTAGACAGTGCGTTAGAGTTCTGGCTTACCTCCGGTCATTATACGGATCAGTTTGAGAGAGAACTGGCAGAGTATATTGGAGTAAAGTTTTGTTCACTGGTCAATTCGGGGTCATCTGCGAATTTATTGGCATTTATGGCATTGACATCGCCCCTGCTTGGGGAGCGCAGGGTAAAAAGGGGAGATGAAATCATTACTGTGGCTGCAGGCTTTCCAACGACAGTAACACCGTATTTACAGTATGGGGCTGTTCCGGTATTCCTTGATCTGACAATTCCACAATATAATTTAGATGTCAGCCAGTTAGAACAGGCTTTCAGTGAGAAGACAAAAGCGGTAATGATTGCACATACGCTTGGGAATCCATTTGATCTGAAGGTGGTTCGCAGTTTCTGTGATAAACATAATTTATGGCTGGTGGAAGATAATTGTGATGCCTTGGGAAGTGAATATTGCTGGGAGGGCACATGGAAAAAGACAGGCAGTATCGGTGATATTGGAACGAGCAGTTTTTATCCGCCACATCATATGACAATGGGAGAGGGTGGTGCCGTATATACGGATAACCCGTTGTTACATAAGATAATCCGTTCTTTGCGTGACTGGGGACGTGATTGTATGTGTCCATCTGGAAAAGATAATATATGCGGTCATCGTTTTGATAAGCAATATGGAGAACTTCCACTTGGTTACGATCATAAGTATGTGTATTCGCATTTTGGATATAATCTGAAAGCGACAGATCTGCAGGCGGCAATAGGGTGTGCACAGTTAAAGAAACTGCCATCTTTTGTGGAGAAGAGAAGATATAACTTTGAGCGATTGAGAGATCAGCTTTTAGATTTGACGGATCAATATATTTTACCGGAACCGTGTGCTGATTCAAAGCCATCATGGTTTGGTTTCCTTCTGACCTGTCAGGAGAGGATTGAAAAAAATCATGTAGTGCAGTATTTAGAAGCGCATGGTGTGCAGACTAGAATGCTTTTTTCAGGTAATCTGGTCAAACAGCCATGTTTTGACGAATTGCGTAAAAAGCAGACTGGTTATCGGGTGCCTGCTTCACTAACAGTGACGGATTCTATTATGGAACGTACATTCTGGATTGGTGTATATCCTGGTATGACCAATGAAATGATTGATTATATGGCACAGAAGCTCAGAGAAGCGGTAAAATAGCAGATGAAAGACAATAAAGGAGAAAAAGATGGAAGAGAACAGATTAGAACAGAAGGAAGCATTACAAACATTAGTAGAGTTTAATGAACGACTTGTAAAGAACATGAATATTATTGTGAAAGAGTTATCAGGACAGCGTTTAGATGATACAGATAAGTTTTTAAAAGGAATCTTAGATGCGGTCAACTGGGAAGTTCAGGTTATGAATGGTACAATGGAGCTTTTAAATGAAGGAAAAGAGCGTATTAACAAAGAAGAATTTAATAATAAAATTTTAGAACTGTCCAAAGCACTTAAGGCGAAAGATGATGCAAAGCAGGCAGAAGCAATCAGGGATCTCATTCCGGCTTTTGAGTCACTGGAAGAAGCTGCAAAAGAGGTAATTGCGTAGATGACAGGAGAAAAGATATGTGTGTAATATGATACCGCATATCTTTTCCTTGTTTATGAGAAAATGTTTTATAGTGGAGAAGATAAATGCAATTTGAAAAAAATTTTTTTGATGCGGAGTATATAGATGACTTTTTTGTAGATAGCAGAATGAAGCGATTCTGGGCTGCAAGTATAGAGACATTGGAGGAAATAAACAAAGTTTGTAAAAAACATAATATTACATGGTATGCGGACTGGGGAACATTGCTTGGAACGGTACGGCATAAAGGATTTATTCCGTGGGATGATGATCTCGATATCGCAATGAAAAGAAATGATTATGAAAAATTTCTCCGGGTTGCACCACAGGAATTGCCGGAACATTACAGGGTATTTGACGGAGATTCAGAAAAATTCTGGTGTAATAATGCTGCATATGTAGCGAATTGGGATAATGAAAACTATTTGATACTGGAACAGGAACGATTAAAAAAATACCATGGCTGTCCATTTTATATAGGAATAGATATATTTGCACTGGATTATATGTATCGGAATACTGAACAGGAGAAATTCAGGAAACAGTTGCTGATGGAGATATGGCATGCAATAGCGGCAGTAGAAAGTAAGCAGAAATCGGAGCAGATATCGCAGAGGATACAAACAATAGAAACAATAGCACAGATTAAAATTCCGGATTGGCATGGGGATGATGAAATATTAAAATGGCAGCTGCGTCATTTGTCGGATACAGTATTTCAGATATGCAGTGAAAAAGAAGCAGATGAATTGGCAGAATTACGATGGTTGTATGTGGGGGAATATACAGGAGCGCATTTTAATAAAGAATGGTATGACGAAGTCGTTTACATGCCGTTTCATGGATTTCAGATGCCGGTACCAAAGGAGTATGATAAAATATTAAAGGGAATGTATGGTGATTATATGATACCAGTGCAGGGAACCGCAAGTCACGATTACCCGAAATTCAAAGGTCAGATGGAGATTTTTAACCAATGGAAGAAACAGGTAAATGAGACAAGAAATTTAGAACGGATTATTCAGGATTTAATGGGAGAAAATCAGTAAAATGATTCTGAAAAATGAAAATAGTATCTATATGTTTTATGAAGCAATAGAACAACTGGAACCGGAAAAAATCTTGGATGTGGGAATGTTTTTAAAGCGGACAGGTGCGGTATCAAGGAAAGTCATGAGCCGGGATATCCCGGAAGACAGACAGTTAACAGGGATAGATTTTTTCCCGGAACTTACATTTCCTGTATGGAATATGATTTATGATCAGATTGAAACAGCAGAGTCATATTATAAGAAACAGGATACAGAAAAGTACGATCTTGCAGTTGTATTTGGAGCTGAGGATTTTCAGAAAAAAGTATCTATGGATAAAATTATAACAAAGACAGCAGATGTATCGAAATACGTTTTGCTGGATCAATGGATTCCGGCATGGAAAAGTCAGAAAAGATTTATTCGGGCGACTGATATAAAAGTAGAAAATGATATTTATTTTTTAGCAATGTTTGAGGAATGATTTATGGATACCAGGCTATATGTAATGACCCATAAGAGAATAGCAGAAATACCAGATCCTTTGTATATACCGATGCAGGTTGGAAAGGCAGGTAAAGAAGACTTTGGTTATGTGGGAGATGATACAGGCGATAACATCTCAGCTAAAAATGGCAGATATTGTGAACTGACAGGTATGTATTGGCTTTGGAAGAATGTAAAATGCGATATCATTGGTGTCTGTCATTATAGAAGATATTTTATCAAAGATGAAAAGCTGTTGGATAAAAGTTATATTGAAAAGAAGATGGAAAGATATTCAATGATTATTCCTAGCAGTGCATGTGTGAAAGATGAGGATGTTTACGATCATTACAGGAAAAGACATTACACGAAAGATCTGGATCTGTGCAGGCAGGTTATTTCGGAAAAATATCCGGAGTATGTACATTCGTTTGATTACTGTATGAGAATAATACTGGTTTCGGTAGGAAATATGTGGATCACACGAAAAGACATTTTTGACAGGTACTGCGAGTGGCTGTTTGATATCCTTTTTGAGGTGGAGAAAAGAATTGATCTCACAGGGTATGATGAATATCAGACAAGGGTTATGGGATTTTTGTCAGAACGTCTTTTCAGAGTATGGCTGATGATGCAGGGTGAAAAGATTACGGAAGAAGAAATAAAGTTAATTGCTCCGGAGGATTTTTTGAATGCTGAAAAAAAACGGGATTTACTGTATCGGTATATCAGCTTAAAGGTGCAGCCTGTGGTGCAGCTATATCAGCAGGACAATGGCACACATTCACTGGCAGAGAAGGTCGAAGCCAAAGATATGTTTGAGGGAAAGATTCCGGTATGGATCTGCTGGTGGCAGGGAGAGGCGGCTATGCCGGAACTCATCCGGCTTTGTGTGGATAGCATCCGAAAAAATATTCCGCAGGAAAAGGCTGTAGTGCGTCTGATCACATTTGAAAACTACAGGGAGTATGTGACATTTACCAATACGATAATTCAAAAATATAATGATGGAAAGATCAGTATGACACACTTATCTGATATCTTACGGGCAGAATTACTCTATCGTTACGGTGGAATGTGGATTGATGCGACATATTATCTGACTGCAAAATTACCAGAGAAGTTATTGGAAAGTAATTTGTATACACTTCGATTTGAAAAATCTAACTGGAGTGCCGATATTACCAGAGGACGATGGTCAGGTAATTTTTGGATTGCAGATAAAGGTGGAAAACTCATGCAATTTTTAATGGAGAGTCTGTGGTATTATTGGGAGACAGAAGAGGCACTGGTAGATTATTATCTTATTGATGATATGATTGCTGTTGCAGTGGAAACATTCGAGGATATCAGGGAACAGTTAGAACAGTGTGGATTTTATCAGGGAGATGTATTTGCGCTGACAGGGCTGATGAATAAAAAATTCCGTCAGGAATATGAAAAACAGATAAAAAATACGTCGCTTATTTATAAATTAAATCGAAGAGAAGATTATGTGAAGTCAAATATTGCAGGTGAACAGACGGTATATGGATATTTGATCAGGCTGATGGGGTAGGAATGCTAAAAAGATTAATAGATACAGATAGAAAAGATAGTTTTTTGGAATTGCTTTTAGATGAAACCTTATGTGTTGGCGAAATTCTGGTGCCGGAAACATGGGTCAGAGAGGCAGGTGGTTTTAATCCAAAACTGAATGCCAAGAAAAAGTATGAATTGTTACTTCGGATTGCAGAAAAACATGGTTTTGCAACGGAAGAAATAGAATATATGCCGCAAGAGTATGAAATTATACCAGATGAATCGGATGGCATACCGGTGGAAAGCCTGAAAACTGACGGTTATATTGTTTCTAAGTATAGCCAGGTGTTACAGGAAACAGGATATTTTGAAATGGCTGTCACATCTATTCTTGAACAGAGTAAGACATATGGGTGTGAGAATAGTATCATACCGTGGCTTGAACAGATGATGGGGAGAACGGGATACTTTGAGATATTAGAGGAAGCAGTCAGCCCGGTATTAATATATAAGGGAAGTGACATCTGCAATAATATGCTTAATATCTTTGCGGAACAGTTTGGCGGTGTGTTGGAGCAAAAGGGAATCCTGGTGGAATACTTTGATGAACAAAAAGAACCTCTTGAAAATCTGACGCGCTATATTGGAAGATATTTTAAAGCTGTATTTGGCGTACAGACGTATCTGTTTCAAGTTAAAATGGCAGATGGAGTTACCTATTTACATGAAAAAATAAAAGGCCCCAAGCTGCATTTGATAATGGATCATCCAATTTGGATGAAACAGCAGTTAGAACATGAGTATCCGGATTTTTATGTGTTGTCTCATGACAGAAATTATGTAAAGTTTATACAAAAGTATTATAAGAAAAAAGCACTGCATTTTCCAATCCCCGGAATGGAAAAAGGCAGTACAGAACAAAAAAAAATATATGATCTTACATTTGTTGGTTCGATGGGAGATTACAGACAGCAGATGCATCATATCAGAGAGATGCCAAGGCAGGATCAGTTTCTTGCAAACCGTTTTTTACTGATTATGCGTAAAAACAAAGATTTATCGGCAGAGATTGCGTTTGAGAAGGCTTTTGCGTTATATCGGGACAGATATGCCGGCGAAGATCCGGTGGATGTTTTTTACCGTTTGCGAAAAGTCATATATCTGGTTATGGATTATTATAGATATCAGATTTTAAAAATGATTTTGGATCATGGAATCAAACTGGATGTATTTGGGGGATTCTGGAAGAATTCCGTTTTTACGGATTATCCGAATTTGATTTGTCATTCTGGGGTAACGGTGGACGAAAGTTTGGAAGTATATGCACAATCTAAAGTGTCACTGAATATTATGTCCTGGCATAAGGATGGATTTACGGAACGTGTTGCCAATATTATGCTGGCACATACAGTGCTGCTGACAGATAAAACAACTTATCTGGAAGAAAATTATATAAATGGACAGGAATTGGTGATGTTTTCACTGGATGAGATTGAAAAACTACCCGAAATAATAAAAAATATGTTGAGTCAGGATAAGCTGGAACAGATAGCAGAAGCTGGATATCAAAAAACATTGAAATATCATACATGGAGTTATCAGACAGAAGAATTACTGGATGTCTTGATAAAATAGAGAAGGATTAGGAGGCAGCAATTTGGCTGAGTTTCAGGAAAGCTATTTTCAGGATGAGATAAGAGAAGGTTTTAAAATAGATGGAATAATGAAACGCGCATGGGCGGCTCAGATAGAAGTGTTGGAGATTATAGATCATATATGCCGGAAATATGGGCTGATATATTACGCGGACTGGGGAACTTTGTTGGGAACAGTTCGTCATGAAGGGTTTATACCTTGGGATGATGATATTGATATCGCAATGAAAAGACAGGATTATATGAGGTTTATTGAAATTGCAGAAAAAGAGCTTCCTGATGACTGCAGTATTCTCAGTATATATACGGAAGACGGGTATGCAGAGGGCTTTGCACGTGTAGTAAATTCCAGGGCTATCAGTTTTGAAAAGGAACATCTGAAAAAGTATCATGGATGTCCGTTTGTTGTAGGGGTAGATATTTTCCCAATAGATAGATTTGCTGTGACAGAAGAAGAGAAAAATATTCAGATAAAACTCTTGAAAATGTTATATGAGTTTATGAAAGATAAAGATTTTGTTAAAGAAGATTTTACAACAGAGTTGAAGCAGATTGAAAAATTATGTGGTATAAAGTTTGATAGAGAAAAAAACATAAAAAATCAGATCTTAAAATTAGTGGATACTATATGTCAATTATATAATTCTGGTGAAGGAAGAATGACGGAATTTGTCAATTATATGAGTAATGAAAAATATGTATTTTCACCGGAATGGTATAACGAACAGAAATGGATGAGATTTGAGACAATTCAGATTCCAATACCTTTAGAATATGATAAGATATTAAGAGTAATGTATGAAGATTATGAAATTCCTGTGTTTAATGGAGCAGATCATGATTATCCGTTCTATAAACAACAGGAAAAAATATTAAGAGAATACATAAAATAAGTAGAGGAAAAGCTTATATGAATGAGTGGAATAAGATATGGGAAAAACGATCATCGGAAATAGTGATGTCAGACGATGTATTTGATATGTTTTGCAAACTGAAGAAAGCAGATGGCTTTGATACACAGGATGTGGATGGATATTATGAGGCTTTTTTTAAAGAGTGGAATGCAATGTCAGACAGGATCATGAAAGAAGCAGGGAATGTTGACAGTGTATATGAAGTTGGATGTGGCAGTGGTGTGAATTTGTATCTTTTTCAACAGCTAAAGAAAATAGAATGTGTGGGTGGATGTGATTATTCGGAAGCATTGCTTGATATAGCGAAAAAGGTATTGAATACACATGATCTTGTCTGTAAAGGTGCACATGGTATTTCTGAGGAACCAGTTTATGATATCGTGATGGCAGATAGTGTATTTCAGTATTTTCAGGATACAGAATATGGTATGCATGTTTTAGAGAAGATGTGGAAGAAAGCAAAAAAAATGGTTGTAATTACAGAAATCCATGATGAATCAATGAAAGAAGAACATCTGAATTATAGAAGACAGTGTGTGGAAAATTATGATGAGAAATATAAAGGGCTGGACAAGACTTTTTATACAAAAGATATGTTTTTGAAATTTGCAGAAAAGACAGGTGCCAGATGTGACATTGTGAAACCACAAAATGAATTGTACTGGAATAATAAGTATGTATTTGACTGTTATTTAAGCAAGTAGGAAGGGAGATATGTTATGCAGGCAATCATTTTGGCAGCAGGAATGGGAAAAAGATTAGGAGAATTAACCAAAAATAATACAAAATGCATGGTAGAAGTTGGGGGGGTAAAGTTAATTGAACGTGCTCTTAGAATCCTTGATAAGAAGAGTTTAAGCAGGATTATACTGGTAGTGGGCTATCAGTATGAAAATCTGACAACATTTGTGAATTCACTACAATTAGCTACACCGATAGAATATATCGTAAATGATGTATACAATAGGACAAATAATATATTCTCTCTTTCTCTGGCAAAAGAACAGATGATGCAGGAAGATACATTGCTGTTGGAATCTGATCTTATCTTTGAAGAACGTCTGATTGATCTGTTAATTGAAGATAAAAGAGACACATTGGCGCTGGTAGATAAATTTGAAAGTTGGATGGATGGAACATGTATTGTAGTAGATGAGAATGATAACATTACAGATTTTATTCCTGGAAAACTCTTAAAATATCATGAAAAAGAGCATTATTATAAAACGGTAAATATCTATAAATTTGGAGCAGAGTTTTCCCAAAATGTATATGTCCCATTTTTGGAAGCATATGCAAAAGTAATGGGAAATAACGAATATTATGAAACCGTAATCAAGCTTATACTGATGCTAGATAAAAATACGATGAAGGCAAAGCGGTTAAATGGTGAAATGTGGTACGAGATTGATGATATACAGGATCTTGATATTGCACAGACATTGTTTATTGAGGATGATGTAGATCGTTATCATCATCTCATGAAGCGGTATGGAGGATACTGGAGATTTCCGCATTTGCAGGACTACTGTTATCTGGTGAATCCGTATTTCCCGACAAAACGTATGCAGGAGGAAATGGAATCAAATTTTGATGTACTGGTTCGTCAGTATCCGTCTGGTATGGAAGTCAACAGGCTTTTGGCTGCAAAAAGTTTTGATGTACATGAAGAACATATTGTGATAGGAAATGGAGCAGCGGAACTGATCAAAGGGTTATTAGAAGAGTTAGATGGGAAACTCGGTGTGATCAGACCAACTTTTGAGGAATATCCAAACCGATGGGAGAAAGAATGTGTTGTATACGATTGTACGGAAAATGATTTTAGCTATAGTGCGGAACAATTGATGAAGTATTTCACAGAAAATCCTGTAGATGCTTTGGTACTTATCAATCCGGATAATCCAACCGGGCATTGTCTGCGTGAGGATGAGATAAGATTACTTCTGCAATGGAGTAAGGATTCTGGGATAAATCTGATTGTAGATGAAAGTTTTCTTGATTTCGCAGATGATGAAGAATCCTTATTATCCGAACAGATGCTAAACGATAACCAGAATCTTTATGTAGTAAAAAGCATTTCAAAATCGTATGGTGTTCCGGGTCTGAGAATTGGAATTTTAGCAAGTGGTAATACAGACATGATCAGGCGGCTGAAGAAAAATTTATCTATATGGAATATCAATTCCATGGCAGAGTTTTTCATGCAGATTCTGGATAAATATAAAAATGATTATGCAGATTCGCTGCGAAAAATAAAAGCTGAAAGAAAACACTTTTTTGAGGAATTGTGTAAGATAGGATGCTTAAAAGTCTATCCGTCGCAGGCAAATTATTTTATGTGCGAGATTTTGAATGGAATCAGCAGTGAAGAGCTGGCAGCCAGACTTTTAAGAGAAAATATATTGATCAAGGATCTGACCGGAAAGATACATAATGAAAAGCAGTATATAAGAATAGCTGTTCGTACGGAAGAGGAAAACCGGAGGCTGGTAAACCATATTTTGAAAATTGCGAAATAAATGTTTGATTTAAGTAAAATGGATATATGATCTAAAGGAGAAATAAATGAAAATTATATTTATGGGTAGAAAGAAGTATGCGGCAGAAATATTAGAATGGACAATTAATCAGGGGATAGAGGTTGCATTAGTATGTACAGATTCTCAGTTCCCTAATTCACTAACGGCACAAAAAGCAGGTAGCTTAGGAATACCAGTTGTTAGTATAGAAGAAGCAGAAAATTATATAAATAAACATCCTGATGAAATAGATCTGGTTGTTTCATATTTATATTGGAAAAAAATTACCAAAACTTTTATAGATGAACCTAGATATGGATGTATCAATTTTCATCCGGCAATATTGCCAGAATGGAGAGGGACAGCGGGCTATAATATTGCCATTTTAAATAAATTATCAGAATGGGGGGCAACAGCACACTATGTAGATGAAAATATTGATACTGGCTCAATAATTAAAGTGTATAAATTTAATTTTGATTATAGAATAGAAACAGCATATTCGCTTGAAAAAAAGACACAAAATATTCAAATGGAATTATATAAAAGTACGATACTTGATGTGTTAGAAAAGGGAAAGCTTGAATGTGTTCCCCAAAGAGAAGAAGATGGATGTTACATATCAAAAAAAGAAATGGTTGATATGATGAAATTAGATGTCAATAATCTTGATAAAGAAGATTTGGATCTTAAAATACGTGCATTTTGGTTTCCCCCATATGATGGAGCGGGGATTGAAATTAATGGAAAATATTACACATTGGTTAATCATGAGATACTCAAAAGCTTACAGGATAAAGATACAACAGCAATGGTTTAAGAAGATTTCATGACAAGCAAAAAACAGGTGAATAAAAGAAAATTCAAATTAACGGAAAGGATAAGCAATGAGAAAAACATTAATAATTGCGGAAGCAGGTGTTAATCATAATGGAAGCTTAAAGATGGCAGAAGAACTTGCAAATGAAGCAAAAGAAGCAGGTGCGGATATTGTTAAGTTTCAGACATTCAATCCTAATGCAATTACTTCTAAGTATGCCCAAATGGCTCAATATCAAAGAGAAAATATTGGGAAAATAAAGAGTCAGAAAGAAATGCTTGCAGAATTAACGCTTTCAGATGAAGAATTTGTGGAATTGGCAAGGCACTGTCAAGAAATAGGAATACAATTTTTATCAACACCATTTGATATACCAAGTATCAATTTTTTGAGAAGTTTAGGATGTGAATTATGGAAGATACCTTCTGGAGAAATTACAAATTATCCATATTTGGTAGAGATTGCTAAAACTGGAAAAAGAGTAATTATGTCTACAGGCATGAGTACATTAGCTGAGGTTTCTGAAGCAGTAAAATTACTTAATACTCATGGTGCAGGGAAAATCAGCTTGCTGCATTGCACTACACAATATCCGACACCTTATGTAGATGTAAATTTGAATGCAATGTTAACATTAAAGAATACTTTTAATGTAGAAGTTGGATATTCCGATCATACAAGGGGAATAGAAATACCTATTGCAGCAGTAGCAATGGGGGCAACAATAATAGAAAAGCATTTTACGTTAGATAGAAATATGGAAGGACCAGATCATAAAGCCAGTTTGGAAGTGAATGAATTAAAACAGATGATTATGTCGATACGTAATGTCGAAAAGGCATTAGGAAATGGAGAGAAAAAACCAGCAGATATTGAAATCTCAAATATGGAAATTGCACGTAAAAGCATAGTTGCTAAGAAAAATATAAAAAAAGGTGATATTTTGTCTGAAGAAAATATCACAACAAAAAGACCTGGTAATGGAATTAATCCAATGTTATGGACATCTGTTTTAGGAACTCGTGCTAAAAGGAATTTTGAGGAGGATGAATTAATAGAAATATGAAAAAAATAGCTGTTATAACTGCTACTAGAGCAGAATATGGATTGTTATATCCTGTAATAAAAGAATTGAGGAAATATGAATCGGCAAAATTGTGTGTAGATTTAATTGTTACGGGAACGCATCTTATAGATGATTATGGAAAAACCATCAATGATATAAGAAAAGATGGGATAAGAATAGATAGAGAAATTCCGATACCAGTAAAATCTGATTGTAATCTGGATATAGCAAATAATCAATCAGAAATATTAAAACAGTTTGCAAAACTGTTTTCAGAGACTGGCTATACAGCAGTTCTGATTTTGGGGGATCGTTATGAAATGTTAATGGTTGCAATTGCGGCTTTTGATATGCATATTCCCATTATACATTTGTACGGCGGTGATACAACGGAAGGGGCAATGGATGAAAGTATACGTCATTCTATTAGCAAAATGAGTTATCTTCATTTTGCGACAAATGAAGATAGCCGTAGGAGAATTATTCAGCTTGGAGAAAATCCGGATAGAGTTTTTAATTATGGTGCACCTGGAATAGATAATATAATAAAAATAAAAAAAATGTCAAAAAAAGATGTGTTAGAGAGTGTGTGTTTGCCTCCAGATTGTAGATATGCAATTTGTACATATCATCCAGTTACTTTAGAGAAAGACAATGTGGTAAAATTGATAATGGATTTTTTGGAGGCATTATCTTCTTTCGCTAATATCCAGTTTATTATTACAAAGTCCAATGCTGATCAAGGTGGTGCCCTGATTAATTGTATGTTAGAAAAGGAAAGTAAAAAACATGATAATATTCATGTTTTTGCATCATTAGGGACACAAAAATATTTATCACTGATGCAGTATTCGGAAGCTGTTATTGGAAATTCTTCCAGTGGAATTATGGAAGCACCGTCATTTCATGTGCCAACGGTAAATATTGGTAACAGGCAAAAGGGAAGACTACAGGCAAAAAGTATTATAAATTGTGATTCAGATAAGATATCCATAGAAAAGGCTATAGAATATGCTTTATCTAAGGAAATGCATATTTTTTGTGAAAATGTTGATAATCCGTACGGAGATGGAACTGCAAGCGAAAAAATTGCTAAGAAAATAATTGAGGTGTTAAGACAACCTATTGATTTAAAAAAACATTTTTATAACTATAAATGAGCAAGTTCGTGATTTTGCATAAAAGAAAGATACCTTGAATTCGATTGTGTTGTATAATGAAAGTGACAAAACAAACATTTGCAACATCCACGAGAAAGAAGGTGTCTCTCACAAATACTATACATCATTTGTCATTCATATACAACTAGTTAAAAAAATTTAACTTTTGCAAATTTTATTCTAACCGGGTGGTAAATCATCTTATGGGCATCAGGCCGTTGCTGTCATGCTTTCCTGCAACGGCATTGTCCTGAATTATGCTTTTGTTTTGTACAATAAATCCATTTCCAAAATCAACATTGTGCAAAACATTGCAAGGGAACTGCCAGTTCCCCCGGTGATGTCCTATTTCCTGTGTGACTGCTGGTATGTTTCTGAAAAAATAATCAGTACCTTTGTGGAAAGAGGATTTCATACGATTGGTGCTTTAAAAACGAACCGGATGCTCTATCCTTTCGGGATCAGAAAGAAACTCAGCGAATTCGCCGCACTTCTGTCCGTGACACATGCAGATTTTAACCTTGTGACAGTTAAAAACAAAAATTATTATGTGTACCGGTATGAAGGAAAACTTAATGGCATCGAAAATGCTGTTGTTCTTTTGAGCTACCCGGAAAAAGCATTTGGAACCCCGAAAGCATTGCGGGCTTTTCTCAGCACCGATGTCTCATTATCAACCGATGAAATCCTGTCCTGTTACGTATGCCGGTGGTCAATCGAAGTATTTTTCCGGCAGTGCAAGGATAAACTGGCACTGGGCAGCTACCAGATACGCTCTGCACAGGGAATCCGGAGGTACTGGTTGCTGATGTCACTGGCACATTATATATGTGTTACAGGAACTGGTGAATTCTGCTCTTTCGAAACCGGATATCACCGGATCTGTGATACTATCCAGCAGGAACAGTATTGGTATCTGTTTCAATGTGCAAGGGAAAGCAATGACTTTGACTCATTTATGAAATTGGCAGTGTAGTTTTGTGCAATTTTTCAAACTTGCTCATTTATAGTTTATAATATAAAATAAAGCTTAATGAAATTACTTTTCAGAATGAATGGTTGATAGAAAACATATAGGAGAATGTGGTGTTTTGCTTTTGTGAACATCCTAAAATATTAATATGAAAATTGCCAGTTGTGTTCTAACATATAATGGTGCTGATATAATAGATGATGTGTTGGCAAATTGTGCGGAATATTATTACGAAGAGGGAATAGATATATATTATTTTGATGCGTCAGTGGACGATAGCACAAAACAGATTATTGACAAGTATAGGGCAAATGGGTATACAAATTTATATCATCTTCATATGCCAGATGCATCATCTTTAGACAGAACAACTAAAATGATGAGTGGAGAGTTATTTAATAAAAAGTATGATTATATTTGGCCGTCAAAGAACAGATCGTATTTGTCCAAAGAGGGGATAAGGGATATCCTTCAGGTTATCAGGATGAAACCGGATGTTGTGGTGTGTATGCCGGACGATAATGACCAGACAGCTATTATACAATACACGGATCCGGTGCAATTATATCATGATACTGCATGGATCATGACATCTTTAGACACAGTGTTATATAAAAAAGATACAATATTTGATAATTACAAAACACAGGAGTATTATGTTGGATTTAATGAATTCTATAGTTATGTATTGAATAAAATGCCATGCATGAAAGAATTAAATGCAATTGTAGTATGTGGAAGAAATATGACATTTGTTAATTCGGAATTGGGAAAGTCGCATTATAATGTTTTAGATGTCTGGAAGAATCATTGGATTAATGTCAATCAGCAGCTGCCAGACTGCTATGATTTATATAAGAATGATACAATAAAGCAAGTGGCGCAGTTACCATGGCTTATTGGGGATATAGACAGAGTGTATGAATTTTACCGGGAAAATTTAATTCGTGAGGACAATATAGAAGAAGTCAAAAATAATTGGAAGATGATTTCAGATGTTCCGGTTGAAGTTTTGGATAAAATGGTAAAAGGGAGATTTGACTTATATCATGATACTATGTACATAAAAGATGAAAGAGAAATATTTGTGTTGCTAGGACGTATCATTGAAATGATAAAAGAAAGACAAATTCAGATTTCACAGATTCCTATGGATGCGATACATAATGTTATGTTATCGGGGATAGAGGAAAAAATAAAAATAAATTCAGATTTACGATTTGTTAAGGGAACAATTAATGATATATATCAACAGATGATACGAGATGACATAACGATGGAAGAATGCTGTATGTACTTGCAGATGTATATCAGTCTTGGAATATTATTATAGAAGGGACAGAAATGATATATGAAAAAAATACTTATTGTGGGGGCAACAGGGTTTATAGGAAGAAATTTATATGATTTTTTTGAAAATAAAGGAGAATATGAAACAACTGCGTTGAAGCGCAGTGATGTGGATCTATATGATGAAGAAGCTGTTGAAAATTATTTGAAAGAACATTTTTATGATATCATATTTTATTGTGTAAATGACAGCCATGTAAGAAATACTGAAATAGGTTATAAGGATATGGTTTATTATAACTTAAGAATGGTTTTTAATTTCGAAAAATGTCAGAAATATTATGGAAAATTGTTTTATCTTGGATCTGGTGCGGAGTATGACAAAAAATATGATATTATTAATGTATCTGAAAATAAAATAGGAGAACATATACCGGCAGATGAATACGGATTATATAAGTATACAGTTAATAAAATAATACAATTTACCGGTAACTGGTATAATTTGAGACTTTTTGGAATATTTGGCAGGTATGAGGATTGGAGAGCAAAGTATATATCAGGATTATGCTGTAAGGCAATAAAGGGATTGCCGTTAACAATTCGCCAGAATACATTATTTGATTATCTGTGGATTGAGGATTTTTGCAGGATAGCAGAAATTTTGATTGAAAAAGATTTAGTATATCGTGATATGAATATTGTGAGTGGGAATGCAGTATCATTAGTGGAACTTGCTGAATTGGTACGGAAAATAAGCGGAAAAGAATTGCCGGTTTATATAGCGAAAGAAGGAATGGCGAATATTTATACCGCAAGTAATGAGAGAATGTTAAAACAGATAGGGGATTTTAAATATACAGATATGGAAACATCTGTAAAAAAATTGTATGAATGGTATGAGGACAAAGCAGACAGTATAGATATTTATCCATTATTATATCAGTAAACGGGAGATAAAAATGAAGATAGATGATTTGATTGTAAGTAAAGATGTGAGTATAGTTGAAGCGGCAAAGCAGTTAGAAAAAACCCGCGGCAAGGTGCTTTATGTGGCTGAAAATTATAAACTTTTAGGAAGCCTGACGGATGGAGATATCAGAAGAGCAATTGCAGAAAAAAAGTTAGCAACCGTATTGGTAAAAGATATCATGAATTGTCAGTGCATTAGAATGAAAGAAAATCAGGATGATGAAATAAAAGAAATATTTGAAACATCAGAGATATATTCTATTCCAATAGTTAATCTAAATGGGGAATTAATCAAGGTAAGATTTCGAGATAAACAAATTGAAAAAAAACAGTATGACATTGGCATACCACTGGTAATAATGGCAGGGGGAAAGGGGACAAGATTATATCCATATACAAAGATATTGCCGAAAGCATTAGTGCCAATAGGGGAAATACCCATTGCTGAACATATTATTAACAGATTTCAAAAATATGGTTGCAAAGATGTTTATTTAATAGTAAACCATAAGAAAGAAATGATACGCTCTTACTTTGAATCTATAAATTATAGGCTTAATTATGTAAATGAAGAGATACCATTAGGGACTGGTGGTGGAATTGCCTTATTAGAGAATTTTAAGGAAGAAGAGTTTTTTTTAAGTAATTGTGATATTTTAATTGATGCAGATTATGAAAAAATATATAATTTTCATAAAACAAATAATTATTTTATTACAATAGTGGCTGCACAAAAAACAAATAATGTACCATATGGAGTAATTGAACAGAAAGATGGAGAATTCCTTTATATGAAAGAAAAGCCGAGTCAAACCTGTATTATCAATACAGGTTTATATGTTGTCAGTTCTGGAATAAAGCGGTACATAAAAGATCAGGAAAGCGTTGATTTTACAGAACTGATAGAACGTTGTAAAAGGAATGGGAAAAAAATAGGAGTCTATGTTATCCGGGAAGAAGCTTATATGGATATGGGACAGATTGAAGAAATGGAACAGATGAAAGAAAAACTTGGTTATAAGGGAGAATAGACATATGGAAAAAAGGGTTGCGGATATTATAATGGAGACATTACTCGAAAATGGAATAGACACTTGTTTTGGAGTTGTGGGTGGGGGAGCAATGCATCTGGATAATGCTTTGCTTAAATGTACTGATATGAGAAAAATATTTAACCATCATGAACAGGCATCTGCAATGGCAGCTGAAGCATATGCCAGATATAGCGGAAAGATGGCGGCTGTATGTGTAACCAGCGGACCGGGAGCAACGAATACATTGACTGGGGTTATGGGGGCATGGCAGGACAGTATACCTATGATTGTTTTGTCTGGACAGGTACGGTATGAAATTTCAGTGGCGAAAAGCGGATTAAATCTCAGATATAGAGGAATCCAGGAATTTGAAATTGTTCCAACTGTCAAAAACATGACAAAATATGCTGTAATGATTACAGATCCTAAAGCCATAAGAAGAGAACTTATGAAAGCCATTAATATTGCGATGGATGGCAGAAGAGGACCTGTATGGCTTGATATACCGCAGGATATCCAGAATGCACGGGTGGATGTAGATGATTTGTATGATGTTGAAAATTTTGTAAGCAGTGTGCCGGAAGTCGATAATGAGAAAATTGCTTATTTAATAGAACAGATAAACAAGGCGCAGAGACCATGTATACTTGCAGGGTCAGGAATTATAAGCAGTGGAAGTAAGGATTTATTTGAACAGGTTGTAGATAAATTGCAGATACCAGTTGTGGGTGGCTCTTGGGTTGCAGATAATTTTTGGCTGGATCATAGGCTTTGCTATGGAAATTCGGGAAATGTTGGTCCAAGAACAGGAAACTTTATATTGCAGAATGCCGATTTGATTATTTCATTTGGAAATAGTCTGGGTTTTAGGCAGACTGGTTTCAATCAGAATGATTTTGCACCACATGCCAAAATAATTATGATAGATGCAGATGAAAATGAATCAAAAAAACCGGGATTAAAGATCGAAAAATTCATACAGTGTGATCTAAAAGATATATTTGGGAAGATTATAATATATGAAGAAGTCAAATGTGTCATTTCAGAAAGCTGGTTACAGTATTGTGATATGTTAAAAACCAGATTTGAAAGGTATGAGGCGGCAGGAAACATAGATTTGAAAGAACGGGTTTATTCTGCGTATTTCTGGAAGGTAATGGAAAAATATGAAATGCAGGATGTTATTTATGCGTTGGGCAATAATACTGCTTGTACCACAAAACTTCAGTTTGGTGTGAGAAAAAGAAACCAGAGAGTACTTACGAATTATACATGTGGATCAATGGGATACGATGTTCCTGCTGCTATTGGTGCTGCGATTGCATCAAATGGTCAGGTTATCTGTGTTACAGGTGATGGCAGTATCATGATGAATTTGCAGGAACTGCAGACAATAGTTCAGAATAATCTGCCTGTGAATATTGTAGTGTTTTCAAACGAAGGATATGGGGCGATTCGGCAGACATCGAAAAACTTTTTTAATGGAGAATATATTGGATGTACACCAGATACAGGTGTGAGTTTCCCGAGTTTTAAAAATGTGGCAGAAACATTTGGATATAAATACAGATTATGTCAAACGAATGGAGAGGTAGAAGAAAGTATAAAGTGGTTAAATTCAATTGAAGAAAGAGCTCTTTTAGAAATAGAACAGAGATTTGATGATCCTGTGACACCAAAACTTATGTCCAGACTCGATGAGAATGGGAAAATGCAAACACCCGCGTTGCAGGATATGTATCCATTTATTGAGAAAGAGGAATTAGAGCAGTTAATGATTGGCACAAAAGAAGAGGAGAACAATTAATGGATATTAATACATTTATATTAAAATATGTTGTGAAAAGGGAGCAAAGTTTGTTCGCACAGGATATCTTGGATAATCGATCACAGTTATATGAAAAGATAAAAGATAAGAGTGTATTGGTGATTGGTGGTGCAGGAAGTATAGGGAGCTCATTTATAAAACAAATACTTCCATATGAACCGAAAACATTAGTTGTTGTAGATATAAATGAAAATGGATTGGCGGAATTAACAAGGGATATAAGAAGTACAGATGGATTATATATTCCACAGGATTATGTTACATACCCAATGGACTATGCATCGAAAGTCTTTGAAAAAATGTTTGTCAATAGGGGCGGATTTGACATTGTGGCAAATTTTTCGGCACATAAACATGTGCGAAGTGAAAAGGATGTTTATTCCATAGAGGCATTATTAAGAAATAACGTGTTATCGTTAAAGAAATTGTTAGATTTAATGGTAAACTTTCCACCAGAGGAATATTTTTGCGTGTCTACAGATAAGGCGGCAAATCCTGTTAATATAATGGGGGCTAGTAAGCGAATTATGGAAGATTTAATCTTTTTATATTCGGATAGATTCCCTGTTAAAACAGCAAGGTTTGCCAACGTAGCGTTTTCAAATGGATCACTTCCAGCCGGTTTTTTAGAGCGGATTTCAAAACATCAGCCCCTGAGTGCGCCTAAAGATGTTAAGAGGTATTTTGTTTCATTAGAAGAAAGTGGACAGATTTGTATGTTGGCAGGAATATTGGGGAATAACCGTGAAATATTTTATCCTAAGTTAAAAGAAACGCAGATGATGTCTTTTGATAGTATTGCTACAAACTTACTAAAGGAATACGGGTATATGCCTGTGGAATGTAGCTCGGATGAACAGGCATTGCATATGATGAAAGATATTGAAAAAGATAAATATCCGGTACATTACTCTGTTTCAGATACATCAGGAGAAAAAGAATATGAAGAGTTTTTTGTTGATGGTGAGGTTATAGACGAGAAAAGGTTTCTGGCATTAGGAGTTATTGTAGGAAAAGAAATTCCAAATAGAAAAAAATTAGAAGGATTATGCGATAGATTAGAACAGGAATTTGCTAGTTTGAAAACATCAAAAGAAAATATTGTTGACATTTTAGAAGATTATCTGCCTAATTTTAAACATATAGAAACAGGAAAATCGTTAGATGGAAAGATGTGATAAAATGATACCATTATCAGTACCTAATTTTGAAGGAAAAGAAAGAGAATATGTGAACGATGCAGTGGAGCAAGGATGGGTTTCTACTGCAGGAAAGTATGTGAACATTTTAGAAGAAAATTTAAAACAATATCTGAAAGCACCTGCAGTTGCAGCATGTCAGAGTGGAACAGCAGCATTACATTTATCTATAATTGATGCCGGAGTCCAGGCTGGGGATTATGTGTTAGTTTCTCCGCTTACATTTATTGCAGCAGTGAACCCAATAAAATATGAAAAAGCAAATCCAGTATTTATCGACTGTGATGACAGCTTATGCATTGATCCATATAAAATAAAAAAATTTTGTGAAGAAGAATGTGTATTTGAAAATGCAATATTAAAATATAAAAAAGACGGGCACAGAGTGGCAGCAATTGTTGTGGTTCATATCTTTGGAAATATGGCGAATATGGAAATGATCATGGATATTGCTCAGAAATACAAATTGAAAGTTATTGAGGATGCAACAGAAGCATTGGGTTCGCATTATTCGGAAGGAAGATTTTCAGGAATGTATGCTGGGACAATAGGAGATTATGGAGCATATTCGTTTAATGGAAATAAAATAATTACCACAGGGGGTGGTGGAGCGGTAACTGCGAAGAACAGTGAGCAGGTGCATCATATGAAGTATTTATCAACGCAGGCAAAAGATGATGCACAATTTTATGTGCATAATGAGATTGGCTATAATTATAGAATGACCAATTTGCAGGCTGCCCTAGGTGTTGCACAATTAGAGAAACTTCCTGAATATATACAGCGAAAACAGAATAATTATCAAAGATATAAAGAATTATTTGATGGATTTGAATTGTGCAGTTTGTTAGAATTTGAAAAGGGGATTTTTTCAAACAAATGGTTTTATTCGCTTCAAATAAATAGAAAATATATCCAGACAGATTTAGAGAAAATTTTAGCTATGTTAATGGAGCGCGGAGTGCAGACAAGGACAATATGGGGATTAATTTGTGAGCAGAAACCCTATAGAAATGACATTACTTATGAAATAGAAAAGGCGTTTCGATATAGTAAATGTATTTTAAATATACCTTGCAGTACTAATATTACAGAGGATGAAATAAAAAAGGTAGCGGAAACTATAAAAAATGTACTTGAGCAATTAGTGAAATAGGGGGAAAAATATGGAAGCAAAAATCCAACCCAAAATATTAGCGGAAAAGAGAAAAGAGTTAGGCAGGATTGTACCAATAGATGTGCCATTTTCAGTACAGATAGATATATGTAGCGCATGTAATTTTAAATGCAATTTTTGTTTTCATTCAGATATTGCAGCTGTGGAAAAAGCAAATGTAAAATTTGGAAGCATGTCATATGAATTATTTTGTAAAATAATTGATGATATGAAAAGAGAATGGAAGACAAAAGGAAAAGTGAAAAAATTGCGTTTGTTTAAAGTCGGGGAGCCGCTGCTCAACAAAAATGTTTGTGAAATGATTCACTATGCGAAAAGCGCAGATGTGGCAGAAAAAATAGAAATTACCACAAACGGATCTATGTTAAACCCTGAATTAAATCAGAAACTGATTGATGCTGGACTGGATATTTTAAATATATCTGTGAATGGAATAAATGAAGCGCAGTATAAAAAAGTCTGTAATTACGAAATGTCCTTTGATGAATATTTATCCAATATCAGAGATTTTTATGAAAGAAAAGCAGATAAATGCAGATTAACAATTAAATATAGTGATATTGGATATACTGATGAAACAAATCAGAAATTTTATGAGATATTTAGCGATAAGTGTGATGAGATGTTTGTTGAAACAATTTCAGATACATTATGGCAGGATACTAATATTTCTAAGAATGTAAAAAAAGCACAGGTAGGTACATATGGAGACGAAATAGTACAAAAGAAAGTATGTCCATTCTTGTTTACGACTCTTGTGATAAATGAAAGTGGAATAGCACATTTGTGTTGTGTAGACTGGAAAAATGAATATATGCTGGGGGACTTAAATAAAGAAAGCATAAATTCAATCTGGACAGGTGTCATCCTTAGAAAATATCAGATGTTACATTTAAAAGGGAATAAAGACAAAATGGATCTATGCAAAAAATGTCAGAGTTTGTCAGCAAATACGCCAGATAATTTAGATCTATATGCAGATCAGGTATTAGCACGTATGGAGAGTGGAGGTATATCGTGATAACAAATATATCTCCTCAAGAGATGAAACATTATTTACAATGTCAGATGGAAAATTTTTTCCCTGATAGAAAAACGGGCAGCTATTTTCAGGGGAGCGATATTGATTGTGCAATAAATGAAGCTTATGAGAGAATGGAAAATTGTTTTAAGGTATTAACCAACAGTGCATATAGTAATGAATCTGGACAGAGTTTTTTTAATTATCTTCATGGTGATCAATATGCAACATTTTTATATTTCTTTTCAAATAATTTATGGAAATTATCTGGAAACAAATTGATTTGTGATAAAGCACTTCAGTTAAACAGAGTATTAAATAGTTTGTTTCTGTCATATAAATGCGAAATGCCGGATATATTTTATTTGGCACATCCACTAGGAAGTATAATAGGCAATGCAGATTATTCAGATTATTTGGTAATTTCACACGGGGTAACTATAAATACGGGAGATAAAGTAAATGGAAAATCTTCGCCTAAAATAGGAAGGGCTGTGTATTTAGCAGCAGGTGCTAAAATTATTGGAAATGAGGAGATTGGTGACAGAGTTACTATAGGAGTGGATGCAACTGTATTTAAAAGAAGAATAGAAAATGATAAATTAGTTATTAGAGATGAGAATGGGAAAATTGTAGTAAAAGAAAACAAGAATTTTTTACAACAACAATTTTTCAGAAAAGAGATAAGATAATAGACTATTAATTAAAGGATACGTTTAACTTGAAAAAAATACTTTTCTTTCAATGGCATTCTTTCATGAATGAAGGAATTGTGCGCGCATTAAATAAACTCGCATATGCATATGATACATTTTTTTACCAATTTGCAGACTGGGAAAAGGATGATAAGTTCTGTGAACTTTTTCGGAAAAAATTAAAATCACAGGCTTACAGGTGCGTGTTTTCTGTTAATTATGCACCTTTGTTATCAAATATATGTGAAGAACTTGGAGTGCTTTATATTTCGTGGGTATATGATTCACCAATACATATTCGTAATATGTCGTCTATGACAAATTCATGCAATCAAATTTATTTTTTTGATCGTGGACAGGCATTGCTTTTTGAGCAGCAGGGAGTATGTGCAGGACATCTTCCACTTGCAGTGGATACGGAACTGTGGCAAAAGAAGATTGAGGGAAATCGATTGCTGCAAAAAACAGATGTCAGCATGGTGGGACAGCTATATCAGACACAATATCAATATTTTACTGCACCATTAGATCAGTATGAAAAAGGTTATTTAGAGGGAATCATCAATGCACAGATGAAAATATATGGTGGATATTTGATACCGGAACTTGTAACAGAAAAATTATTGTCTTCGATGAATACTATATATAAAAAGGTCTCTTCGGATGGTTTTCAGATACAGAGGAGAGAACTGGAATATTTACTTGCACAGGAAGTAACTGGAAGAGAAAGGTATCTTGCGTTGGCATTATTATCAAAAAGATTTGAGGTTGAACTGTATTCAGCAGATATAGACGAACGGTTAAAAGATGTTGTATTTCAAGGGTATGCCGATTATAGTTCAAAAATGCCGCAGGTTTTTGCAAAAACGAAGGTAAATCTTAATATTTCACTTAAGACAATACGGACTGGAATTCCGTTAAGAGTATTAGATATCATGGGATGCGGTGGATTTGTGATAAGCAACTACCAGGAGGAGATTGCAGAGCATTTTCAGATAGGTCAGGAATGTGAGATTTACGAGAATCTTGAGGATTTGGTTGTAAGAACAGAGTTTTATCTGCATAATGAAGAACTTCGTAATCGGATTGCTATGGCAGGGTGCGAGAAAGTAAAAAGGGATTTTTCGTTTGAGGATAGGATAAGGCAGATATTGGGTGGAGAGTCAAGGTAAAAAATTTTAAAATTATATTAAGTTTCTTATGCGAATTGTACGATATAAAATTAGGAGTATATTTAGAGAGGCAGGTGAGAGGAATGGTAATTACACATAACATGGCTGCAATGGGGGCAACCAGACAGTTGAAGACTTCTGTGAAGAAGACAGAGGAAGCTTCTGATAAACTTGGTTCCGGATACCGTATTATAACGGATAAGGACGATGTAGCAGGTCTGTGTATTTCAGAGGCTATGCGTCATCAGATAAAATCATTAAATCGTGTGGATGGTAATCTGGCAGATGGTATCGGATTGATACAGACGGCAGATGCAGCTTTGGAGGAAACTCAGAATATACTTGATCGAATGGCTGAACTGACGACACAGGCTGCAAATGATGTTAATACAGGTGCAGATCGTGATGCAATTCAAAGTGAAATTGGACAGCTGCAGGAAGAAATCGATCGAATTGCTAATGATACCAGCTTTAATGGGCAGTACATGCTTGCAGCAGGAACCCCGAAAGCAGCACCGGGATATTACAAGGTTCAGGCAGGAGCGTTAGGTGGACAGGCAATCAATATTGAGTATATTAATGCGAGCAAGGAGAGTCTTGGTATTGCTGATCTGGATGTAAGCTCATATGACAATGCTGGAAAGTCATTAGAGAAGGTTCAGAATGCGATTTCGATTGCAGGACAGTGGCGAAATGATTTTGGTGCGACACAGGAAAAGCTGGAGCATGCAGTGCGAAGTACTGAATTGACATATGAGAATACACAGAGCGCAGAAAGCAAGATTCGTGATACCGATATGGGAGAAGAAACAGTTATTTATACCAGAAATCAGATATTGGTAAATGCTGGACAAAGTTTACTGGCTCAGTTTAACAGTAGTCCGAAATCGGTGGCAATGTTATTGCAGTAAGATATGGGTGTTGATAATGTAAAGAAAAACTACTATGATGTTTAATTCATAGTAGTTTTTTTATAAAAATAAAGAATTGCATAGTAGGATGATACAAATTTTATGGATGATAAAAAAGTAGTATTTATTATTTGTGTTAATAATGAGTTGTATTTTAAAGAATGTGTATATTATATAAATAGACTTGTACTTCCAGAAGGATATAGTACGGACATCATTGCAATTCGTGAGGCGGATTCCATGTGTGTAGCTTATAATGTCGGAATGCACAGTAGTGATGCAAAATACAAGATCTACTTGCATCAGGATGTTATGATTCGAGAGTCCCATTTTCTGGAAAATATTATTGCACTATTTTCGCAAAAAGATGTTGGAATAATCGGAATGATTGGTGGAAATCAGATGCCAAAGACAGGTGTTACATATCGGGCCTGGGATGTTGGAATGGTCGATTGTAGAGATCCGGAGATGGCATATTATTTAACTGGTTCGAAAGACGGGGTAAAGGCTGATACTTTTGTTGAGGCAGTGGATGGACTTTTGATTGCAACGCAATATGATATACCCTGGAGAGAGGATCTGTTTACGCATTTCGATTTTTATGATGTTTCCCAGTCATTTGAGATGCGAAAGGCAGGGTACAAAATTTTAGTGCCATATCAGAAGAACCCATGGGTAATTCACGATAGCAGTTTTGCAAAGCTGACATATTATGATGAAGCGAGAAAGATATGTTTGAGAGAATACCCGGAATATTTATACGCAGATGGTGGATTTGATTTTACTTATGATAAAGAGTGGAATGAACTGAGTGATTTGTTAGCTGATCAGATAAAATCATTGATTGAAACTCATGCGTGGGATTCAGTGGGAGAAATCATAGAGTCGTACCGAAAGGCAGGAAGAAAAAGCAGCATATTAGAAACATTTGGAGTCTGGTATGATATTTACAGAAAAGAGAAAGTAGCATCTGTAAAAAATGATTTCTTTTCTGAATGTATAGATTACCAGGGTATGTACGAAAAATATATGACGGTTCGGTTTTTTTTGAGACGAATGGAACTTGGTTTGGAAGAAGAAGCGTATCGGGAACTGACTTATGCAATAAGTACGGAAGCAATTTCTTGTGAAGCAGTGATTGAAATGGTGATCCGGTCGGTTGTTGACCGGAAAACAGTGTTGATACAGCTTATGGCAGTGTATGAAAAAGCTGGATTGGATACTTCATATGAAAAGTGTAGAAAATTGTATCGACTGGTGGAGAATAAGCCAAATGCGGTTACATTTTGTAAAAGGGAGTAAGGATGACGGAAGAGAAAAAAGAGTATATAAGAGAAAATGGATTTATTGTGATAAGTCTTACATATCTATTTGAATTAATGGAAAAGATATCTATTTTTTATTTTATTCGTTGGATTGGAAAACGAATAGGCGACAACGCAGATGATTTTTTACGCAATGGAATATTTTCGGAAATTTGGGTGTTGGGAAATTTAGTTTTTGCGATAATAGCACAAAATGTTGTTAAAAGTACAGACGTAAAGTGGTTAAGTATTGTATTTATGTTATATGCAATAGAACGTATCTGGGAAATGTTTGTATATCAGACAAATGTGCTGTTTTTTACCAGACTTAGAAACTGCCTTATGACAACAGAAAATGATAATTCAGACGAGAATGAGTCTGTACAAAGTGAAGAAAGTAACCAGGAAGATAAAAGTAGTGACTTATATACGGTTATATCTGCAACGAGAACGGTAATATTATTGGTTATTAATATGGCAGAATATATTTTGGATTTTGCCGTTATATATGCCGCAGCTATTAATCTGGGATGGATTACTGGTATGGTAGGGGAAGTATGGCAGAGTTTCCAGATTTTTATGAGTATGGGAGACTTACAAAATTATAGTGATAGCAAGATATTTGTGTTTGCATACATAGAAACAATTTTGGGGATGTTTATGAATATTGCATGTCTTGCATATTTTATAGGAATGCTCCCGGATACAAAGTCAAAGATGTAGATAGAAATGGAAAGTGAAGAAAATAAAAAAAAATAATCATATGGTACAATTCTTAAAATGGTATACTATTAATTTATCATAATTGAAAAGAATGGACAATATCAGTCTGTCATTTGCTAATGTTAAAGAACCGACATACGAAATGGCGATACAGAAAATAAACCTGTTTCTTTCGAAATTATATATAAAGCATATTTACATCTTGGAAAGCGGGATTCTGCACGGATCTGATATTACTTTTTTCAAAAAAATGCTGACAGCGTCAGAAAATATAAATGATATTGATATGACACTTGCATTAAACCAGTTATCACGTTTTTTATATCAGTATTATGGTGAGAAAAAAGTAATTATTTTATTGGACGAATATGATACCCCCCCTTCAGGAGGCTTTTATTAATGGATATTGGGATCAGATGGGAGACTTTACAGAAAGATTGTTTAATTCTACATTTAAGGCAAATCCTTACATGGAACGTGCGATTATGATAGGGATTACAAGTATGTCAAAAGAAACTATGTTTTCGGACTTCCATAATTTGAATATTATTACAACGACATCGGACAAATATGTGGATTCCTTTGGATTTACAGAAAAGGAAGTGTTTGAGCAGCTTGATGAGAGTGAAGACGCAATCTGGAGTCTGCTATTGGCAAGTGGTTATTTGAAAGTGGAAAAGGTGCAATATCGAGGAAAAACATTAAAACCGTGGTATCATCTATGTATTACAAATTTAGAAAACCGCTATGCCTTCTAATATGTTTCGTATTGGGACAGACAGGGAGGAATGAATATGACAACAATCAAACAGGAGAACAACCACATGTTATCAGTCTGCATCATCACCAAAAACGAAGAACACAATATAGCGCGCTGCCTCAAATCATTCCAGAAAACCGGATTTGAGCTGATCGTAGCGGACACCGGATCGACAGATCAGACAAAAAAAGCTGCGGCAGAATACACCGATCATATTTATGATTTCCCATGGTGCGATGATTTTTCGGCAGCAAAGAATTTTGCAATTTCAAAAGCAACGAATCCATATGTGATGGTTATTGACAGCGATGAATATTTACAGAAGATCGATCTGGCAGGGTTAGAAAAAATGATCACAGAACATCCGGATGAGGTTGGCAGGATTCAGAGAATCAACATCATTTCCGGAAAAGACGGAAAGCGGGAAAATAAAGAGTGGATCAACCGTATTTTTGCTAAAGAAAGTTTTCGTTATACGGGAAGAATCCATGAGCAGGTAACTGCCTGTGACGAAAAGGAATATCGTACATACGAAGCACCGGTCGTGATCGGTCATACAGGTTATGATCTTCCGAAGGAAGAAAAAAAGAAAAAGGCGCTGCGCAACATAAGACTGTTGGGGCAGGAATTAAAAAAATTAGGGTGGGATGCAAAAGTGCATGCCACGCAGTTAGAACAGAATATCGCAAAGCAGGATACGGATGCAGAGCAGAAATCTGAAATTACGGATGCAAAAAAAGAGCAGCAGATCCCGTATTTATTGTATCAGCTTGGAAAAAGCTATTACATGGCAGAAGATTATAACGAGGCATGCTTCTGGTTCGCCCATGGGCTCAGTTATGACCTTGAACCAAAGTTAGAATATGTCATCGATATGGTGGAAACCTATGGATATGCACTGATCAACAGTGGGCGTGCCGGGGAAGCACTTTTCTTTGAAAATATTTATGAAGAATTTGGAAATAGTGCGGATTTTCAGTTCCTGATGGGACTTATTTATATGAACAACGCTATGTTTGATGCAGCAGTTGGAGAATTTTTGAAAGCGGTCAAACACCGGGACTGCAGGATGGCGGGAGTAAATTCCTATGCAGCTTATTATAATGTTGGAGTTATTTATGAATGCCTGGAGAAAATCAGTGAGGCAAAGTATTATTATCAGAAGTGCGGTAATTATGAGCCGGCAAAAAAACGTTTAAAATTGATAAACAGTTAAATTTGTTATAGTCAGCTTATTGGAGAAACAGAGTGAAAAATATAATTTTTCAAATGCAGAATGGAGATTAGAATGGGAATATATTTAAATCCGGGAAATGAAGAATTTCAGAAAGCACTTAATTCCAAGATATATGTGGATAAAACCATGTTGATTTCTGAAATGAATCAGAATCTGAATACCGAACATCAGAATATATGCGTAAGCAGACCTCGCCGTTTTGGAAAATCTATGACTGCAAATATGCTTGTAGCTTATTATAGCAAGGGATGTGATTCGAAAAGCATGTTTGCGGATTATAAGATTGCACAGGATAAAAGTTTTGAGGCAAATCGGAATAAATATAATGTCCTTCATGTCAATATGCTTGACTTTCTTAACCGTGCGCAGACAGTGGACGGAATGATCGATTACCTGCAAAAGAGGCTTTTGTGGGATATCAGGCGGGAATACGGAGATGTAGACTGTTTTGACCGGGAAGATCTTATTGATGTATTAGAGAACATCTATAGTCAGAAAAAACAGAAATTTATCATCATTATCGACGAGTGGGATTGCATATTTCGAAAGTATCCGGGGGATGATGAAGCACAGAAAAAATATCTGGATTTCTTGCGCTTGTGGATGAAAGATAAGCCATATATTGCGTTGGCTTATATGACGGGAATACTGCCGATTAAAAAGTATGGCGAGCATTCAGCTCTCAATATGTTTGATGAATATTCCATGACCAATCAAAGGGAACTCGCTGAATTTACCGGGTTTACGGAAGAGGAAGTTCAAAGTCTGTGTGTGTCATATGGTATGCCTTATGACAGAATGGAACAGTGGTACGATGGATATGATTTAAAGGGCGTTCAGATCTATAATCCAAGATCAGTAGTCATGTCATTGCTGGGACATGATTTTGACAGTTATTGGACGAAGACGGAAACCTATGAGGCACTAAAAAAATATATCCAGATGGACATGTATCACTTGAAGGCATTAGTCACACAGCTTATATCAGGCAGCCGTATAAGGATTAATCCGGATAAGGTTCAGAACGATATGTCCACATTTGCGAGCGTAGATGATGTATTTACGCTTTTAGTGCATTTGGGGTACCTGACCTACGATTTTGAGAACAAGACGGTTTCTATTCCAAACCAGGAGGTGCAGAAAGAGTTTATTAATTGCATAGAGGATGGCGGATGGGTATAATGGTCTCATAAATTAAGACACTTTTTCGGACATTTTTTAATGAATCTGATATACTAAATTCAGTATGAAAGAGAGGATTCATAATTATGTCCAGACAAAGAAGAAACTTTAGTGCCAAATTTAAATCAGACCTAGTAATTGAGCTACTTAAGGGTGAAAAAGATCTCAACACCCTGGCAACTGAAAATAATATCCAACCAAACCTGCTTCGCAATTGGAAGAAAGAATTTCTGAATAATGCTTCGGCTGTATTTGATGACAAGCGTGAAGAAAATCTCAAAGAAAAGCTTGCCGAAGAACGCAAAGAGAAAGCAGAGTATGCGAAAAAGGTTGGTCAGTTAACAATGCAGGTTGACTGGCTCAAAAAAAAATCTGAAGAAATTTGTGGACCAGACTACGAGAGTAAATTTAGTCCGAAACCTTTTGACGACTAAAGAACTCCCTGCTTCTGTTGGAGCAAACCTGCTCGATATTAACCGTACAAGCATTTATTATAAAAGCTTGCCCGTCTCAGAAGAAGAGTTGGAATGCAAAGCGATTATTGATCATCTGCATACAGACAATCCAACTTGGGGAGCAAGGCAAATGTCGGCACAGCTGAAAAACAGGGGATATCATGTGGGACGCCGCAAAGCACGTCGGTATATGAATGAAATGGATATTTGTCCTATTTATCCTAAAATGAATCTTTCTAAGCGTATGCAACAGGCCAAAGTATGTCCATATCTTCTACAAAATGCCGTAATTGATGCTCCGAATCAGGCATGGTCCATTGATATTACCTACATTCCAATCAAGCACGGATTTCTTTATTTAACTGCTGTTATTGACTGGTACAGTCGTTGTATCGTTGGTTGGGAAGTTGATGATACCCTAGATACCAGAATGGTTATTAACGCTCTTAAAAAGGCATTTAAAACAGCAAAACCGCAGATTTTAAATTCAGATCAAGGGTGTCAGTTTACAAGCCAGCGATACATTGACTTTGTGAAAGAAAATGGCATCCGTCAAAGCATGGATGGAAAAAGTCGCTGGGCTGACAATATCATGATTGAGCGTTGGTTTCGCAGCTTCAAGTATGAGGAAGCGTATCTGACGCAATACAACAACATCAAGGAAGCAAGAACTGCTATTGGTCGCTATATTCACACATACAACTTTGAGCGATGCCATTCTGCCCTTGGTTATAAAACACCAGCTGAATGCTACTATCCGGCAATGCTTCTGCCGTATGTAGCTTAATGCATATACGGATCAGGGACCTTTTCTCTGATTCCAGGTAACTACCAATCATATCAGTTCATTATAAAAACCTTAGATTTTTGTCTTGACAACTGAACCACTATATATTGATCAGAAGGATACACTTCAAAATGAGTGGAAGGGAAAGACCGAGGTTGAAATGTACAATGAATTAAAAGAAGATTCAGAAGAGGAAAGAACACAAAAACTCGAAGAGGCTAAAACAAAACATTTAAAAAATATAGAGGATATAAATGCATTGGAGGAAAAGAATTTAAAATGGTAATTTTTCCAGTCGCTGTGTGAAGCAACCTACTATACCATATTATAGAAATAATATTGCAAATTGTAGTTTTTAGTACCCCGTATCGGTCGACCTCAAAATATCTATTCATTAGAATTAAACTTTTGTGGTATTGCTACACGCTGACAGGTGCAATATCGCTATTTACAGACTAAAACGGTACAATCTAACAAAAGGTTACACTACCCACAAAATAAGCCGTATTTGAGCCGTAGAACGTGACAAAATACCGATAGAAGGACATAAGAAAAGGCTAGGAGGTTGACTCTCTTAGCCTTATTTTTTTACGTTCTGTTTAAAATCTGCATTCTTTCCATCTCATATAACCATGATATAAAATTTGTTCCTTGGGCTTTCTGTTCTGCATCCACCATAACATAGTACATTCTATATGCTTTTCTCATCGTGATCTTGTCGGTTTTTCCATCTTCATAATATATAAACATTGTATAACCTCTTTTCTATGTGGTAGGGTGTAGGCTTGTTGTCTACACCTTATTTTTACGCTTGTTTCAGTCGTTTAACCTCATCTGTTTTTACTTCTGTACTGCCGTAATAACTTCTGATATCATCCATAGATAATGTTTTCTTTCCTCTTTTTCTGAATGCTTCGCTATGCCAGTACCACTGTTTTTTCTTAGATGCATATTTGAAACCGCAATCTTTTAATTTTGTTCTATGCTGATATGTGCTACCTGATACCCAAATCCATGAACCGCAAACCTCAATAACAATATCCGATAAATGAATGATCGTTTGCAGTGTGTCACGCAAATGTTCATCTTCTTCGAAATCGTATTTCATATCGTTATATGATGTCTTATCCGTTTTTTCTGAGGTTCTTTCGTGTTTATTTTTTAAATCCTTGAATAAGTCGGTGTATTCAGCATTGATTGCTTGTGTAGCTTCTGTTGATCCGTTAGGGTTGTCAGGGTGGTATTTCTTTAACAGTTCTTTATATTGTGCTCTGAGTTCTTCCAGTGTATTTACATTATTAAAATATTTCATATATTATACCTTCTTTCTAATATGGTAGGCGGTGTGTTTCAACCGCCTTTTATTTAGTTGTTTCTTTCTAATGCTTTTATATTGATTAAAGCATCTAATATAGTAAACATTTCCTTTGTTGTAGCCGTTGCAATACGGTTGTTATCTTCTGTATAAAGATTAACTGCGCCGATTACGTCATCATTAAGTTTTAACTTAATATCTGAAATGCTATTGTAATTGTTTACCTTTGCTTCTAACTGTTTTCTTGTGATTCTCATAAGTGATACCTCCGTTTGTTTGTGTTCTTGATTTATTTGTTGATATTATTATAACATCTTGTACAAGAATAACAATATACAACTTGTACAAGAATCAAAACGACATATTGTACAAGATGTACAATTTTATTGTATGAATAAAAAAAATATGATAAAATGGATAAAACAAGAAAAAAATTCCTATATATAAATCAGGAGGGCGAATGTATGAGAGAAGAAAAATTTGATGCGACAAAATACAAGAACGATTTTCAAAAAGAAAAATATGATAGAATTATTGTTAATGTGCCAAAAGGTCAAAAGAAAATAATAGATGAAAAAGCAAAGGCACAAGGTTATAAAAGTTTAAATGCATTTGTGGTTGATGCTATAATGCAAAAACTCCAGTAATACAGTAATAATAAGTAAAGCCGAAAGGCTTTATTTTTTTTGCTACAGAGCATCTTGTACAATATGTATAAAAATAATGCTAAAATCTTGTACAAGATTACATATTTACATCTTGTACAAGAAGTTCTACAATACAGTTACAAGGTCAAGGAAAACAAGACCAACGGCAACCGAGAAAGCCGAAAGCACTCAAAAACTTAAAGCCATATACATGTGAGGAAAGTAAGTACCAATAGCCACGAAGATGATTTAAGGGTTGCCAGTAACAAATCAATATTTTAAATATGGAGGACAAACATATGTGTATGACGAAAGCAGAGCTTGCAGAAGCAATCAGTGATTTAAGAAGCTACAAAACATTAAAGGATGAGACAGAAACAAAGATCAAAGAGACAGAAAGAAAAATCATTGAATTTTTAAATGAGACGGCAGAATGTGCAACCACTGATAAAAAAGGAAATCCAATTAGACAGTACATCGGAGCAGACTATAAGGCTACTTTTTCATTGCAGACTAGGAAAAACGTCAATAAGGAAGCAGTAAAAAAACTTCTTACTCCTGAACAGTTTGCATCGGTTACAACAGAAAGTTCCTTCGGAGTCCTTAGAGTAAAGTAACAAGACAGAAACGGCATAAAGGGGAACTAAATTTTGTTCCCCAAGTGCCACATATTAAAGGAGAAAAGCCATGCAGAAAACAACAATACAATTTGCCACAGTTACGAAAGACGGAGAAAGTCAAAGAGTTGGTAATAGTTTTATTTATCAGTCTAAAATCCAGTATGACGGAAGAAAAACAAAATGGTTTGATGATACAAAATTGATTAGAAGAAAGCAGAAATAAGGGGGGGATACGCTTATGTACACATTAGAAAATGATCGTTGCGATTCTATTAGAAAAGAAAATGGTATCTGGCACTTTTCCAGAGTCGGAGAACCAACCATTTTTAACAATTATGAAGATGCAGTAAACGCAATCTCTGAAATTGAAAAACAAGGTCATTATGTAGGCGATGTAAAAATTTACAGATTATAAAACCACCAGGCAAGCGGTTCTGTATAGCAGTTAAAAAGCCGTGGCAATTCAATTTGCACTTGCCTATCGGCAGAAATGCCACAATAACAAATCAATTTTAAAGAAAGAATGAGGTAATCACTATGAAGAAAGCATCTTACACAGATCGTCCGTTGACAAAAGAAGAGAAAATTTTTGCAGAGAAACACCATGATTTAATGTATCGATATATGAGAGTACATAAATTAGATTTGGTTGAGTGGTACGACATCTTAATCATCCCATATTTGCAGGCTGTAAAAAAGTATCATGAATATGAAAGATTGCAGAGTCTTAAATTTGAACAGGTATTTTTCAGAACGCTTGACAATGCAAGAAGCAACTACTGGCGCGATATGAATAGAAAAAAGCGTTGTCCAGAAGGCGGTATTTGGAGTTATGAGGGGTTGAGATCAGCGATATATAACAAGGAAAACGGAGAAGAGGATATTTTAGATAGGCTTCAGGATATATCTACATGTTTGGCTATGGAAAATATAATATCAGACAGTATGGATGTCAAGAATATGATTAATGAATTAAAACAATATCGGCAGAAAGAAATTGTGTATTTGCTTTTAGATGGATATTGCGGAGTAGAAATTCAAAAGATACTTAGAATGAGCTTACAATCATATACAAAGGCAATCGGGGAAATAAGAAAAACATTAGAAGGACTTATCTGATTACATATTGTGGGGGATTGTTAATAAGAACAGTCCTCCAATGCAAAATATAGGAGCGTTGGAAAATTATGAGATTGGAAAAATTAACGGAAATAGAAAAGCAATTTGCAGAGAAAAACCATAACTTAATTTATGGATTCCTACATAGACGAGGATATAGCATAGAGGAATACTATCAGATAGCAGTTTTTGGATTCCTCAAGGCTGTGGAAATATATCATAGAAAACCAGATATAGCGGAAAAATATGATTTCCCATATGTGGCATGGCAGTACATGAGAGCAGAAATTAATGACCATGTAAAGAAGGAAAAGGCAAATAAACGGAAATCAACAGAAAATATTATCAGTCTGGATGCAGAATCAGACGATCTGGAAAATTTATATAATACTATCGGTGGAAAATCGGCAGAGACTAGCCTGATGGAAAATGTAGCCATTTATGAGGTAATGGAAAAATTATCTGAAATTCAGCAGAAAATAGCAATGTACAAGATGGATGGATTCAGTAATAAGGAAATCTGTATCTTGTTGGAAATTCCTTCGTCATCATTCTATATGGAAATGAAGCGGATCAAAAGTATATTGGAAAATTTCAGAATATAAGCGGAGGATGGGTTATGGCTATTGTAATTACTAATGGAGAACATTATATACATATAAATGAGCATGGAAAATATGTGAAATTCAATAATCTTTTGAATGCAACACAATTTGCATCTGTACATGAAGCTATTAGTCGTATAAAGAAAGCACCGGCGAAAACTAAGGGATATTATGTCTATGATACATTTACAGATAAGATCGTATGGAAACAGTTCACACAGGAAGAAAGAATTGAAATGCAGGAAAATAAGAATGTCGAGTTAGAAATTAAGCGTACCAATAACGGAAAAATCAAGAGAAAAAAGTATTCTCAGTCGGTACGAAAAGTTATTTATGATAAGTATGATGGACGTTGCCAATTATGCGGAAGGAAAATTTTACTTTCCGATATGACATTAGATCATCATATTGCCTTGTCAATGGGAGGAGCAGACGATGTAAGTAATCTTGTACCAACATGCCTTCCTTGCAATCGGTTCAAATCGAATATTGCACCAGCACTGTTTGAAGAACGTATTAGGGAAATTTTTATGTATCAGATGGAAAAGAAATTTTCTGATAAATGGATTTGGTGCTTTGTAAAAGGAATTCTGGAAATTTTGATCTGATGGAAACGGCACCAATGGAAAATTCTGTTGGTGCTGTTTGAATAATCAAATGGAAATAATAAAATTTTATGGTATACTATATGTAACCGTTATATAAGGTTTATATAGGGAAAGAGAGGAAATAATGGTGGCACTTTCAGATGCGCAGAGAAAAGCAAATGATAAATATATACAGAATAATTATAAACAGGTAAAATTATCTATGCCAAATGCAGAAGCGGAGGCATTGGAGCAGTATTGTAAAACAAAGGAACTAACAAAAGCAGGATTCATTAGGCAGGCTATTAAGGAAAAGATGGAAAGAGAACCATAAAAAGAAGCATGTATTTCATTCAAAAATTAAAGGAGGTATGACCTATGTTAGCAGCAGTAAAAGGAATTGTACAAGGTAACACAGTTGTTATTGAAGATGAAGATATAAGAGATTATGATGGAACAGAAGTTATTGTTACTCTGTTAAATTACCCACAGAGAAAAACAGAGAAAGCACCTGTTGACTGGGATAGTTTTGTTATTCCAAGCGAAAGAGGACAGCATGTAGATGAATATATGAGGGAGATGCGTGAGAATGATAGATTATAAAAAGGCATTTGTAGACACTGCACCATTCATATATTTCATTGAAAAAGATGAAAATAATCCTCAGTATTATGACAAGGTAAAGAAGTTTTTCAGTAATGGATATGAGGCAGATAAAAAGTTTGTAACTTCTGTAATTACAATGGAAGAATATTTTGTATTCCCATACAGAAACAAGCTATATTCATTTATTGATATGTTTGATAGACTTGTTGAAACTACTAATATGGAGATTGTAGAAGTAAATCAAGAGATCGCTAAAAAGGCAGCTCAAATCAGAGCAGAATACAAAGGCTTTAAGGCTATGGATGCAATTCAGTTAGCAGTTGCGTGTCTTACAAAGTGTGATCTATTTCTAACGAATGATAAGCAGTTAAGGCAATTTAAAGAAATAAAGTGCATTACAGTTGATGAACTGGAATAAGACGAAAGCACCAACGGAAAGAAAAACTTTCTGAAGGTGCTTATTTTTTCACTATTTTTCATTATTAATCTGTTGGAGAATTTCATCAAGCTCAACAGATCGCCAGCGGTCATGGATAATTTGCTGTTGGAGTTCTGCAATTCTTTTATTGGTATAGTTTCCAAGCCAATTTATAAAGGATTTCGGAATCATGGATTCCGGTAGACTGGAAATTAATGTGAAAAGTAAATCTTCTAATTTGTCATATGCTTTATGGAGCAGAGGTTTCATCCTGCTGCATTTTCTGATTTCAATATCTATGAGTATCACTCCTTTAAAATAATTTTGGAAAATTTGAGAAATGTTTGGAGATATGAAAAAGTTTTTTCCTATATATAAATTGTAAGGTAATTTAAGAGAAAAGACAATGGATTTCTATGATTTGACCTTATATGAAAACAACTGCTTTTATGTAATGGAAAAAGTACGGATATTTATACTGCTGCAATGTAGAAAATCATACATGAAAGTAATTATGGATTTTGTGGAGGATTGATGGAAAATAAAATATTTGCCTACATGAGAATATCAACCAATCATAAGACTCAGAAAATCGACAGACAACAACAGACCATCATTGAGTATTCTGTAAAGAATGGATTTAAGATAGATGATTTCTTTTCAGATATTATTACAGGTGGAACGAAAGCAGAGAACAGACCAGACTTTAATAATATGAAGAATCAGCTTAGAAGTGGCGATACAGTGATTGTATCAGATGTTGATCGTCTTGGAAGAAATGCAGATGATGTTATTGTAGAGATAAAAGACCTACAATCAAAAGGAATCCGTGTAGTTGCTTTAGATGTTCCTTTTATGAATGACTGGCAGAAAATGACGGATGATAGTTTATCGAAAATGATAGTTGATATATTTGTGACATTGAAAGCGCATATTGCTCAACAGGAAAAAGAAAAGATTCATGACAGAGTAATGCAAGGACTGAATACTGCAAAGAAAAAAGGTAAAAAGCTTGGCAGACCTACGACAGGTGTTCCAAAGGATTTTATAAAGGAATACAATAAATTCCAGTCAGGTGAATATGGAAATATGTCTGTTGTACAGTTTGCAAAGTTACAAGGAATTGCAGTGAGTACCTTTTACAAGTATGTGAATCTTTTGAAAGAGAAAGGATCATAGGCGGACACATTATATATAGAAGAAACTCATTCAGATTGGAGGTATTTATGTTATTCATTGAGGAAAAGGAATTGCAACACATGTTAGATACACAGTATAAGAAGGGAATCGAGATAGGAATAAAATTGATGCAGAAGAGAATGTTGTTAGCTTGTGAAAATGGAAATCCGATTGAACTGGATGGCAGAGCGTATTTTGTGAAGTCAGATATTCAGAACCTTAGAAATATTATGGATGATATGGAGGGATAGAGTATGAAACAATCAGTTATAGATCAGATGAAGGAATACAAGCATAGAAATAATGTCAAAGCCATTAAATATGAAGAAGGTATGGAAGATGGATGGTTATGTATAGATACTAATGGTGAACCAGACATATTTTTTGCAGCTAAAGAACCTGCATATAAATTTCAGAAATCTTCCATTCATCATATTGAAATAATTCCAGTAATATTAAATGAAATAAATCCAGTAGTATTAAATAAAATAGGTGGCGAAGGTTATGAAGGGTATGAATTTCATATTTGTTACAATAAAAAATATTATGAATTTAAAGAAGTGCAAAACGGCAGTTGGATATATATAGAAAATGGTCATGTATTTGTTGCGGAAGATTCGGAATACTTCCTTGAAAATTATGAACCATGCATCAATACAGAAATGGCAAGTATCGAATATGACAAGATAATAAATCAAGTTTTTATTAGTAAGAAAGATAAAAGTATTGCAATAGATAGAACAGAAATAGCTACAGTTGAAAAGATTCTGGAAGCATTGGAAATTCCGTATACAGAACGTATAGGACAGATTTTTAAATACCATAATGAGGGCAAAGCATGACTGACAGAGAAGTGTGATTTGGTCACTGAAAATTTTGTGTTCCAGAAAAAAATGCAATGCAGAAGTAAAATATATATGCTATAATTTAGGTGTCATAGGGAGTGATTACTCTTTGATATAAGTGATACTTCACTTTAAAATTGATTGATTTGTTGCAGAAGGGTGTCCCTGGAAGGGGATGCCTTTTCTGTTTGTCGAAAACTTATTATTTCTTATTGACAGGATATTCTTTTTGGGTTACTATGGTTGTATCAAAGAGAAAAATTCAGAAATACTAAAGATAACATCAAGATACCAAAGAAATGAAGAAGAGAGGTACTTGGTGTTTTTTTTGTACTCAAAATAGATGACAATATAAAAAATAAAGGAGATGGTTTGAAAAAGTATTACTTATCACAATGCTAATTTTGTCACAAAGAATGGAGGATTTGAATATGGATTTTAAATTATTTGATATTATAGTCTTTAACAGATCAATAGAGGAATTTAACAAATACTGGGATAAGAGGGTTAAACGAAATAGAAGAGATGTAAGTACGTAATCATCCGTATCTGTCAGCAACTATATTTTTCTGATACACTCTTTTCATAACAAAGAAAGGAAACTGTATCATTATGAAAACAGATGAAAAAATCACGCTGTGGTCTGAAAGAATCCATGAATTTCAATTCAGTGGGCAGACTTGCAAAACATGGTGTCAGGAACATCACGTTCCAGTCTCTACA
>OFMK01000140.1_pt1 | contig 81237 bp, 88 predicted proteins | sample 1541781 | NCBI WGS metagenome assembly OFMK01 (sample SAMN04209250, study PRJEB22552) | human gut metagenome | biome: gut; material: feces | host: Homo sapiens | place: USA: Oklahoma
GTAGTAACTATGTGGCTTTCAGCCACTTTCACGGCGAAGCCGTGAATAATATAGGATTATTTTACATTTGAACTCTTTTTATTCAAAAAAAGATTGCGCTCTCGCGCAACCTTTAAATGTTCAGAAAGACAAGCGCAATCAAAATCAATCCAATCGCCGCCTGCTGTCTCTTTGTTAATTTTTCTTTGAAACAAATCATTCCAACGATACTGATAACCACAATCGTTGCAACGCTGTATGTCGGATAAGCAACCACTGCCGGCACCTGTCCCACCGCTTTTAATAAGAATCGCGCCGAATAGTAATTCGGAATCCCGACAAGCATTCCAAATAAGACGTCTTCTTTTGCCAGCTTCTGTCCTTTCTTCACAGCAAGTATCGCACAGAGAACGAATGCCGCCACGAATGTCAGGCATAAGAAATGTTCCTCAAACTCTGGCGTCCCCATCTCGTCATAAATCTTTGCCATGAAATCAGCCGTTCCACCGCCGAACAGAAGGAGAAACAATCCAAGTTTGAATGTGGCGCCTCCTTGTCCTTTTTCAAAATTAATGAGGACGATTGCCAATAACGCGATAACAAATCCAATGACTTGAAGTCCTCCGGGCATCTCGTGAAATACGAAAATCGACAATAATGTCGGCACAAGTACTCCCAATCTCATGAATGTGGCTGAGAGTACGACTCCGTTTTTGCGTATGCTAATCTGCAGCACGACAAACGAAACAAGATACAGGATTCCATTCATCGTCCCGAGGCTGACCGCCCAGCCGATTCCTTCCCCTGTCGTGAACAATTTCCCGACTCCCGTATAGAGAACGGATAACATGAGACACATCGCATAGTTGATGCAAAGCATACTGATGTTATGCTTCACATACCGCTCGCTGAAGCGGATTAAAATAGAGACAAGCGCGCTGCTTGCAACTGCCAATACTAAATAAAACATTCTTTCTCCTCTTTCTTTTCAAGAAAAATATCGGAGCACACTGCTCCGATAGATTTTTCTCTATAGTCTTTTTTCAAAATTCCCCGTCACCGCAGTTCCTTCTGTGAAAATCATGAATGCCTTCGGGTCAATCTTCTGCACGATTCTCTTAATCTGATTCACTTCGTATTTGGAAATCACGACGTACAGTATCTCCGTATTCTCATTCGTGTAAGCTCCGGTACCTTCCCAGTTCGTCACACCGCGCCCCGTCTCTTCCATAATCGCTTTCGCAATTCCAATCTTCTTCGTAAATATCATCACGCTCATATTGATATTCTGAATATGAATCTTATCGATTGCAAGAGACGTTACCGTCGCGTAAATCAAGGAATAAATGACGACTTCGATATCAAACAGCATCATACAGATTCCGTATACGCCGATGTTCATAATGATTCCAATCTTGCCTACACTGAAACCAGGATACTTCTTCGCACAGAGGATTCCTACGATATCCTGTCCTCCTCCAGAACTTCCTCCGCGAAGAATCAAACCGGTTCCGACTCCCGCAATCAATCCGCCGATGATACACGCTGTCAGCATATCGCTGATAATCGGTTCTGTCGGAATCGGAATGGCTGTAAGCAGCACACTTTCCATCGTCGCCGCAATGACTGTCCGGACACAGAAACTCTTGCCAATCCCTTTCCACGCCAGATAAAAGAGCGGCACGTTCAATATGTAAAAAATGATACCTGCAAGGTCAATATTCCCTGCATCTACATGCAGTACGCTTACCACAAATGTTCGGATGAGCTGTGCCACACCCATGAATCCGCCGTTATATAAGTTCAACGGCATAATAATCAGATTAACACCAAGCGCAAAGAGCAGACTTCCCAAAAACGTCCACCCAAGCTGTGCCATCGCACGTTTCTTATTACTCCATTCCATCTTCTTTCTCCTGTTTGTATGTTATAAGACTCCCAGCTTCGCCGCCTCCTGCAGATGCTCTTCCGATGCTTTCTTCTGCTTCTTCGCAGTCTCTTCTCTGCTTAAGCACTCCTGAATCGCATTGTTGAGTGAAAGCATCTTCTCATCCAGTCCCGATACCATCTCCGCGCAGTCCCTCAATTCCCTGCTGATGTATTCCGGGGCATTGCCTTCAAACTTATAGTAAATCTTATGTTCCAGGCTTGCCCAGAAATCCATGGCAATCGTTCGTATCTGAATCTCTACTTTCGTGTCCACCACACTATCCGATAAGAAAATCGGTACTGAAACGAGCATATGGTAACTCTTGTATCCGCTTTCCTTCGGAGTCTTGATATAGTCTTTTATCGTCAGTACTTTTAAATCCGTTTGGTTCCCTATCATCGCGGCCAACCGGTAAATGTCCGATGTGAAAGAACAAATCAAACGCACGCCCGCAATATCGTTGATATATTCAATCATATTCTCAATCGATACCTCGTAGCCATAGCGCTTCAGCTTCTTCACAATACTTTCCGGGGTCTTGATTCTTGTCTTAATGTGCTCAATCGGATTGTAACGATGTACGTGCTTGAATTCATCGTTCAGAATCTCAAGCTTCGTTCCTACTTCTTTCAACGCTGAGTTGTATAAAAACATCGCTGTCATCCAGGCGTCTACGTCGTCATAATCCATGATTGCTTTCATTACATCCTGCATGATTCTTCCTCCTGTTTCCCGAAGAGTTTTCCCATTTAGTATACCATATCCGGGGACTCTTGTCATAGACTTAAGAGTTTTTTTAGATTTAAAGTTCCAGTTTCATATCCCCTTGTTTAATCCACTTTTTCTTCCGCATGAATTCTGATATCACCGCTGTAATGATTGCCGGAAGTATCAGCTGAATCACGAAGATTTTCACAACGACAACCACTCCCGGCTCTACCGCGGACATGGTCTGCCATGTCATAATCTGTCCTACAAGTCCGGCCGTTCCCATCCCGGCTCCTGTCGCATTATTCGTCATCTTCAGCAGTAACGTGGATATCGGTCCTAAGATTGCGCTGGATAGGATTGCCGGAAGCCAGATAAGCGGATTCCTTACAATATTCGGAATCTGAAGCATGGACGTTCCGATGCCTTGAGCAAGCAATCCGCCAAACTTATTCTCCCGGAAGCTTGCCACTGCAAATCCTACCATATTACAACAGCACCCTACGGTAGCCGCTCCCGCCGCCAGTCCGTTCAGATTCAAAATGACACTCAAAGCCGCAGAGCTGATTGGGAGAGTCAGCGCCATCCCCATCAGGACAGAAACTACGATTCCCATCACGAGCGGCTGCTGCTCTGTCCCCCAGTTAATCATCTCACCGATACGCGTCATAAATTTTGAGATGGACGGGCCTACGAGAAGTCCCGCTGTCGCCCCCGTTCCAATCGTAATCATCGGCGTCAGGAGAATATCGATTTTCGTCTTTCCGGATAGCAATCGTCCGATTTCGATTCCTACATACGCTGCAATAAACGCTCCCAAAGGCTCTCCGGGTCCGGTAAACACCATCGCTCCTCCGTCCAATACGTTTCCCGCCAACAGAGGACTCGCATATCCTCCGACCATTCCTGCCGTTGCCGCGGAAAGCACGACGAGCCCGCTTGTCTGAAACCGATAAGCAACTCCCACACCGATTCCGGCGCTCGTCAAAGATGCGGCAACTTTCCCCACCGCATAGAGCATCTCACCGGTTTGTCCCCCGATAAGCGTTCCGATTTGCTGGATAATCGTTCCTACAATCAAGGTTGCAAAAAGCCCCTGCGCCATTCCGCTCAAACCCTCGATAAAAATCCGGTCTAATAATTTCTTTAACCAATTCAATTTATTTTACCTCACTCTGACTAGTAAAATGTGTCCAGTTCAAATTCGGAACGCACGCGTTCCAAATCTCTTTATCTGGAAACATCAAATAAAATTTCCGAAAGTTTCTTAGATTCCGTTCTGAGAATCCATTTCCAAATTCTCCTATTAGCTCTTCTGACAAACACGAAATAAGTTTTTTCCCGTAAAATGCTCTATGCTCACCTTGTTGTTCTTCTTCAACAATTCGTTTGCCTATGTTCCAATACGTCAATATCATAGTCTTATTGGCAAGATGATAGACATTCTCTCTTCCCTCCGAAATAATTCCTTTCACATCTGTAATAACGGACTGATAAAGAATCCTATCTTTTTCCATACTTATCTCACCTCAATCTGACACATCTTCATCGTCATCAGCGCCGCCTCATGGCTCTCCGGCGTCACACCTGCGCAGCATGCTCCGTCTACCATTATCTTCGCTTCCGGAAGCGCCGCTTTCAGAAGCAATGCATTGGACACGACACAGATATCTGTACACAAACCAACCAGTTCTATTTCTTCATATCCACCTGCCGCAATCACGTGTGCAAGCTGTACGCTTCCGAAAGTCGGTTTGTCATATACTTTTTCCACATATGGTTTCAACCCGTCTATGATTTCCCAGCCTTCTGTCCCTTTCACACAGTGAACAACCGGAAGATTCTTTCCTTCCTGCGTTTCTAAATATTGTTCCGTATGCGTATCCTTTGTAAAAAGAATCTCTACGCCATCTTCCCGACACTTCTTTACCTTCTCTACGACCTTTTCCACAATCGCTTCCGCTTCTTTTGTCCCAAGACTTCCTGTCACAAAATCATTCTGCATATCTACTACAATCAATACTTTTCTCATCATGCTTCCTCCCTGTATTTCCTTCTATACGATTCACTTCCTCTATTATTACACGAAAAAGAGTGGAAAAACAAGTATGAAAATGTTATGATGTTCCCAACAAAAACAGAACATTATAGGAGGGATATCATGTTTCGCCTTTGGGGTAAAATTTTTAAAGATAACAGATTAATCAAAGATACCGTCATAACTGACGACTCGGAAGATACGCGCACCCATAAGATTTTTCACGCGTTGGATTCTATATGTTATGAATTCGACTTAAGTAAACCAATTTGGCTTGATTCTACCATCGAGGACTTTAAAAGACACGATAAAGCCAGGTTCTATCAGGACAGCTTTATCGATTCGATTGATTTCGATTACCTGGAAATTCATGTGATTGAAGAATAAGTCAAAATAATTAAGGGGCTGTCCTAAGACAGCCCCAAATCATCAATTTTGTATCGAATTTCTTTATTCTCAAGAAAATTCTCTCTTTACAACATCCTGACCCTTCTAGTGTTCTAATACTTCTTCCGCAATATTTCTTGCATGGTCAGAAATACGTTCCAGACATACAAGCGCATCTAAGAATACGATTCCGGAATCTGTATTACACTGGTTGTTTGCCAATCTCTTAATGTGTTTTGTCCGAAGGGAAACTTCCAGTCCATCTGCCTGTGTCTCCTTCTCGATTACCCTGAGAGCTTTCTCCTGACTCTTCTCTTCAAATGCTTCTACCGCATACTTGAAGCTGTCTGTACATACGTCCAGCATCTCCTTCAATCCTTCTGCTCCGGACTCTGAGAATTCTGCTTTCTTCTCATACAACGTCTCCGCATACTCGGAAATATTTTCACAATAATCGCTGACTCTCTCCATATCGGAAATAATCTGCAGCAAGTGCGCCACTTCCTGATGTTCTTTGTCGCTGACGCGAAGCGATGAAATCTTAATCGCATACTCGGAAATTCCGGCGCTCAACTGGTCCACAATCGATTCTTCGTCTTTGATTGCCTGGATATCTTCTTTATTCAGCGTAAACATGACTCTCTTCGCTTTCTCAAGAGATTCTAATACAAGGTGACCCATACGGGAAATCTCTGTAATTGTAGACTGAAGAGCAATACCAGGTGTCTCTAACATACGGTCGTCAAGGAGTACTACGCTGTCATCCTGCGCTGTCTCATCCACACGTCCAATCTTCTTCGCAAGTAAGATGATGAAGTTGGATACCGGGAAGAGAAGTACAGTCGTTCCGATATTAAACGCTGTGTGTACCGTACTAATCTGTGTCTGTGTAATCATGCCTTCTCCAAGTGTCGGGTTAATTGCCTTGAAGAATACGATTGCCACGATACTGAAAATCACAGTACCGATAATATTGAATAACAAGTGCATCAAAGCAGCTGTCTTCGCATTCTTCTTTGCGCCAACGCTGGAAAGCATAGCTGTCACGCATGTACCGATGTTCTGTCCCATGATAATGTAGATGGCCGCGCTCATCGGAACAAGCCCTGCTGCCGCGAGACTCTGCAAAATACCGACAGAGGCAGAGGAACTTTGGATGATTGCCGTAACGCCTGCACCCGCTAAAATTCCAAGGAACGGATTGCGTCCTAATGTAACGAATAACTCTGCAAACTGCGGAGAATCCTGAAGCGGAGCTACCGCGGTTGACATCGTGGAAATACCTACAAATAAGATACCGAATCCAACAATAATGCTGGAAATATCTTTGGATGAGTGTCTCTTCCCTGTCAGCATGATAACCACACCGATGATAATTGCAATCGGCGCCAGGTTTGTCGGGCTCAACGCCTTCGCCCACTCCACACTGGACACAAGCCATCCGGTTACCGTCGTACCGATGTTGGCTCCCATGATAACTCCCATCGCCTGTCCCAGGTTCATAATACCCGCATTTACAAATCCAACAACCATAACGGTTGTCGCAGACGAGCTCTGAATAACGGCTGTGATTAATGCTCCTAAAAGCACACCGAAAAATTTGTTCTTTGTCAGTACCTCAAGCAGGGATTTCATTTTATTGCCGGCTGCATTCTCAAGGCCTTGCGCCATAATCTGCATCCCGTAAATGAACATACCCAAACCACCCGCAAAAGGTATTAAAATCTCTGTGTAATTCATTGGTTTCCTCCCTTGTAAAACTGTGAATACGCACTTTACATATTTCTTACATCTTTTTTACAATATCATTTTATGCGCGGAAACACAACTATTTTTTTCACATTTCTTCTTTCTTTAATGTTTCATTTTCGGTTCAAAAATCCAGGAAGCGATGTATCCAAAGATTAACGCCGCCGAAGTCCCTGCCGCAGCCGCTTTGAAGCCCCCGAGAAACGTTCCGATGAATCCTTCGGCATGAATGGCTTCTTTCACCCCTTGAAACAACACGTTTCCAAATCCGAGAAGCGGAACGCTCGCCCCCGCTCCCGCAAATTCCTGAAACGGTTCATAGACGCCGCAAAAGCCAAGCACCGCTCCGAAACATACAAGCATCACCATCACACGCCCCGGCATCAGCTTCGTCCTGTCCAGTAATATCTGAGCAAGGGCACAAATCAAGCCTCCCACCCAGAATGCATTGATATAATCCATTTTCATCCTCCTAACAGTGTTCCAGCACAATTCCATGGGCTATGCCCGGAACACTCTCCCCTTCATTGAAGCTGACAGTAGACATTAGCGCCCCTGTCGGTACGAACAATACCCGTTTCCACTCTCCCTTTTCAAGTTTCGGAAGAATATAGGACGCAAGCGTTGTCGCCGCACAGCCGCAGCCGCTCCCTCCGGCATGGGTGTCCTGTGTGTTCTGGTCGAAAATCACCATACCGCAGTCCATGTGATTCTGTTTGATATCTCTTCCTTCTTTTCTCATTAGGTCAAACAAGATGCTCTGCCCCACATATCCCAAATCTCCGGTGATGATGCGGTCATAATCGCTTTCCTCCCTTCCCATATCCTCCAGGTTTCGTAAAATAGTATCGCAGGCTGCCGGAGCCATACATGCCCCCATGTTCTGGGAATCTTTCAGACCATAATCCACAATTTTCCCTACGGTGACGCCGGATATCCGCACTTTGCTCTTCCTTTTTCCCACGAGAAATGCTCCGCTTCCCGTCACCGTCCACTGGGCGGACAACGGTCTCTGCGTCGCATATCCAAGCGGAAAGCGGAACTCTTTCTCCGCGCTTCCAAAATGACTGGATGTCACCGCAAGCACGAGGTCTCCGTATCCCCCTGCCACCGTCATGGCGCTCAATGCAATGGCTTCCCCGGAAGTGGAACACGCCCCATAAAGACCAAACATCGGAATCTGCAACGCCTCGGTTCCCATGCTTGTAGCTATCCCTTGACGCAGCAAGTCTCCGCCGTAGAGATAGCGCACCTCCTGCGGGGAGACGTGGACTTTCCGAAGCGCCATCAGGCACGCCTCCTTCTGCATCGTACTCTCCGCCGCTTCCCACGTCTCCTCTCCGAAGAGGTCGTCTTTCCCGACTTTGTCAAACAGTTTCCCAAGAGGGCCTTCCCCTTCTTTCTTTCCTACAATCGAACCGCTGCTCACAATGAACGGCGCCTGTTCAAATTCAATACTCTGACTTCCCCGAATCACGCTATCACCCCCGCTTTCATGGCAAGATAATAAATCACTCCCAATATCCAGGACGTCAACACTCCATACAGAATCACCGGACCTGCAATCGTAAAAATCTTGCATCCGATTCCAAAGACCTGTCCTTCCTTCTTATACTCGATAGCCGGAGAAGCAACCGAATTGGCAAATCCGGTAATCGGGACAAGCGCCCCCGCTCCGCCCCATTTCGCAATCTTATAGTACACGTTGAATCCCGTCAGAACCACACTCAAGAGGACGAGCAGAAGTGATGTCCACGCCCCGCTTATCTCATCCGAGATTCCTTTCCCTTTGCAAATATTCAAGATACTCTGTCCAATGACGCAAATCGTACCTCCTGTCAGAAATGCCCGAAGCATATTGAGGTACACGTTGTGAACCGGAGTCTTTTCCTTCACATACTGCTCGTATGCTTTTTCCATTTTTTCCTTTTCCATTCTATTCCTTTCTACCATCGGTTGATAAAAAAAATCAAGGCTCCCACGCCTCTTCCGACAGCCATACTTAATATCATGTAGGGAATACATTTGATAAGTTTCACCCGCCGGATAAAAATCGGAAACACATTTAAGATTTCCGCAAGCGCCATCGCCCAGCATCCGGCGAAAATTCCCGCCAACAGTCCGAATACCGCCAGCAGAACACCACCGGCCCGAACCGGAATCTGATAGATAATAAAAATATTACCGAGAATCCCTCCAAGCGCAATGCTCGTCTCATACAGAAGCACATGCCTTCCCGTATGCGTCCTGTCTGCAAAATCAGAAACGACTCCCAGACTAATCACAAAAGAGAACAGTCCGGCAGCTACCGTAATTCCGGCGCTAAGTCCGATGAGCGCCAGCAGAAATTGTTTTCCCCACATCCATTTCCTGCCCCTTTCTCTCATAACTTTCGATTAACGTCGTCTGAATGTCATTCTCATAGAGCCGCATCTCCACCTCCATCGGCGTCGGGTCTACTGTGAATTTCTTTCCTCCAAAATGATTGAAGAAAATCAGGATTCCGACAATCATCCCGATGCAATACATCAATTCCAAAATGGTGAACCCATCGCTCGGATGTCCCATCAGGAGCTCGTATATCTGCCCGAACAGCTTTGTCGTATCCACATCATTATTGAACGTCATAATCGAGAATGCCGCTCCGGTAAATGTAATCGCCACAACCGCTATCACCTTCAGCCAGTGCGCGAACATCCCCTGTGTCTTTTGATTTTCCAAAGTGACAATCACATCCGGGTTCCCGAGATTCTGGACGTCCAGATTCGGATATTTTGTATGAATACATTCGATAATCTTCAAGATAGAGAGAACTCTTCTCCGTTCCTTCGGATTCCGAAATCGGAAGAGCCTGAGCGCCTTCACCTTCGGAACGACATCCGGATTGGCGCATTCTATCTGCATGATTTCCCCGATAGTCACATCCATGTTCTTTACTTCTACATTTTGGTCTGCCTTTACATACACAGTCTCTTTCTTCATCCAACCATCCGCTCCATCTGTGTCTTTGTTTTTCTCACAAGCACACCGCCTTCAATCTCCCCGGTACTTCTGATATCTGAAAAATAATAAATGCATCCTGCCAGAATCGCCAGCATCACAAGAAAAAACAGGCATACCCGAAGTCTTTTCCTTGATTTCTCCATACTTCACACCTTCCTTTCGTCTGGTAAGTAGTATGTGATTTTCCGGAAAAAATATACATCGGGCATGCCTGTTTCTATATCTTTTCTCTCAGATGATTCAAAATGCGCTTTTCCAGCCGGGAGACCTGCACCTGGGAAATGCCAAGCTGTTTTCCAATCTCCGACTGCGTCTTATTCGCAAAATACCGCATGTAAATTAATTGTCTTTCTTCCTTATCCAGGTAAGCCAGAAGCTGGGATAAAAGCATGTGGTTCAGAATCTTTTCCTCCTGCTCTTCCTTCTCCGGAAGCCTCTCCAATAACTGAAGTTCACTCCCATCCTGCTGATACACCGGCTTATGCAGCGATTCCACTTCTCCGGTGGATTCCAGCGCCTGCACCAGTTCTTCCTTTTCAACCTCCATCTCTTTCGCAATCTCTTCTAGCGTAGGCTCCCGGTTCCATTGGTCCGTCAGCTTTTCCTTCACAAGGTAAGCTTTGTATGCCAGTTCTTTTAGGGAACGGCTCACCTTTATCATGCCGTCATCCCGCAGAAACCGCTTGATTTCACCGGAAATCATAGGAACCGCATAGGTGGAAAACTTCACGTCATAGGACAAATCAAATTTATCAATGGCTTTCAGAAGCCCGATGCTCCCTATCTGGAATAGGTCTTCCGCCTCCGTTCCTCTCCCGTAAAAACGCTTGGCAACACACCAGACCAGCCCTACGTTTTCTTCTACCAGTTGTTCTCTCGCTTTTTCATCTCCTTCGTGTGAGCGTTTAATCAAAGCGATGGTGTGCTCCATGATTCCCGTCCTTTCCCTATGATTTTCTCCATATAGACCGAGGTGCCTTCCCCCGGCGTTGAAGTCACCTCCAGACAGTCCATGAAGGCCTCCATGAAGGCAAATCCCATCCCGGAACGGTCGAGTTCCGGCCTCGTTGTGAAAAGAGGCTCCATCGCCTGCGTCACATCCTCAATGCCTTTTCCTTTATCCGTAATACGAATGCAAATCTTATTGCCCTCCGCCTTACATGCAATCCAGATTTTATGTACTTCATTGTCATACCCATGAATGATGGCATTCGTCACCGCCTCGGAGACCGCCGTCTTCACATCGGACACTTCCTCCAGCGTGGGATTTAATTGCGTCATGAATGCCGCCACCGTCACTCTCGCAAATCCTTCGTTGGACGACCTGCTGTCAAATACTACTTCCATTTCATTCGTGTTCTTCATAAACTCTGCTCCTCCTCGCACATCTGCATGATTTTTGTCACTCCTGACATCCGCAGGATTTTCTTCATTCTTTCATTTGGGTGGGATGCCCACACTTCTCCTCCGAGAAGATTTACCTTCTTATACCGCCCCATAATCACTCCGATTCCGGAACTGTCCATAAAATTTGTCCCCCGGAAATCAAAAATCACATGTTTGATATGCTTTCTTTCAATCAGATGGTCGGACGTCTTACGAATGTCTTCCGCATTGTGATGGTCCAGTTCCCCCGGAAGAAAAATCGTAAGACAGTTCTCTTCTATCCTGTAATCCATGTCCTTGTCCCCCTTATTTACATCAAAAGATTCTATGCCCTTGACAGAAAAAAAGACAGAAAAACATCTCGCTTCCCTGTCTTTTGTATCCTATCTTTTCTTTTATTCAGTTTCCTCTGTCTGACTTTCTTCTCCGTCCGCTTCGGAATCTTCTGTATTTTCTTCCGGTTTCTTCTGTTCTTCTTCTTTCTTTTCCTGGTCCAGCTTCGCGGCTTCTTCCGGATAGAGCTCTTTCAGTTTCTCATAAGTCGCCTTATATTCTTCTGTCTTTCCGGCTTTTTCATACGCCTGTGTCAGCAGAACCAATGCCTGTCCATCGTCATATTTCTCATCCAAAGATGTGACCGTCTGAAGCGCCTGGATTGCGTCCTGATAGCTTCCCTCTTCGAAGCTTGCTTTGCCGGAACGGTAATTCTTCTTGCAAATACGAGGCGCGATATCGTCATGTATCTTCTGATACACATTCGCCGCCTTCTCCCCAAGTGTCTCCGGACGAATCTTCAACAGTTCGTCCAACATTGCCGCATCGCTTTTTTCTTTGGAGCGCCAGTCGCTCTCCAGCACAAGAAGCGCCTCATAACTTTCCTTTGTAGATTCTGCCGTCTTCTTCGCCGCTTCCGTATCGGCATTTGTCTCCCGGTATCCTTCCAGCTCTTTTTTCAATGCGCTGATTTCCGCGTTTTTCGCCGCAATCTGGTCGCTGTATTTTACAATCTGCTTATTTAATTTGGAAGACTGAATCTGGTCCATTCCCGGAACAACAAGAAACCACATTGCCGCCGCCCCGACAGCGAGTCCTATCAGAATATTCAGTATCGTCGTCAGGATTCCGTTATCTTTCACTCCTGCTGCCGCCGGCTGGATAATCGTCTCGTTTCCCACCTGATAGGTCACCGTATGGTCTTTCTCTTCCTGTACTTTTGCCGCTTTCTTTCCATTGTTTATCTTCGACAGCTCGTGCATGTACCGCAGAGCCATCTCATTCGTCGTGTCCAGCTTATGCGCTCTTTTCAATACCTGGCGCGCGCGTCCATACTGTTCCGTACGAATGTAAAGAAGCGCCAAAAGAAGCTGTGCTTTCAAGAATGTCGGATGCGCCTGCACGACCTTCTTCAACTGAATCAATGCAAGGTCTTCCCCGTTTTGCTCGCAATAGACGAGGCATTGGTTATACTTCTTGATTGCATTGTTCATGACTTCCAATTCTGTCGGATTGCCCTGTACTTTCTTGATAAAATAGTCCGCAATATTCTCATGACTCTGAAAATTCTTGCTGATAATCCATTCGACCAGAGCTTCTCCGACTTCCCCTCTTGCATAATAGACCAGTCCAAGAAGATTCCGCGCCGTCACATTCCTTTGGTTGCATTGCAGGCTCTTCCTCAGAGACGCAATCGCCCCGGACGTATCGTGAATCTGCGCCTTGCTTAGTCCATCATTATACCAATAATTTGATTGATGTATCAGTTTCTTTGTATACTCCAACTTGTTCTCCCCACAATCTTACTTCGTCTGTTTCATCATTTCGCGCAGAATATCCGTCATATCGGATAAGTCTTCCTGATAAATCGTGTCTTCAATCTGTTCCACTTCCACGCTCGGTTTAAATTTTTTCAATTCTTCTTCAAAATCTAACATCTTTCATGCCTCCCCGTTAATTCTTCTATCATCCCCACGAGATACAGAGAACCGAGACAATACAGCTTCCCATCCTGTCCCTTTTTCTCCATTGCCACCTTAAGCGCCTGTCCAAGGTCTTCCTCGGCAAGCACCTCGGCCTGTGTATATGTACGGAATACCCGGGCAAGCTCTTCGACGCCTTCTCCCCGCGCATCCTGTATTTTCGTAATCATATAAGCATCCGCCTGTACTTCTTTACAGAGATATTCTGCCATCTTCTCATAATTTTTATCCCGCACCGCGGAAAACAGAATGACAAGATGCGTATCCTCCTTTTCTCTTTCGATGCTCCTTGCAAATGCTTCGATAGCTCCTACGTTATGCGCTCCGTCTACATATACGCCCGGGAAAATTTCTTCCATCCTTCCCGGCCAGCGCACCTGCTCCAAGGCCTGCTGCCAGACAGAAATCTCTTTTTCCTCCGGAAAGATGCATTCCAACGCCCGGATAGCGAGCATGGCATTCTCCGCCTGATACACACCGGGATTGGAAAGCCTCCACGTAGTATATTTATCATACGCACTCGCCGTTGAAAAATCAATATACTTCTCCTCTGTTTTTTGAATTTCGAACGCATTTTTCGCGATTTTTATACATGGTGCTTCAAGTTCTGCCGCCTTCTTCTCAATCACTCCGGAACTTTTCTTCCCGTCCAGATACACCACCGGCACATGCGGTTTGATGATTCCTGCCTTTTCCGCCGCGATTTCTTCTATTGTATCTCCCAAAATGTCCATGTGGTCCAGACTAATCGAAGTGATGACGGTCACAAACGGATGACGTATGGCATTCGTCGCATCCAGCCTTCCCCCAAGTCCCGTCTCCAAAATGATGTACTCCACATCGGCTTTCCCGAATGCGTACATTGCCATTCCAAACAGAAATTCAAAATAACTTGGATGAGGAATTCCCGCTTCTTCCATGGATTCTACAACAGATTTCACGTAAGAAAACACTTCCAGAAAATCCCCATCGGAAATGTCTTCTCCGTTCACCTTGATTCTCTCATTGATTTCCACAAGATGTGGGGAGATAAACATTCCGGTCTGTTTTTTCTTTGCCAGAAGTACCGCCTGCATATACGCACAGACAGAACCTTTTCCATTGGTTCCCGCCACATGAAGGATTTTTCTTCCTTCCTCCGGGTGTCCCAAACGTGCAAGAAATTCTCTGGTATGTTCCAGAGAATTCTTGCTTGTAAATTTCGGAATATCCTCGATATAGGATACTGCCTCTTGTTTATTCATTTGCCTCTCCTTGCACAGACGTCTTGTCTGCTTCTTCCGCCGCTTTCTTCGCCTGTTCCGCCGCCTCATACTGCTCCGGCGTCACAAGTTTTCCTTCATAGAATATCCATTCTGCAGATTCCCGGAAAATACGGTTGCTGGAGCCGACCTGACAAACCTTGATTCTGTCTCCGTTTTTCAGTTTCGTCTTTTCCAAATCAAGCCTTGTATTGTTCAAGAACTTCGCGCTTTGTTTCTCATCGTTGACATAGACTTTGCTGTTCTGCGTAAAGTTCTGCCCGTACAGGCTGTACGTATCCTGAAGCGTCGGAACGATATCTGTCACTATCGTATCCAGAACTCCCATATGCATATAGCCGGTATGCACCGGATTGTTACTCTCCCCTCCGTACACATACTGCTTTCCATATAAGATGTCGTACTGCAGTAACTCCAAATCTGCCAGATAGTTCTTCGTCTTTCTGCGGTTCTGGTGATAGTTAAATACGGTTCCGGAATGGATATCGAGACGGTCAAACACATCTGCCATAATCTGGTATGCGGCAAGATTCTTATCTTCTTTCTTCAATCCGATATTGTCCCAAATGACATAATTGGTATTATAGAGATATCTTCCCTTCAAGTCTTTCGCTTCCAGTCCCATCGTCGGAAGATGGTCTCCATAGAGAACGAGAACCGTCTCTTCCTCTCTCTCTTCCAGCATTCCAATCAAGTCGGCGATAAACTGGTCTGTCTCGTAGAGCTGGTTCACATAGTATTCCCATGCGTTTGTCCGCCCTTCATCTTCGATTCCCTGCACCCGAATACGAGGATTTTCCAACACCTTCTCTTCCGGGTAATCGCCATGTCCCTGCACCGTAATTCCGAACACGAAGTCCTGCTGTTCGGTGGAATCCATTGCATTCTTGATATGTTCCGTCAAAATGCCGTCTTTTGCCCAACCGTTTTCTGTCACCTGCAGGATGTTCATGAACTCCTTACTCGTATAACTGTCGAATCCGATATTGTTGAACACGTCCGCACGACTATAGAAGTTTCCACCGTTGTTATGAAGCGCATGCGCTCCGTAACCAAATTCTTTTAATGCGGTAGCTGCGCTCTCCGCCTGTGTCGTCTTCAGTACCGTCTTATACGGATACTCTCCCGGTCCGAAATAACGCATACTCATACCAGTCAGCACTTCAAATTCTGTGTTGGCGGTACCCGCTCCAACCGATGGCGCTTTGAAATACCCCGTCGAATAATTCTTCATCAGATTGTGGAAGGTAGGAATCGGGTCTTCCGATGTGGTGAAAAATTCCACCTCATCCGGGTCAAAGAACGATTCCAACTGGATGAACAGAATATTCGGCATATCCTTTCTGGATGTTGCCACTTCTTTCACGTTTCCGCTTTCCGCGATATTCTCCATCATCTCTTTCTCATAACCGCTTGGTTGCGAGATTCCGGTGTTGAATACGCTGGCAGAGAAACAATACGGGAATCCGTAATCTTCATATGCGAACGCGATATTTCCAAAATAGTTGGAGACCACCCTCTTCTCGATTGCGAAATCTGTCACCATTCCGGTGATTCCAAACAGAACCACCGTTGCAATCAGAAACGGAACCCTATGCATCTTCCCTGCATATTGTCCGCCCCTGCGCCACATGGACACCATCCACACGATGACCGCCACAATTCCGATTGCAAGCATAATTCCTTGAAAGCCGCTAAAATATTTGTCGAACAATGTCACCGCGTCCGTCAAAACTTTCAAATCCTGCGCGTTAAACGGGGTGACACGAACGAGCAGCATATAGCCGTTCGTGATACCGAGTCCCAGCCAGAATACGGTGAGGAGAATTCTTGTAAATACCCGCCGCCTTACAAGATACACAATCATAAACGTAATAAAAATCAAATAGGTGTTAAACAGGAAGGTCCATGGAGAACCTACCATATAATCCCAGGCTTTGAATATCGAATGTCTGGAAATCGATTCTATCAAAAAATTCAGAAAACCGGCATACAGTACATGAAGCAGGAGAGAGAACCGGTTCATGATTCCATAGACCGGTTTCATCTTCTGTGCAAAAGCACTGTTTCTACGCTTTTCTAGAATTGCGGTACGGCGCGCCTTTTTTGCTTTCCAGTATTCTTTGATATCCTCTTTCTTTATCTTTTTAAACTGAATCTGCTTCATGAACTAACCTCTTTCCAAGATGCAAGTATTACTTTCTCAATGTGGCAAGTCTTTCTTTTACCTGCTCCATCATCTGTGTATATTTCTCAAGTTTCGCTCTCTCTTCGTTAATCTTTGCTTCCGGAGCCTTGCTGATGAATTTCTCGTTGCTTAACATTCCATTGACGCGGGCAAGCTCTTTCACAAGGCGTGCCTCCTCTTTCTCGAGACGCTCAATTTCCTGTGCAAAATCAACCAGGTCTTCCAATGGCAGATAGCAGACTGCATCTGTTACAACAACAGATACCGCATCCTCCGCGATGCCGTCTTTTTTCTTCTGAACGATGATTTCACTCGCGCTCATGAGCGGCGCCGCAGACAATTTCAAACGTTCAAATCCTGTGCATAAGTCTTCTTTCTCGCTGACAACGAACACTTTTGCCTTGCGGGATGGCGCAACATTCATCTCGGCACGCACGTTACGAACGCCACGAATGACTTCTTTCATCCGCTCTACAATCTCTTCCTCTGCCTGGAAATTCCACTCTTCTTTGTATACCGGCCATGAAGACATCATCAGGGATTCCTCTTCCGGAACGAGCGCGCTGTAAATTTCCTCTGTTACGAACGGCATGTATGGGTGGAGAAGTTTTAACGCGTCTCCGAGTACAGTCTTCAATGTCCAGAGGGCTGCATTGGCAGATACCGGATTCTCGTCTGCATGGTAAGTGCGGTATTTTGTCATCTCGATATACCAGTCACAGAACTCATCCCAAATAAAGTCATATACTTTCTGTACTGCGATACCAAGTTCGAACTTATCCATATTCTCTGTGACATCTTTTGTCAATGTATTCACTTTGGAAAGAATCCATTTGTCTTCCGATGTGAGTTCTTCTGCCTTCGGCTCTGTGATTTCTTTTCCTTCCATATTCATCATGATGAAACGGGAAGCATTCCATACTTTGTTCGCAAAGTTTCTGTTCGCCTCCACACGTTCCTCATAGAAACGCATGTCATTTCCAGGCGCATTTCCTGTTACGATTGTAAGACGAAGCGCATCCGCGCCGTATTTCTCGATAACTTCCAGCGGGTCGATACCGTTTCCAAGAGATTTACTCATTTTACGTCCCTGAGAGTCACGAATCAATCCATGAATAAATACGGTATGGAACGGTGATTTTCCTGTATGCGCATATCCGGAGAATACCATACGGATAACCCAGAAGAAAATGATATCATATCCTGTTACGAGTACATCTGTCGGATAGAAGTAATCCAGGTCTTCCGTCTTATCCGGCCATCCGAGTGTTGAGAACGGCCATAAAGCGGAACTGAACCATGTATCCAGCGTATCCTCATCCTGTGTAAAGTGTGTGCATCCGCAGTGTGGACATTTCTCCGGCATCTCTCTTGCAACAACGAATTCTCCGCATTCGTCACAGTAGTATGCCGGGATTCTGTGTCCCCACCAAATCTGACGGGAAATACACCAGTCGCGGATATTTTCTAACCAGTGTAAATAAATCTTATTAAAACGTTCCGGAACGAAACGTAATTCTCCTGTTTCCAGCGCTTTAATCGCCGGTTTTGCAAGTTCTTCCATTCTTACGAACCACTGCTGTTTGATAAGCGGCTCTACTGTCGTATGACATCTGTCGTGCGTACCTACGCTGTGCGTATGGTCTACGACTTTTACAAGGTATCCTTCCTTTTCCAAATCCTCTACGATAGCTTTTCTCGCTTCATAACGCTCCATACCTGCGTATTTTCCGCCCAATTCATTGATTGTAGCGTCATCATTCATGATGTTAATCTCCGGAAGGTTGTGTCTCTTTCCTACCTCGAAGTCGTTCGGGTCGTGAGCCGGTGTAATCTTCACCGCACCTGTTCCGAACTCTTTGTCTACATAGTAATCTGCTACAATCGGAATCTCTTTATTCACAAGCGGAAGAAGGGCTTTCTTTCCAACGATATCTTTGTATCGCTCGTCATCCGGATGTACCGCAATCGCAGTATCTCCAAGCATCGTCTCCGGACGTGTTGTCGCAATCTCGAGGAATCTGTCTGTTCCTACGATTGGATACTTGATGTGCCAGAAATGTCCTGCCTGCTCTTCATGTTCTACTTCCGCATCGGAAAGGGATGTCTTACATACCGGACACCAGTTAATAATACGGGAGCCTTTGTAAATATATCCTTCTTCGTATAATTTGATGAATACTTCTTCTACCGCCTTGGAGCATCCTTCATCCATCGTGAAACGTTCTCTGTCCCAGTCACAGGATACGCCAAGTTTCTTAAGCTGTCCTTCGATGGTTCCTGCGTATTCCTCTTTCCACTGCCATGTGCGTGCAAGGAATCCTTCTCTTCCTAATTCCTTCTTATCAATTCCTTCTGCCTTTAACTGTTCTGTAACCTTTACCTCTGTGGAAATTGCCGCATGGTCTGTTCCCGGAATCCAGAGGGCGTTATACCCTTGCATTCTCTTATAACGAATCAGGATATCCTGTAATGTGTTGTCGAATGCATGTCCCATGTGAAGCTTACCTGTAATATTCGGCGGCGGCATTACTGTCGTAAATGGCTTTCTGCTTCTGTCTACTTCTGCGTGAAAATACTTGTTCTCACACCACTTCTCATAAAGTTTCGGCTCAATCTCTCTCGGATTGTATGTCTTCTCTAAGTGTTTACTCATGATTTCCTCCTCAAATCTCCTCTTATCTTTCTGTGTGCGCCAAAGGATATTTCTATTCTTAAACAAGATTGCGCAAATGCGCAATCTTCGCGCGCGAGCGGTGTCTAAAAGACTAATTTCATTGCCGCGAGCTGCGCATTTCCACACGAAGTGTGTTTTTTATTCCATAGGATTCCTTGAAATCCTGTAGAATAAAAAACGCCCCTTACATAGAAAATGTAAAGGGCGAATCATCGCGGTACCACCTTCGTTATATGCGCACAGATGCCTGCATATATCTCTTCAGTTCGTTAACGGGAACTACGCGTGATACCCTACTGGTGCATAAATCTGCCCTTGTTCAGATACCCGGCTCCAAAGCTACCTTCTATATCTTCTTCTTGAAACCGTCTCTCAGCCTATGAACGGTTCTCTCTTGCAAGGAATAATATATACTCTTCTCTCTCAATGCCTTTTCATCATTCTTACATGAACTAAAAATTATCTTATCTCCTGTATTCTTATTTGTCAAGGTTTTCATAAATTCTTCATAGATTCTTAAGTTTCCTACTATTCATTGAATCGGATTCTGTCTATCATGCTCTGTTTTCTCAAGGAACGTCCGACCAGAAATACCAATACAACCTGTACAATCAACACGATTCCAATCATCGCCGCAGCTGCTTCCACCGGGTAGTGGAAATATTGGATGTTGAACATCTTGTCTGCTTTCGCATAAAGGAATGTCCCATATCCCGCTAAGGAACCGAACACAATGGATAAGATAAGAGTCCCCGCCGTATAGAACAACCCTTCCATCTGCAGCATTTTCATCAACTGCTTTTCTGAAAGTCCAATTGCCTGCATCATACCGATTTCCTTCATCCGCACATAAATGCTGTTGATAATCGTATTGATGAGATTCATGATACAGATGATTCCGAGAACACCAAGGAATCCATAGCAGGATAAGTACATCAGTCCCATCACGCTCTGCCACATCTCGTATTCCTCGTTCCATGTTTTCAGGCTAAGCCGCTCGTCTTGTTCTATCAATTCCTGAAGCGTCTGTTCCAATGCTTCATCATACGGTTTGTCCGCATAGAGAATCAATCCGTCATTCGCATTATATCGACTCAGTTCTTTCATCGCTTCTCGTGAAATCATCCACGCTCCGTATTCCCTCAGGCGGACCGGAGCATCCACAACCGCCATGACTTCCACTTCTTTCTCAATTGTCTCGTTTCCTGTCTCAATTCGGAATCGATACGTACTTCCTGCTTTCAGTTCCGGATTCCAGTGCTGTATGCTGTCACATACGAGAACCTTCTCTCCGCTTTTCCAGCCTTCCTCATCAAATTTTCCTTCGACGATATGTTTCTTCAGTTCTTCTGCACTTTGTTCCGGAAGCGCTTCCAGACTTCCTATTTCTGTGCCTTCTCCCAACTCTTCACAGGAAAATTTCAATCGTTCTGCATATTCTGCCCGTTCTATCCCCGGTAATTCTTCAACCTGCTGTTTGAACGCTTCCGTAAGCGGGTTATTCTGCTGGATTGCGCTCCATTCCAATTCGGGATGTTCTTTATTCCCGCTTTCTGATTCTACCTGAATCTGATATTCGCCTTCCACCGCTGCACTGGATATTTCCTTCGGGTCGGCACACGCCAGGATAGTTCCTACAGCAAGAAACAGGATTCCTGTCATGGACATCGAAAGAATCGTAATCACCGTCCGCTTCTTATTCCTTGCCAGATTGCTCTTCGTCAATCGGAACAGGTTCAAGGAGTCGTATCCTTTCCTTGTTTTCTTTTTGCTTTCTTCGTCCTGGAAACGCATAGCCTCCACAGGCGTGATTTTCGCTGCCATCTTCATCGGTTTCCGAAGGGAAAGCCATACGGTGAATAAGGCAATCACAATCACCGCCGCATAAAGCCATGCCGGATGAAGGCTTAATCGTCCTTCTTTCATAATCTGGCTGGCGGCTTCCATCTCTCTTGCATTGTATTCCTCAGCCACATCGATTAACGCATACATGGCGCCTTTGATGAGCGGAGTCCCGATGAGAAGACCGATTGGAATCGCAATACATGCGGTCAGCATCCCTTCCCGAAGTACGATTTTCCGAACCTGCGCCTTGGTCGCACCGATGGCGCGTAATCTTCCGTAATCCCGGACTCTCTGCGGCATGGATACATAGTAAATACTGTAAATCGTAATCACGCCCGCAAAAATGATAACGAGAAGAATCAGTCCTACACCTGAAATCAAAGCAGGGTCCACATAGTTTGCCGTAATATATTCCTTATTGTCTCCATAATCTTCTTCTCCCAATCCGAAAGAGGATGCCAACGATTTCATCCTGTCTTCTATCTCTTCACTCGTCTCCCACTGCCCTGTTTTCAGATGCAGATACGTATAATAACGGATTTCATCTTCAGAAAATGTCTTCCGGGCAAATGCTTCCGACACATAAGCTCCGTAGATTCCTTTTTCTTTCTGCTCCTTCGTATCTTCCGTCATACCGCAGATAATAAAGTCGCCCTCCTGTCTGTAATCCAATTCTTCCCCACGAAGAACCTGATAAGGAATGCGAATCGTATCTCCGACTTCTGCCTGAATCCCAATCGCTTCCAGAAGACCGTCAGACACTACGATTTCCGATTCATTCTCCGGATAATGTCCTTCACTCAATTCCATACGATTTAACTGCGCGCACGCGTCGTCCATCGCTGTCATGCCAATACTTGCCTTGTCCGACGGAATTTCTCCGATATCGCACCGAAGTCCGACTGTTTCCACATCTTTTCGCAGCGCCACCTGCTCTGCGATTTCCTCGTCCACATTTCGAAGTACCATATGCCACGTCGGATACATCTCGTTGATGGCTGCGAATTCCAGTTTCACCATCGCCTGTGCCGCCCCGGGAATCAGAAATAACAGGAGCGTCGTAAGACAGATGGCGATTCCTACGAGAAAGTTTCTTCCCCGGTTATACTTGAAGTTTGCAACTGCCGCTTTCGATACCATTTTCATGACTGGCTCACCACCTTACCATCTTCAATCACAATCATCCGGTCTGCCATCTGCGCCACCGTCTCATCGTGGGTAATCATCACAAGAGATTGTCCATACTCTGTCACGCAGGAGCGAAGAAGCGATAAAACCTCCAACTCTGTCCTGGAATCCAGGTTTCCTGTCGGCTCATCCGCACAGATGATTGCCGGACGGGTCACAAGCGCCCTCGCAATCGCCACACGCTGCTTCTGTCCTCCGGATAACGTGGACGGCATGGCATGCAGTTTTCCATCGATTCCGATGTTTTTCACGATACGCATCACATACTTTTTATCGACAGCTTTATTGTCCAGTCCCAGAGGCAACACGATATTTTCCCACACATTCATGGATGGAATCAGGTTAAAATCCTGGAAAATAAATCCGATTTTTCTCCTTCGGAACATGGCAAGTTTTTCATCTTTCAACTGGAAAATGTCTGCCCCATCTATAATGACTTTCCCTGAGTCCGGTCGGTCCAGTCCTCCAAGCAGATGTAAAAGAGTGCTTTTTCCGGAACCGGATTTTCCTACAATCGCTGTGAATTTCCCGCGTTCAATCGTAAGGCTCGTGTGGTCAACCGCACGCACAAGATTCTCGCCCTTTCCATAGTATTTTACCAAATCTTTTATTTCTACAATCGTACTCATAATTCTCTTCTCCTTTCCTTTTGCACTCATTATATCCCGATAACCTTACAAAACCCTTACAAACTGCATAACAGATTTGTAAGGGTCCTTCTATGCAAGGGGTAAGGTCATGCGAAACGTGCTTCCCTCTCCCGGAGAAGATTTGACACTCACCGTTCCTCCTTGATTCTCAATAATTTTTCTTGTCAAATACAGACCGACGCCTGCTCCTTCCTGATTCTGCACTTCTCTCGCTGTCCCACGATAGAATCTTCCGAAAATCTTATGATACTCTTCCGCTTTTATCCCGATTCCTTCATCCTGCACTTCAATCAATCCATATGTGTGCATTTTCTGAAGCCGAATCGTAATCTTCGTTCCCGGCTCAGAATATTTCACCCCGTTATCCAGAACATTGACAAACGCTTCCCGCGTCCATTTCGAATCATACCGGCACATCATGTCTTCCTGCACGTCCATCTGAATCTCTATCTTCTTATGAAGCGCCTTCATAATCATCTCTTCTACCGCACATACCATCGTTTCCTTGACAGCATTCGCTTCCGGCTTCAGACGAATCATGTGATTCTCCAGTTTCGACAACTGCATCAACTCTTCGGTAAGCTGCGTCAGTCTTTCCACCGATTCCCCGCTTCTTTGAAAATAATCTTTTAATTCTGCTTCACCTACTCCACCATCTTCACACAATTCCCACATCATGTTCAGGCTGGCAAGCGGCGTCTTCAGTTGATGGGAAATATTCGTAATCAAGGCTTTCGTATTCTCTTCTTCGATTTTCGCCGATTCTTTCAAATCCTGAATATACGCTGCCTGCTCCTTGACCCGTTCTTCCAGGACATACTCTTCTTCCTTCTGCCCCTTCTTTTCGGCCAGAAAATAAGAACTCCAGATGGCTGCAAGTCCCGCGATTGCCACGACTCCCGTCTGCATGAAAAGACTCTTCCCCTGAGCGGTCTGGTAGAAAGAATAGGCGTATCGTCTCTCAAACTCCTCCGCTTTCTCTTCGCTGACCGATGTTTCCTCGGTTCCCTTTAGCAATTTGACTCCTTCCGCCTCAAGCTCCGGATGCTTCCCGGAAAGCTCTATCATCCACAGAAGCTGCTTCTCATGCTCGCTTCTTGCAATCCCTAAAAACCCGGCAACACATACCGCCAGAAAAAGAAACGACAGGATATAGTACAGCGTTATTTTCTTTTTACGGTTTCCGTCCATAAATATCCGATTCCTCTCACATTCGAAATTGCTTCCGTTTCCAGTTTGTTCTTCAGACGGCTGATATTCACCGTTACGGTGTTGTCGTCCACAAACTGTCCGTCTCTATCCCATACATGCTCCAATATCTGCCCTTTCGATACAATATGCCCTGCATGCTCTAACAGAAGGAGTAATATCTGAAACTCCTTTTTGCTAAGCGTGATATTCTCGCCGCGTTTCGTCACTTTCATGTTCCCCGGCTCTATCACAAATTCTCCGGATGTATAGACCGCTTCCTCCGGTTCCTGATACCGCCGCATGAACGCATTCACTTTGGAAATCAAAATCAAGAGACTGAACGGCTTTGTAATATAGTCGTCCGCACCTCCGTCATATCCGCTGATGATGTCCATTTCCTGGTCCATCGCCGTCAGATAAATCAGATAGGCTCCGCTCTCCTCCCGGAATCTTGAGGCAAACTCCATGCCGTTTCCATCGGGAAGCATCACATCGCTGATGACCATCGCAATCTCCTCTGCCTTCGTCCATCCTTCCGCCTCCGCAATCGTAAATGCCCGCAGCACGCGGTATCCTTCTTTTTCCAGCCTTCTTGATATCAATGTATTTAAGTTCTTATCGTCTTCCAATAACAGAATCGTCTTCATCCCCATATCCCGTCTCTTTCTTTCTGCTGTCAAAATAGAGGAATCGTTCTACCGCATCCAGGATATCCGCAAACTCTTCTCTGTCGGCAAGTTCGATATATCTGCTTAGAATTTCCTGCTCTTCCTGCTTATATCTTCCGTAGAAAATGTCATATAGATTATGTCCCCGCATATGAATTTTAATCTCTTCCATATGGTTTCTCACATCTTCCACCGTCTCCAGATTATGCCCTATCGCTTCTTTCAGTTTCAGCCCGCTTTTTATCTTATGAAGATACTCATTCCATTTCTCTAAGAAGATTTGATAAAACTGCTCCTCTGATTTTACAATTCCCAATTTTACCATAATCTTCGGGTTGAGGAAATAATTTTCAAAGGAATAGTATTTTAAGATGAGTACGTTCTTCTCCGTCACACGCGGGAGCCGGTCGATATCCTCCAGATTCCTTTCCTCATAATATTTACAGAGCTGATGCTTCAATTCCTCCCGGTCTTTTCCATCGCCGTCACGAATCATCAGGAAATTATCCCGCAAATAAATCTGATTCATATATTTCAGATTGGCATATGCCTTGATATTCGTACAGCTATTGGTCGTGATAATCGCCACGCGGACAAGATTTCCTTCCTTATCATAGATTTCTGAATAGTATTTCTTGAGAAGAAGAGGAAGCCTTGTCTTATCCTGCTTTCCTTCTACGATAAATACGAAATTCACGTTCATCAGGTCGCTTGCCGAATATCCAAGGTCATCCAGAAGGGCGCTGATGTCCGTCTTCGGATACACGATGGAATATCCGTCTTCCCCCTGGTCCATCTGCCGAATCTGTCTGCTGTTAAAATTGGACAGTAAATTCGGTGAATGGGTAGAGAAAATCACCTGTCCGAACTTTGACAGCCGATATAAAATATCACCGGACACCTTCTGTAACTTCGGATGGAGAAAAATCTCCGGGTCTTCCACAAGTATCAAATCCGCATTCCATTCCCGTTCCTCTTCACAAGTTTCCAAAAGAGATAGCATATAGATGCTTCGCATTCCCTTTCCGAGACAATCAATGGACTTATAACGATTCTGTCTCTCGTCATAAACTTCCGCCGTAACGGACAGCATCTGTTCAATGTCCCGATTCATAGAATAATAAATCTGTTCCTTCCCGCCATTCTTACGGAAGTTGGCATTGACCTTCCCGGAAAACGCATCCAGATTCAACTGATACAACTTATAATCCAGCAGCTTCGCCGTCTCAAACGCATTCAATTCCTCCGTCGATTTCTGATAAAGTAATCCGATACAGGAAAAACAATGGTTACATCTCTTCGCTCGGTCAAACATACAACATCCGGAACGCATCTGCTTCAGAAGCTCATCCTCCTGAAGCATCAGAATATCTTCCTGCAGATGTCTTAGGCTTCTCCCCGCATCCATATAGTATACTTTCGGAAATAGCTCCGGAATATGGCTGTTATGCTTCTGATATCCGTCTCCATACCGAATCTTCCCTTCTTTATTCGCCACAAATTCAAAGGAAAGCAGTCCATTCTGATAAGCCGGAAGTTTCTTACAGAAATCCTGATACCACGCTTCATATCTGCGGTATTGGCTGATTTTCCCATTTCGGTGAAGACGCTTCAAATCTTCCTCTTCTATCCTCAAAGAAACAAAAATCTCAACATTGGAATCATCCTCCTGAAAGTCTTCCTCCTGAACCGTATAATCCCCGAATACCGCCCGGATTGCATCCAGTACCGCCGTTTTCCCCGTATTGTTCTTGCCGACCAGAATCAAAGCATTCTCAATTCCCTCTATATGCACTTCCCGGATAGATTTAAAATTGCGAATCCTCAAGTCTACAATCTGCATAAAGCCATCTCCTATTCTAATCGCTCCGATTTCCAATAACGCTGCATTTTCTGCTCTGCATCTTCCGCTGTTAAACTAAATTTTTCCCTTAACGTTTTCATCGTCTCCTCATAAGATTTTCCGATTTCCTGAAACGCCTCTATAAATCCTCTCTCTACTCCACGTGCCAATCCAATATCAATTCCTTCCTGTCTCAAATCTTCTAAAGCTTTACACATATCCATCTCTCCATCCTCCTCGCTTCTGATGTCTTTCCAATGAGAATCCGCACCTAACATCATTTTTGCCACTCGGTACGTTTCTTCATCGACCTTTGAAAAATAATTCCGATTCTGCTCTATATAGTTTTTTAATGCACTTAAATCTTTCCTATATTTTAGCATTCCGAATACCATCTGTAAACTCTCTTCCAATTGACTCAAATCTTCGATTTCAGCCGGATTAATCAGATTTAATCGATAATTCGGCACATAGTCTTTTAGTATCTGGTATTCTTCCCTATCAAGACCTAAAAGACCATGCAAATCCCGTTTTCCGTCCCATTCTTCTTCTCCATAATAAAAAACAATAGTAATCACCGGGCAGAGTCTATCTTCCTTTTTCAGTCCCGACAAAAACTCAGCAGAAGTTTTAAGATTTTTTTCTTCTCTGTGTACTTTCTGTAATACCCGGATTTGTTCAGCATATGAAACTGCATCATATAACATTACTCTTACCGGCATACCGTAATGTATCTCATCCTGATTCTCGCATGCCAGAATGACAATCCTTGTTCCATCATCCGAAGTCATCATGATATCTCGATACCGCTCTATCGCAGTCTCTTTCCCGTCTCCAGTTTTTAAGATTACTCCTTGCATACCGTCTTCTCTTTTTAAATGTTCCTTTTTGAAAATCTGTTTTCCAGAAAACAGACATCCATTTACCAGACTTGCCATTCGCCCTTCATCCGAAAGCCACTGCCTGATAATCGTGTTGTTTTTTCCCATAGGCTCTTCCTTTCACTCTTCACACAAATTAAATATAACAAGTTACAAATTTCTTCAAACATTGATAATCCGGACGAATTGTCCGTATGAACGGAGCTTGATACTCCCATGAAAACAGATATAAGAATGTTTGAAATGCACCCGAAGAATTGCTTCCTCGAGTGCATCTACCTTAACACAATTTCTCTTCTTTTACAAGCTGATTTTTATTTCGTTTTCTTATTTATGGCCTTAATCCCATGCCGCCTTCCAAGGTAAGAGTTTCCCCGCTTAAATATTTGAAATCCGGAGACGCAAGTCCAACGCATGCCCTTCCAATCTCCGTCTCCACATTGCCGTAATGTCCCATCGGCGGCATCTTCACATTCGCTTCAAATGCCTCCGGATATGCTTTCTGGAAGTTCTCAAGCTGTGCTGTCCATGCAAGCGGGCAGATGACATTGACATTGATTCCGTCTTTTCCCCACTCGTTTGCAGCCACTCTGGAGAGTCCGCGGATTCCCTCCTTTGCAGCCGCATAAGAGGATTGTCCGAAGTTTCCGAAAAGTCCCGCTCCCGAAGCGAAGTTGATAACCGTTCCCTTCGTCTCCTTCAAATACGGGTAACACGCTTTCATATAATAATAGACTGCGTAAAGTCCGGAATAAATCGCCAAATCAAACTGTTCCGTCGTATGTTCTGCGAGCGGTACTCCGGATGCAGATGCTTGTGCATTATTTATCAAAACATCAATCCTTCCGAACGTTTCTATCGCCTGTTTCACCACATTCTGAACGGCTGTCTCATTATCTCCTCCGGCGCTTACATCTGCCTGAACCGGAAGCACTTGGATTCCGTAAAGGCGTTCTAACTCTTCCTTCGCATCCTCCAGTTTCTTGAGATTTCTTCCCGTAATCACTAAATTAGCGCCTTCCTTGGCATATGCCGTTGCAATCCCGTACCCGATAGAACCGCAATTCCCGTCTGATAATACGGCTCTTCCTGCTCCTGTGATAATCGCTGTTTTTCCTGTTAAATGTCCCATACTGTAACACCCTCCTTGTTATTTTAATAACAATATCAGTAATCGTTACTATTTTATGTTTTCAGAATATCACTCAGAACACAAACTGTCAATCTTTTTCCTCGGAAAATCTAGAGATTCTATCGAGGCATATCATGTCTTTATACAATCTTTATACAAGTCCCCTTTTCTTAACACGTTTTTTATTGTCAAACTCATATTAAAATCATATGATTACTATGCTATAATGAAAATATAAAAATTATATAAATATGAAAAAGAAGAGGATATATTATGTCAACTGTAGATAAGACTGTAGATAGGATTTATAATTATTTTCTTCATCTGTCACCGATGAAGATTCTTTTATTTGGCTACTGCACAATTATTGCTTTGGGAACACTGCTTTTAAGTCTTCCAATCGCTGTAAGAACTCCGGGCAGCGAGAATTTACTTACAAGCTTTTTTACTGCAACGTCGGCAACCTGTGTCACCGGGCTGATTCAGTTTGACACGTATACACACTGGTCATTCTTCGGGCAGGCTGTCATTCTCTGTCTGATACAGATTGGTGGTATGGGATTCATGACTTTATGTATCTCCATTATGACAATTACAAAACGTAAAATCGGACTTGTGTCCCGTTCCCTGATGCAGAATTCTATTTCCGCTCCGCAGATTGGCGGCATCGTAAAGATGACAAAATTTATCCTTCTCGGTACGATTGTCGTGGAGACTACGGGCGCGGTTCTGCTTGCCTTTCAGTTTTGTCCACAATATGGATGGAAGCAGGGACTTTGGTTCTCCGTATTTCATAGCATTTCCGCTTTCTGTAATGCGGGCTTTGATTTGATGGGTTCACAGGCTCCATTTTCCTCCCTGACTGCAGAGGTCGGCAACTGGTACATCAACATCATTATCATGCTCCTCATTGTCATCGGAGGACTCGGATTCTTCGTATGGCATGATATGCTTACGACAAAATTCCGCTTTCACAATATGCGTCTCCACACGAAATTAGTATTGTTTTTTACGGTTTCCTTGATTTTCGGCGGCGCCTTGCTGTTATTCCTCTGTGAAAACGGGACTGCTTCTTATGAAAACCTGAATTATTCCGAACGGATTGCGGCATCTCTGTTTCAGTCGGTGAGCGCAAGAACCGCAGGCTTCAATACGGTAGACCTTGCGGCATTGACAGAAAGCGGACGATTTATTATATTGGTACTTATGATGATTGGAGGTTCTCCCGGCTCTACTGCCGGTGGTATCAAGACCACAACCTTCGCCGTACTTTTGTTATCGGTCATCACAACATTTAAAAACAGAAAATCAACGGAAGTATTTGGAAGAAGACTGGAAGACCATGTTTCAAGAAAAGTATTGTGTATCTTCACATTATACCTTTCTCTGTCCCTGACAGTTGGCGCTATCATTTCGCGTGTGGAAAATGCCGATTTCCTGAATTCACTCTTTGAATCGGTATCCGCCATTGCAACGGTAGGTCTTTCTGCCGGCATGACGCCGAACCTCTCCCCTCTCTCTCATATGCTTCTCGCATTTCTGATGATATTCGGAAGAGTCGGTTCCCTTACAATGCTTCTCGCATTTGCAACCGGAAAAAAACATGTGCCATCTGCATTGCCAGCAGAAAAAATTCAGATTGGATAAAGGAAAAGGAGAATTTCAAATGAAAAATATATTAGTAATCGGACTTGGTCGTTTTGGAAGACATATGGCAAGAAAATTTATCGAGGAGCACAATATCGTTCTTGCGGTAGAAAAAAATGAAGAAAGAGCAGACAATGCGGTGGATATTTTGAGCGATATCCAGATTGGAGATGCGACGAACGAATCTTTCATCCGCTCTCTCGGCGTCAATAACTTTGACCTCTGCGTTGTCGCAATCGGGGACAATTTCCAGAGTTCTCTCGAGATTACCGTACTTCTCAAAGACTACGGTGCAAAATTCGTACTTGCCCGCGCAAGCAGAGACGTACACAGAAAGCTTCTCTTAAGAAACGGCGCAGACCACGTTGTCTACGCGGAACGTGAGATGGCAGAACGTCTTGCCATCAAATACGGAAGCAAAAATATTTTTGAATATCTGAACCTGACACCGGAAATTGCAATCTGCGAAATCAAGATGCCAAGCGGATGGGTTGGAAAAAGCATCGTGGAAAAATCTGTCCGTAACCGATATAATGTCAGCATTCTTGCTACAAAAAAAGAGGGAAAGATTTATCCTCTCCCTCATCCGGAACACGTCTTTACAAAAGACGAGACTTTGATTATTATGGGTGAAACCGAAGTCGTAAATTCCTTTATTTATTAGGAACACGAAGCATTCGGTATCCGACGCCGATATGAGTCTGAATATACTTAGGCTGCGACGGGTTTTCTTCAATCTTCTTGCGTAAGGTTGCCATGAAAACCCGAAGCGAAGCCACATCACTATCCCATGCACTTCCCCATATTTCTCTTGTAATATATGTATGCGTCAAAACTTTCCCAACATTTTTCGCCAGAAGCTTCAACAATTTATACTCTGTAGATGTGACGTGCAATTCTTCTTCTTTCAAATATACACATCCGGAAGCATAATCGATTCTTAAATCCCCATTGATAAACTCCTGCTGTTCCTGACTAATCTGGTTGTTAATATACTGAAGCCTTCGAAGCGTCACCCGAAGTCTCGCCAGAAGCTCTTCCACAGAAAATGGCTTCGTCAGATAATCGTCCGCCCCCGCATCCAAAGCTTCAATCTTATCCCTGTCTTCACTTCGTGCGCTCACCACAATAATTGGCATATTGGACCAGGAACGAATCTTCTGAATGATTTCCACGCCGTCCATATCCGGAAGCCCTAAGTCAAGAAGGATAATGTCCGGCTTCTGGGAAACTGTTTCTAAGAGAGCCTGCGCGCCATTCGGCGCAGTATGAAACCGGTATCCTTGTGTCTCCAATGTTGTCGTTATCAGGTTGCTGATTGCTGTATCATCCTCTACTACTAGTATCAATGGTTTATTCATGCTATATATCCTCCTATGCCGCAGCATATTTTTCAAAATCTAAATTCCCTGCTATCTATTATATACCGAATTTCCCGTATTACAATAGACGATATGTATTTCCTTTTCCTCCCCCTTATGATATGATGCTAGTTGGAAGGAGTGATAGAGTATGAATACGAATAAAACAACAAACCCTATTATTTCCGGGGTCATTTGGAAACAACTTTTAATTTTTTTCTTTCCTATCGTGGTAGGAACCTTTTTTCAACAGCTTTATAACACTGTAGATGCTATCATTGTTGGCCGTTTCGTCGGAAAACAAGCTCTTGCAAGCGTTGGTGGCTCTGCAGCCGTTTTATCTAATCTTGTGATTGGATTTTTTACCGGGCTTTCTGCCGGGGCAACCGTTGTCATCTCCCAGTTCTGCGGAGCCGGGGATAAGAAGAATCTGCAGGACGGATTACATACCGCCTACGCTTCCGCACTCATCTTTGGCGTCATCATCTCCATTGCCGGATTCTTTTCCGCTTCCTGGGTACTGGAAGCGATGCAGACGCCACAGGAAGTTCTCGCAGACTCTGTTCTGTATTTGAAAATCTATTTCTGCGGGCTTATTTTTACATTTATTTATAACATGGGGTCCAGTATCATGCGCGCCATCGGCGACTCAAGACGGCCATTGATTTACCTGATTATCTGCTGCTTTGTCAACATCATTCTAGACCTCTTGTTTGTCGTCGTGTTCCATATGGGAATCGCCGGCGCAGCGCTTGCAACCTTGATTTCTCAGGCAATCAGCGCCGTACTTGTCACAAAATCCTTGATGAGTTCTTACCGGACTTTGGAGCTTCATCTGCGGGAAATCCGTCTGCACAACGAATTATTCAAGGCAGAATTTAAAATCGGACTTCCTAGCGGTATCCAGTCTTGTCTGTATGCGATTACAAATATCATCATCCAGACTTCCATCAACGGATTCGGTACGGACGTTGCCGCCGCATGGGCTGCCTACGGCAAACTGGACGCTATCTTCTGGACTGTTTGCGGTGCATTCGGAATTGCAGTTACAACCTTCGCCGGACAGAATTTTGGCGCAAAGCAATACAATCGTGTGAAGAAGAGTACAAGCATCTGTCTTCTCATGGCGCTTGGAACTTCCTTTGTACTTGTAACATTCCTGTTCCTTGCCTGTGAACCGCTCTACCATATTTTCACAACAGACCGGAATGTCGTAGATATCGGGGTCTGGATGCTTCGCCTCATCGCGCCAAGTTACATACTCTTCGTGTTTATCGAAATCCTGTCCGGCACGTTACGAGGAATCGGAGACGTTATCATTCCGACTCTCATCACACTAGGCGGCGTATGCTTCATTCGTGTGCCGATGGCTCTCATCCTCACACCAATGACAGGGGAAGTTTCTACGTTAATCTACAGTTACCCTGTATCATGGGGTGTTACCGTACTGCTCCTCGTCCCATATTTCTTCTATATGAAGAAGAAAAAACTAACGGAAGTTTCTACGGAATAAAAACTTTCATCCGTTTACATTTAAGATATCTTCACTTTTTTGAGTTATTCAAAAAAACTCAAAAATATTTTAAGAAACTGAAAAAACATTTCAAGAAACTAAAAAAACATTTTAAGAAACTAAAAAAAGAACTTAAATTTTAACATTCAAATTTAAGTTCTTTTTTATTTTCTTTTTAAAACCTTTGTCTTTCAAATCCTCGCAGCCAATCCGCTTTCCGATAATAGATGAAGAATGCAATCGAACTCAGTCCCCATGTAATCGGATATACCCAGTAGACAACTTCGATTCCCGGTATGATATGTCCTGCAATCGTAATAATCATCACGCGGATGACACACCAGAATGCAAGCATGACGAACATCGGTACCATTGATTTTCCCGCGCCTCGAAGCACTGCCGATATGGCGTGCGAGTATGCAAGGAGGCAAAAGAAGAACGCTTCTACCCTGGCTCTGTCCGTCCCATACATTATCACTTCCGGAGTCCGGTCAAATGCTGCCGTAAGCGCCGGAGCGAAGATATAGATAACAACGCCGATTGCCTCCGCAAGAATCACCGAGCTTAAAATACCAAACCGCGCGCCCTTTTTCACCCTGTCATATTCCTTTGCTCCTAGATTCTGACCGACAAACGTTGTAATCGCCATGGTAAAACTTGTGATTGGAAGGAACGCAAATCCTTCAATCTTGGAATATGCGCCGCATCCCGCCATCGCCATCTCCCCGAAGGAATTGATGCTGGATTGTACGACGACGTTTGCGATGGCAATGATAGAGTTCTGTACACCGGACGGAAGTCCGATTTTAATAATCTGCCCGAGCATTTCTTTATCAAACCGAACCTTCCTGCACACAAGACGATACTCATCCTTCGTCCGCAGCAACTGTATCATACAGAGCCCCGCGCTCACAAACTGGGAAATCGCCGTTGCCAGAGCCGCAGAACCAACTCCCATATGGAATACAGTAATAAATACAATGTCCAGAACAATATTGATGACAGACGAAATCACCAGGTAATAGAGCGGATGCTTGCTATCGCCCACCGATTGCAGGATTCCGACAAATACATTGTACATGACAAATCCTGTGGAACCCAGAAAATAAATCCGGAAATACGATACCGATTCCGGCAATACGTTCGCCGGAGTATCCATCCACACAAGAATCTGAGGCGCCAACGTTGCTCCGACAATCGTCAGCACAACACTGGCTACCAAACCGAACGCCACAGTTGTATGCACCGCCCGCTCCACCTTCTCCTTATTCCGCGCCCCATAGTATCTGGCAATGACAACGCCGGCTCCCATGGAGATTCCGTTAAAAAAGCCAATCATAAGAAAAATCAGATTGGATGATGAGCTGACCGCCGCCAGCGCATTACTCCCAAGAAAATTCCCGACTATCAAAGAGTCCGCCGTATTATAAAGCTGTTGGAATAAGTTGCCTAGAAAGATAGGCAATGCAAAATATGTAATTTTTCTCCAGATGGAGCCTTCCGTCATCAGCGTTTTTGTTGACGCTTTCTCCATTCTCATTCCCCCATTCTCACAAATTTCCCAAACTTTTTCCCCAAATGTGACATAGTCACAGAGAAAACGGGTAATACCAACTATAATAGAAACAAATAAAAAACAAATACAAAGGAGTGTTTATATGGCAGCATTAAATTTAACAATAGACAATTTTGACGAAGAAGTTTTAAATTCCGACAAACCGGTTCTCATCGACTTCTGGGCTCCATGGTGCGGACCTTGCCAGATGGTGCTTCCGATTATCGCAGAACTCGCAGACGAAGTTACCGATGCAAAAATCTGTAAAGTCAATGTGGATGAGAACATCGAACTTGCTCAGAAATTCCGCGTTATGAGCATCCCGACTCTTCTCGTTGTGAAAAACGGAGATGTTGTAAAACGCGAAGTCGGAGCAAAATCCAAAGAAGAAATTCTTGCAATGTTAAAATAACAGCTAAACCAAAGCTTTTAATTTTTTTTTGTCAAGGATTCTGATGCATCCGCGGGATACTTCTACGATTCCTTCTTTGACAAAATATTTCAGCATGCGGGACACAACTTCCCTGGCGCTTCCCATATATTTTGCAATCTGCTCATGGGTAAGCGTCAGGCTGTCTGTCCCGTTTTTTGCCGATTCGTCCAGAAGAAAAATGGCAAGTCTTCGGTCAAAGCTCATGAACAGAATCTGTTCCATCGCCCACATCACATCCGAGAATCTCTCGGTGGCAAGCCTGAGAGAGAAATTCTCAATGTACACATTCTTTTTACACAATTTTGAAAATGCAGGGGCGTTAATGACAAGCACTTCGCTTTCCTTCTCCGCATCCACATGCACATCAAAATGAATACTGCTTAACACACAGGACGCCGTAAGAATACAGACGTCCCCTTCCGTCTGTCGAAACAGTGTAATTTCCTTCCCCTCCTCCGACAGGATGTACGTGCGAAGCTCTCCTTTTTTGATAATGAGCACGCCGATGCATTCCTGCTCTGCGCTGTGAACCTGCTCTCCCTGTTTATAAAAAGCTTTTCCCGTATTTTCCAAAATCGTCTCCCTCTCTTCTTCTGATATATCCTCCCAGAAGGTGAGTGCCTTTGTTAAATACCCTCTATCAGTTCCCATATCTCATCTCTTCCTTGTTTGGTCTCCGCCGAAAACGGAATGATAGTCGTTCCCGGAACGAGCTCCAATCCCTGACGAATCATCTTCATGTGCTTCTGCACTTGGCTTCTCTTAATCTTATCCAGCTTCGTTGCAATGATAATCGGGTTGTATCCCTGATTCACAATCCAACTGTACATCAGCTTGTCGTTTTCCGACGGTTCGTGACGGATATCAATCAGAAGAAAGACTGCTTTTAGCTGCTTGGAACTATGCAGGTAACGTTCGATTAATTTTCCCCACTGGATTTTCTCTTTTTCCGATACTCTTGCATAGCCGTATCCCGGCAAATCCACGAGATACAATTCTTTGTTTACGTTGTAAAAGTTGATGGTCTGCGTTTTCCCCGGTGTTGCCGACGTTCTTGCCAGCGATTTCCGGTTCATCAGCGCATTAATCAGAGAAGACTTTCCTACGTTGGATTTTCCGGCAAACGCCACTTCGAGAAGCTCTGTCTCCGGAAGTTTACTCGTAATCCCGCATACAATTTCCAATTCTACATTCTTAATAACCATTTTGTCCTCCTACTCCTTTACAAGGGCAATCTCCAGAACCTCCCGCATCTGCGATACGAAGCGAATCTCTAATCCTTTCGTAATCTCTGACGAAAGTTCCTGTACATCTTTTTGATTCTGTGCCGGAACGATGACGGTACGGATACCCGCAATCTTTGCGGCAAGCAATTTCTCTTTCAAGCCGCCGATTGGAAGCACACGCCCACGCAGCGTAATCTCTCCGGTCATGGCGACGTCTGCTCTCACCTTTTGATTCGTAATCGCCGAAAAATTCGCTGTAGCCATGGAGATACCTGCAGACGGCCCGTCTTTTGGCACAGCTCCTTCCGGAATGTGGATGTGAATATCATGTTTCTCAAAGTATTCCGGTTCAATCCCATATTCTCCGACAATCGAACGGATATAACTGATTCCGGTTCTTGCAGACTCTTTCATCACATCTCCCATCTGACCGGTCAGCATAAGCTCTCCTTTTCCCGGCATCGTATTGACTTCAATCTGAAGGGTATCGCCTCCCACGCTTGTCCATGCGAGACCTCTCACAATTCCCACTTCATCCGTCTCATTAGCCATCTGATAGACATAGAGCTCTTTTCCGAGATATTTTGCGAGGCTGCTCTCCGTAATCCGGATTCTCTCTTTCTTCTCTTCCAGAATCTCCCGCGCGGCCTTCCTGCAGATATTGCCAATCTGTCGTTCTAACTGACGGACTCCCGCTTCTCTCGTATAATTATGCGTCATCTTCCACAACGCGCCTTTACTGATAGTCAGCTGCTCTTCCGACAGACCATGCTTCTCCAACTGCTTCGGAATCAGATGCCGTTCCGCAATGTGAAGCTTCTCATTATCCGTATAGCTGCTGATTTCAATAACCTCCATACGGTCAAGAAGCGGACGCGGTATCGTCTGCAATGTGTTTGCCGTCGTCACAAACAGTACTTCCGAAAGGTCCAGAGGCACTTCCAGATAATGGTCCCTGAATTTGACATTCTGTTCGCTGTCAAGCACCTCGAGAAGCGCCGAAAACGTATCTCCTTTGTAGTCGGTGCTGACCTTGTCAATCTCATCCAGCAATAATAACGGATTCTTCACGCCCGCCGTTTTCAAACCATTTGCGATTCGTCCCGGCATCGCTCCCACATATGTTTTCCTGTGTCCGCGAATCTCCGCCTCGTCCCTGACTCCTCCGAGCGAAATCCTCACATATTTCTTGTGTAAAGCTTTCGCAAGCGACCTGGCAATCGACGTCTTTCCGGTTCCCGGCGGTCCTACCAGACAGAGAATCGGACTGTTTCCTTTGGATGTCAGCGCCCGCACCGCCAAGAACTCCAGGATTCTGTCCTTGACTTTCTCAAGACCATAGTGCTCTGCCTCCAGGATTTCTTTCGCGTAACCGATATCCAGATTATCCTCGGATACTTTATCCCAAGGCATTTCCAGCATTGTTTCGATATAGGTACGAATCACTCCGCTTTCCGACGGGCTTCCCATCGTATTTTTAAACCTCTTAATCTCTTTATAGAGTTTATCCTTGACTTCCTGCGGCGCCAGAAGCTCATCCGTCATCCGCTCAAACTCTTCCGCATCCGACAGGAAAGAATCGTCTCCCAGTTCCTGACGGATAACGCGCAGTTCTTCCCGCAAAATGTATTCTCTCTGCCCTTTATCCACACGAGCTTTGACCTTCTCCTGAATCTCTTCTTTTACTTTCAGGACTTCGGTCTCATTCGCCAGCTGCTGAATCAACATCTGATAGCGCACGAGCGGATTGGCTTCATCCAGGAATTTCTGCTTATCCTGATAACTAAAACCGGAAGCCGCCGTCACCTCGTCAATCAATATCTTTAATTCTTCCAGTTGGTTAATCTGCTCTACCGTTTCTTTCGTAAGATGTGGATTTCTCATGGCAAAATTTAAAAACTGCTCCCGTAATGTCCGAACCATAGCTTCCTGTTCCACCGGCTCCGCCTCCACATATGGATAGCTGTCTGTCACTGTGACGTCCGCCTGATAAAAAGCTTCGGTATCAAATAATGCATTCAGAACCGCCCTCTCCTTTCCCGTCACGAGCACCCGTAGAATTTTCTTTGGCATCTTTACAATTTGTTTAATCTCTGCAATTGTCCCTGTTTCATAGAGGTCTTCCTTCGTTACTTCTTCGGTTTCAATCTCACGCTGCGTCACGAGAAAAATCTTCTGGTCTTCCGCCATCACCTTCTGAATGGCTTCGATAGACCTTTTCCTGCTCACATCAAAATGAATGACTTCCCGCGGCAACACCGTCATTCCGCGAAGGGGCACCATTGGTATGTTTTCGATTCTTTCAGTCATAAGTCCTCCTTCTATAAAAAAGATTGCGCAGCCTGCGCAATCTTTTTATGCACTAATAAAATGCTCGTTATCTCTGATATACAACGGCTCCGAGACTCCTTGTACCGCCTCTTTTGTAATTCTGCATCCTCGGATGCTTTCATCGGATGGAACATGGTACATCGTATCCATCATGATTTTTTCCATGATTGCACGAAGACCTCTTGCTCCCGTTTTTCTCTCCAGCGAAGTCTTGGCAATCTCAACAAGAGCATCTTCATCAAATGTAAGTTCTACGCCATCCAGCTCCAAAAGTTTCTGGTACTGTTTTACAATCGCGCTCTTTGGCTTTGTCAGAATCTGAATCAGCGCTTCCTCATCCAGAAGTTCCAACGATACTGTGACCGGAAGACGTCCGACAAGTTCCGGAATCAGACCGAATTTCACAAGGTCCTGCGGAAGTACCTGTTTTAACAGGCGGTCCACGCTGTATTCATGTTTTCCGGCAATCTCGGCATTGAATCCGATGGATTTCTTATCGATACGTGTCTCTATCACCTTATCAATTCCCTCAAATGCGCCTCCGCAAATGAAGAGAATGTTCGTTGTGTCAATCTGAATCAACTCCTGATGCGGATGCTTTCTTCCACCCTGCGGAGGTACCGATGCAATCGTTCCTTCGATAATCTTAAGAAGCGCCTGCTGTACGCCTTCACCGGATACGTCTCTTGTAATGGATGGGTTCTCGGATTTTCTTGTAATCTTATCGATTTCGTCAATATAGATGATTCCATATTCCGCCTTATCGATGTCGCCGTCCGCCGCCTGGATAATCTTCAGCAGAATGTTCTCCACATCCTCGCCGACATATCCCGCTTCTGTCAGGGCTGTCGCATCTGCAATTGCAAACGGGACGTTCAATACTTTCGCAAGCGTCTGGGCAAGCATCGTCTTTCCACATCCGGTCGGCCCTAACATCAGAATATTACTCTTCTGAAGGTCCACTCCCAAGTCTTTCTCCGCCATGATTCTCTTGTAGTGATTATAAACCGCTACAGAAAGCACCTTCTTCGCCTCTTCCTGTCCTACGACATAGTCGTCCAGGAACGCTTTCAGCTCTTCCGGTTTCAAAAGATTGATGTCTCCGAAAGGATTCTCATCTCCATAGTCGAATTCTTCTTCAATAATCTCAGCACACACGTCCACACATTCGTCGCAAATGTATACGCCATTCGGTCCGGAAATCAGTTTGCGGACTTGTGACTGTGGTTTATTACAAAATGAACATCTGATTATCTCGTCCATTCTCGCCATAATTTCACCTCATTTTACACACGCAAAGGAGATGTCCGAACGACACCCCCTTTTGCTTATTAACGGTTCGTCACTACTTTGTCAATCAAACCGTACGCTGCTGCTTCATCGGCAGACATAAAATTATCTCTCTCAGTATCTGCACAAATCTGTTCATAGCTCTTACCTGTTCTCTCGGCAAGAATCTCGTTCAGTTTTCTGCGGGTTTTCAAAATGTGCTCCGCAGCAATCTGAATCTCCGTAGCCTGGCCTTGTGCTCCGCCAAGCGGCTGATGAATCATGATTTCTGCATTCGGAAGCGCAAATCTCTTTCCTTTTGCTCCACCTGCGAGAAGGAATGCTCCCATGCTTGCCGCCATTCCGATACAGGTTGTAGATACATCACACTTGATGTACTGCATCGTATCGTAAATCGCAAGACCTGCAGATACGGAACCTCCCGGGCTGTTGATGTAAAGCTGGATATCCTTATCCGGGTCTTCTGCCTCAAGGTGCAAAAGCTGTGCAACAATAATGCTTGCCGATGCATCTGTCACTTCCTCTCCAAGAAAAATGATTCTGTCCTTTAAGAGTCTGGAGTAAATATCATAAGAACGTTCTCCGCGACTTGTCTGTTCAATGACGTAAGGTACTAAACTCATTATGCTGCCTCCTTATATTTGCAAATACTATATTTTTATTTGTCTACTGCGTTGTCTGCTAAGAATGTTACCGCTTCCTGAACAGCCATATCCTGTTTCATCTGCTCTTTCTCAGCGTCTCCCATGAATTCTTTTAATTTTTCCACTTCCATCTTGTAAGCTTCTGCCATCTTTGTAAGCTCTTCATCTAATTTCTCGTCAGAGATTTCAATGTTCTCAGCTTTTACGATTGCTTCAAGAACTAATCTTGTCTGGATACGTTTTAATGCCTGTGGTTTGAACTCTTCTAACATTTTCTCAGATGTCATTCCAGTAAACTGCATGTACTGCTCTACTGTAAGTCCCTGCTGTTTGATTCTCTGTGCGAAGTCATTTGCCATCTGGCGAACTTCTGTATCAACCATAGCGTCCGGAATATCCATAGAAGCGTTTGCTACAGCCTGCTCTACAGCCTGGTCTTCTCTTTTTCTCTTTCCTTCTGCATTTTTCTCTTCTTTGATTTTTGCCTTAATGTCAGCTTTTAACTCATCTAATGTATCAAACTCTGAAATCTCAGAAGCGAACTCATCGTTTAACTCCGGAAGTTCTTTTGCTTTGATTTCATGTACTGTACATTTGAATACCGCTTCTTTTCCAGCTAATTCTTCTGCGTGGTACTCTTTCGGGAATGTAACGTTTACTTCTACTTCCTTCTCTGTCTCAGCGCCGATTAACTGCTCTTCGAATCCCGGAATGAAAGAACCGGAACCGATAACTAACGGATAGTTCTCGCCTTTTCCACCTTCGAAAGCAACGCCGTCTACGAATCCTTCAAAGTCTAATACAACTTCGTCTTTATCCTGAACAGGACGTCCTTCTACTGCAACAGTTCTTGCATTTTTCTCCTGCTCTTTTACAAGTCTTTCTTCTACTTCTTTCTGTGTCACTCTGTTGGATACTTTGTCAACTGCAAGTCCTTTGTATTCTCCGAGAGTTACTTCCGGTTTTACTGCAACTTCTGCTGTGAAGATGAACGGTTTTCCCTTTTCAATCTGTACAACTTCGATGCTTGGCTGGGAAGCGATTTCGATATCAGCTTCATCGTATGCTTTTGCGTAAGCTTCCGGAATCAATGCATTTGCTGCATCATCGTAGAAAATCTCTACGCCGTACATTTTTTCTACCATCTGACGTGGTACTTTTCCTTTACGGAAACCTGGCACGCTGATATTTTTTTTCTGTTTCATATATGCACCATTCAGTGCTTTTTCAAATTCTTCTGCTGAAACTTCAATTGTAAGCTTTGCCATATTGTGTTCCATCTTTTCTACTTGTAAACTCATTTCTATTTCCTCCTTGTATATAAAAGAACATGCTTTGCACGTTCCCCGCGCACGAGCGGATTACATAGCAATAATTATCTTCTATGCACTCATTTAAACAGTATAGCATATCATGATGCAAATTTCTAGTATTTTCTACCCCTGAATTGCATCTAAACGCATGATTTTCCCAACAAATTCATCGATTTCCTCTTCCTCCAATGAAAATTCACCGTCTTCCCCTTTTTTCACCGTCAGGGTCATTTCTTCCTTCTCTCCATAAGATGCGTCCCACATCGCGGTATCCAGAAGTTCGCAGGACTCTGCCGCAATATCCAGCAGAATCTGTTCCAACTGTTCCTCCTTTGTCCCCTGATACTCCCCGGACTCGGCTTTCTTATTAATATCCACCGCGTTTTCTGCCAGATATTCCGCCCACTTTACAAACACATCGGACGGCTCATATTCGACGAGTACCCGGTATTCCTTCCGGCTCACTTTCTCAGAGGACTCCACGTTGTACCGCATGGAACGGAATATCTCTTCACAGAGCATATCGAATTGAATCTGCATCCCATCCGAGACGTTCAAGCCTTCCGTCAGCCCCGCCGCAAACGAAGCAATATAGTCCTCATATTCGTCTTCCAGCTCACTCTTTTTGCTTCCCTCTTCAAAAGCCATCAACGCGTCCGTCTCCCCCTGGAACATTGCGTCTAAGGAAGCCTGCACATACCCTTTCGCGTCAAACTCCTTGCATCCAGTCAGAAGAAACGCGACAAGAATCGCAAACGCCAGAATCCTCCATTTTCTTCTCTTCGTCATGAACTCTCCTTATCTGTGATACACGATGGATGCGCTTTGTTTCTCCGCCTCGTCTTCTCCGCAGAGAATCTCAATCAGCTTCAATGCAAAATCAATCGCCGTTCCCATTCCGCGGCTTGTGATAATGTGGCCGTCCGCTACCACCGGTTCCCTTACAATCTCGGCTCCTCTTAACTCCTCTTCCATCGCCGGATAGGAAATCGCCCGCTTCCCTTCCAGGAATCCGAGCCTTCCAAAGATTCGAGGCGCGGCACAGATGGCGGCAAGATACTTTTTCTTTTCATAAAATTGCTGGAGCAGAGCACATAATGCTTCATGCTCGCCAAGATACGTCGTTCCCGGAAGTCCTCCCGGCAGAACAAGCATATCTACCTTGTCGAATTCCATATGTTCAAACACTTCATCCGCTATCACATCAATCTGATGTGCGCCATGAATCGTCGTCTCCTTCATAATCGATACAGTTGTCACGTTGACTCCCGCCCGCCTTAAAAGGTCCACGACTGTCAAGCCTTCGATTTCTTCAAATCCATCTGCAAGAAATACACATACATTTTTTCCCATGCTGTTTTCCTCCTGTTGTACATTTTCAAAGTTGACCTTAGTGTAACAAAGGTTTTAAAAAAATGCAAACCTTGAAACGAAACATTTCTTATATTATGATACTATGCATAACGAATACGTTACACCAAAATGAAAAGGAGCGCTTCTTATGGAAATTGAACGAAAATATCTTGTAAAAGAATTGCCGGAACATCTGGACTCTTATGCAAAACGCGAATTGGAGCAAGGATATCTCTGTACCAGCCCCGTCGTACGAATCCGGAAGGACAACGACAAATACGAGCTTACCTACAAAGGAAAAGGACTCATGGTAAGAGAAGAATATAACCTTCCACTCACACAAGAGTCCTATGAACATTTAAAAACAAAAATTGACGGGCGAATCATCTCCAAAACCCGATATATGATTCCGCTCACCGAGACGCTTACGATTGAACTCGACGTCTTCCACGACGACCTGGCTCCGCTTCTTCTCGCCGAAGTAGAATTCCCGGATGAAGAAACCGCCAATCAGTTCCTTCCGCCGGAGTGGTTCGGGGAAGATGTAACTTTCTCTCCCGTCTATCATAACAGTAACCTAAGCAAACTATTCTGACATATTGAATCCTTCATGTACTGCGTTCAGCGCGCGGTCCGTCTCTCTTTCATCTACGAGAACCGTAATACGGATTTCTGATGTAGAAATCATATGAATATTGATTCTTGAATTATATAAGGATTCGAACATCTTCGTAGCAACACCCGGATTGCTCATCATACCGGCGCCGACAACAGAAATCTTCGCAACATCCTTATTGTGAGTAATCTCCTGGATTGTGAGGATTTCTTTGTTCTCTTCCAGAAGGTCTAACGTTGCCTGTAAATCCCCATCCGAAACGGTAAAGGAAATATCCTTTGTTCCGTTGTGTCCGACAGACTGCAGGATAATATCAACGTTAATGTTATTTTTGGAAAGTGTGTGGAATAAGCGGAATGCAATTCCCGGCTCATCCTTCAATCCAATCGCAGAGACTCTGGCTGTATTTTTATCGGCTGCCACACCTGTAATCAACATCTTTTCCACTTTTGTTACCTCCTTCACTACCGTTCCTTCTTCATTTGTAAGGCTGGAACGCACAATTAACTTCACTCCGTATTTCTTCGCCATCTCGACGGAACGGTTATGGAGTACTTTTGCTCCAAGTGTTGCTAACTCTAACATCTCATCGTATGTAATTTCTTTTAATTTTCTGGCGCTCGGCACCACTCTCGGGTCCGCGGTGTAGACTCCGTCCACATCGGTAAAAATCTCGCAGACGTCCGCATGGAGCACCGACGCAAGCGCAACCGCCGTCGTGTCGGAGCCTCCTCTTCCAAGCGTCGTATAATCATCGTATTTATTGATTCCCTGGAAACCTGTCACGACAACAATCTTCCGGTTCTCCAGTTCATGTGTGATACGGTCTGTATCGATTCTCTTGAATCTCGCATTCCCATACTTGGATGTGGACTGCATTGATACCTGAAACGCATTCAATGAGATGGCAGGGATTCCCATGGACTGAAATGCCATCGCCATCAAAGAAACTGAAACCTGCTCCCCGGTTGTGAGAAGCATATCCAGTTCTCGTTTCGTCGCTTTTGGATTGATTTCCTCCGCCTTTCTCAAAAGCTCGTCTGTTGTATCCCCCATTGCGGAAAGTACGACTACTACATCATGTCCTTTTCTGTAATCCTCCGCACATCTTTGTGCGACATTGAAAATTCTCTGCTTATTCGCAACCGAACTTCCGCCAAATTTCTTTACATAAAGCATATGTTTCCTCCTGTTCTTCGCGCTGTACTATATGATATGCATTTTCCTCTATTCCTCCACACGTATCATGTGCAGAATATTGGAGAAACCGGCGGCTGCCGCTTCGTAAATGCTCTCCTTCATCTTTCCTGTCACAAAAGCGAATTCCTCTGATACATCCTTTAATGTTACGGCCGTCACCGGTCCGAATGAAGCTTCCACCTGCGGCAGAAGTTCTTCCTTCTCTCCGGCCATCCTTACAAAGAATTTTCTCTTCGTATCGCCCTTACTCTTCAGTTCCAGTTTTTCCTCTGTCCATGCAGCCATCACATCGCGGTCACTGTTCTTCACAACATCCACAATGTCCCCCACGACTGCACTCGCTGTCGGGAGCTTTCCTGCCCCGCTTCCATAGAACATGGCATCCCCCAACATATTTCCTTTCACAAACACCGCGTTAAACACGCCGTCGATATTGAATAACGGGTGGGATGGCAGCAATAAAAACGGAGCCACAATCGCGCTGATTTTCTCATCCTCCCGCTTTGCAGAAGCGAGAAGTTTGATTGTCATTCCCATTTTCTTCGCATATGCGATATCCCGGGGTGTCATCCTCGTAATTCCTTCTGCATAAATCTCTTCAAACTCTACGCGTTTCCCGGAGATAATCGAAGAGAGAATCGCGATTTTTCTGCACGCGTCATGCCCTTCCACATCCGCCTCCGGATTGCGTTCTGCATATCCGTTGTCCTGCGCTTCTTTCAGCACTTCCGCATAATCTGCGCCATCATAGAACATCTTCGTCATCATATAATTCGTTGTTCCGTTTAAGATTCCGGTAATCTCCTCAATCTCATCTCCGGTGAGCGCATGATTCAGGGAACGGATAATCGGGATTCCGCCTCCCACACTCGCCTCAAACAGAAAATTCACCCGATGTTCCTTAGCAATGTCTAAAAGTTCCGCTCCATATTTTGCAACGAGCGCTTTGTTGGAAGTCACCACGCTTTTTCCGGCCTCCAGCGAACGTTTTACAAACGTATGCGCCGGTTCCAGGCCGCCCATCACTTCTACAACTACGCTGATTTCCTCATCCTCCACAATCTGTTCGAAATCATGTGTGATAAGTGTCTCCACCGGAGTCCCCGGAAATTCTTTCAAGTCCAGCACATATTTGACTGTGATGTCTTCTCCTGCACGTTTCGTAATCAGATGTCTATTCTCCTGCAATACTTCCACGACTCCCGAGCCTACCGTTCCGTATCCTAATACTGCGATTTTCGCCATTTTCTCACTCCCTGCCTACTATTTTCAAATAATGCACGCCCTCATTGGTCTCAATCTCATTCACCATCTCCGAAATATTCCCCGTCGTGGAGAGAATCTCCACACTCAGCGTAATCGTTGCGACGCCGTTTAACGGAATACTCTGATGAATAGTCAGGATGTTCGCCCGGTATTTTGCGACTTCTTTTAGAATCTCCGCGAGAAGCCCGGGCATATCATCCACCTGAATTGCCAGTGTAATCGTCTGTCCCTTCTCATTCTCATGAAATGGAAAGATATCGTCTTTATACTTATAAAAAGAACTGCGGCTGATTCCTATCCGGTCCGCCGCCTCCTGAATGGTAATGTTCCGTTCCGAAGCAAGAAGTCTCTTCACTTCCACAACTTTAAGAAGCACTTCCGGAACTGCTTTTTTCTTCAAGACGTAATATTTTGTATGGTCCATGGCGCTCCTCCTTCCTGTCGGCTCTGCTAGTTGTTCCCTCCGCTGTATTTCTTCAAATATGCGTTGATAAAGGCGTCCAGTTCTCCGTCAAGCACTGCCGTCACATTCCCGTTTTCCTCATTTGTCCGGTGGTCTTTCACCAACGTATATGGATGCATGACGTAAGAACGTATCTGGCTTCCAAATCCAATCTCCTTGACTTCTCCTCGGATGTCCGACATCTTCTCCGCCTGCTCCTGCTGCTTCATCAAATACAGTTTCGATTTCAACATCTGCATCGCCTTTTCTTTGTTAAAATGCTGAGACCGTTCATTCTGACACTGTACGACAATCCCCGTTGGAAGATGGGTGATGCGAATCGCGGAGGACGTCTTATTCACATGCTGTCCTCCGGCTCCGCTGGCGCGATAGGTGTCAATCTTCAACTCATCTTCATTCAGTTCGATGTCAATGTCATCTTCAATATCCGGTATCACATCACAGGAAACAAAAGATGTCTGGCGCTTTCCTGCAGAATTGAATGGAGAAATCCGCACAAGACGGTGTACGCCCTTCTCGGACTTCAAATATCCGTAGGCATTCTCCCCATTCACCTCAAAAGTCACGCCTTTGATTCCCGTAATATCTCCATCGATGTAATCCAATACGGTGATTGAAAATCCCTTCTTCTCAGCCCAACGGTTATACATACGGTAAAGCATCGTCGCCCAGTCGCAGGAGTCGGTTCCTCCCGCTCCCGCATGTAACGTCACAATCGCATTGTCTTTATCGTATGGGCCGCACAGGAGTGTGCTGATTCTCATTTCCTCAAACTGCTTCTCGAAATGGCGGATTTCCTTCCGAAGCTCTCCGACAATGCTGTCGTCGTCTTCTTCGTATGCCATCTCGATTAACATGCGGATATCCTCATAGCCCGTAAACAGGGCTTCTCCTGCCTCCACCGTATTCTGCAGGCCTTTCATTTCCTTCATCACACGCTGAGAAAGCTCCCCGGACTCCCAGAATCCGGGCTCTTCCGTCTTCTTCTGTAATTCCTCGATTCGCTCCCGTTTTCCCGGCAGGTCAAAGTGAATCCCTCAGTTCTTCTAATGGTCTCTCGTATGTGTTCAAAGTACTTCTGAACTGGTCTAATTCAACCACAATCTCACCTCTTTATTCTTATTTTCGTCCGCAGCACTGTTTGTATTTCTTGCCGCTTCCACATGGACAAGGGTCGTTCGGATATACTTTCTTCTCTTCCCTCTTCTTCGGCTCATGTACCGCGCTGTCGTCTTTATTCGTTCCGGTTACTTTTGCAACCTGCTCTCTTTCTACTTTCTGCTCTACTTTAATATGAAGAAGAAGTCGAACCGTATCCTCCGCAATAGCGTTTGTCATCGCACCGAACATATCATATCCGAGCATCTTGTATTCCACAAGCGGGTCTTTCTGTCCGTATGCCTGTAATCCGATACCCTGACGAAGCTGGTCCATATCGTCGATGTGGTCCATCCACTTCGCGTCGATAACTTTCAGGAGTACAACACGTTCAATCTCACGCAGGTGCTCTGCTTCCGGGAACTCTGCTTCCTTCGCCTCGTAAGCCTTCACCGCGCGTTCTTTTAATACATGCTTCAGTTCTTTCTGGCTCATCTTCTTCACTTCGTCCGGAGTTACAAATTGCATCGGAACCGTAGCGCAGATTTCTCTTTCTAACGTAGCAAGGTCCCATTCATCGGAGTCTAAGTCCGGTGAAATGTTGGCGTCTACCACGTTCTCCACGTATTCTGTCAACATATGGTAGATAGAATCACGCATGCTCTCTCCATCAAGCACACGTCTTCTCTCTTCGTAAATGATTTCTCTCTGCTCGTTCATAACCTGGTCATATTCGAGAAGGTTTCTACGAATACCAAAGTTGTTGTTCTCAATCTTCTTCTGTGCTTTCTCAATAGCGTTTGAAAGCATCTTATGTTCAATCTGCTCTCCGTCTTCCACACCGAGCGTGTTGAAGACTCCCATCAGTCTCTCGGAACCGAACAGTCTCATCAAATCGTCTTCCAAGGAAATGTAGAATCTGGATTCTCCCGGGTCTCCCTGACGTCCGGAACGTCCGCGGAGCTGGTTGTCGATACGTCTGGATTCATGACGCTCCGTACCGATAATCTTCAATCCTCCGGCTTCCTTCGCCGCATCATCCAGTTTGATATCCGTACCACGTCCCGCCATGTTCGTCGCAATCGTAACCGCCCCATGCTGTCCAGCCTGTGCGACAATCTCCGCCTCCATCTCATGGAACTTGGCGTTCAATACATTGTGCTGAATCCCTCTCTTCTTCAGCATCTTGCTCAGAAGCTCGGACGTCTCGATTGTAATCGTACCGACAAGAACAGGCTGTCCTTTCTCATGTGCCTTCACAACCTCATCTACAACGGCATGGAACTTCTCGTTCTTTGTCTTATAGACGGCGTCTTCCATATCGATTCTCTGTACCGGTTTGTTCGTCGGAATCTCGACAACGTCCATTCCGTAAATATCGCGGAATTCTTTTTCTTCTGTCAAAGCAGTACCGGTCATACCGCTCTTCTTATCATATTTATTGAACAGGTTCTGGAACGTAATCGTGGCGAGTGTTTTGCTCTCACGTTTTACTTTTACATGCTCCTTCGCCTCAATCGCCTGATGAAGACCGTCGGAATAACGACGTCCCGGCATGATACGTCCGGTAAACTCATCGACAATCATAACCTCTCCTTCCGGAGTTACCACATAGTCCTGGTCGCGGAACATTAAGTTGTGAGCGCGGAGAGCCAGAATGATGTTGTGCTGTACTTCTAAGTTCTCCGGGTCTGCCAGGTTCTCGATATGGAAGAACTTCTCTACCTTCTTCACACCGTCTTCTGTAAGGCTTACGTTCTTTTCCTTCTCATTGACGATAAAATCACCGGTCTCTTCGATATCTTCTCCCATGATGGCATTCATCTTCGAAAATTCACCGCTTGCCTCTCCTTTCACCAACTGTCTTGCAAGGATATCGCAAGCCTCATATAATTTCGTAGACTTTCCGCTCTGTCCGGAAATGATAAGCGGCGTTCTCGCCTCGTCGATTAATACGGAGTCAACCTCATCGATGATAGCATAATGAAGTCCTCTCTGTACGAGCTGCTCTTTATAAATCACCATGTTATCCCGCAGGTAATCGAATCCCAGCTCGTTGTTTGTCACATATGTAATATCGCAATTATAGGCTTCCCGGCGTTCATCATTGTCCATAGAGTTCAGGACAACTCCGACCTTCAATCCCAGGAATTCATGAATCTGTCCCATCCACTCCGCGTCACGCTTTGCCAGATAGTCGTTGACTGTTACGATGTGAACGCCTTTTCCTTCCAATGCGTTCAAGTATGCTGGAGCTGTAGATACCAACGTCTTACCTTCTCCGGTTCTCATCTCTGAAATACGTCCCTGATGCAGGATGATTCCACCGATTAACTGTACGCGGAAGTGTCTCATGTTTAATACACGTGAAGAAGCTTCTCTTACAACGGCGAATGCCTCCGGAAGAATATCATCCAATGTCTCTCCCTTGGAAAGTCTCTCCTTAAATTCTCTTGTTTTATTTCTCAACTCGTCATCCGATAATTTCTGCATCTGCGGCTCCAGCGCCTCGATGTTATCTACAATCGGATAGATACGTTTTAATTCATTCTCACTATGTGTACCGAATATTTTTTCTAAAAAACCCATATGCTTCTCCTCACTTGAAAATTCAATAATCCAACCTATATTCTAGCATTATCTTCCAGCCAGTTCAACCTATTTTCCGAAGAAGATTGCGTATATCCGCGGATTACAAGCGTTTTCCCACGACGCAAAAAGAGAGTTCTGCTATAGAACCCCCTTTTTGAACCTATTGTCCTGCTTTCCCGTTGTCTGTCGTGTTCGTATGGTTATTCACATTGTTCTGATTCGTTCGATTTCCATCTGTCGCATCATCCACTACGTCATCCACATCGTCTACGACATCCCGCACGCCGTTATCGATTCCCCGGCCAACATCCTCCATCACACCGTCGTCTTCGGTATTCTGTCGGTCCACATGATTTTTCTCTGTATCGTTCTCATCGGTTGCTTCATTTACAGTGTCCTGTTCCGTCGTACGGTTATTGCCGCATGCAGTCATTCCAAAAAGCACACCAACGCATAGCAACGCCAAAAGAGTCTTCTTTAACTGTCTCATCTTTTCTCTCCCTTTCTTTCTTATTATGAAGTAAGAATTGCTTCTTGCTCATACTATCCGCAAAAAAGAACGGTCCTATTCATATAAGAAAGAATTGGGATTTTTTTCCATTTTATAAACCGATAACATCTCCCATATCGTACATGCCTGCCGGTTTTTCTGCCAGGAATTTTGCTGCTTCCAGTGCGCCTTTTGCGAATACGGTTCTGGAATATGCGGTGTGCTTGAACTCAATGACTTCATCGATTCCTGCGAAAATCACCTCATGTTCTCCCACAATCGTACCGCCCCGCACTGCCGAGATTCCGATTTCCTTCTTCTCTCTCTTTCTGCGCTCCTTACTCCTGTCATAGCAGTAAGAATATTCCTGATTCAAGGCTTCATTCACCGAATCCGCAAGCGCAAGCGCTGTTCCGCTCGGAGCATCCAACTTCTGATTGTGATGCTTCTCCACAAGCTCTACGTCGAATCCGGACGGAGCCAATACTTTCGCCGCATTTTGTAAAAGCTTCATCAGCAGATTGATACCGAGCGACATATTCGCGGAACGGAGAACTGCGGTTTCTTTGGCCGCTTCCTCCACATGTCTTACCTGTTCCTCTGATAAGCCTGTCGTACAGAGTACAATCGGGAGTCTATGGGATGCACAGTAATCCAACAGCCCATCTACCGCTCCCGCATTGGAGAAATCTACTACCACGTCTGCTTTAATATCACATTGTTCAATGCTTGCGAACACCGGATACGGCTGTGTTCCCTCTGTGTACGTATCCACTCCGGCTACAATTTCCAGTTCCTCTTCCGATGCCACAAGGTCGGTAATGACACGTCCCATTTTCCCGTTGCATCCATGCATAATTATCTTTACCATCGTATGTTCCTCTTCCTTCTATACTAATTGAATCCCGAAATTTTTCATCGCTTTCGCAAGCTTCTCTTCGTGTTCTTTCGAAATCTCTGTCAACGGCATTCGAAGTCCTCCGACTTCCATTCCCATCAGCGCAACCGCCTTTTTCACCGGAATCGGGTTAACTTCGGAGAACAATGCATCCACAAGTGGAAGTGCGCGAAGCTGAAGTTCCCGGCTTCCTTTTACATCGCCCTGGAAGAATTTCTCACAAATGTCATGCGTCTCCTTCGGCGCCACATTGGCAAGAACAGAGATGACTCCTTTTCCCCCAAGAGATAGAATCGGCACAATCTGGTCGTCATTCCCTGAATATAAATCAATCTTTCCATCTGTATACTGCATTACTTTCACAATCTGGGAAATATTCCCCGACGCTTCCTTGATTCCCACGATGTTATCCACATCTTTTACAAGCTTTGCCGCAGTCTCCGGCAAGATATTGCATCCTGTTCTGCTTGCCACGTTATACATAATCATCGGAACCTTCGCTTCTTCGGCTATCGTAGTATAATGTCCGATTAACCCTTGCTGTGTCGCCTTATTATAGTAAGGAGTCACAACGAGAATTCCATCGACGCCGTATTCCGCCGCTTCTTTCGACATCTGCGCTGCCGTTCTCGTGCAGTTGGAACCGGTTCCTGCAATGACAGGGATTCTTCCCTTCGCAAACTCCACCGTTCTCTTTACACAAATCATGTGCTCCTCTTCCGTCAATGTGGAAGCTTCTCCGGTTGTTCCGCAAATGATAATACTGTCGGTACCATTTTCACAATGATACTCCACCAATTCGTTTAATTTGTCATAATTCACACTTCCGTCCGCATGAAACGGTGTGATAAGTGCAACTCCTGAACCTGTAAAAATAGACATATCTTTTCCCTCCTGATGCTCCAACAGAAAAAAATAAGAGGCGAGAAAATTCGCCTCTAAGAATCTGATTATATCTTCTATATCTTCCATCTTAGATAGCGCTCCGGCGTACATTCGTCGGCAGTCATACAGCTCTTAACTGTATGCCCAGAATCATAAGTCTCAGGCGTTATGATTCTTCGGCGTCGTCCCCTTTCCACTGCTTTTAACTATTCCTGAAATATCCAACAGCGTACTGATGAAAAACGCAACCTCTATCTTTCTGTTATGTATTTTCATTGATAATATATCATTTCACTTTTCAGTTGTCAACGGATAGTGTTACGATTCTTCCACACATTCCAATTTACTTACCGACACCTCATACGCGACGCGCTTTTCTGTCTCCGTCTCAGTCAGCTTCTTCACATATTCCCTGCTCTGGATTCTGCCGAATATCTGCACATGTTCTCCCACCTCAAAATGGGACGCATATCTCGCGTTTCTTCCCCAGCAGATGCATGGGATGTAATCCGATTTGCCATATGGACGGTTCACCGCAAGCAGTAAATCCGCAATCTCCCTTCCGAGCGGAGTCTTTCTATAAATAGGCGCTTTGCATATGTATCCGTCCAACATAATGTTATTCGTCTTCGCGCCGTCCTCCTCTTCTTCCACAAACGCCACTTCCCTTACAAACACAGACAGCACGAGATGATTTTTGTGTTCATCATGCTTATTATACGAACGGAACTGCCCGCTCACTGTGATGTACTCTCCCCGATAGTCCTGTGTCACATCAATCAGTCTCTCCGAAATCATCAATGGGATTCTGTCATCCGAATTGCTCAGTCTCTTCACAAGCACTTCCACCATATAGAAACCTTCTCCAAATACCTCGTGACTGAATGTGAATTCTGACGCCACCTCTCCCATGATTGTAACTTGATTGTTTTCAATAATCTTATCCGACATTCTATGTAAATCTCCCTTCCTCTTCGTCGTATTTTTTGTCTATACTATGTCTATTCCATATTGTATCAGTTCAGAACTTTTTTGCACGCAAAACCGTCCGTCTTATCTCGACACAATTCGTGGTTTCTGCGGTTTTTCCACGAAAAGGCTTGTAATCTGTCTCCGGGATTGATAAACTATATGGGTTGTTGAAACAAACTGAAACTGGGAAACATAAGTTATCAATATGAGAAAGAAGGTACCTTTTTATGAAAATCCAGAGAGAAGATATAAGAAATATTGCGATTATCGCCCACGTTGACCATGGGAAAACAACCCTTGTGGACGAATTATTAAAGCAAAGCGGAGTATTCCGCGAAAACCAGGATGTGGCAGACCGCGTCATGGATTCCAACGATATCGAACGGGAACGTGGAATCACCATCCTGTCCAAAAATACTGCGGTCTACTATAAGAACACAAAAATCAATATCATTGACACGCCCGGACATGCCGACTTTGGCGGCGAGGTCGAACGTGTCTTAAAGATGGTAAACGGCGTTATCCTCGTCGTAGATGCCTTTGAAGGCGCAATGCCTCAGACAAAATTCGTCTTGAGAAAAGCATTGGAACTGAATCTTCCGGTTATCGTCTGCATCAACAAAATCGACCGTCCGGAAGCAAGACCGGACGAAGTCATCGATGAAGTCCTGGAACTCTTCATGGACTTAGACGCCTCCGACGAACAGCTCGACTGTCCGTTCGTCTACGCTTCAGCCAAAGCCGGACATGCCGTATTGGATTTGACAGAAGACCCACAGAATATGATTCCGCTCTTCGAGACGATTCTGGACTATATTCCTGCTCCGGAAGGCGACCCAGACGCGGATACCCAGGTGCTTATCAGCACGATTGACTATAACGAGTATGTGGGACGTATCGGTGTCGGAAAAGTAGACAACGGAAAAATCTCCGTCAATCAGGACATGGTTGTTGTCAACGAACACGAACCGGACAAGAAGAAAAAAGTAAAAATCAGCAAACTCTATGAATTTGACGGATTGAATAAAGTGGAAGTGAAGGAAGCCGGTATCGGTTCCATCGTTGCCATCTCCGGCATTTCCGATATCGCCATCGGAGATACGCTCTGCTCACCAGAAAATCCGGTAGCCATTCCATTCCAGAAGATTTCCGAGCCGACTATCGCGATGCAGTTTATCGTAAACGACAGTCCATTTGCCGGGCAGGAAGGAAAATACGTCACTTCCCGTCATTTAAGAGACCGTCTCTTCCGGGAACTGAATACAGACGTCAGCCTCCGCGTGGAAGAATCCGAGAATACAGACAGCTTCAAAGTCTCCGGACGTGGAGAACTTCACTTATCCGTCTTAATCGAGAATATGCGCCGCGAAGGATATGAGTTCGCAGTAAGTAAGGCGGAAGTCCTCTATAAAAAAGACGAACGCGGCAAACTTTTAGAGCCGATGGAAATCGCTTATGTGGACGTTCCAGACGAATTTACCGGAACTGTCATCGATAAATTAAGCCAGAGAAAGGGAGAACTCTCCGCAATGAACGCCTCAAGCGGCGGCTACACAAGACTGGAATTCTCCATCCCTTCCAGAGGCTTAATCGGATACCGCGGCGAATTCATGACCGATACAAAAGGAAACGGTATTCTTAATACTGCATTCGACGGATACGCACCGTATAAAGGAGATTTCCAATACAGAAAGCAAGGTTCCCTCATCGCCTTTGAGACCGGCGAATCTGTGACTTACGGTCTCTACAGCGCCCAGGAGCGCGGAACACTCTTCATTGGAGCCGGCGAGAAAGTCTATGCAGGTATGGTTATCGGACAGAACGGAAAAGCAGAGGATATCGAGCTCAACGTATGTAAGACGAAGCATCTGACCAACACGCGTTCTTCCGGTTCAGACGACGCGCTCAAGCTCACGACACCTCGTATTTTGAGCCTCGAGGAAGCCTTGGACTTCATCGATACAGACGAACTTCTGGAAGTGACGCCGAAGAGTCTCCGTATCCGCAAGAAAATTCTGGATTCCAGACTGAGAAAACGAAGTACTTTTAATAAATAAGAGATATTCCTTTACACCTTCTCTTCGATTCGGTAGAATAAGAGAAAAAGGACAAAGGAGAATTTATGTTAAGGTACGCAACTGCTATTTTGAAAAAGCTTGCCGCAGTCATGGAAGTCGTTATCGCTTTCATGCTTGCCATCGGGATTATCCTTCTGTCTCTCCGGTTAGCCGGAGGGTTGGCGAATATCCCGAATCTGGATGTCTATCCAAATTATGAAGACTTGCTGGAGACATGCTTCAACTTAATCATCGGTGTGGAGTTAATCCGCATGGTCTACATCCACACGCCGGGAACGGTCTTCGAGGTTCTGCTTTTCGCAATTGCCAGACAGATTATCATCGACCACAGTTCCCCAATGAACAGTTTGATTGGCGTTCTCTCGATTGCAGCCCTCTTCGCGACAAGAAAGTTCCTCTTCGTAGAGTTCGACGAGGCGGAGAAGATAATTTTTCGGGCAAACCAAAAAGTCTTTCTTGTCAACAAGCTGATTCGCATCCAGATTCCTTACGAAGAAGGCGATACCCTCAAAGATGTCATTACCCGGCAGTTGAATGAATATCATGAGGAAATCGGCGTTGGAGGCTGCGCTTATTTCGGAAACTTCGGTCTTCGAATCGCAAAAATGAATAAGGGCGAGATATCTCGTGTGGAAGTCATCAAGTCTACGATTCAACATCCGTAGTCTTCCCCTCGTTTTGCTCGCAGCGGCTAAGACTGACAGTTAAGAAATAATTGTCAGTCTTTTTATTTTTATTTTAGAATTTTGTCATTCTTTTTATTGCATTTCTCCGTCTGTTTGTGTATAATATAACCATAGTACAAACTTTCTTTTGTGCAATACGTTGAAAAGGAGTTGACATCATGAATTTTATCATTAGCGGAAAAAACATCGAAATAACACAAGGTCTCAAAGACACGATTGAGCGGAAGCTCGGAAAGTTAGAAAGGTATTTCACTCCTGACACAGAAATCATCGTAACCTTAAGCGTTGAGAAAGACCGACAGAAAATTGAGGTTACCATCCCTGTAAAAGGCGACATCATTCGTTCCGAACAGGTAAGTACTGATATGTACGTTTCTATCGACCTGGTAGAGGAAGTCATCGAAAGACAGCTTCGCAAGTATAAGAACAAACTGGTGAGCAGACACCAGGCTGGCGGAAGCTTCAATCAGGCATTCATGGAATCAGAAGATGAAGTGGCTGACACAGACGAGATTCGTATCGTACGTACGAAGCGTTTCGGAGTCAAACCAATGTTCCCGGAGGATGCTTGTATGCAGATGGACCTTTTGGGACATAACTTCTTTGTTTTCAGCAACGCGGAGACAGAGGAAGTCAATGTAGTGTATAAACGTAAAGACGGTTCTTTCGGATTAATCGAACCAGAATTCCAATAGTACATACAAGACGGACAGTAGAATCTTCCCGATTCTACTGTCCTGTTTTTATCGAAGGAGGAAACGCTCCTTCTCCCTATTCGTCAAAGACTGTCATCTCCCCGTCAATCTTAGCAAACCAACAGGCATCCCCTTGTTTTAAAAGCGCCTGTCCGTTCGTTCCTTCTGTAATCTCCTGCACAACCGGCTCCAGCTCTTCTGCCGGAAGCAGCACTTCCAGCTTCACCTTATCCGTATATTCCGAATGCAGAATCGTAAGTCCTCTCTGTCCGAGAATATATTGTATCTTCCCAAGTCCGGTATAATCCGTCTCAATCTCCAGTTTATACCCGTACATTCTGGTAATAATCTTACTGGCAGCTAATCCTTCCTGCACCGCCTTGGAGTATGCCCTTACAAGCCCTCCTGTTCCAAGAAGTGTCCCGCCAAAATAACGGGTTACCACGACTGCAGCATCGTGAATCTCCTCCCCAAGGAGCACATCCAGCATCGGCTTCCCCGCTGTGCCCTGAGGTTCTCCGTCGTCACTGCATCGTTGTGTCTGGAACCGTTCCCCCAACACGTATGCATAACAGTTGTGCGTGGCATTCCAGTATTTTTTTTTCATTCTTTCGATAAACTCCAGCGCTCCCTCTTCTGTCTTTACAGGCTGCACTGTCGCGATAAAGCGGGATTTCTTCTCCACGATTTCCGCTTCTTCCCCTATAAATACGGTACGATATTCTTTCAACATACTTTCACCTTTTCTCTGCCCGGCAGTAATTTACATCTCATTTACTTATACTACTATAAAAGAATTTTAAGGAGTTCACAACATTTTCTTAAATTTTTCCTAGGATTTGTGAACTTTTCAATTTTCGCTTTATTTAAAATTAGTTATTTGCTATAATAGCATGGTAAAAGGAGGCAATATCATGAATTATGGAAAAAAGAACGCTTCGAAACGGCAAAAGCAACTGTCTTCCAAAGCTGCAATGCAGAAGAAGAGAATCGGTTCCCGCCTTTTCAAGTCCTTCGTAATCTGTATATTACTCATCGGAATTGCTGGAGTTGCCGGTGCCGGATTACTGATTAAAAACGTCATCGACAACGCGCCGAATGTTACTCCTGAAAATGTAAAGCCAAAAGAATATACAACCTTCGTTGTAGACCAGAACGGAAACGAACTGGATCGTTTTATTCAATCCGGTTCCAACCGTATCTATAAGACGAATGACGAGATACCCCAATATTTAAGAGATGCTTTCGTTGCGATTGAAGACGAACGTTTCTATAGCCATAACGGAATTGATATCAAAGGTATCGTTCGTGCGGGTGTCGTCATGGTCACCTCTCTTGGCAAGCGTACAGAAGGTGCGAGTACCATTACGCAGCAGCTGATTAAGAACACCATTTTCCCTGATTTCGTCCATGAAGACGGGCTGTTGGAGAAGTTCGAACGTAAATTTCAAGAGCAATATCTGGCTCTCGAGATTGAAAAGCAGATGAGCAAAGAGCAGATTTTAGAGAACTACATGAATACGATTAATCTTGGGCAGAACACACTCGGTGTACAAGCCGCTTCCATGAGATACTTCGGAAAGGACGTTTCCGAGCTTACTCTCTCTGAATGTGCGACAATCGCCGGAATCACGCAGAGTCCGGGAAAATATAATCCGATTACCAACCCTGATGAAAATAAGGAACGTCGTTCCAAAGTACTCCGCAACATGTTGAATCTTGGATTTATCACACAGGCAGAATATGACGAAGCTCTCGCAGACGACGTCTATGCCCGTATTCAGACAGTCAATCAAGAACAGGAGTCACACCCGACCACCTACTTTATCGACGCTCTTGCAGAACAGGTCATCGAAGACCTTCAGAAGGAGCCGCTAAACTACACAGAAGCTCAGGCGCACAATGCCCTCTATAGCGGCGGTCTGAAAATCTTCGCAACACAGGATGCAGAGATTCAGAAGATTGTAGACGAAGAAATCAATGATGACGATAACTATCCATCCAGAGTGGAAGTCGGCGTCAGCTACGCTCTGACTATCACAAGAGCAGATGGAACACAAGATAACTACAGCTCCGGCCATTTGAAACAATTCGGTCGGGAGAAATACAACGACAAACAAGGACGTCTCTTCAAGACAGAAGAGGCCGCACAGAAACGAATCGATGAATTCCGCGCGTCCGTTTCCAAGGAAGGAGACCAACGCTACGATGAAAACATCGAATTCACACCACAGCCGCAGGCTTCCATCGTCGTGATGGACCAGAAGACCGGACATGTGAAAGCAATCTCCGGCGGACGCGGCAATAAGAAGTCAAGCCGAAGCCTGAATCGTGCCACCGACACGAAAGAACAGCCAGGTTCTTCTTTCAAAATCGTAGGCGTGTATGCCGCTGCATTGGATGCCGGCGGACAGTCGCTCGGAACCGTTACGAAAGACGAACCGATGACAGTCGGCGGCAAGACATTCAAGAATGCCTACCGGGGATACAAAGGCAATGTCACTATGCGTACCGCGATTGAAGATTCTGTCAATATCAGCGCTTTGAAGACATGGCAGAACGTAACGCCACAGCTCTGTATGGAGTACATCCAGAAGCTTGGCATCGATTCCATCGTAACGGCAGAAGAAGGAAAACAGCGTGAAGATAAGAAAAACGACTTGAACTTATCGACTGCACTCGGCGGTCTGACAGACGGCGTATACAATGTCGAGATGGCCGGAGCCTATGCTGCCATCGCAAACGGCGGTGTCTACAACCGGCCGGTCTACTACACGAAAATCGAAGACCATGACGGAAACGTCTTAATTGACAATTCCGGCGAATCCAAGACGGTTCTTCGTGAATCCACCGCTTATCTTCTTACAAGCGCAATGGAGGACGTTATTACAAAAGGTACCGGATATCAGGCGAAACTGCCGAACATGGCGGCAGCCGGTAAAACCGGAACGACAACAGACCGATGGGACATCTGGTTCTGTGGATATACCCCATACTATACATGTACCGTATGGGTTGGATATGATGACAACAAGGAACTTCCACTCGGAAACTACAACCAGCTTCTATGGAAGGCAGTCATGTCAAGAATCCATAAAAACCTGCCATACAAAGATTTTGAAATGCCGGATACGGTAGAGAAAATGAAAGTCTGCTCTATCTCCGGTAAGGTTGCATCTTACTCTTGTCCATATCATATGGAATATATGGCAACCGACGGCGGCGGCGATAAAGTCTGCTCCAGCCATTCCGGTTATGAAGGTTCTGTAGGCGGCACTTCCCAGAAAGAAGAGGACGAAGCAGAAACAGATGACGAAACAACGGATGATGAAACAACCGATGATGAGACAACTGAAACTCCGGATGATGGAGAGAATCCGGACGATGGCACCCAGACGCCAACGCCTCCTGGAGGAGACGGAACCGGCGGCGGCGATACCGGCGGTAACGGCGGTGCTGGCGGCGACAACGGTGGCAATGGCGGAACCGGCGGCGGTACTGGTGGCAACGGTGGTACTGGCGGTGGAACCGGCGGAAACGGTGATGTCACACCATACAATTAAATACGTATTTAATTTTAATATTGAAGCAATAAACAGCGTGTACCGTCAGAAAACGATACACGCTGTTTTTATAATTGACAATCATTAATGGGACAAAAAACGTATAATCTGTTACACCCTTTCAAGTTTCAAACTATACGTTTTCTTTATTTACTTCATTGTTATAATACTTTCGACAGGAAATCTTTCAGTCTCGGGTCCTTCGGGTGTTCAAAGAAATCCTTCGGATTGTTCTGCTCTTTCACGATTCCTTCGTCGATAAAGAGTACTCTTGTCGCCACCTCTTTCGCAAATCCCATCTCGTGAGTAACGACAACCATCGTCATCCCTTCATCGGCTAATTCTTTCATCAGTTCTAACACTTCTCCTACCATCTCCGGGTCCAGAGCAGATGTCGGTTCATCAAACAGCATCACATCCGGATTCATGGCAAGCGCTCTCGCAATTGCAATACGTTGCTTCTGTCCGCCGGATAACTGCTTCGGATACTGTTCTGCCTTCTCCGGCAATCCGACGCGTGCAAGAAGCTGCATCGCTTTCTCATCCGCCTCTTCCTTCGACATAATTCCGAGCTGCACCGGAGCAAGCGTAATGTTCTCTTTTACTGTCATATGCGGAAACAGATTAAACTGCTGAAACACCATTCCCATCTTTTGGCGAAGCTTGTTGATATCTGTTTTTTTATCTGTAATGTTGTTGCCTTCAAACCAGATTTCCCCTTCAGTCGGTTCCTCCAGTAAATTCAGGCAACGAAGAAATGTGGATTTTCCGGAACCGGACGGACCGATGATGACCACTTTCTCTCCTTTTTCGATATGCTCGTCGATTCCCTTGAGCACCTGATTCCCATGAAAAGATTTTTTCAAATTCTTAGTGACAATCACCTTGCGCCATCCTCCTTTCAAAAAATTCAATTATCTTCGTAATTCCAAGCGTCATGACAAGGTAACATGCCGCCGCAATGAACAATGGCGGAAGTACGTCCCATGTAACAGAACCTACATACTGTGCGGCCTTTGTAAGGTCTGTCACCGCAATCACGCCTGCGACAGACGTCTCTTTGATTAAAACAATCAATTCATTTCCAAGCGCCGGAAGAATATTCTTAATCGCCTGCGGAATGATGATAAAACGCATCGTCTGTAAATAATTGAATCCAAGCGAACGCCCTGCCTCCATCTGTCCTTTGTCAATCGATTCGATTCCTGCCCGGATAATCTCTGCCACATAAGCGCCGGAATTGATACCAAAACAGATACCGCCGACAAGAATCTCATTCGTATCTCTTGAAGTAAAGACAAGATTGTAAATGATAAGGAGCTGTACCATAACCGGAGTTCCACGAATCACTGTCGTATACAAATTACATATTTTATTGATTATCCATAATTTTTTGTTCTGAGCGGATGCCACTTTCCCTACGGCAATGATAAGACCAATCACAATTCCGATTAAAATCGCCAGACACGAAATCAGAATCGTCACTTTCAATCCGTCCAAATATGCCAGGTATCTCTGTTCTCTTAAAAATGCCCGGTCAAATGCCTCTGCAAAGTTCTGCATAAATCCGGCTAATACAATTCCTTTCATTTCTATGTATCCTTTCGCTTAGTTACTGCTTGCATGCTTTGCTGTGAATTCCTCAATCTTGCCTTCTTCAATCAGTTTGTCGATAACCGGATTGATTTTATCTAATAATTCCTGGTTTCCTTTCTTCACTGCAATTGCATATTTGTCTTCAAATAATGTTCCGTCCAGTACGGAAAGTTCCGGATTCGCTGCCACCAAATCTTCTGCCGGAAGCTGGTCCATCACGATACAATCTACTTTTCCGTTCTTCAAATCTTCTGCTGCCTGTGCAAATTTTGTATAACGTTTCACTTCTTTTGCCTGACAGTTCTCTTTATTCGATACCCAGATATCCGCGATATTTCCCTGCTGGACTGCAATCACTTTGTCATTCAAGTTTTCTACGGAGCTGACTGCCGGATTTTCCTTATTCACAACCACCACTTCTGTAGAGCTTACATATTCATGGGAGAAATCCATCACTTCCGCACGTTCTTCATCAATTGAGACTCCCGCTGCAACCATATCTACTTTTCCCTGCTGGACTGCTGCCAAAGCCCCATCGAAGTCCATATTCTTAATCTCTAATTCCTGTCCCAGTTCGTCAGCAATCGCTTTCGCGATGTCCATATCGATTCCGACAACTTCATTCCCCTTCATATATTCATAAGGTGCGAAGCCAGCCTCTGTACCGACAATCAGTTTTTCAGATTGCTTTTCCGCTTTCTTATCCTCTTTCTTCGGCCCTTCTTTACTGCTTCCACATGCCGCAAATGATAAAACCATCGCTCCAACTAATGCTAAACTTAATACTTTTTTCATCTTCATAATCTCATCCTCCTGCTTAATCTGCATAATTATTCGTATTTAATGTATATTTATACTTTTCATAGTGGTTATTATACCACTTCTTCATAAAAAAGCAAGTGGTTATTTACACAACTTTTTGCATAAATAACCACTCTCCTTGTATATTTTCATTATAAAGCCTTATTTCATTGTAAAAAATGATAAAAGTACAATCACACCGAGGATGATGCGGTATACACCGAATACCTTGAAATCATTCTTCTTAATGTAACCCATCAGGAACTTGATTGCCAAAATAGATACGAAGAATGCTGTCAGACATCCGATAATTAAAATTCCGATTTCCAATCCGGTAATTCCAACACCCGCCAGAATGAATTTCAAAATTTTCAATGCGCTGGCTCCAAACATCACCGGAATTGCAAGGAAGAATGTAAACTCTGCCGCAATATGGCGGGAAGTTCCCATGAGGAGCGCGCCCACAATCGTCGCCCCGGAGCGGGAAGTTCCCGGAATCAAGGATAACACCTGCCATCCGCCGATGATTAACGCATGCTTATAATTCATTTGGGAGAATGAGGTAATCTTCGGTGTTCGTCTCCGGTTCATGTTTTCCACAACGATGAACAAAATACCGTAAATAATCAACATCGCCGCAACGACAATCGAGTTGTGAAGATGTTCCTCCATCCAGTCATCTAACGGAATCCCAATGATTGCCGCCGGAAGACATGCAACGACAACCCGGAACCACAACTGCCACGTATGTACCTTCTGCTTTTCTGTCTTCGACGGTGCAAATGGGTTGAGCTTATTAAAGTACAACACAACAACCGCCAGAATCGCTCCGAGCTGGATTACAACATTGAACATATCCATAAACTGCTTGCTCGCATTCAACTGCACAATCTGGTTCACTAGAATCAAATGACCCGTACTGCTGATTGGAAGCCACTCGGTAATTCCTTCTACGATTCCGAGTAAAATACTTTTTAGTATCTCCATAAAAATTTCCATCTTTCTTTCCTCTTTCTTTTCTTATTCTTCTATCAGGGCAAATTTCTCGATTGCCTTCGCCACACCGTCTTCCTCATTGGAAACGGTGATATAATCTGCCGCATCTTTCACCGGCTGTACTGCATTTTCCATAGCGACTCCGAGACCTGCTTCCCGCACCATCTCCAAATCATTCATGCCGTCCCCGCAAGCCATGATTTCTTCTCTTGCAATCCCAAGGAGTTCCCCAAGTTTCAGAATCCCTTCGCCTTTATTTACCCCAAACGCATTCACCTCGATATTGTTCTCCATCGCGCCTGTCGCCGCAATCTGTGGAATCTTCTCGAGCTGCTGGAATGCTTTTTCTTTTTCGTTTCTATTTTTAAACAGTGCATGTACTTTGTCAACCCGTAAGTTTGCATTCTCCAGCTTTTTATACACATCCGGCACCGGTATCCTGCATTCCCGCAAATAAACCGCCATGCTCGGCAGAATGACATAGGATTCCGCCTCTGCCAGTTCATGGGCATTACAATATCCATTTCCCTCCAGAAATACTTCTTTATAAGTGTCATATTGTGAAAAAATATCGAGTACCTGCTTCCCGGTCTCGACGGACATGGAAGATTCATATAACACCTTTTCCTCTTTCATATCCACAATCCTTGCACCGTTGGAAGTAATTGCATACCGGACTCCCGGAAGGTTCCTTACTTCTTTCGGAACTCCGCTCAGCGGCCGGCCTGTCGCTGCAAGTACCTCTATTCCCTGTTCTATCGCCCGTATCAGAACGTTTCTCGTATATTCCGTCATCTCTTTCCTATCGTTCAATAACGTGCCATCACAATCGAAAGCTATCATTTTTATCTTTTGTTTCATCTCTTTTTGCAATCTCTCCCTTTCTATAATCTATTATCGCGTTCACTCTATCATATCAAAATTTGCAAAAAATATCAATTTGTTGTATAATACTTAGACTAGACTTTTGAAATGAAAGAAAGGAAATGCAATGAAAACGATACGAAAGCGAAAAAGAAGCAGGGTTTTAGCTTTTATCCTGGCTTCCACTCTCTGTTTCTCTACGCCATTTACAGCCGACACTCATGCAGAAGACTTACAGCAGAAGCAGAAAGACCTGGAAAGCGATTTATCTGATTTGAATCAGGATAAGGCCGCATTGGGCGAGGAATTATCCGCCGCTGCTGCCTCTTTGAATTCAATCGTACAGGAGATAGCGTCAACCCGCAACGACTTAGACCTGGCAAAGGCGAGGGAAGTCGGTCAATACGAGATGATGAAGAAGCGTATCCAGTACATGTACGAAGCCGGAGCCGGCAACTTTTTTACCATGCTGCTGGAGTCCAAGTCCATGACGGAACTTTTGAACCGCGCTGATTTCATCTCAACCGTCAGCGAATATGACCGGGAGATGTTAGAACGTCTTCAGGCCATTCACAAGGACATTGAAGCAAAAGAAAAGAAGCTGCTCAAAGAGCAGACGGAGATGGAAAAACAGCAGAAGAATCTGGAGGACAGCTACGCAAAGCTTACTTCCATGATTGATTCTACTTCCAGTGAGCTTGAAAAATATAAAGAACAGATTGCTGCTGCAGAAGCCGCAAAGAAAGCCGCAGAAGAAGCCAAGAAAGAAAATGATACTTCTCTCGGCAACGGAACTTCCCAGGACTCCGAAACACCATCCACACCAAAGCCAGAAGAACAGAAGCCTGAGAACAAACCGGAAAGTAAACCGGATAGCAAGCCGGAAAAACCAGAAAAACCGGAGACAGAACAGCCACAGAAGCCATCGGATAACACTGAACTTGCCACCTTTGCCGCAATCTTGGAGTGTGAGGCGATTCCATCCGATTATGATGCGCTTCTCGCTGTTGCAACGGTCATTATGAACCGAAAAGAAAGCCCGAACTATCCGAACACCATCACCGGCGTGATTTACCAAAGCGGACAGTTCTCCCCAACATGGACCGGAAAGCTTGACAAAGTATTGCAGAGAGGCGCAAAACCACTTTGCTACACTGTCGCACAGGATGCGATAAACGGAGCAAGACACTCCGCAGTCAAGAACTGCTACTCTTTCCGCGCAGCCTCCACCGGGCATGAAGGAATCGTTATCGGTGATAACGTGTTCTTTTAACAAAAACAAATAGGGAAAAATATGACGCACAGAAAAGGAAAACAATGCCCCCTTCTGTGCGTCTCTTTAATTCTTATCTGTCCCGATTAAAACTTTCTTCCCTTGAAATGCAAACCCATATTTTTTGATTCTCTCGGAGGGAATGCCTTTTTCCATTAAATTTGCTTCATATCGTTGTTCTTCAATCTGTTTCAACGCTTTCTCAACAGACGCCTCTAAGTTCTCCTCCTCTTCAGAATCATGCACTTTAAATTCTAAAATAATAGCGTTGTCTTTTTGATTTTTGGGTTCCAGCATCACATCATACCGCCCAAATCCACTTTCCCGATTGGAAGTAATCGTATATCTATTTTCGAGTTCTACAATCATTCCCAGTACAAACCCATGATAGAATCTTTCTGGTGGATTCTCGATGGATGGATTCTTTCCCGTATCAAAAAAACTAAATGTTGTCAGAGCTATCTGATTCATATAAATGTTCATAGCTTTTATATCCCCCTGCAGAAAAGCCCTTATAAACTCATTGTAGCTAGAAGCTGCTGGTGCAAACCAATCTGCCACGATATTTCGAAACATAAGCATCACTTCAAAATTCGTAATCTCAAGCTCATATAACTCTCTCCATCCACCTGTTTCCTGAATTTTACAATCCTTCACTTTCAGGTAACCACTTGCCAAAAATAAACTCCAAATAGCGCTGTCAATCATATCAAGCTGCTCATAAACCATTTGTTCGTTAATTTCAGTCAAAATACTCTTTCCACTCAATAATCGTTCAAATCTTTCTTTTATCTGCTTATCACCCTTTTGAATCAATTGCCCGACAAGTGTATTACTGCTTGTATTTGTCCAATAAGGACCTACTTTTTTCTTATCTAAGTAATTAATGATAGACCATGGATTGTAAATATCTGTATGAGAGCCAAATTTAAAGCCATCATACCAATCTTTCACTTCTCTTCTCCTATCCGACAAGTGATATTCCTCAAGCGCCGTAAATACCTCTGATTCTGTAAATCCAAACGCATCCGAATATTTATCTGAAGTTGTTGTCACTACTTCCAAATTATTTAAATCAGAAAAAATAGACTCTTTGCTGATTCTTGTAATTCCCGTCATAAGCGCCCGTTCCAAATACGGATTATTCTTAAATGTAGCATTAAAAATGCTTCTTGTAAACGTAGCCAATTCTTGCCAATATCCATTCGTATAAGCTTCTAACATCGCTGTATCATATTCGTCGAGCAAAATAATGACCTTTTTCCCATAATATCTCGACAAATAACCAGATAGTCTCCTTATCGCAATCGATATTTCTGCGTCTTCCATCGCAGATGAAATTCTAGAAAAATATTCCTTTTCTCTTTCATTGAGCAAATCTTCCCTTAAAAGGAAGTCATAATGATTATATAAGTCAACAATCATCTCACATATCTTGCTTCTTACCTGAGAATAAGAGTTTTCCTTCACATCTGAAAAGCTTATATTGATGACCGGATATTTCCCTTGAAGATTCCGAAATTCTTCCTTGCCCCAAATATACAACTCTTGAAACATCGTACTTTCCGCATATTCTACTGAAAAAAAATGCTCTACCATACTCATAGTCAAAGTCTTGCCAAATCGTCTCGGACGGGTAATTAAAGTCACCTCATCTGTAGAATTCCACCATTCTTCTATAAATTTGGTTTTATCAACATAAAACGTATTCATCTCTTGAATTTTCCCAAAGTTCTGCAATCCTATACTTATCGGTTTCGGCATATAACCCCTCCTTTTTGACTAACTCCTGTTCTTCTTATTATATCAGACAACAAAGTACAAGGCAAAGTATAAAATAAAGACACATGAAAGAGCCTGTCTTATCTTAGCTCTGACATGTGTCTTATGTTATGCATCTTTATGTCGTATAACAGATTATACTAACTCAAGAAGTACTTCCATAGCGGCATCACCTTTACGTAAACCAATCTTTACGATTCTTGTGTAACCACCGTTACGGTTTGCATATTTAGGAGCGATTTCGTCGAATAATTTTGCAACCATATCAACTTCTTTTGCGCTTCTTGCTTTACCGTCTTTTACTTCTGTTACAGGGAAGAGAACTTTCATCATTTCTCTTCTTGCATGTAATCTTGAAGGCATATCTTTTTTGATTGTCTTCTCAACTTCATCGTATACAGTAACTTTCTTACCGTCTACAACTTCTTTTACTCTCTTGCCGTCTTTGTCTTTACGAGCAACTTTTGCCATAACTTTCACTTCTTCGAAGTTATCTTTTTCTTTTACAGCTAAAGCGATAAGACCTTCAGCAACTTTGCGGATTTCTTTTGCTTTTGCTTCTGTAGTAACGATTTTACCATTGTAAAGTAAAGATGTTACCTGGCTTCTGATTAATGATTTTCTCTGGCTTGATGTTCTGCCAAGTTTTCTATATTTTGCCATTTTATTATCCTCCATTAAACACGTGGTTATGCTTCTTCGGGCTTACTAGCCATGTGCTGTTACCGCGCTCTTCGGGCTTACCGATAACATACTTATTTTTAAGGTAGTTCTTCAAGACTAGGCTCGAAGAACGGAGTTCGCACTAACCTCAAGCTTCACCTAACGGCTCGCTTTCGCTAAGTGCTCTACTCCTCTCCTTGGCTCAGTTCGAGACCAAGTTCTTTTAATTTCGCTAACACTTCTTCTAAAGACTTACGTCCGAGGTTACGAACTTTCATCATATCCTCTGAAGTTCTGTTAGTTAATTCTTCAACTGTATTGATTCCCGCTCTCTTCAGGCAGTTGTATGAACGAACAGAAAGTTCAAGTTCGTCAATACTCATCTCTAACACTTTTTCTTTCTCGTCATCTTCTTTTTCAATCATGACTTCTGCTGCCTGAGCAACTTCAGATAAGTCGATGAAAAGTTTTAAATGCTCATTCAGAACTTTTGCTGCGAGACTCACTGATTCGTCCGGAGCCAATGTTCCGTTTGTGTAAACATCAAGTGTCAGTTTGTCAAAGTCAGTAATCTGACCGACACGCGTATTTTCTACTGTTAAGTTTACTCTCTCAACAGGTGTGTAGATAGAATCGATTGGAATCACTCCGATTGGAAGTTCTCCATTCTTATTCTTCTCTGCACTTACATATCCGCGTCCGTTTGCGATTGTAAGTTCCATGTAAAGTTTGCTGTCTGCACCACCACTCAATGTAGCGATTACAGTCTCAGGATTCATAATCTCGATATCCGGATCGACCTGAATATCAGCACCGGTTACCACACCTTCACCTTCGAACTCGATATATGCAGTCTTTGGTTCATCTGTCTCAGAAGTATTTTTAATTGCCAAAGATTTCAAATTCATGATAATCTCTGTCACATCTTCTTTCACGCCCGGAATGGAGCTGAATTCATGTAAAACTCCATCGATTTTCACATGAGTGATTGCAGTTCCCGGAAGTGAAGAAAGCATAATTCTTCTTAAAGAATTACCAAGAGTTGTTCCATACCCTCTTTCCAGAGGTTCTACAACGAATCTTCCATACTTCTTATCTTCTGAAATTTCTGTAATTTCAATATTTGGTTTATTAAAATCAAACACTACAAAGTCCCTCCTTTGGGTTAATAAAATATTGAGGGTGAGTTTCTAAATAACCCTTACGGATTATTTAGAGTATAACTCGACAATCAACATTTCGTCTACAGGAACATCAATTGCTTCACGAAGTGGAAGTTCTTTTACAGCACCTTTTAAGTTTTCTGCATCAACATCTAACCATTCCGGTACCATTCTTCCGCCTGTCACCTCTAAGATATCTTTGTATCTCTGAGAACCTTTGTTTTTCTCTTTGATTTCAATTGTATCGCCAGCTTTTACTAAGTAAGATGGGATATTTACCTGTTTACCGTTAACTAAAACATGTTTGTGGTCAACAATCTGTCTAGCTTCTCTTCTTGTTCTTGCAAAGCCCATACGGAATATAACGTTGTCTAATCTTGATTCAAGGAGAATCATAAGGTTATCACCTGTCATACCTTCCATTCTGGAAGCTTTTGCGAAGTAGTTTCTAAACGGTTTCTCTAAAACGCCATAGATAAATTTTGCTTTCTGTTTCTCACGTAACTGAAGACCATACTCGCTCATTTTTCTATTTGCTCTCTTTAACTGTCTGTTAGACTTTTTATCAATTCCTAAATATACTGGATCCATTCCAAGGGAACGGCATCTCTTAAGTACTGGAACTCTATTTACTGCCATGTTTATTTCCTCCTAATATGACCTTATGGTTGAATGCATATTCGCAATCTGATTAGACTCTTCTGCGTTTCGGTGGACGACATCCGTTATGTGGTACCGGAGTAACATCCTTAATGCTTGTTACATCGATTCCGCATGCCTGAAGGGCACGGATTGCTGCTTCTCTACCTGAACCTGGTCCTTTAACCATAACATCAACAGTCTTTAAACCATGTACTAATGCTGCTTTTGCTGCTGTCTCAGCTGCCATCTGAGCTGCATATGGGGTAGATTTCCTTGAACCTCTGAATCCCAGACCGCCTGCACTTGCCCATGACAGAGCATTTCCCTGAGCATCTGTTAATGTAACGATTGTGTTATTAAAAGATGACTGGATGTGAGCCTGTCCGTGTTCAACGTTTTTCTTGACACGTCTTTTTGTCACTTTTTTTGTAACTTTCTTTGCCATAATAAAACTAACCTACTCTTTCTTTTTTCTTTGATTATTTCTTCTTGTTTGCTACTGTTCTCTTAGGACCTTTTCTTGTTCTTGCGTTAGTCTTTGTCTTCTGACCACGAACCGGAAGTCCTCTTCTGTGACGGATACCTCTGTAGCATCCGATCTCCTGTAATCTCTTGATGTTAAGAGCGATCTCTCTTCTTAAGTCACCCTCTACAACCTGTGTCTCATCGATTACAGCGCTGATCTTTTTAACATCCTCGTCTGTAAGATCTCTACAACGAATGTCTGGATCAACTCCTGCTTCTGCTAAGATACGAGTTGCGCTTGTTCTACCGATTCCGTAGATATAAGTCAATCCGATCTCAACACGTTTGTCTCTTGGTAAGTCTACACCTGCTATACGAGCCATTGTGAATTTCCTCCATTTTTCTGTTTTTTGATTTTTTGTTCTTGCTGAAAAGCAATTCGATTTCGCTATCGTCTTTAATAGGGGTTGCGCTTCGCGCCACCCAGGTGCGTCGGTATTCGCACCCTTTCCGGCACCCGATTATCTTCTATAATAATTCGGTAATGACCTGCCGGCATTAGAAGCAATATACGAAGGATGTCCACCGGCTACAGGTGTTCCTTGTATATTTGAAATAGTCTACACACGTCCCCGCGTGTCGGCTATCAGCCGCCTTAACTAGCTTCCAATTCTCCATAAACATTCCGGTGATTAACCCTGACGCTGTTTATGCTTTGGATTTTCGCAGATAATACGAACGCTTCCTTTTCTTTTGATTACTTTGCATTTTTCGCAAATTGGTTTTACTGATGATCTAACCTTCACGTCAAATCCTCCTTTCATCCATTGCTCTGCCTCTTGTCTCTACACGATTTCTCACATTCTTCCTTTGCTCTTTGTGCAACTCTAAGACCAAAGGGCAGACTAATGCCTAGAAACGTGCTCATATAGTATAGCACTATATATACAAGAAAGTCAATAATTATTTTATAATAATCGCAAAAACCTTGTACCACCGACAGCTGTCTTTGATACAAGGCTTCTTCCACATATCTTCTTATTTATCTCTCCAGATAATTCTTCCTTTAGAAAGATCATATGGGGATAACTCTAATGTTACTTTATCTCCCGGTAAGATCTTAATGAAGTTCATTCTTAATTTCCCGCTGATGTGTGCCAGAACCTGATGACCATTTTCAAGTTCAACCTGAAACATCGCATTTGGCAATTTTTCTACTACAGTTCCTTCAATTTCAATTACGTCAGCTTTTGACATGTTCTAATCCTCCTATGATTCCTCTTCCTGATTCCATTCTTTCAATATCCGTTTAATCCTGACATCGTCTGCATTTGAAATGTCATATTTCTTTAAAATAATCTGCACGTGTTTCTTTTTCTTTTTTTTCGGGCGGGAAAATGTTCTAAGTTTACCGTCCACCAGATATACATATGCGTCATCTGTATCTGTTATTACATATACTGAACCTGCATCATGTCCGGCTTTAGAACGTGCAAGCATTCCCGTTTCATATCTGTCCATAGTTCTTCTCCACTTTATATTAAGGAAGTTCTTCTTGATGTGTCCGAAGAGACTCCTCAAACTCTGACCTCACTTTTTAATTCTCAAAATTACTATACATTTGAGGTCAATGTCAAAAGTTTTGGTTCGCCCTCAGTGATCAACACTGTATTCTCATAATGTGCAGACAATGAATGATCTCTTGTCACTACAGTCCAATCGTCATCCATCCAGTCCACTTCCCATCCCCCGATATTGATCATTGGTTCAATGGCAAGTGTCATTCCCGCTTTCAGTTTTACACCTTTTCTATTCATTGCATAGTTAGGTATCTCCGGGGCTTCATGGAGGGCAGTTCCAATACCGTGTCCACATAAATCACGGACTACTCCGTATCCTCTGTCTTCGGCATATTTACCGATCGCTGCTGAAATATCAAATAGATGATTGCCTTCTCTGGCATATTTTATACCTTCGAAAAAACTTTCTCTTGTAACTTCGATCAGTTTTTTTGCTTCTTCGCTGATCTCACCAATCGCATGTGTTCTTGCTGCATCAGATTGATATCCTTTGTAAATGACTCCGGCATCCAGACTTACGATATCTCCTTCCTGAATTATGCGGTGTTCGGAAGGAATTCCGTGAACAACTTCCTCATTCACAGAGACGCATATCGATGCCGGGTATCCGTTATAATCCAGAAATGACGGAATACATCCATAACTGCGGATCACTTCTTCCCCCAGTTTATCAATAGCTTTCGTACTCATTCCCGGACGAAGTGCTTTTCCAAGCTCATTATGAACAATCTCCAATATCCGTCCTGCTTCCGTCATAAGCTCTATTTCTCTGGACGATTTAATTGTAATTGGCATGTTCTTATTCTCCTAAAATATCTACGATCGTCTGAAATACATCATTAATATCGATCGTTCCATCTACTGTTTTCAGTATTCCTGCATTTGTATAATAATCAATCAATGGCTGTGTCTGCTCATGATATACGCCAAGACGTTTCAGCACTGTCTCTGGCTTGTCATCGTCTCTTAAGATCAGCTCTTTGCCGCATGTATCACAGATACCTTCTACTTTTGTAGGTGCGTATTCCATATGATAGGTAGCTCCGCAGCCAACACATGCACGGCGTCCGCCCATACGGCGCACAATATTCTCATCCGGAACATCTACATCAATGGCATAGTCTACTTTCTCTCCCAGACCGGCAAGCGCTTTGTCAAGAGCCTCTGCCTGCGGGATTGTTCTCGGGAATCCATCAAGTACATAACCGTTTTTTGCATCTTCCTGACCTACGCGGTCTACTACCAGATCTACTACCAGTTCATCCGGAACAAGAAGTCCTTGATCCATATAAGTCTTTGCTTTTTTTCCGAGCTCTGTTCCGTTTTTAATGTTAGCTCTGAAAATATCTCCTGTAGAAATATGAGGAATGTTATATTTTGCGGCAATTTTCTTTGCCTGAGTACCTTTGCCCGCACCTGGCGCGCCTAACATAATTATTTTCATATGTAAGTTCCTCCTTATAGCATTTTAACCCGCGAAAAATTTCCGCGAGTCAAAATACATTTATTGCTTAATTACTTAAAAAACCTTTGTAGTTACGCACAAGCATTTGCGATTCTATCTGCTTCAGAGTCTCTAAGATAACACTGGCGATAATAATCAATGATGTACCACCGAAGGACACATTTGCTCCGAACCATCCATTGAAGAAGATTGGAACAACCTGCACTACAACGAGACCGCATGCTCCGATAAAGATAATATAATTTAATCTCTTTGTCAGATATTCAACTGTTGGTTTACCCGGACGGATACCCGGAATAAATCCACCACTCTTTTTCATATTGTTTGCGATCTCCAATGGGTTAAATGTGATTGATGTATAGAAATAAGCAAAGAATACAGTAAGTACAATATATACAATCAATCCCCATGAATATTTGATCTGATCAGGATTCAACCAGTTGCCCTGATTCATTCCTCTTAAGATCTCACTTCCGATTCCGCTTCCATTTCCCTTACCAAGGAAAGATGCGATAACAATCGGGAACTGCATCAAAGATGATGCAAAAATGATCGGAATAACACCTGCGGTGTTTACCTTTAATGGAATATGTGTGGACTGTCCACCGAAAGTTTTTCTTCCGGCGATCTTCTGCGAATACTGTACCGCAATTCTTCTCTCTCCATCCTGAAGAAGAATAACAAATACGACCATAGCAACAATGATTGCCAGAATGATCAGTACAGCAAGTCCACCGGACGCAAGACTCTTGCCTTTCACAAACTGATTGAACAGTGTTGTCATATCACTTGGCACACGAGAGAGAATGTTAATTACAAGTACGATAGAAATACCATTTCCCACGCCTTTTTCTGTAATTCTCTCACCAATCCACATAAGGAATGCAGATCCTGCAGTCAGCGTCAAAACTACGATCGCGGCATTTACAAAATTATATTCTTTCAGCAGTCCCTGACGACCAAATCCCACTGCCATTGCTGTAGATTCAATCAATGCAAGCACTACTGTAAGATAACGGGTAATTGCCACAATCTTCTTTCTTCCATCTTCACCTTCTTTTTGCATTTCTTCCAGTTTTGGAATTGCAATGGTAAGAAGCTGCATAATGATAGAAGATGTAATGTACGGTGTAATGCTCAGAGCAAATATAGACATCTGCTCAAAAGAACCTCCAGTGAAAGCGTTAAACAAGTTAAACGCTTCCCCGGTATTCTGTGCAAAAAACTCTTTAATATAAGTCGGGTTGACTCCCGGTGTCGGCAGTTCGGAACCAAGTCTGATCACGATCAACATCAAAAACGTATACCCAATTTTCTTACGGATATCCTTAATTCCAAATGCTCTTCGGAAAGTTTCTAACATTAGATCACCTCTGCTTTTCCACCTAAAGCCTCAATCTTAGCTACAGCGCCTGCGCTGAATGCGTTAGCCTGTACAGTAAGCTTCTTAGTAAGCTCACCATTTCCAAGAATCTTAACTCCATCTCTTGGATTTTTAACGATTCCCTGTTCGATCAATGTCTCAACAGTTACTACTGCATCGTTTTCGAATACTTCCAGGGCATCTACGTTAATACCAACGATTGTCTTAGAATTTCTGTTTGTGAAACCTCTCTTTGGTATTCTTCTATATAACGGCATCTGACCACCTTCGAAACCAGGTCTTGTACCTCCTGAACGAGCTTTCTGACCTTTGTGTCCTTTACCGGCTGTCTTACCATTTCCAGAACCGTGTCCACGTCCTCTTCTGAAATTATCACTCTGTTTTGCGCCATCAGCAGGTCTTAAGTTTGATAAATCCATTGTGACACCTCCTTATCTGTTTAATTCAATTATGCTTCTTCAACTTTAACCAGGTGAGATACCTGTTTGATCATACCTCTTGTTGCTGCATTGTCCGGCAGTTCAACTGTTTTGTTTACTTTGCGAAGTCCCATTGCCTCTACAGTTTTCTTATGCTTTGGTACAGCACCAATTGGAGATTTTACTAATGTAACTTTTAAATTTGCCATCTTTATTTACCTCCTTAGCCTAAGATCTCTTCTACTGATTTACCACGAAGCTTAGCTACTTCTTCCGGAGTCTTAATCTGACGTAATCCATCGATTGTAGCCAGAACAACATTCTGTTTGTTGTTAGAACCAAGAGATTTTGTACGGATGTTCTTGATTCCTGCCATCTCGATGACTGCACGCGCCGGACCACCGGCGATAACTCCAGTACCTTCCGGAGCTTTTTTAAGCAGTACGGAAGCTCCTCCGAATTTACCGATAAAATCATGTGTAATGCTTTCGTTTTCATCTAATGCTACTTTGATGAGGTTCTTAGCTGCATCCTCTTTACCTTTGCGGATTGCCTCTGGAATCTCAGTAGCTTTTCCTAAGCCTGCACCAACGTGACCATTTCCATCACCAACAACTACTAAAGCTGTGAATCTCATGTTACGGCCACCTTTAACAACTTTGGTTACACGCTTAATTGATACTACTTTTTCATTTAACTCTAACTGACTAGCATCAATACGTTCCTGTCTCATGTGTGCTCCTCCTTCTAGAAATTCAACCCAGCTTCTCTAGCTGCGTCTGCTAATGCCTGAATTTTTCCCTGGTAAATAAATCCGCCTCTGTCAAAGACAACGTCTTTAATACCTTTCTCAAGTGCCTTCTCAGCAATCACTTTACCAAGATATGCTGCAGCATCAACGTTGTTTGTCTTCTCTAAGTTTGCTTTCACATCTTTCTGAAGAGTGGAAGCGGAAACCAGAGTTGTCTGAGCTACATCATCAATGATCTGTGCATACATGTGATTGTTACTTCTAAATACTGCTAAACGTGGGCACTCTGCTGTACCACTTAAACGGTTACGTAATTTTCTGTGTTTGTTAACACGAACTACACTTCTTGATTTTTTGCTAACCATTTTTACACTCTCCTTTCTTATTTCTTACCAGTCTTACCAACTTTACGTCTGATAACTTCATCAGCATACTTAATACCTTTACCTTTGTATGGCTCCGGTCTTCTCTTGTCTCTGATCTCAGCTGCATACTGGCCTACTTTTTCTTTATCAATACCTTTAACGATGATCTTGTTCTGACCTTCAACTGCTGACTCTACGCCTTCCGGATCTTCCATCTCTACCGGATGAGAATATCCAAGGTTTAATGTCAATGTCTTTCCAGACTTAGCTGCTCTGTAACCAACACCGTTTACTTCCAGAACCTTCTGGTATCCTTCTGTAACACCAACAACCATGTTGTTGATCAGTGTTCTTGTAAGACCATGTAAAGCTTTCATTTTCTTTAAGTCATTTGGTCTTGTAACTACAACTTCTTCGCCCTCAACTTTGATGGACATTTCTGTTGGGAGTTCTCTTTCAAGAGTTCCCTTTGGACCTTTTACAGTCACTTTATTATTCTCTGCAACTTCAACAGTTACGCCTGCTGGGATTGCAACTGGCAGTCTTCCAATACGTGACATTGCCTTATCCTCCTTAACTTAAATTTTCGGAACGGTTCTTGCCGCTCTGTTTTCAGTTTCTGATAATTACCATACGTAGCAGAGTACTTCTCCACCAACGCCAAGTTTTCTTGCTTCTTTGTCAGTGATCACTCCATGGTTTGTAGAAATGATCGCTGTTCCAAGTCCTCCGAAGACCTTCGGTACATCTGCACTGTTTGCATATACACGAAGACCCGGTTTAGAGATTCTCTTAAGACCTGTGATTACTTTTTCATTTTTGTCCGCACCATATTTTAATGTGATGTGGATTGTCTTAAATACTCCGTCTTCAATGACATCATATTTCTCGATGTAACCTTCATCTAATAAGATGTTTGCGATAGCAAGTTTCATCTTAGATGCAGGTACGTCTACTGTATCATGTTTAGCAGTGTTTGCATTACGAATTCTTGTAAGCATATCTGCAATTGGATCGCTCATAGTCATGAATTGTTTTCCTCCTTTACCAACTTGCTTTTTTAACGCCTGGAATCTGTCCTTTGTATGCCAGTTCGCGGAAGCAAACACGGCAGATGCCATATTTTCTTAAATATGCATGTGGACGTCCGCAGATTTTGCAGCGGTTATATTCTCTTGTAGAGAATTTCTGCTTGCGCTGCTGTTTTACTTTCATTGCTGTCTTAGCCATAATTTACCTCCTTATTTTGTAAACGGCATATTGAACTGTGTTAACAATTCACGAGCCTCTTCGTCAGTTTTTGCTGTTGTAACAAAAATAACATCCATACCTCTTACTTTGTCAACCTTATCGTACTCGATCTCCGGGAAGATAAGCTGCTCTTTGATTCCGAGTGCATAGTTTCCTCTTCCGTCAAATGCGTTAGGGTTAACACCTCTGAAGTCACGTACACGAGGTAATGCAAGGTTGATCAGACGATCAACGAACTCATACATTTTTTCTCCTCTTAAAGTAACTTTACATCCAATTGCCATTCCCTCTCTTAATTTGAAGTTAGCAACTGATTTTTTAGCTCTGCAAACAACTGCTTTCTGTCCTGTGATCTTCTCAAGATCACCGATTGCTGAATCTAACAGTTTTGCATTGTCTTTTGCTTCACCAACACCCATGTTGATAACAACTTTATCGAGTTTTGGTACTTCCATAATATTTTTATATCCGAACTTTTTGATTAATGCATCAACGATTTCGTTCTGATACTGCTCTTTCAGTCTACTCAAAGCTCAAGTCCTCCTTCCTTCGATTAATCGATCACTTCGCCTGTTGATTTTGCGTAGCGTACTTTTTTGTCTCCATCCATTTTAACGCCAACTCTTGTAGCAGTTCCTTTGTGCACATACATAACATTAGAAATGTCAATTGCACCTTCCTGATGGATGATTCCGCCATTTGCATTGGCAGCGCTTGGTTTTGTGTGTTTTGTCAGCATATTCACGCCTTCAACAACAACTTTACCGTCTTTCTGGTTTACAGAGAGAACTTTGCCTTCTTTGTCTTTATCTTTACCAGCGATTACTTTTACAGTGTCGCCTTTTTTAATCTTTAACATTGACATGTCCTGACCTCCTTAAAGTACTTCCGGAGCTAAGGAAACAATTCTCATGAACTGTTTGTCACGAAGCTCTCGTGCTACTGGCCCAAAGATACGGGTTCCTCTTGGTGTCTTATCGTCTTTTATAATTACAGCAGCATTTTCGTCGAAACGGATGTAAGAACCATCTTTACGACGAGTACTGTTTACAGTACGAACAACTACAGCTTTTACTACATCACCTTTTTTAACAACGCCGCCTGGTGTTGCATCTTTAACGCTGGCAACGATCACATCTCCGATACTAGCGTATCTTCTTGTTGAACCGCCAAGAACACGAATGCAAAGTAACTCTTTCGCACCTGTATTGTCTGCTACTTTCAGTCTGCTTTCTTGCTGTATCATGCAGGTTTCCCTCCTTATACTATTTTGCTTTCTCCATAATCTCAACAAGTCTCCATCTCTTGTCTTTAGATAAAGGTCTTGTTTCCATAACTTTTACTTTGTCACCAATGTTGCACTCATTTGCTTCATCATGTGCTTTTAATTTGTAAGTTCTCTTTACGATCTTTTTGTAAAGAGGATGCTTTACATGATCTTCAACTGCAACAACTATGGTCTTATCCATTTTATTACTTACAACCTTACCAACTCTGGTTTTTCTAAGATTTCTTTCCACAGTCTTTACGCTCCTTTCTTTGTCGATGAAGTTCTTTTCGCTTTGCTCAAAGAACGACCTCAGTGCTAAGCTCGAAAAAACCTCGCTAACTACTAGCGGTCAGCTTTTTCAGTGATCACTGTCTGGATTCTGGCAATATTTCTTCTTACCTCTTTAATTCTGCTTGTATTATCTAACTGATTTGTTGCGTTCTGGAATCTCAAGTTGAAGAGTTCCTTTTTAGCAGCTACTAATTCTTCATTCAGCTCTGCAGCTGATTTTGTTTTTAAATCTTCTACAAATGCATTAATTTTCACTGTTATCACCGCCTTCTAAATCTTCGCGTGAAACGATTTTACATTTACAAGGTAATTTGTGCATAGCAAGACGGAGTGCCTCACGAGCTACTTCTTCCGGAACTCCGGCAAGCTCGAACATTACGCGTCCTGGTTTTACAACTGCTACCCAGTACTCTAAAGTTCCTTTACCGGAACCCATACGTGTTTCAGCTGGTTTTGTAGTTACAGGTTTATCTGGGAATATTTTGATCCAAACTTTACCACCACGCTTGATGTAACGTGTCATAGCGATACGGGCTGCTTCGATCTGGTTAGAACGGATCCAGCATGGCTCCATTGCAACGATACCATATTCACCATTTGTAATTTTATTTCCGCGGAGTGCTTTTCCTCTCATGGAACCACGGAACTGTTTACGACGTTTTACTCTTTTTGGCATTAACATGATTATCTATCTCCTTCCTTTGATGCTTTTTCCGGAAGAACTTCGCCTTTGTAAATCCATACTTTAACACCAACTTTTCCGTAAGTTGTGTCAGCCTCGGCGAATCCGTAGTCAATGTCTGCTCTCAGTGTCTGAAGAGGAATTGTTCCCTCGCTGTAGAACTCTGTACGAGCGATATCAGCTCCGCCAAGACGTCCTGATACAGCAGCTTTAATTCCGAGTGCTCCAGATTTCATTGTTCTTGACATGCAAGATTTCATTGCACGTCTGAATGAAATACGGTTCTCAAGCTGAAGAGCGATATTCTCTGCTACTAACTGAGCATCCTTATCCGGTCTCTTGATCTCTTTGATGTCTACGATTAACTTCTTATCTGTAAATTTAGCAAGTTCGCCTTTTACTTTTTCAATCTCAGCTCCGCCTTTACCGATAACAACACCCGGCTTAGCTGTATAAATGATGATTTTCACGCGGTCAGATGCTCTTTCGATCTCGATCTTAGAAACACCAGCGCTGTATAATCTTTTCTTAAGATACGTTCTGATTTCATGGTCTTCTACTAAGTAGTCTGCGAAATCTTTCTCTGCATACCATCTAGAGTCCCAGTCTTTGATAACTCCGACTCTCAAACCATGAGGATTAACTTTCTGTCCCATGTTTGCCCTCCTTATCTTTCATCAAGCAC
>OFMK01000141.1_pt1 | contig 81230 bp, 69 predicted proteins | sample 1541781 | NCBI WGS metagenome assembly OFMK01 (sample SAMN04209250, study PRJEB22552) | human gut metagenome | biome: gut; material: feces | host: Homo sapiens | place: USA: Oklahoma
TTGTAAAGACCTTGGAGAGGGTCTATAAAAACTACTACTATATAATACGAGGAGAATTCTTGCTAGCTCTTGTTAAACAGTTTGCCGATGAAATAACCGGCAATTGTGATTCCAAATACCATAAGTGCACTTTCCAGAACAATATGAGCTACCATCTATCTTTTCCTCCTTTTCCTAGCAAGCCGCTTTTTCTTCTTTGGATAAGCGGAAATATCCAGGTTTTGTTCCAGGCAGCACGGCTGTCAGAACAAGGCCAAGGATCACTGAAACAATCATGCACAGATATACCTGATGGAAATTTACCATTCCCAGACGCTCCTGCAGTCCACAGGTTACCCATACGATATTTGCGATCCATGATACAAACATAGTGATCATTGCAGCTGTTCCGATTTTTCTTACCCATGGACCGGTGATCTGGGTGATCACGATCATCATGACCGTACATGCAATACCAAACCAGGTTGCGATGGAACCCATGGAATAAGCATTCTCACAGGTACCCCAGATATGTGCGGAACCAAGCATGGTCAAAGCAAGTGTGACACCGACCTGTGCAGTTGGCAGCCCTTTTCCTGCAAGTGCAAAGTTTCCTTCCTCCACACTGTGTTTATTTTTCCGGGCAATGACCAGACCGACGCCAACAACCGTTAAAACTTCATAAATAATAACAAATGCCAGTATTCCCCAATTCATAATCTACCTTACCTTCTTTCTCTCAAATCATGAGCTATACATTTTCTCTACACTCCACAGATTTTTTTCCGGAATTTCTTATCTGTTTTTACACTCACATTATAAGTGTTCCCTGCTCCGGAATCCAATTTGTAAAAGTCATTCTGCCATGCAGTTTGGTAATGATTCTTTCTGCATTCATACACTGATACACAACGGTTATCAAAAGCACTCTTTCTCGCTTGTTTTTTATACATATTGTATATATTTTATATTTATTTTTTGTTATATTTATATATTCTATCGGTTTTGTCATCGGTTTTGGTTATGATTCCATGCCGTTCATGTATTCATTTCTTTTATAAGATGATGTTGTGGGCAAACCACCCCTTGGAAATAAACTTTCCAAGGGGTGGTTTGTAAGGATTTGATTATTTCATTATTTCTGCGGATGTGTCTTCAGGAAATCATGTGCAGCCTCACTCATGGCAAGCACATTTTCCGGTTTTGCATCTGATGGGATATCGCATCCGGTTGCGATCATACAACCCCAAGGTCCGATATCTTCCAGAAGTTTTGTCACATACTCTTTTACCTCCTCCGGTGTACCAAATGTCATCAGTTCACACGGAACATCACCGAGGATACATACATCTTTTCCAAGTACTTCTCTTGCTTTTCGAATATCTGTTTTTGAATCCAGTGCCAGGATATAGGTCTTATCTTCCAGACGTTTAAACTTATCCAGATCCAGATTCCAGCAGGAATCCAGATGGAACGTCGGAATGACGTTCATCTCGATACACAGGTCATAGTAAGCTTTAAAGGCCGGCCATACGAATTCATCAAACATCTTCGGGGAAACCAGATCCGGGCCGGTTCTCCATCCTCCAATCCATACGCCCAGGGCATGAGTATCTTTTATCTGCTGTTTATAAGCTTTCAGATTATGCTCCAATACCATATCAAAAATTTCATGCATCAACTCCGGTTCTTCCATCAGATCATCCATAAAGAATGCTTCCAGGGAACGTCCGCCGCAGAAATACTCAAACGGTGTGATCATCAGGAAATCAACGATACACGGAATACCTGCTTCATAAAACTTCTGATAGCAGCGGGGATTTGCTTCAAAAAACGGTTTCAGGTTTTCCCAGTTATTGTCACATTTTTCTGCGATAAACTGTTTCTGGAATGCATCCCATCCCATCTCTTTGATCTTCTCATAATCCTCAAACTGCATGTTCTCAAACTCTTTGATCTGCCACATATCATCATCGCCCAGTTCCTGTCCCGGAAGTGCTGCTTTAGACAGCCACTGTGTACCCAGCAGATACGGGGAAAAGATCACATTCTGTGTACCATCTGCTCCAATGCGCTTTAGTTCCGTCAGATTTGCATCGCAGGCTTTATCGAAATCCGTGATATAATCTTTTAATAATACATGCTGTGCCCGTGCAAAATACGCGTTTCCACATGGAACCACCGGTACACGGTCCACCGGCTCACAGCGAACCGCTTTTCTCAATAATTCAAGATTCTCTTCATATTTACCCATAATACATTCCTCCATGTTTGGCAATACTTGTCCTTATTTTTTCCGCCACTGTTCAATGACATTTCTTTTTGATAAATCAAGTATATCTATTATCCTGATGCATGTACACTGAATAAATCCCATCTTGTCATACACTTTAGTTATCATTTGTCCTACCGTCTGGTTATGCTTTTGGGGACAATGCCGGATATCATTTTGCTGAAAAATAACTGGAAGTTTTCTGAAAAAAGTGTATACTGGAAAAAAGACATTTACAAAAATGACTGACAGCGCAGTCTGCCAGTATTATAAGGACAGGGAGGAAATGACCGGCCGCCGGTCAAACTGATACTATGAGATCATTAAATCTGACATTACTTACTGATTTATACGAAATAACAATGATGCAGGGCTATTTCAAAGCCCGGAACAATGACGTGGTTGTATTTGATGCATTTTACCGGGAAAATCCATGTGGTGGCGGCTATGCCATCGCCTGTGGTCTGGAACAGGTCATCGATTACATCAAAAATCTTCAGTTCTCTGCGGACGATATCCGCTATCTGCAGAGTCTGAATATGTTTGACGAAGATTTCTTAAAATATCTGAGTACGTTCCGTTTTTCCGGCAGTATTTATGCAATTCCGGAAGGCACCGTGATGTTCCCCCGTGAGCCATTCATCAAAGTTATCGCACCGATCATGGAAGCACAGTTGGTAGAAACCGCTATTTTAAATATTCTGAACCATCAGAGCCTCATCGCCACAAAAGCAGCCCGTGTCTGCTATGCAGCACAAAACGACGGTGTCATGGAATTCGGTCTGCGCCGTGCACAGGGACCGGATTCCGGTATTTACGGTGCCCGCGCTGCTGTCATCGGCGGCTGCTGCGGAACTTCCAACGTACTTGCAGGACAGATTTTCAACATTCCGGTCAAAGGCACACACGCCCACAGCTGGATCATGAGTTTTCCGGACGAGTACACCGCATTCAAAACATATGCAGAGCTATATCCGAATGCCTGCATTCTGCTGGTCGATACCTATGACACTTTAAAATCGGGTATTCCAAATGCCATCCGCGTATTCCAGGAGATGAAAGATGCCGGTGTAAAACTGCACAATTATGGTATCCGGATGGACAGCGGAGACCTGGCTTATCTGTCCAAGAAAGTACGGCAAATGCTGGATGCTGCCGGATTCCCGGATGCCATCATCTCCGCTTCCAACGATCTGGACGAATATCTGATCGAGACCCTGAAGATCCAGGGTGCAAAAATCACCTCCTGGGGTGTCGGTACAAGCCTGATCACCTCCAGAGACTGCCCGGCTTTCGGCGGTGTATACAAACTTGCTGCCATCCGCAATGAAGATGGGCACTTCACACCAAAGATCAAACTTTCTGAAAACACGGAGAAAGTTACCAATCCGGGCAACAAAGAGATTTATCGTATTTATGATAAGGAAACAGGAAAAATCCGTGCAGATCTGATCTGCCTGGCAAATGAGACCTTTGATGAAAACGAAGACATGGTACTCTTTGATCCGAATGAGACATGGAAACGCACTCGCATCGTCGGTGGCACTTACACTATGCGGAAACTTCTGGTTCCGATCTTTGAAGAAGGAAAATGTGTATACACTTCTCCAAGTGTTATGGAAATCCAGTCCATCTGCACACAGGAAAAAGCTACACTATGGGATGAAAATATGCGTTTCGTAAATCCATCCAACGTATATGTGGATCTGTCCGATAACTTATATGACCTGAAACAAAAAGTCTTCAATGAACTCAGTGCGGCAAAATACCACATTGTGTAATGGCTCGCTTCTTAAATTTAATATGAAAACGAAGAATCCTGTCGGGACGCTAGACGTTCACTACCCTCGTTTTGCTTCGGTTTTATCGTGCTCGCTCTCACGCCTGAAAAAGAGGTCGTTCCCGCTCGCACAAAACTCGCAAAACTCAGTCGTTCACTGAATCGCTTACCCTGACAGGATTCTTCGTTTTCTATATTTACCTTATGAATCAGCCAATTCACACCACTGCACTTTATACCACATCAACTTAATCAGAGATGAACTGTACAGAATACTTTTTCCGTTTATTCATTGTGTAAATAGAACAAAACTGAAACTATTCCAACAAAAGGATCGTTGTAAAATTTTCGTCGTGACTGCTGCATCTAGCCCGACCGCGTGAGTGTGTCTGAACCCGCTGGTTTTGCGGGTGAGTTCGCGGGAGCGGTCGGAGATAAGCGATGCAGCTGACACAGAAAATTTTTCATGTCCTTGTTGGAATAGTTTCAGTTTGTTCTTTATAAATAAAAAGAAAATTTAATTAAACCCGATCACTTTCTGGGAGATTTTGTAAATCGTCAGCGACAATTTTCTTCCGCCTTTTCCGGGAAGATTCAATGTCTGTCCCATAATGCGGTTCCGCAGTTTATGGAACAGCCGGATATCCCGGTTCTTGATATAAGTCCAGAGCTCTCTTTTTTTCTCCAGATTCTCCTCCGTACCGGATTTCAGCAGCATCACGGTAGATATCACGGTAATGATTTCCAGATAGTTCATCATATAATGCCGCAGATGGCGGTCTGCTATCTTCCACAGATCATAGGCATCCACCATGATCTTGTTCACTTTGATCTGCTGATCAATGTTTTTGATCATATTCTTTTCATTGACGGACTGATCTTCCCGGCCGATATAATAACGGTAAAAATCAACATCCAGATAGTACATCGTTTTTACATATGGAAGTGGCACATATACAAAAAGATTGTCCACGTAAAAGGTATGCTTTGGCAGTACCAGATGACAGTCGCGCAACAGCTGTGTCCGATAAATAACAGAATGCATCAAAATATATTTTCCGATTTTAAAATTCCTTGTCTCTTCCCAGCCGAACAACTGTCCCTGCGGAAGGATATTATGGTAACGGGTCGCAGACTTGTGCTTTGCCCCTTCTTTTTCATATACAAAATTACTGATCATCATATCCAGCATACATCCTGCAGAACAAAGATTATGCAATGCATCCAGAATCTGGCGATAACTTGCTTCATCTACCCAGTCATCGCTGTCTACAACCTTAAAATACAATCCAGTAGCATGATTCAGTCCTGCATTCAATCCGGCACCATGGCCGCCGTTCTCCTGATGAATGGCACGAACAATGGATGGGTATTTTTCCGCATATGCATCTGCAATCGCACCTGTATCATCGGAAGAACCATCGTCTACGATAATAATTTCCACATCTTCTCCACCGATCAGCAACGAATCTACACATCGGCGCATATAATCCTGTGAATTGTAACAGGGCACGGTAAATGTTAATAACTTCATACGATCTCTTTCCCCTTTTTCGTATTCCTTGTTTCCTTTTAGTATACATCACAGTTTTGAAAAAATTAACCTGTTTTTTCTGAATTTTTTCTTACTTCTTTTGTATTCATAGTTTGTTCACATTTTATTTGCAAAAATAACATACTCTCCACATACGAAAGACACAATTTATCTCTATACTTCTAAGTGTAAGATAAATAAAGAACTTACACCAGCCAACATAGCAATTAGCAATTTCTTTTCATAAATCTTTTTCATGTATAGCCGATGCCAACCGCATCGGCTCCTCTTTTCAGTTCCCGCAGAGAACGCTGCTTCTCGAACTCCAGGTTCAGTAAGGTTCCACTATTTTATCTGTAGAACTGACTCATTATTTTTCTTTAAATCTTTCATTTCCCAGCCGGATGTTCATATATTTCGTATAAGCCGCAAATGCCGCCGGGATCGGATATGCTTCCTCCGAATGTGCCGCCTCTACAAACAACAGTCCTGCTTCCTCTCTGGTCAGAGAATCCACTTCTACCATGTACCCCTGCATATGCCATTCCACATGGGAAAAAATATGTTTTGCTTCTTCAAGACGCTGGATCCGCATGGGATGTAGATGCATATCCTGCACCGCCCGCAATGCTTCATCCTCTGTCAGCGTTCCCGGCTCATTTGGAAACTCATACAGACCTGCCAGCAATCCCTTTTTCGGACGTCTTTTCAAAACCACCCGCTCTCCGTCACGGATCACCAGCACCGTGCGTTCCTCGATTCTTCTGCCCTTTGCCTTCTTTTTTACCGGAAGTTCTTGCCAGAGTCCCCGTTTTCTCGTTTCACAGAAAGAATACCAGGGGCACTGGTCACACAATGGCTCTCCGTTTGGCACACAGACAATGGCTCCAAGTTCCATCAGTGCCTGGTTAAAACTCCCGGCACAGTCCTGTGGAATCACCTGCTGCAGTGCCTGCTCTACCCTCGTTTTTACTGACTGCTTCATAATATCAGAGTTGTCCGCAGATACACGCATCAGGATCCGCAATACATTTCCATCCACCGCAGGCACCGGAATCCCGTATGCAATGGATGCGATTGCGCCCGCTGTATAGTGTCCGATTCCTTTCAACTCCAGCAGTTTTTCATAATCCGCCGGCAGTTTTCCATCATACTGCTCCATCACCGTCTGCGCCGCGATCTGCATGTTACGCACCCGGTTATAATAACCAAGCCCTTCCCACAGTTTTAGCAGCCGTTCTTCCTCACATTCTGCCAGACTTTTCACATCCGGAAGTGCATGCATAAACCGTTCAAAATATGGTTTCACTGCCTCCACACGGGTCTGCTGCAGCATGATTTCCGACACCCAGACACGATAAGGTGTACTTATACTCCTCCAGGGCAGTGTCCGTGCATTTTTTTCAAACCATGCCAGCAAAGGCTTTACAATCTGTTCCAATTGAAATTCTTCCAGCATTTCTATCTTATCTCCTATTATATGTGCTTCCTATTCCTTACAGCCCGTAAGGAATTATCTATCCCGCCAGTAAAGCGTTCATATCATTTAGCACTTTAACAGATATTTTATACTTTTTCTACTGGGAAATGTTCGTTTTATTGTTTTCTTTTTAACAAATATGGTGTATAATCAATTTGTTGAGTAAATTGTATTCTCAGGATACATAAATTACATGTACGTTCCACCCCTTTTAAATGAAGAATTCTAAACTTGTTTAAAGAGATTATGACCGTACATTTACCAAAACAGGAGGTATTTGAAATGAATAATTTACTTTTAGAAGTAGAAGGCCCAATCGCCGTACTTACTATCAACAGACCAAAGGCATTAAATGCCCTGAACAGTGAGACACTGACAGAGTTAAACGAAGTTCTTACTGAGATTGAAGGAAGAGATGACATCAAAGTCGTAATCCTTACCGGTGCCGGCGAAAAATCATTTGTTGCAGGTGCAGACATCTCTGAGATGGTAAACTTCTCCGCAGCAGAAGGACGTGCTTTCGGTATGAGAGCTTCCGAACCATTCTTCAAATTACAGAACATGCGTCAGGTTACAATCGCAGCTGTAAACGGTTTTGCATTAGGCGGTGGATGCGAGATTTCCATGGCTTGTGATATCCGTATTGCTTCTGAAAATGCATTATTCGGACAGCCGGAATGCGGTCTTGGAATTATCCCGGGATTCGGTGGTACACAGAGACTTGCCCGCCTGGTTGGTATGGGACGTGCAAAAGAAATGATCTTTGCATGCCAGAACATTGATGCTGCCGAGGCTTACAGAATCGGTCTTGTAAACAAAGTTGTTCCGCAGGAAGAGCTTATGGCTACTGCTAAAAAATTGGCCGGTAAGATTGCACGTAACGCAAGCTATGCGGTTGCAATTGCAAAAGCTGCTATCAACAATGGTTATGACATGGATATCAAGAATGCAGTTGAGTACGAAGCAAACCTCTTCGGTATGACATGCTCTACACATGACAAAACAGAAGGAATGACTGCTTTCCTTGAGAAACGTAAAGAGAAAAACTTCACAGATTTCTAAATAAAACCGGAATCGTTTCCGAATCTTTTCAGACTGAGTTCAAGACGAACGCACGTGAAACCTAGTGCGTGATTCTACTCAACTCAGACTGAAATAAATCAACCATGATAGGGGTGCCACCAAATACAAGTATGTATTTCTGGCACTCCTTCTTTCATAAAAAACAAGAAAGTATGCATCGTTTGCACGAAGTGCTGAGGATGTGCAGTGATTCTGAGAAGAATATGTCAGCTTTCGCTGACCAGAATCACGCACCAAGTCTCACGTGCGTTCGTCTTGAACTTACTATTATTGAAAGGAATTGAAAAACATGAACAAAAAAATGATCAGTTTCATTGGCGGTGGAAATATGGCTACTGCCATCATCAGCGGGATCCTCTCTTCCGGACTGTCAGACAGTGACCATATCTGTGCAACTGCCGCACACGAATCTTCTGTTATTCGTCTGAAAGAAACTTTACACATTGAAGCTACTACAGACAACAAAGCCGCTGCTCAAAAAGCAGACATTCTTTTTTTGGCCATAAAACCAAATATGTTTCACAAAGTAATTCCTGAAATCCGACATGCAGTGAAAGAAAATGCGATCATCGTATCAATTGCTGCCGGACAGACGATCGAACGCATAGAAGAAATATTTGAAAATTCCATCAAATTAGTGCGTGTCATGCCAAATACTCCCGCTATGGTTGGTGCAGCTATGAGTGCTATATGCTGCAACGATGCCGTTACCGATGAAGATCTGGCTGAAATTCAGGCTATTTTCAACAGTTTTGGTAAATCCGAGGTGGTCAGCGAATCTATGATAGATACCGTTATCGGTGTCAGCGGATCTTCTCCTGCATATGTATACATGTTTATTGAAGCAATGGCCGATGCCGCTGTGGCAGATGGCATGCCGCGTGCACAGGCATATAAATTTGCTGCCCAGGCCGTACTTGGTTCCGCCAAGATGGTACTTGAGACAGGAAAGCATCCGGGCGAACTGAAAGATGCTGTATGCTCTCCGGGCGGCACTACCATCGAAGCTGTCGCAACATTGGAAAAAGCGGGCCTGCGCAATGCTGTCATTGAAGCACAGAGAGCATGCGTGCAGAAATCACGAGATATGAATTCTTGATTTTCCGTTTTAGATTAAATTTTATAATACGAACTTCTACAATTTTATCTCAGCCGCTAGAAATCGCTCCTTGAGAGAAAATTGCAGAAGTTCTAAATTTACTCTGTTAAATTTACAGATTTTAGTATCTCTCTGCACTGCTTACACAACAAAATTCTTGTAATGCCTGCACATAGCCTGCATTATCTACCAAATAACCGGTGCCATGCTCTGCGCCTTCCACCAAAAACAGTTTTTTCGGTGCGATGCAGTTTTTGGCAGCCTGAATCGTCATTTCCACCGGTACATTACTGTCTGCCGTTCCGTGCACCAACAGTACCGGAATCGTATTTTCTTTCATTACTTCCGGCACAGACAATGTTTTCAGCCCATAGTGTGCATAAAAACGACTCCAGATCCCGATTGATACCGTAATCAGATTCCCCTTGCAATGAAACATTGTGTGGATTCTCTTTTTTATAATATCATAAGGCGATGAAAACGCACTGTCCGCCACGATTCCCGTCACATTTTCCGGAAGTTCCATACACACTTCCATCGTTTTTTCTGTGGAAATACTGATTGGAATCAGCTTCTTTTCATGGTGTGCAGTGGCCATCAGCACCGTAGATGCTCCCATGGACAGCCCGGCCAGAATGATTTTCTGATCCGGTCCAAACCGTTTTGCAATATACTGCGCCCACAGACAGCAGTCTCTGCTCTCCAGTACCCCGAATCCGATGTACTTTCCTTCGCTTTCGCCTGCGGCACGCTGATCAATATGTACGATCCGATTACCACATTCATAATACACATGGGAAGAGGCGGAAAAATCCACCTCCGGATGGGTGCGGTATCCATGAAACATCAGTACCGTTCCTTTTGCTCCTGGCTGATCCATCAGACGGCCATGCAGCTTGAAGCCATCCTCAGACCGGATAAAAATATCTTCTGCCTCCTGCCGGTTGATCCATTCGATTCCCTCCTGGATTTCCTCATAATACTGATCCCAGGATGTGCCTTTCAATGCCTCCCGGTCTGTAATATTCAACTCATGTCCACGGCAGATAGCCGTCCGGAATCCCACATATCCAATTACCATCCACAGCAAAATAACAACTGCTGCCACAACTATAAGTATTATCCACATCTATCTCTATCTATATACTCCCTTCTAACAGTTCAAGAATATCCTCGCACTATTTCCACATGCATTCGCTCTGAATGATATTTCCCCGGAATACGAGTAAAGCGGACATTCGCAATCCGCTTTCGCTACTTGCTCATGAACGCAGTCGCTTTGCGACCTGTCAGTGGGAGCTTTTAACTCCCACTGACATAAGCATCCCCCTTACCCCCCGCTTAGTGCTCTACACACTTGAAGCGGGGGAATGCTTATTCTGCGTTCATTTTCTTGCTGCATCAGACAGATTAAGCCTTCTTTTCCACTGAAACCTCATCAATCAATCTAAGTTCTTCCTCTGTAAATCCGGCACTTTCTATCACTTTGATATTATCCAGGATCTGCTGCGGTCTGGATGCCCCGATCAGTACACTGGTGACTACATCATCCTTTAATACCCATTTCAGAGCCATCTGTGCCAGGCTCTCACCACGCTCTTTTGCAATCTCATTCAACGCCTGGATCTGATGGATCTTACTGTCTGTCAACTGCTCTTTTTTCAGGAACCGGCCATCTGTATTGACACGGCTGTCAGCCGGAATCCCATTCAGATAACGGTCGGTCAGCATCCCCTGTGCCAATGGACTGAATGCAATGATTCCCTTGCCCTCTTCCTGTGCCGCCTGTTTTAATCCGTTCTGCTCAATGGTGCGGTCAAAAATAGAATAACGGTTCTGGTTAATGACAAACGGGCAATGCAATTCTCTCATAATCGCTGCTGCGCGTTTCATCGTCTCACCGTCATAATTGGAAATTCCGGCATACAACGCTTTTCCGCTTTTTACCGCCTGATCCAGTGCTCCCATAGTCTCCTCTAACGGAGTATTCGGATCCATCCGGTGATGGTAAAAAATATCCACATACTCCAGTCCCAGTCTTTCCAGACTCTGATCCAGACTTGCCAGCAGATATTTACGGCTGCCCCAGTCGCCGTAAGGACCTTTCCACATATCATAACCGGCTTTTGTACTGATGATCAGCTCATCCCGGTAAGCGGTAAAATTCTCTTTCAGCAGTTTTCCAAGATTTGTTTCCGCACTTCCATACTCCGGTCCGTAATTATTGGCCAGATCAAAATGTGTGATACCATTGTCAAAAGCAGTAAATACCATCTGCCGCATATTTTCATATACTCCGGTATCTCCGAAATTGTGCCAGAATCCAAGGGAAACTTCCGGCAATTTTAAGCCGCTGTTTCCACAACGATTGTATACCATTTTGTCATATCTTGTCTCTTTTGCCTGATACATGATACTTACCTCCTTTTACTAACTTTTTCTCTATCTGAAATATTGTACCACTACTCCGATATATTTTCTATTTATATTTCAAGCGGACATTCGCAATCCGCTTTTGCTACTTGCTTATTCTGCGTTCAGGCTCCCAGCAGCACTGCCATGATTGGTATCGTCACCAGTGACACGATGGTAGAGATCGCCACACCGATGGAAGCGGACTGGCTCTGCCGCGGATACGGTGCCGCACCCATGGCAACCAGAGAAGCTACCGGCATACCTGCACCAATCGTACAGATATTGATCAGTGACACATCCTTTGTCACAAGATGCATGAACAGCCACACGATCACCGGCATCACTGCCAGACGGATCGGAAGCATCGGCCAGATACCACGTTCCTTTTTGATATCACCCAGAGAGGAAGCCGCCATGGATGCTCCGATGATGATCATGGACAACGGTGTCGTGATATTTCCCACAAATCCCACACAGGAGTAAAAAATATCCGGCATCGGAATGTTTGCAAAATAGATGACCAGTGATGCAATGGAAGCAATGATTCCGTTGTTGATAAAACTGCGGAAGTTCATCTTTTCTTTTACATAATTCCCGGACTCGATGGCCGCGTCTTTTTTCAGTAGATGCAGACCCATGGAGAAAAACAGGATACTGAATGGCATGTTGAAGATCGTAATATAAAAAATCGCGCTGTCACCATATAACGCCTGTACCACCGGATAACCCATAAATGAGTTATTTGAAAAAATAAGCATGCACATGTAAGTCCCACGCAGATGCGCCGGGACACGCATGATCTTTGTGATGATCCAGGACAGGATCGGAAAGATCACATACATCACCACTCCCGCCAGAAACAGCTTCAGGATCATACCGGTATCTTCATGTGACACGGTAGACAGACTGTTCAGAATAATACATGGACATGTGATCTGTACGATCAGACTTGAAAGTTTCGCGTTAACTTCTTTTGTCAGAATATCTTTCTTAAACAGATAAAAACCAATCAACATTGCAAACAATAATTTGCACATCGTAGTAACAATTGTCATAATTCCATCTCTCTCCCATTTCCAGCAACAATCCGTATTGCTTTATCTTATTTAAGAATGCCCTCGACATTCTTGCTGCGAGATGCACGTCGTGCAATGCATAGCATATTTTTTTGTGCATCTCTGCAATTCTTTCCGCTATTTACATATCGTATATAATGCATTATTTTACTGATTAAGTGTAACACAACCGCTCTGGTTTGTCATCGCTAATTTGGTCTTACCAGTAATTCGCCTATATTTTTGTAAATTTCGACGAATTCTTTCGTTCTTTTCTCTCATTTTCATTTCTTTTGTACACAAAAAAGATGTCCTATGATATACTAATGACATAATGTTGGGTTCTAAAGATGCCATACGAATTGATCCGTACTTCGTACTCCCACAATTCTACCCAATATTCACATATCGTGAAGCTGACGCTCCACTTTTATGCAGCTTGGCATCACCATACATAAGGAGGCTATGCAGTATTATGAAAAAATTCATTCAGGAATTCAAAGAATTTGCCTTAAAAGGCAATATGATGGATCTTGCCATAGGTATGATCATCGGAAGTGCATTTACCGGCATCGTAAATTCCCTGGTAAATGACATCATCAATCCGATTCTCGGTATCTTTACCGGAAAAATCGATTTTTCCAATCTGTTTCTCACCCTGGACGGTTCCCACTACGAGACACTGGCCGCTGCTGAAAAAGCCGGTGCTGCTGTATTCAAATACGGTTCCTTTATCTCCAATGTGATCAATTTTATCATTATGGCACTGGTTGTATTCTGTATTGTAAAATTCTTAAACAAACTGCGCAGACCGGAACCGGAAAAACCGGCAGCTCCGACCACAAAAAAATGTCCGTACTGTATGTCTGAGATCAGTATCGAAGCAACCCGCTGTCCGAACTGTACTTCCTCTCTCATTGATGTGGACGCAAAAGAATTATCATAAGTATTGTCATAAACTCTGTATCTGTCCGGCAAAATGGCTCTGCACAGATACAGGCTTTTTATAAATGTTTTATTATTTAAGAAATGAGGGCTTGAATTATGTGGGCTTACGAAAGTGTATTTTATCAGATTTATCCGCTTGGATTCTGCGGAGCACCTTTTGAAAATGACGGTGTCCTGACACCGCGGATTCGAAAGGTCATCGACTGGATTCCACACATCAAAAATCTTGGTGCGAATGCGATCTATTTTTCACCGGTATTTGAATCCGATACCCATGGATACAATACCAGAGATTTCCGTAAAATCGACGTACGTCTGGGCACAAACGAAGATTTTGCCGATGTCTGCCAGGCATTGCACAAGGAAGGAATCAAAGTCGTGCTGGACGGCGTATTCAATCATGTCGGCCGCGGATTCTGGGCATTTCAGGATGTCCTGGAAAAACGCTGGGATTCGCCGTACAAAGACTGGTTCCATATCAGCTTTGACGGAAACTCCAACTACAATGACGGGCTGTGGTATGAGGGCTGGGAAGGCAATTATGACCTGGTAAAACTGAATCTCTGCCATCCGGATGTGAAACAGCATATTTTTGACAGTATCCGAAGCTGGGTTGAGGAATTTGATATCGATGGCCTGCGTCTTGATGTAGCCTACTGTCTGGATGAGAACTTTGTGCGGGAACTCCGGGCATTCTGTGACAGCCTGAAACCGGATTTCTTCCTGGTGGGTGAAATGCTGCGCGGCGATTACAACCGTCTGATGAATGATTCCATGCTGCATTCGGCAACAAACTACGAATGTTACAAAGGACTGTTCTCCAGTTTCAACTCCATGAATATGTTCGAGATCATCCACTCACTCCTGCGTCAGTTCGGTCCGGAAAACTGGACACTCTACCGGGGCAAACATCTGCTCTGCTTTGTAGATAACCACGATGTCAGCCGCATTGCAAGTAATCTGACCAATGAACAGCATCTGCCGCTGATCTATGCCCTGTGCTTTGGTATGCCGGGCATTCCGTGTGTATACTATGGAAGTGAATGGGGTGCAAAAGCAAACAAAAGCGAAGGTGATCCGGCATTACGCGCCTGCTTTGATGCTCCGGTGGAAAATGACCTGACCGCATGGATTTCCAAACTTGCTGCCGCAAAAAAAGCCAGCAATGCATTAAATTATGGCGATTTCCGCTCTGTCGTACTGACAAACCGCCAGTGCATTTTTGAACGAAAAACAGATTCCGAACGTGTACTGGTTGCAATTAATGCCGACAACGTACCATATACCGCTCATTTTGATGCAGGCTGTGGCACTGCCGTTGACCTGATCACAGGTAATACACATGATTTTGGTGGAGGCAGTGAACTTCCGCCGTACAGCGCATTTTTCTGGAAATGTGAACGCTAATCATTACACCTAAGAAATAATCCTGCAAAAACAAAAACTCCGGGTCAGCTTCATACCTTGAAGCCAATCCGGAGTTTTTATTTTTGTTTAATAGTTACCACCGTATCCGTTGTACCTTCTTTTTTCTCATATCAATAAAATGTCCATTTAGCAAGATGTTCTCCTTCATACACAACTTTCAGTGAAAAAAATTGCGGATCATCCGACAGCAGACGTTCTAAAAACAGATGATCTCCCTCCCATGTCGGAAGCGACAACACCTCTCCTTTGTCCACCCATTCCAGTGTACCTTCACTGCACTCTGTCAATTCTCCGTAAAGCGGACATTCGCAATCCGCTTTCGCTACTTGCTCATGAACGCAGTCGCTTTGCGACCTGCGTTCAAACTCTGTCGCAGTAAACAGATGCATATATTCATCTTCACACTCGTCAGAGCAAAAGGTCACAATCCCCCGGAACTGATACTTTGTCAACGTCAGCCCTGTCTCTTCTTTTACTTCACGGATCAAGCACTCATCCGGACTTTCTCCCGGCTCAAACTTTCCACCGACACCGATCCACTTATCATGATTCTCATCATTCTTTTTTTTCGTCCGATGAAGCATCAGATATTTTCCATCTTTTTCTATATAACATAAAGTTGTAAGTCGCATAATTTTTCCTTTACTCTATTGATTTTCATTCATTATTTGAACTATACTTGGATATATGGGTTTCTGAATTTCCGAAATCTGATGGTGATTTAAAAACTATATATTGCAATAATTAATATTTTTTAGGAGCTAATTTATATGACACATGCACTTGTCCTTCTCTGCGGCGGACTCAGCACCCGCATGGGCACAAACAAAGCCTTCCTCCCTTTCGGAAAATATACCCTGATCGAATATCAGGTTCGGCGTTTTCGCCCTTACTTTGAAAAAATATATTTATCCGTTCCGAAAATGACGGATTTCTGGATGCAGCTTGCTGCCAGACTGGATTGCACAGCCATTCCTGACCGCGTTGAAAAAATCGGTCCGCTGGGAGGACTGTACAGCTGTCTTTCTGCTGTTACAGAGGATCTGCTGTTTTTCACACCGGTAGATGCACCATTCACAGGCACAAATGCTGCCCTTACAATATGCCAGACACTGGAGCAGGCCATTGAAACGAATCCGTCAAAATATGCCTGCGTCCTGAAACATCCGACCCGCGGAATGCAGCCCCTTTCCGCAGCCTATGCAAAAACCTGCCTTCCTGTCATCGAACACATGATACAGGCAGAAAACTATCGCCTGCGCCAGCTCCTGACACCGGAACACACTGTTATCTCTGACATCCTCGTTCCCCAGGAACACTTTTATAATATGAACGATATGCCATCCTACTACCATGCCCTGCAAATGCTGGCAGAAAAACACCCCGCACTGTTTCCGCCTGATTTTATTTCTCAATCAGACCAGCCAATTCCATACGTCTCGTTTTCTGCAAAATCAGGTACAGGAAAAACAACCTATCTGGAAAAACTGGTTGCCTGCCTGAAGGAAAGGGGACTTCGCATTGCCCTGATCAAACATGATGCGCATGGTTTTGAACTGGATCAGCCCGGAAAAGACAGCTATCGTCTGCGAAAAGCCGGTGTGGATACGATGATCCTGTGCGGTCCCGATCAGACCGCCCGCCTGGAAAACCACACTGCCGGAGAACCGTCTCTGCATCAGCTGATATCCTCTGTGAAAGATGCAGATCTCATCCTGATCGAAGGCTACAAATTCGGATCACAGCCGAAAATTCAGTTACTTCGCAGAGGGTATCATGAGACACCAGTCGGCAACCTTGAAAATACCATTGCCTATGTTGCTGATTTTCCGTATGATCCTACACCCGAAAATCTACCGGTTTTTGATATAACCGAGCCAATGAAATTGGCAGAATTCTTGTTTAGGGTAATTCGGAACAAGCAGTAACGAATTTAAAAGTTGAGCAGTTCTTTTTGTATATAATCAAAGGTCGCGTAAATAGCCAATTCCTTTCGTTTTTTCTTTTCTCTGTGTAAATCTGCGCATGCGACAAAATGTTTCAAAGATTGGATGCATGCGTGGCACGCGGTGCCATCACGTAAAATGGGCAAATCTGAAAGCAAAATCCAAGACAAGACGGTAGGTTGATTTTCGTCACCGCAGCGAGCATAGCCCGCCTCCGTGAGTGTGTCTGAGCACGCTGTTTTTGCGTGCGAGTTCGCGGGAGGAGGCGGAGATAAGCGGCGCAGCGGAGGTAGAAAATCATCCGTGTCTGTCTGGATTTCTGCTTCAGATTTGCCCTTTACACAGATAAACAAAATTTTATTTTACGGCCCCGATCAGTTCATTGATATCCGCCACACCATGCATCTGCATATACTGCTCGATACCGTCCACGATCTCCATGGTCACCATCGGATTTGCAAAATTTGCAGTTCCGACGCTGACAGCCGTAGCTCCTGCCAGGATCAGTTCCAGCGCATCTTCTGTATTCTGGATGCCGCCCATTCCGATGATCGGAAGGTTCACTGCATTTGCCACCTGATATACCATACGGACTGCAATCGGATGTACTGCCGGACCGGACAATCCACCTGTCTTATTTGCAATTGCAAACGCACGTTTGTTGACATCGATTTTCATGCCCGTCAGTGTGTTGATCAGGGACAGGGCATCCGCGCCACCTGCCTCTGCGGCTTTTGCCATCACGGTAATATCTGTAACATTCGGGCTCAGTTTCATGATCACCGGCTGTTTTGCATGCTTTTTCACTTCTCTTGTGATTGCTTCTACGGCTTTCGGATCCTGACCGAAAGCAATACCGCCCTCTTTGACATTTGGGCAGGAAATATTGATTTCCAGCATATCTACCGGCTGATCTGCCAGACGTTCCACCACTTCACAGTAATCCTCAGTGGATTTTCCGCAGACATTTACAATGATCTTTGTATCGTATTTTTTCAGAAATGGAATATCTCTGGACACAAACACATCAATACCCGGATTCTGCAGACCGATGGCATTGAGCATACCGCCGTATACTTCTGCAATACGCGGCGTCGGATTTCCCGGCCACGGAATATTTGCTACACCTTTTGTGACTACTGCGCCCAGGCGGTTCAGATCTACAAATTCGGAAAATTCCTCACCGGAACCAAAGGTACCGGAGGCAACCATAACCGGATTGTCAAATGTTACTCCTGCAATCGTTACTTTTGTATTCATTACAGTTCTACCTCCTCTGCTAAAAATACCGGACCTTCCTTGCAGACACGTTTGTTATGTACATTTGTATGTCCATCTACTTCTTTTGATTTACATACGCAGGCAAGGCATGCACCGATACCGCATGCCATCTTCTCCTCCATGGAGATCCAGCATTCCATATGGTTTTCAGACGCATATTGTTTCAATGCACGGAGCATCGGTGTCGGACCACACGCATAGATGACTTCCGCATCCAGCTCATTCTCCCGGATCGCATCCAGGACATTTCCTTTTGATCCCACACTGCCATCCTCTGTGGCAATATATACTTCCCCCTGTTTTTTGAACTCATCCAGAAGGAACATATCGCTGTTGCGGTAACCGAGGATGATCTGTTTTTCACAGTTTAACTGTTTTGCAAGTTCCAGCATTGGCGGAATGCCGATACCGCCACCGATCAGAAATGCTTTTTTGCTCTTTAACGGGAAACCGTTTCCAAGCGGTCCCATCACAGAGAGATGATCTCCGGTCTGCTTCTGGGAAAATTCTTCGGTTCCTGCGCCTGCAATACGATATACCAGATGCAGGGCACAATCCTCTTTGTCAATTTCGCAGATACTGATCGGACGCGGGAGCAGTCTGCTTCCATCCTCACAGTAAATAGAAATAAACTGTCCTGCCTTTGCATACTGTGCGATTTTATCTGTTTTGATCCACAGGCTGTAAATCGCCGGAGCAATCTCCTCCTGGCTGATGATCACTGCCTGCTCTTTGAATTTCTCTGCCATTTCCTTCTCCTTTTATTTCAGTGCGGAAGCGATGTCCTCGATCATATCAATAACTGCCTGACGGGAAGCATCTGCAAAATTTTCTGCGCCAAACTGAGCATATTTCTCCTGTTTGTAAGCAGCAATGATACCTCTGGAAGAATTTACGATTGCTCCCAGACCGTCTTTATTGAAATAATGAGTCAGATCCTTACCTTTTCCACCCTGTGCACCATAACCAGGTACCAGAATGAAGCTCTTTGGCATTACCTGACGCAATACTTTGCCAACTTCCGGATAAGTAGCGCCTACAACAGCTCCGATATAGCTGTACTCGTCGCCCATGACATCCTCTCCCCATGCAGCTACTTTCTCAGCCACATGCTCGTACAGTGGTTTGCCGTCAATGAGACGATCCTGGAACTCACCGCTGGACGGATTGGATGTTTTTACAAGGATGAACAGACCCTTTTTCTCCTCTTTACACACATCTGCAAATGGTTTGATTCCATCGGTACCAAGGTATGGGTTTACGGTTGCGAAATCTTCATTAAATGTACGGTATGTCTTGCTTCCTACCTGGACTTTTCCAAGATGTCCGGTTGCATAAGCTGCGGAAGTAGAACCGATATCTCCACGCTTTACATCACCGATCACTACCAGATCTTTCTCATGACAATAATCAACGGTTTTCTGGAATGCTTTCAGACCTTCCACACCAAACTGCTCATACATGGCGATCTGCGGCTTTACTGCCGGGATCAGATCGTAAGTGCTGTCGATGATCTGCTTGTTGTACTGCCAGATGGCATCTGCGGCACCTTCCAGTGTCTCTCCATACTCATCAAAAGATTTTTTCTGAATATGCTCCGGTACATAGGAAAGCATCGGATCTAAGCCGACAACGATTGGTGCGCCTGTTTTCTTGATTTTCTCTACTAACTTGTTGATCATTATACTTCGTTCTCCTCTTTATGAAATGATATATAGTTTATTTTTGGGGGAAAATCCTGTTTATTTCTCCTGATACACGATTTCTCCGTCCACGATGGTTGCCATGACTTTTCCGGTCACTTTTTTACCACCAAACGGCGTATTTTTGCCCTTGGATAAAAACTCTGCCGGATCAATGACCCACTCACATTCCGGGTCAAAAATCGTCAGATCTGCCGGACTTCCGGCCTCCACGGTTCCTTTATCCAGACCAAGGATCTTCGCCGGATTGTAACTCATCTTCTCTGCCATCTGCATCGGAGTCAGAATACCCGGTTTTACCAGTGCTGTATAAGTCAGTGCTGCCGCAGTCTCCAGTCCGACAATGCCAAACGGTGCTTTCTGGATGCCCTGCTCCTTCTCACTGGCTGCGTGAGGTGCATGATCCGTTGCGATCACGTCCATGATATCATCAGCCAGACCTTTCTGTAACGCCTCCACATCTTCTTTCGTACGAAGTGGCGGATTCATTTTGTAATTACCATCATCCTCTGTGATATCATCGGATGTCATACAGAAATGATGTGGGCATACTTCAGCTGTCACCGGCAGACCTTCTTCTTTTGCCAGTTCTACCATACGCACGCTATCCTTTGTAGAGCAGTGGCACAGATGCAGGCGTACTCCGGTCTCTTTGGCCAGCAGGATATCCCGCGCCACAATAACGTCCTCCACAGAGTTCGTAATGCCTGCAAATCCGAGTTCGTTTGCTTTCGCATCCGCATTCATCACACCACCATGCACCATATTGATATCTTCGCAGTGCGCAAGAACGACAAGTCCTTCCTCAGCGGCTGCCTGCATACCTTCCCGGTAAAGTTGTGCGTTCATAACTGATTTGCCATCTTCGCTGATAGTCCGGCTTCCGGCTGCCGCCATTCCGTGAATATCTGCCAGTTCCTCGCCTTTCTGACCTTTCGTCACCGCTCCGGTCTGCAGCACGTGCACTTTCGTCACAGCCTCTGCTTTATGCTTCACATAATCGATCACGTCCGGACGGTCTGCCACCGGTTTTGTATTCGGCATGGCAACGATCGTCGTAAATCCTCCGTGAAGTGCTGCTGCACCGCCTGTCTGGATATCTTCTTTGTACTCCAGACCCGGATCCCGCAGATGCACATGCAGATCGATAAATCCTGGCATGACATAACAGCCTTTCGCATCATAAACCTCATCTGCTTTCTCTTTTATCGCAGGTGCAACCTCAGCCACTGTCCCGTCTTTGATCAGAACATCTGCCTTTGTCATCGTTTTGTCGCCGGGATTGATGACTGTTCCGTTTTTTATCAAAAGTACCATCCTTGACTGTCTTCCTTTCTTCCCATGTATTTATAACAGTTTTCTTCTTCCGATTCCATTTGCAAAAGCAGCTTTTTGATACATCACTTCTGCATGGAATCATTATTCTTTATTTTATCATTTTCAACACTTCGCCGCAATGTTTTATTACAGTTCCGGTGGCACATAAGCCTCTACATAAATGCCTTCCGGTGTATACTCTTCCTTCAGTAATTCTCCATATTTACGAATTTTCTGGATCTCTCCGGCCTTTTCATATGGAAATGTATGCTTGAGCAACACTTTTCCATCCCGGAGCATATCCTCGAATACTTCTTTCAGTGTATCCAGTCCCATACCGGTCTTCGCAGAAATACGCAATGTCTTATCTGCCCGGAAATCCTGCAAGATTTCCTCTCCGGTGATCCGGTCACATTTATTAAATACCGTAAGAATCTTCTTATCCACGACACCAAGATCCTGCAGCGTCATATACACGACGTGCATCTGTGCATCCCACTGCGGATTGGAAGCATCTACCACATGAATAATAAAATCCGCATATTTCGCCTCTTCCAGTGTGCTCTTAAAAGCATCTACCAGATGATGCGGCAGCTTCCGGATAAAACCTACGGTATCTGTCAGCATCAGGTTCTGGTGATTGGATAATTCCAACATTCTTGTCGTCGGATCCAATGTTGCAAACAGCTGATCTTCCTCCAGAACATCTGCATCCGTCAGCGTATTCAGAAGCGTGGATTTTCCTGCATTGGTATAACCAACGATAGCTGCCACTTTTGTGTGACTCTTCATCCTCTGGCTCCTGGTCAGTTCCCTGTGCCGCACTACTTCCTTCAATTCCCGGTTGAGCTGTGCCGTCCGGTGACCGATGAGACGCCGGTCGATCTCCAGCTTTTTCTCACCCGGTCCTCGGGTTCCGATACCGCCGCCCAGACGGGACATGGATCGTCCGAAGCCCGCCAGTCTGCTGGCACGATACTTCAGCTGCGCCAGCTCTACCTGGATCTTTCCTTCACTGGTCCGTGCCCGTGCCGCAAATATATCAAGGATCAGCAATGTACGATCCATGACCTTGCTGTCCAGTACCTGCTCCATATTTCTCATCTGGATCGGGGAAAGTTCATCATCACAGATGATTCCGGTTGCCTCCTTTTCCCAGATCATATCCCGGATTTCTTCCAGTTTACCGGTTCCTACATAAGTTCCCGGATGCATGTGTTCCAGATTCTGGATCACCGTGCCTACTACTTCAGCTCCTGCCGTGGCTGCCAGTTCTGCCAGCTCCGCCAGGGAACTCTCTGTATCATCACCGTTTCGCTCACTGATCCCCACCAGGATCACGCGCTCCACCGGCTGTTCATTTTCGTATACGATTCCCACTTACTGTCCGTTTCCTTCCGTTGTTGTATCTGCCGCTGTATCATCCGCCTGCTGTGTATTGTCAGTTCCGGTATTCTCCAGTCCGGTAAGTACCCTGGTCTGCAGAAATTCATACTCTTTCTGCATCGTCTCATCTTCCGGATAATCTGCCACATAGTCTTTTGCCTCTTCCAGTGCAGATGCAAAATCACCGTTTTTCTCATATACAGCCACCAGAGCTTTCTGCAGCTCTTTCACCTGATCTCCGCTGGCTGCTTCCATGGCATCTTTATAATACGTTGCCGCATCCGCATAATCCCCTGCATCTGCAGCAATGGACGCCAGCTGTTCCAGCGCATCCGCATCTTTTGGATGTTTTTCCATATATTTCTGGAATGCAGCCTTTGCATCCTCCGTCTTTTTCTCTGAAGTATACAGTTTGCCAAGCGCCAGATATGCTCTGTCCGCACCCTTATCTGCCGCCTGTGTCAGCATTTTGACCGCATTTTCCGTATCACCTTTGATGACATACAGTTTCCCGATATTTTCATAATCAGATGCAGAAGACGGTTTCAGTTTCAACCCCTGCTCCAGATATTTCTGTGCTTCCTGCGTCCTGCCTGCATTCTGCAGATTCTCGCTGATATGTCCATACAATTCCGCATCCGAATCATTCAGGGACACTGCCTTATCATAATCCTTCAGGCAGGCATCCGGCTGTCCGTCTGCCAGCAATACACTTCCTCTGAGATAGTATACTTCCCAGTTTTTCTTATCATAATCCACCAGTCCGTCATAAGTCTTGATGGCTGCCTTGGTATCTCCGGATTTGTACTGTGCCAGTGCCTTGTAGTAGCACACATCCAATTCCTGTGCACGGATTCTTCCCAGAGACTGATCCAGAGCCTTCTGAAAGCTGCTGACCGCATCCTCATATTTGGCTTCTTTCATCTGACTGATACCAAGCTGCTTATATTCCAGTGCCTTCTTCTCTGATTTGCTGGTACAGCTGCCCAGGAAAAGGGACATGCCCAGCAGACCGGTCAGAAAAAGCACCATTCCTTTTTTCTTCATATCGCTTCTCATTCCTCCATATTCCACCCATGTACCCCCGGAATCTGACCTCTTTGTTTCAGAAACCACGGTACACTGCACTTCCTTATAGTATGCCATGAATAAAGACGCACTGCAAGGAAATTTATCTCAGTCAAGAAGACTCCCACTTTCACATATTTCCCACAAAAGGCCTGCCACATGTTTTCCTGCATGTAACAGACCTTTCTTGCATCCTGCTCTATCCTATAAGTCAATATTGGAAGAATTCAGATATTTCTCCTGCTCCGGTGTCAATGTATCAATGGATTTGCCAAGGAAACGAAGTTTTCTGTTGGCAACTTCCAGATCTACGTTACGCGGAACACTGATCAGTTTCTCTGTCAGATTGTTCGCATTTTCTACCAGATATTTTGCACTCAGTGCCTGAATTGCAAAACTCATATCCATGATTTCTGCCGGATGACCATCACCTGCTGCCAGATTGACCAGACGGCCTTCTGCCAGTACATAGATCCATTTATCCTCAGAAATCTGATAACCTACGATATTTTTACGCTGATCAATGGTATCCAGTGCGATCTCACGAAGACGTTTCATGTCGATCTCTACATCAAAATGTCCTGCGTTGCACAGGATTGCGCCATTTTTCATCACTTTGAAATCGTCCTCGCTGATGACGCCGGCACAACCGGTTACTGTGATAAAGAAATCACCGATCTTTGCTGCCTCGTTCATCGGCATTACATCAAATCCGTCCATCACTGCCTCAATCGCCTTGATCGGGTCTACTTCGGTCACAATAACTTTTGCGCCCAGACCTTTGGCACGCATAGCCACGCCTTTTCCACACCAGCCATATCCTGCAACAACCACATATTTGCCTGCCACGATCAGGTTTGTGGTACGGTTGATACCGTCAAATACAGACTGTCCGGTTCCGTAACGGTTGTCAAACAGATGTTTGCAGTCTGCATTATTTACCAGTACCATCGGGAATTTCAGTTCATCATTTTTTGCCATGGCGATCAGGCGGATGATACCGGTTGTCGTCTCCTCACAACCTCCGATGACATACTGCAGTTTATCCTGCATCTTTGTATGAAGCATATGCACCAGATCACCGCCGTCATCAATGATGATATTGCAGTTGTTCTCCAGAACACTTGTGATATGCTGATCATATTCTTCCGGTGTACAGTCATACCATGCATATACATTTAAACCGTCAGCCACCAGTGCTGCCGCCACATCATCCTGCGTGGAAAGCGGGTTACTTCCTGTGATATACATTTCCGCACCGCCTGCTGCCAGTACCTTGCACAGATATGCGGTCTTTGCCTCCAGATGAATGGAAAGAGCAATACGGATGCCCTCAAAAGGTCTTTCTTTGGAAAAATCATCTTCCAGACTGCGAAGCAGCGGACAGTTTTTCCGAACCCAGTCTATTTTGTGTGCTCCGGATGGAGCAAGATTGATATCTTTGATTGCGCTCATTCATTTCCTCCTGTATCTTGTAAACTATACTCTCATTTATCGAAGTTACCTGTGTAATTATCGTAGTTACCTGTGTGCTGTGATGTGAGTATCAAAAATAGCATTTATCACTCACGATTGTTCTTCTTCACTGTGCTGCCGTTCCTTTTCCGCAATGATCGCTTCATTCAGTGACAGCATTTTCGCATCCAGCTTGGACGTGATTGCCGCACAATCCCGCAGTTCCCGGCTGATATACTCCGGAGCATTTCCCTCAAATTTGTAATAGATCTTATGCTCCAGACTTGCCCAGAAATCCATGGCAATGGTCCTGATCTGAATCTCTACTTTCGTCGGATTGATCCCATTGGTGGTCTGTATCGGAACCGTGATCAGCATGTGATAGCTGCGGTATCCGCTCTCCTTTGGATGCTTCATATAATCTTTGATATAAAGAATCGTAAATTCTTTCTGCTTTCCAATCATCTCTGCCAGACGATAGATATCGGATGTAAAGGAGCACACGATACGCACACCTGCAATATCATTGATATGCTCCACCATGTTTTCCATGGTATTTTCCAGCCCGTGCCGGCTTAATTTTTTTGCAATGCTGTTCGGCGTTTTTATGCGGGATTTGATATATTCAATTGGATTGTACTGGTGAATGTATTGAAATTCATCATTCATGATATCCAGCTTTGTCCGGACTTCCTTGATCGCCGCATTATATAAAAACATCAAACTTTGCCAGTCATAGGCATTTTCCCCTCGTTCCGCTGTCTCTTCTGCCATCTATCCTAAAAAACCTCCTGAATTTCACTTGGCAGACCTTCTTTCTGTCCCTCATATAAAGTACATCGGTTGGCCGTCTTATTCATTGTATCATATTTTTCTATGATTTTTGTCTGTTTGCGCGCTTTCTTTATTTATTTTTAAGAAATCCTTTTTCTGCCAGCCGGGTCTCGATCTCATCCAGTATTTTTTCAGAATCAGCTTCCACCGTATGGAGATGACTGTTGCCGGTGAGGACCTTTAATGGCAGATCCGCTGTCTCACCAATTTTCCGGATAAACTCATCCACATCCCGGCGGTTTTTCAGAATCAGATCCGCACTGAGCTGTCCGTAGATCTCATGCTCTACGATCACGTCACAGACATAACCGCCGCAATCAACCATCAGATACAGTTCCTCCTGCATCTGTGCGTCGGTATGGTTCACTGCAAAAATTCTCCGGCACAGACTCTGACCGTGCTCCGGATCATACAGCACATATCCTTTATTTGTGCTCAGAATATTGCGGTTGGTCGCACGCAACAGTGCGATGTCCTGCACGATCACCTGGCGGCTCACGCCAAACTCCTTTGCCAGTTCCGCACCGGACAATGGACGGTTTTCCTGTTTTAAACGATTCATCAGTTCTATTCTGCGTGTTGCTCCATCCGTCATATCAATCCTCCTCAATCACCTGAATCTCCAGAAAATCAAAATCAATCTGTTCAATAAAACTATCCTGGTAAAAACGAGCTTTTGCATGACGTTTAAACTCAGCAATATTGTGTTCCAGCCAGATCGGTTTTCCCAGATCAAACACGTAACATACTTCTTCCAGTGCATGAAATACTTTGTGCGTGCGGGTCTCATCGCTGTCATCACAGATCGTCGTATCCCGCAGCATCCGGTTGTCTTTAAATTCTTTTGCCCATAAACGAAACATATTCTTACCCTCTTCTCTGTCTGCTGGCTTCATACATCAGAATACCTGCTGCCATGGCTGCATTCAGTGACTCCAGCTGTCCACCCATCGGAATCCGGATATAGGTATCCGCCAGTTTTGCAGTCTCCGCTGTCAGCCCGTTTCCTTCATTTCCGATCAGGAATGCGGTTCCTCCCGTGTAATCCGGTTCATCATAGCATACACTGCCCTCCAGATGTGCCGCATAGACACGGATGCCCTTTTCCTGCAGCTGACCAAGCGTCCCATGCAGATCCTCAGTAATATAAAACGGTACCCGGAAAATGCTCCCCATGGTGGAACGGATCGTCTTAGGATTGTAAATATCCACGGTACACTTGTCCATGATCACACCGGAAATTCCGGCACCTTCCCCGGTCCGGAACATCGTTCCGAGATTGCCCGGATCCTGGACATTTTCCAGCACCAGCCAGACACCGTCTGTATCCTCCAGCATATCTTCCAGCCGGTTTTCTTTCATTTTCACAAGACAGAGCACTCCCTGAGGCGTTTTTGTATCAGACACCGCAGCAAATACGGAATCTGACAACATCTCCCAGTCGGTTCCTTCAAAAACACCTTCATGTGCCGGATCTTTTGCAAAAGATTCGGAAACGTACACTTTCCCGATCCGCTCTTTCGGTGTCTCCCGGAACATCCGGATTCCTTCCACCACATACAGTTGCTGCTGCCGTCTTGCTCTTGCATTTTTTATCAGTTTGCTCAGGGCTTTCACCTGTGCATTTGCTGTACTTGTTATCATATGAAGTTCCTTTTCTTAAATGATATCTTTTATTTTTTAGAATTGTGGGAGTACGAAGTACGGAACAATTCGTATGTCATCTTTTTACCCCAACATCTTTTTTATTATACTTGCTATGCACAAAAAAAGCAATTTACACCTTTCCGTGCAAACTGCTTTTTTCTGTTCTTATTTACCGTTCAACCCTGCTATTCACAAGCGAACCTTAGATTGACAGGTTCTTTCCTACGTTAAACTGATAATCAGAGATATGTTTCTCCATAGCCAGTGCTTCATCCACATCAAAATCTACGAATTTACCATCTTTGTAGGCAACGATACGGTTGCTTTTGCCTTCGCAGAGCAGATCTACGGCATAAGCGCCCATAGTAGATGCATAGACACGGTCTTTACATGTCGGGCTTCCGCCACGCTGCATGTGACCAAGGATGGTTGCTCTTGTCTCCATTCCGGTTGCAGCCTCAATACGTCTTGCCAGAGATGTGGAATGTCCGATACCCTCAGCATTAATGATGATATAATGTCTCTTGCCACGTTTCCGGTTTGCAATGATATTGTTTACGATCTTCTGCTCGTCGAAATCATATTTCTCCGGAATCAGTACCTGCTCAGCACCGTTTGCAAGACCACACCATAATGCGATATATCCTGCATCACGTCCCATTACCTCGATAATACTGCAGCGCTCATGGGAAGATGCTGTATCACGGATTTTGTCAATGGCTTCCATTGCTGTATTAACAGCTGTATCAAAACCAATGGTATAATCAGTACAGGAAATATCCAGATCGATCGTTCCCGGAATACCAATCGTGTTGATTCCCTGTGCAGCCAGTTTCTGAGCTCCACGGAAAGAACCGTCACCACCGATTACGATGATTCCTTCGATCCCGTGCTTTCTGCACATTTCAGCACCAAGCTTCTGTCCTTCTTCTGTACGGAATTCCGGACATCTTGCTGTCTGAAGTATCGTACCACCTCTCTGAATGATATCGGATACATCTTTTGCTTCCATATCTACGATATCTTCAGCAATTAATCCTGTATACCCTCTTCTTATACCCTTTACTTTTTTTCCCTTTGAGATTGCCTGACGCACTACCGCACGGATAGCTGCATTCATACCCGGTGCATCTCCACCGCTTGTTAACACACCAATTGTCTGTATTTCCTTAGCCATGACAAAACCTCCTATACCTGTATCATTTTCATTTTTCCTCATGTTGCTACTATTCTAATCTTTTTTTTACATTTTTTCAATGGACTTTTCCAAAACTTTGATATTTTTTTCACCAAGTTTTTTATTTAATTCATTTACAAGCTCATTATTTGCAAAAACGGTCATATTTGCCCCGAGCCGTTTCATGGCATGCTCTTTTGCCAGGTAAATCACTACCTGATCCTGTCCATCTGACCCAGATAACAATGCCAGGGTTTCGTTTTCCTGCTGTTCAAAAGTCTCCCGGTCTGCAAACTGGATCCACAATTCCCGTCTCGCATCATCAAAAGAATAGATTTTTTCACAGATCAGTTTGCCGTTTTTATCCTCTTCCGCAGACACCCGGCCACGGATAAACACTTTCTGCTCTTCCTGCATCAGCAGATGATACCGTTCATACTCCCGCGGAAATACAATGACTTCGACACTTCCGTACAGATCCTCGACCGTCAGAAATGCCATCGCTTTGTTCTGTTTTGTATACTTCACGTTTTTTGCCGTAATGATACCGCCGATCATGGCTTTCTCATCATCTGTGATACCTCTGGCAGTTCCACTTTCTTCATCCAGGACAAAATCTCCGGTGGTCTTTGTAATATTTTTCCGCCATTTTGCTTCATATTCCTGCAGTGGATGACCGCTGACATAGATACCAAGCACTTCTTTCTCCATGGCAAGCATCTCTTCCCTGGAAAATTCGCCGCAGTCCGGCAAACGGATCTCGAACTGCTTCTTCTCCTCCGGTGCCACCATGTCAAAGAGGGACATTTGTCCTGCCATCGTGGTCTTGCGGTCATTGGTAATCTGATCCATCAGCTTTCCGTACACCTGCATAAACTGCTTGCGCGTGCCACCCAGATCGTCAAATGCTCCGCCCTTGATGAAGTTTTCCACGGCACGACGGTTCATCTCCCTGCCGCTCATGCGATCAATAAAATCCTTCAGGGATTTAAAACGCCCATTCTCCGTGCGCTCCTGTACCAGTGCATCGATCACCGGACGGCCGATACTCTTGATGGCAGACAGTCCATAGCGGATATCTTTGCCGGACACGGAAAATCCCGCATATCCGTCATTGACATTTGGCGGCAGCACGGCAATCCCCATCTGACGGCACACCTGGATATATTCTGCCACTTTTGTAGAGTTATCAATCACAGATGTCATCAGGGCAGCCATAAATTCCACCGGATAGTAATATTTCAGATATGCAGTCTGGTAAGACACCACCGCATACGCTGCTGCATGGGATTTGTTGAAGGCATATTTTGCAAAATCTGTCATCTCATCGAAAATCTTGTTGGCAACTTCCTCGGAAATACCGTTTGCCATACAGCCCGGCACGCCCTCTTCTTCGTTGCCATACACAAAATTCTGACGCTCTCTGGCCATGACATCGCCTTTTTTCTTGGACATGGCACGACGTACCAGATCACTTCGTCCCAGTGTATAACCTGCCAGATCCCGCACGATCTGCATGACCTGCTCCTGATAAACGATACATCCATACGTCGGAGCCAGGATCGGTTCCAGCTGCGGACAGTCATACACAATGGAAGACGGATTATTTTTACCACGGATATAGGATGGGATAAAATCCATCGGTCCCGGACGATACAGGGAAATTCCGGCAATGATATCTTCCAGGCTCTGTGGTTTTAACTCCTTCATGAAGTTTTTCATACCGGCACTCTCCAGCTGGAACACACCATCGGTGCGACCGGTACCGATCGAGGCCAGTACATCCGGATCGTTATAGTCAATCTGATCCATATCCAGTTCTTTTCCGGTGGAACGCGCCACATTTTTCACGGCATCCTGGATTACAGTCAGTGTCCTGAGTCCGAGGAAATCCATCTTCAGAAGCCCCAGCTCCTCCAGTGTCGTCATGGTAAACTGTGTCGTCACGGAACCATCGGAGCCTCTCGAGAGCGGCACATACTCGTCCACCGATTTCTGACTGATCACTACACCGGCTGCATGCATGGACGTATGCCGCGGCAGTCCCTCCAGACGCAGTGACATGTCGATCAGCTTCGTCACTTCCGGATTGGACTCATAGAGTCCGCGCAGTTCCGGATTCATTTTCAACGCCTTACTGATGGTGATTCCAAGCTCGTTCGGAATCATTTTTGCAATGCTGTCACACATGGCATACGGCAGATCCATAACACGCCCCACATCCCGGATAACGCCCTTGGCAGCCATGGTACCGAAAGTTACGATCTGCACCACGCGGTCCTTGCCATATTTTCTTACAACATAATCAATGACTTCCTGACGTCTCTCGTAGCAGAAATCCACATCAATATCCGGCATGGAAACTCGTTCCGGATTCAGAAATCGCTCAAAGAGCAGACTGTAACGGATCGGATCCAGCTTGGTGATTCCCAGCGTATAGGAAACCAGACTACCTGCCGCACTGCCTCGTCCCGGACCGACCATGATATCATTTTCTCTGGCAAAATGAATAAAATCCCAGACGATCAGAAAGTAATCCACATACCCCATTTTCTGAATAACCGAAAGCTCATATTCCAGACGTGGCTTTAACTCCTGCACCCGTTTGGGTGAATACCGCTCATCAAGTCCCTCATAGCACAGTTTGTTCAGATATTCCCAGGATGTATAGCCATCCGGCACATCGAATTTCGGCAGCTTTGTCACACCGAATTCAATCTCCACATGGCAGCGGTCTGCAATTTTCTGCGTGTTTTCAATCGCATCCAGCGCATAGGGAAACAGTGCCTTCATCTCTTCTTCTGATTTCACAAAATACTGACCGCCCTCATAGCGCATACGATTTTCATCCGAAAGCTTTTTGCCGGTCTGCAGACAAAGCAGAATGTCATGTGCCTCCGCATCTTTTTCATAAGTGTAATGCACGTCGTTGGTAGCCACCAGATCGATGCCAAGCTCCTGATGCATCCGCAGCAGCTGCTGATTGACCTGCGCCTGCTCCGGAATGCCATGATCCTGCAGCTCCAGGAAAAAATTTCCTTTTCCAAAACAGGTCTCATATTTTAAGGCAATCGCTTTCGCTTCCTCATACATCCCTCTGGTCAGATAACGCTGCACCTCACCGGCCAGACACGCAGACAGTGCAATAATACCTTCATGATAGGTCTCCAGAACTTCCATATCCACACGGGGACGATAGTAGTAACCATCCACAAAACCTTTGGAGACGATCTTCATCAGATTCGCATATCCGACATTATTTTCCGCCAGCAGCACCAGATGATAATAACGGTCTTCTCCTTTGACCTGCTCCCGGTCAAAACGGGAGCCCGGTGCCACATACACCTCACATCCAAGGATCGGATTAATCCCCGCTTTCTTCGCTGCACGGTAAAAATCGATCACACCATACATCACACCATGATCCGTGATCGCCCCGGCTGTCATCCCCAGTTCCCTGATCCGGTTGACATACTCTGTAATCTTATTGGAACCGTCCAACAGACTGTACTCTGTATGGACATGTAAATGTGCAAATGCCATATATTTCCTCTTTCTATTACGTTGTCTAATCTGTTACAAAACATTTGTTCTCTCATTCATCTAACATCTTACCACATTCTCCCCACCTGGAAAAGATACATTTTATTGTTACGATTTTATTAATATTGGAAAGAACCTCTGGACAAACCGAAAACGGTTTTATAAGATAGTCAAAAGATGTATATCATGCAATGCATGACGTGCATCTCGCGACAAGAATGCCGAGGGCATTCTTGAACAGATGCAAGAAGCCGGAAGAATACCGGGAGCATTCTTGCACAGAGAGGATTTATGAGATTATGAAAAGATTTCGCTATTTTATAAAAAGTTTGTTCCCCGTGGTCATGGTTTTTATCCTGCAGATCGTGGCAGCAATTCCCACGATGCTTTTTTTTCTGTTCCGCGCCTCCGGTGATGCAAAACCGGCACTGAACGAATTACTGGCTTCCCTGTCAGGTCTTACCTCCGATATGGAATATCTGCAGACACTGAATCTTGTCTATGCGATTCTGGCGCTGCTTGTATTCGGTACCTGGTACTATAAAATATTTGTAAAACCATTCCGTCACCGCAGAAAAAAACATCCGTCAGGATACAGTTTTCATACCATTACATCCATGTTTTTTCTCGGCATTGGACTGCAATATGTCACAACCATGCTGACTGATGCCATCGGTGCGCTTCGCCCGGATCTCATTACCGCTTACCATGCACAGATGAGTTCCCAGGGATACGATGATCTTTCACTGCTGCTCCTGGTGTACTCCGTCATTCTCGCACCGGTTATTGAAGAAACGGTATTCCGCGGACTGGTATTCCGCTATGCACGGCATGCCATGCCATTCTGGTTTGCAAACATCCTGCAGGCTGCACTGTTCGGATTTGTACACATGAATCTCGTGCAGGGCATCTACGCCTTTGCGATGGGACTGTTCCTTGGCTGGGTATGCCGGCGGGGACATGGCATCAAATACTCCATTCCGGTTCATATTGTATTCAACATCATCGGCTGCTTCTTCTCAGGGCTCATCCAGATTTCCCTGACGCTGAGCTATCCGTTGTTTGCCGGTCTTGGTATCATCCTGACTATTTTCGCACTGTGGCTGTTCTATACGGATTTCCAGACCGCAGATTTTTAAAATCCGTTCCACTGCATCTTCGCGGTCCGTGTGAATGACATAATCACACAGGGCCGCATTTTTCAGCTCATTTTCCAGGGATACCAGCCGCAGCATTTTCTCATGATTGTCCATCTCTTTTTCCAGAATACTCCTGATCATCTGCTCCCGCTTGCACTTACAGAAAATGATCACAGTCGGATAATGCCGCTTCATGGCAATGGCACCGCTCAGATCCATCGGCATCACTACATACTGTCCGCCATTCATCAGTTCCGTGATATCTTTCCACTTTGTGCCATAAGCATAACCCGCATACCGGGTCGTCTCGATAAATGTATCCCGGCAACGGATAAATTCTTCTTCCGTGATCGTAGTATGGATACGGTCAGATACGCTTTTTGTCGTATAGGCTCTCGGTACCGTGAATCTGCCGGTCTCACACAACTTCCGTGTGATCTCATTTTTCCCGGAACCGCTCGGTCCCACCAGTGCCACGATACAGGGCGGAGCTGGCTCCACCCTGTCCTCAATCATGGCAGATTTGATCTGATCCAGCAGCTGAAAAAATTCTTCATAATTATGGACTGCCAGCAATCCTGTCAGCTCCCGGTTCCATGGGCGGCGCATCAGCACCGGAAACCGTGCACTGCTTTTTAATATATTATGCGGTCCGTCATCCAGCGTAATGTCCACCTGAACCACGGATTTCTGAAATCCCATAATGATATTTTCATCCGGGAAATCCGGAAATGCCGTCTTGATCTGCTCCACACGTTTTGACATAAACTGTGGCTGCACGGCAGTCACGATATAGACGATCCCCTTCGTCTGAAGCGTTCTGATAAAAGCCTTCGCCTGGTCAGAAACCTGCTGCATCTCATACAGCCGCGGATCCGAATAATATTTTTTGATCACCGATGCACGCCCTGTATTTTCCCAGGAATCAATATCCTCCAGTGTCAATGGGGGTTCAAAGTGATATTCCTCATTTGCCAGTTCAATGGCACAATCATTTAAGGGGGATATTACATCATCCCAGTCAATTCCAAATGTAAGCATATAACCTCCCGCGAGCTTTCCTTATCCGTCATTTCCAAGCCTCTGTCCCGTAATCTGCACAGCAAACATCCTATTTCACGTCCGATGCATCCCGACGCTGGTTATAGAAGAACATCCATACTGCCATGCCGATGATGATGACATACCCCAGCACACTGTAACGGTCCGGAATCTGATGAAACAGTGCAAAACCGATGATCGCCGAAAAAATAATCTGAGAATAGTCATAGACCGAAATTTCTCTGGCCGGTGCATGGTAATATGCCTCTGTGATGGCAAACTGTCCGCCTGCGGCAGCCACTCCGGCTCCCAGCAGAACGATGCCCTGCCACATGCTCATGGTATGATAGTTTAACAGCAGATACGGCAGCGTCACCAGACAGGAAAATCCGGAGAAAAACAGCACCACAGATACCCCTTTCTGCCCCCGCTGTCCCAGCACCCGCACCATCGTGTACGCGATTCCGGCGCATAAACCACCGCACAATCCGATGAGAGACGGTACGATATTCATATTCAGAAACGTCGGTTTGATGATAAACAGGCTTCCGATGAAAGCCCCGCACACCGCAGTTACCTGAATTGGTGTCAGCTTCTCTTTTAAAATAAGGAAAGAGAATAAAATAACAAAAAATGGTGACATTTTGTTGAGCATGGATGCATCGGACAACACCAGATGATCCACCGCATAGAAATTACACAGGATCCCCAGTGTTCCGAAGCCTGCCCGCAAAATCATATACTTCCAGTTTCCTTTTTCCACCTGAAAAACTTCTTTGTGCCGCACCATTGTTGCCAGAGCAATGATAAACGCCACCAGATTTCGGAAAAAACTCTTCTGTACCGCCGGCAGGTCTCCTGCCATTCGTACAAACATATTCATAAATGCAAAGCAAAGCGCCGATAATACAATAAATAAGATTCCTTTATACTTTACTTTCTGTTTCATAACTTGCACCCGCTTTCTACTTACTTAAATAACACTTGTAACCACATTTCCGGAACATTTCACCCGGACATAAAACCCGGCTGGTCCATCAGCCTTGCGCGTGAATCTTTTCCGCAAGTTCTTCCAGATATTCCCAACGCTCCATCTTATGTTCCAGATCTGCTTCCGTCTGTTCCCGTTCTGCTGCCAGCTCCGACAGACGCTTGGAGTTTGTGGCATTCGCCGCCATCTCTGCATCCAGACTTTCCAGTTTATCCTCCAGATCCAGGATATCCTGTTCGATGGTCTCATACTCCTGCTTCTCCTTATAGGAAAACTTCAGCTTGCGCTCCCGGTTCGCCCGGTAGTTCTCATATGCCGCACGGCCGCCGGCCTCACTGTCGGTATCTGCCCCTTCGGTTCCACCGGCTGCCGATGAGATGATTCCGTCCTGCACGGACAGATTACACTGTGCGGATTCTCCGGCTTTCAACGCATAATCCGTGTATCCGCCTTCATACTGTCTCAGTACACCGCCGTCCTCAAAAGCAAAAATGCGATTGACCGTCCGATCCAGAAAATACCGGTCATGGGATACAACGATAACAATTCCCTGATAATGATCCAGATAATCCTCCAGAATCGTCAGAGTCGAGATATCCAGATCATTGGTCGGCTCATCCAGGATCAGCACGTTTGGTGACTCCATCAGCACCCGGAGCAGATTCAGACGACGGCGTTCCCCGCCGGACAGTTTCCCGATCAGGCTGTACTGTGCCTGCGGCGGAAATAAAAATCGCTCCAGCATGGCAGATGCACTGATCAGTCCATCCTCGGTCCGGACAAATTCTGCTGTCTCCCGGATATAGTCAATGACTCTCATCTTCGGATCCATATAAGCAATACCGGCTTCTTTGCTCGTCTCGATCTCCTGGGAATAATATCCGATCCTGATCGTCTGTCCCACCTTGATACTTCCGCTGTCCGGCTCTTCCCGTCCTGCCAGCAGCTTCATCAATGTCGTTTTTCCACATCCGTTGGTTCCTACAAATCCCACACGGTCATTTTTCAGGAAAATGTACGAAAAATCCCGGATAAACGTATGTCCGCCATAGGATTTGCTGATTCCGTCAATCTCAATGGTCGTATTTCCCATACGGGTTGTAATGGAACTCATGGACACCTGACCGTCGCTCTGCGGGCCATGCTGGTTTTTCATCTCCTCATAACGCTCCAGACGTGCTTTCTGCTTGGTGGAACGGGCTCTTGCCCCGCGTTTTACCCACTCTAATTCCACCCGGAGAATCGACTGACGCTTCCGCTCCGTAGCAGCTTCCATCTCCTCTCTCTGGGCTTTCAGCTCCAGAAATCCGGAATAATTGGTATCATAGCTGTAGATCTTTCCTTTGTCGATCTCCACGATTCGGTTGGAAACACTGTCCAGAAAATACCGGTCATGTGTCACCATGATCAGGCTGCCCCGCCAGCGCTTCAGATAGTCCTCCAGCCACGCTGCCATCGCGTGATCCAGGTGGTTCGTCGGCTCATCCAGCACAAGAATGTCACAGGGCTGCATCAGGATTTCTGCCAGTGCCAGACGTTTGCGCTGACCGCCGGAGAGCTCCGAGATTTTCTGTTCCAGCCGGACAATCCCCAGTGTCTGGAGCATACTCTTTGCCTCACCTTCCATATCCCACTGTGTACTCTCGGATATTTTTTTCTCCACATGTTCCCACACCGTGCAGGAATCGTCAAATTCCGGTGTCTGCGGCAGATAACGGATCACAACATGGTTTGCTTTTGTACAACTTCCGGTATCCGGCTCTTCCAGGCCAGCCGCAAGTTTCAGCAGCGTGGACTTGCCGGTTCCGTTGATCCCGATGATGCCGACCTTCTCGCCCTCCTGAAGAAAAAAAGATGCACCATCCAGCAGCACCCGCTCCGTATATGCTTTTGTAATATTTTCCAATGATAATAAATTCATACGCTGTATCTTTCCATTTCTTTATTTTAATCAGTTCTATTTTAACTGATTTTGCAAAAAAATACAAATCCGATAAGAGTTACTGTTCACACGCGCCATTCGTGAAACGTTAAGATTCTATGAATTATTTTTGCTTCCTTGCATATTAAGTTTTTAAATGCTATACTGAAAAATAGTAATGTCGTTTCTATGTATATTCTATGTAAAAACAACAGTAAAGGGGAAAGAAAATTATGGACAATAATATCTTTATGGAGGATCAGAAACCGCTCTCTTTCGAACAGTATCTGCAATATGATGAAAAAAGCCGCAGCAATCTCGGGGAAACGCTTCCGGTTCTTGTTTATCGTATGTTGGAATATTCAATGAAAGACGAGTTGGTCTCCCGCCTGGGGAAAGATGCGCAGATTGATATTTTCCGAAAAGCCGGACAGCGCAGTGGGGAATATTTTGCCCGGAACATGCTGCATCTGGATCAGCCGTTGAATCAGTTTATCAGCGAACTGCAGGCAAAGCTGCAGGAACTCAAGATCGGTGTTCTACGTATTGAAAGTGTGGACGAGGAAACCGGACGCATCACTCTGACTGTCTCAGAAGATGCAGACTGCTCCGGTCTCCCGGTTCTTGGTGAGACGGTATGCAACTATGATGAAGGATTCCTTTCCGGTATTTTATCCGTATATACCGGAAAACCATACGCTGCCATCGAGATCGACTGCTGGGCAACCGGCGACCGTGTCTGTCGTTTTCGTGCAGAGATTGTGAAATCGGAAGGATAGGTTTTCATTATGCAGGAAAGCAAAAACTGTGAATTACTCTTTGAATATTTACGCAGCATTCTATACGATGCGAAAATAGAAACGCTGAATATTTTTGATCTGGATGAACCATACCGCAAGCTGGGTCAGGGACTTCAGTTCCTTGAAAATGCGATTGGAGAAATGAAATCCTATTCCGAAGCGCTTTCCCATGGAAATCTGTCCGTTGACACACCGCCCAGAGACAATTTTCTTTGTGAAAACCTCAAAAACATTCATGCAAACCTGAACCATCTGACCTGGCAGGCAAAACAGGTGGCAAAAGGCGATTACGCCCAGACGGTATCCTATCTGGGGGAATTCTCAGAAGCATTTAATACGATGACCGGTCAGCTTCATGAACGGGAAGTATCCCTGAAGGAAGAAGCGACCCGTGAGAAAGCACATGCAAACATGCTGGAAAGTTACAACCAGCTGCTGATGCAGCTGATCGACCGCAGTAACGAAGATATTCTGGTGACCAGCGTGGATCATCAGGAAATCCTCTACCGCCATCAGCGGACCTCCGGCGATACACTATCCAATGAACTCTATGTGCTGTGTATCCGGCATCTTGCCGAGAAAAATGCAGACCCCTTTCAGGGTGAGCAGGCATATGAATGGATCTGGGAAACAGAAGATTCCCTTCACCGCATTTACCGCATCACGACCGGTCTGATGGAATGGCAGGGGCAGAAAGCGTATGCCCATATCATTCAGGATATCACCGAAGAGAAGCAGCGTGAGCAAAAACTCACCGCAGAAGCTTACCACGATTCTCTCACCGGCATCGGAAACCGCCAGTTCCTGATCGAGCAGATGGGAGAATTGCTGAATAGCAAGCGGCAGCTGACCTTCTGCTACTGCGATCTGGATCATTTAAAATACATCAATGACACTTATGGTCACCTGGAGGGCGACTGGTATATCTGCCATTTTGTACATACCATAAAAAAATTCATCCGAAAAGAAGATATCCTGGCCCGTATCGGCGGTGATGAATTCTGTCTCGTTTTGGAAGGCTTGCCGGGAACGATTGCCCGAGAACGGCTTATCGATATCCAGAATGCCTTTGACCACACAGAAGAAAAGCCATACCCCAAAGGGTTCAGCTTCGGAATCATCGAAATTCCGGCCAACCATGATAAACTGACTGTCAACGACGTGATTCATCAGGCTGATTATGCGATGTATCAGCAGAAAGAACTGCACAAGCAGGCTTATGCACCATTTCTGACATAATAATAAAGAAGTCCCATACCTTTTTAAAGCATGGGGCTTCTTTCTTTTATTTAATGTATAAAATGGATTTGGATTAGCGTATTTTTATCTTATGTTTCTTTTTATGCTTCTTTGTATTTTTTGATTTCCTCGATCATCAGAGGAAGGATCTTCATGGCATCACCGACAATTCCCACATCTGCGATATCAAAGATCGGTGCATCCTCGTCTTTGTTGATGGCGATGATATATCCGGATCCGATCATACCGGACACATGCTGTGTGGCACCGGATACACCGCAGGCAATATACAACTTCGGTGCAACAATCTTGCCGGACTGACCCACCTGATGGGAACGTCCGATCCACTCTTCTTCAATGGCCGGTCTGGTAGCACCTACGACACCGCCGCAGACATCTGCCAGCTGCTGTACCAGTGCAAAGTTTTCTTTGCTTCCCATACCACGGCCACCGGATACGATGACATCGGCATCTTCCAGGTTGACTGCCTCACTGATTTCTTTTACCACATTGGCAATCTTGGTAAATACCGTTTCCTCTGCGATTTCAATGGTTTCTTCTATAATTTTGCCGGCTTTTCCCTCCTCAATTGATTTGGAAAAAGAGCCGCCGCGCACGGTGGCTACTGCCGGCCGGGTATGCAATACAACATCATTCAATACATTTCCGCCATATACCGGGCAGGTAAACACATACTGATCTCCGTCAGCCACAATATTCATGACATCAACGGCACATCCTGCATCGAATTTCTGTGCAGCCAGCGGAGTAACATCTTTGCCCTCCTGGGTCGCTGCTGCCAGCACCAGCGCCGGTGTATATTTCTCCACCAGTTTTGCCAGCATGGCCGCCCGCACTTCCGGACGTTTCTCTTCGGTCTTTACAATGACTGCCTCATCCGCACCGGCTTCAATGGCTGTTCTGGCCGCTGCATCCGGCTCTTTTTCAAGAACAGCTGCGATAACTTTTTCACCTTTTGCTCCTGCCAGTTCTTTTGCCTTTGCCAGAATCTCAAGTGCCGGGCCAACCGGAGTGTCCCCGGCAGTCTCAACATATACTAAAATATTTTTTCCTTCTGTCAGACTCATTTCCTGTGACCTCCTACAATACCTTGGCATCCGCGATGAGTTTCATTGCCTGGGCAACAGACTCCTCCGGGGATTCTGCTTTGATTTTCACACCAGCCTGACGTTTTGCCGGTGCATATACTTTTACGACTTCCATCGAAGATTCCGGAATCTCACCAACCTCCAGTTCACCGATTGGTTTCTTTCTGGCTGCCATCTTGCTCTTGATGGTCGGATAACGTGGATCATAATTCGGTTTCTGAATCGTCACAACACATGGCATAGAAGCTTCCACTTCATTGTATCCGGTCTCTGTCTCCTGTCTGATCTTTGCGGTGCCATCTGCGGTCTCCACTGCTACCACATTGGCAACTGCCGGAACATTCAGCTCCGCTGCCAGCAGCAGACCCGTCTGGCTTGCCGCATAATCAGTGGATTCTTTTCCGCAAAAAATAAGATCAAATGTCTTTCCTTCTGCAGCTTCAATGTCTGCTTTTGCTTTTGCGAGAACTTTCGCAACTGCCGCACCATCCAATTTTTCAGCCTCGTCACATTTTACGAGGTATGCATGATCAGCACCGACTGCGAGACAGTTCTTTAAGGAGTTTTTCACACTGTCATCTCCGATGGATACCACAGTTACTTCACTCTCAGCAACAGCTTCTTTCAGACGTACTGCCATTTCCTCTGCATATGTATCAAATGCATTTACGACAGGTGTCACCCCGTCCAGTGCCGGTTTTCCCGTAGCTTCATCCAATGAAATTTCTACAGAATCGTCCGGAACCTGTTTGATGCAAACTAATATTTCCATGATGATTTTCTCCTGCATTTTTTTGTTTGTATTCCGCCGATTTTCAAAAATGTCCATCAGCAGAATACATATATTGTTAGATAAGGGATAGCTTACTTTCCTATTACGCTGTTTGAGATAACAATTCTTTGTACCTCGTTGGTTCCCTCAAAGATCTGGAAGATCTTGGCATCTCTCAACAGCTTCTCTACCGGATACTCACGGCTGTATCCATATCCGCCAAACATCTGGATTGCCTCAGAAGCAACTTCCATTGCAATATCGGAAGCATAGCATTTTGCGATAGCAGACTCTTTGGTGTACGGAAGACCCAGATCCATCTTGGTCAGTGCATGAGCAACCATCTGACGTGCTGTCTCAGTCTTGATCTCCATATCTGCTACTTTGAATTTCAGTGCCTGGTTTTTGATGATCGGTTTGCCAAACTGTACACGCTCTTTGCCATATGCGATAGCCTCATTGATGCCGCGCTGTGCAATACCGGTTGCCACACAACCCATCCATGTACGAGCCTGATCCAGTGTCTGCATTGCGATATTGAAACCTCTGCCTTCCTCACCGATCAGATTGGAAGCCGGGATTCTGACATCCTCCAGCACTACATCACAGGTATTGGATGTACGGATACCCATCTTGTTCTCTTCTTTTCCTGTGCTCAGTCCTGGAGTTCCTTTTTCTACGAAGAACATAGACATTCCTTTGACACCTTTTGTCTTATCTGTCATGGCTGTTACACAGTAGAAAGAAGCGATACCGCCGTTTGTGATAAAGCATTTTCTTCCGTTCAGTACATACTCATCACCATCTTTGACTGCGGTTGTCTTGCCTGCGCCTGCATCGGAACCGGCACCCGGCTCAGTCAGACAGAATGCACCGAATCCACCGTCCAGGATCAGATCACACGCACGCTGCTTTAATGCTTCACTTCCTGCGATCAGCACCGGTTTCATACCAAGTCCGCTGGCGGAAATGGTAGTTGCAAATCCAGCATCCGCAATTGCCATCTGCTCGATGAGTGCTGCCACATCCACCCTTGATAACCCCGGGCCGCCATATTCCTCCGGAACTTCCAGTGCCTGATAGCCCTGCTCGATTGCTTTATCGTAAATCTCTTTTGGCCATTCACCGGATACATCATATGCTTTACACTGTTCTACGACCTCTTTCTCGCAGAAATTTTTCACATCCTGTAACAGATCCTGTGCTTCTTCAGAAATTAAATATGCCATTTTGAATCCTCCTCCGCTAAATGCGTTTTTCATATCTTTAACAACTATTCTGTCAAATCATCTAATTTCATTTTTCTTCATACCGCTTCTGCAGTTTTGTTCCGCTACAGCGAATAACATACCTTACCCGGATTTAAGATCATCTTCGGATCAAATACTTCTTTGATGCCTTTCATCAGGCGCATGCTTGTCTCACCTGCAAAAGCTGCCAGATAATCCATTTTTCCATAACCGATTCCGTGTTCACCGGAAATCAGTCCACCGCATTCGGCTGCTTTTTTATAAATAATATCCATGAAATCCGCAACTTGTTTCTTGAACTCTGCCTCATCCATATCGTTCGCACATGCATAAATATGTAAGTTTCCGTCACCTGCATGACCAAAGCTCTTGATCGTAAAATCGTATTTTTCTTCCAGTGATTTTACAAACGTCAGATACGGTGCAATCTGATTTACCGGAACGACCACATCACACTCATCCAGTAACTTCGTCTCTGCCTCAATTGCTTCCAGGAAAGAACTTCTTGCTGCCCATGCATCTTTCTTCTTCGCCGGTGTATCAGCCACCAGTACGTCAATCGCACCTGCCTCAAGTACCACCTCTGCTGCTTTTTCCGTAATCTCCTCCAGAGATTCCATATCATCTCCGTCAAAGGTTACCAGCAGATACGCACCGATGTCCACGCCTTCCAGTTTCTGTGGGAATACGCTCTTGCCGAGGTAACGCTCGGAAGCCAGAACGATTTCTTTCTCCATAAATTCGATGGCCTGTGGCTGTAAATGCTCCATAAAAAACTTCGGAACAGTTGCAATACAATCTTCCAGATTCTCATAAGGAATGATCAGGCTGATGGTCTCCTTCGGAGCCGGAATCAGTTTCAGTGTCAGTTCAGTAATAATTCCTAACGTACCCTCAGAACCGATCATCAGATTCAACAGACTGTATCCGGTGGAAGTCTTGGAAACCGTTGCACCGAGTTTTACGATCTCACCGGTTGGAAGTACGACCGTCATGGCTCTGACATAATCTCTGGTACAACCATATTTTACGGCTCTCATACCACCTGCGTTTGTAGATACGTTTCCACCCAGTGTGGCAAATTTTTCACCGGGATCTGGTGGATATAACAGTCCCTGCTTTTGTGCATCCTCAGCCAGATCGTTCAGTAACACACCAGCTTCCACACGAACCACAAAATTCTCTTTGTCATACTCCAGGATTTTATTCATCTTGGACATATCGATCATGACACCGCCATGCAGTGCAACTGCCGCACCGGTCAGACCGGTTCCTGCACCTCGCGGAATTACCGGAATGCTGTTTTCATAACACAGCTTTACGATTGCTGCAACGTCCTCCGTTGTAGTAGCCTCGACCAGTACCGTCGGTGCTCCTTTTCCATAGATTGGCATTTCATCATGAGAATAATCTGCATTAATCTCATCTCCGGTAAACACCTTGCCCGGAACGATTTTTTTGAATGCTTCGATCAGTTCCGGTGTTACCTGATTGTAACTGTAATCTGCCATCATCCAAGTCCTCCTTATACCCATTTTTTAATGTAATTTATACTATCCTGCTACAAGATAATACATTCTTCGTCAATACCCTTATTTGGTAGTACCAATTATATGATATTTTTTGGTAGTACCAATCACCGTAAAAAAAATAAAGTTTTTATTTCAACCCTAATGATTTTGTAAAAACACGTTCTTTTTGATTGGTTCTACCATTTCTTAACTGCTTTATATTCTAGCCCTTTCTCATCTTTTCGTCAACATTATATTACACAAAATCTTGTCAAAAATTTCAGCACATTACACAATTTTTCTCATTTTGTAAAGCGGACATTCGCAATCCGCTTTCGCTACTTGCTTATTCTGCCTTCATCTTCCTGTATTCATCCCTAATCATATTCCTTCAGTTCTTCTAAGGATTTTACAATAAATCCTCCAGCTTTTGCTTCTGCAGATGACTTATCCAACATAGCAAGATACTCCGCATTCTTTTTGGCTTTCAAGAGTTCATTATATTTTTTCTCCGATATCATTACAACATTCTCATTCTTTGGTCTTGATACTATGATTGTCTCGCCATTAAATACTTTTCCACACCACTCTTTAAAATTTGCCCTTACACTCATACTTTTCACAGCAATCATTCCTAAAAAACCTCCACCGCTTTAAAACCGTACGCTTTTTCGTACAATAATTGTATGTATTTATTTTATGTTTGTCAACTGCTGCGGTGACATGTACCGTCTTGTCTTGGATTTTTGCTCCGGATTTGCCCAATTTACATAAAATAGCATGCCGTGCTGCCGCGTGAGTGGACAAGCTGGCTGATTATGTAAAGCGGATCATTTCAATACAGAAATACAGAAAACGAAGCATCCTGTCAGAGAAAGCGATTAAGTGAACGACTGAGTTTCACAAGTTTTTGCGCGAGTGGGAACGACCTCTTTTTCAGGCGTGGGAACGAGCGCGATAAAAACGCTGTGAAACGAAGGTAGTGAACGTCTAGCGTTCTGACAGGATGCTTCGTTTTCGTATTAAAAATTAACGTATTAAAAAATAACGTATTAAAAAAATTCTAATCGAAAAGTTCTTTGGCCTTCGTATAGTTAAATACCGGACCCTCCAGGCAGACATAAGTCTCATTGATCTTGCAATGTCCGCACTTTCCTACTGCACAGGACATCTTACGTTCAAAGGATACCCAGATTTTCTCCGCCGGGACACCACATTTCATACATTCCAGTGCAGCAAACCGCATCATTGGCGGCGGACCTACGATCACTACGTTATAGTCCTCGAAAGTATCAAACGGCACATCCGGAATAAATTTCGTTACCAGTCCTTTGTGGAATCCAGGTGCCTCGGAGTTGTCCAGACAGTACGTACAATGGAACCGCTCCGCAAATTTTGCACGTTCTTCGTTGAACAACACGCAGTTGATATCCTTGAATCCGGCGATAAGATATACCGATTTGCAGATTTCCGGATGATCATAAAAATGAGTCAGCGTGGTTTTTACCGGTGACATACCGGTACCACCACAGATCACCAGCAGATCCTTATTTTCAAACTGATCCACCGGAAATGCATTTCCGTACGGTCCACGCATAAACAGTGTATCTCCGGCTTTCAGGTCAAACACACCACCGGTCAGTCGTCCGACTTTACGGATGGTAAATTCCACATAACCCGGTCCTTTTCCACAGACAGAGATCGGCGCCTCTCCGATTTTCGGCAGAGACAGCTGGAAAAACTGTCCATATCCAGGATCTTTGTCACATGCCACACGAATCGTAAACTCTGCCGCAGTCTGACGGATAACACTTACGATCTTGTGCGGTTCCGGTTTCATAATATTTTCCATTGTCTTACGCCTCCTCTCCCGCATTCATTTTTTCAATTTCCGCTGCCAGACCGTCCACCGCATCAAAGAACGAAATCTGCTTCGGACATCTCATATCACAACGGCCGCATCCGACACACATCTGTGCATCACAGGCTATGCCGTGTGCTCCGTCCTTTGCAAAACGGTCTGCAAAATCATAAAACTTATGCAGCACTTTAAATCGCATATTTGCTCCCGGTGTCTTGCGGGCACGATTGCCACCGGCTGTCATCGTATAGGACTCCAGCATACAGGAAGACCAGACTCTGCGGCGCTCACCGCTGCGGCTTCCCTCCTGGTAAATGACATCTACTGTATCAAAACAGCTGCAGGTTCCACAGACGGTATTACATCCGCCACAGGACATACATTTCTCATCATACTGTGTCCAGTACTCCAGATCACTGATCGGTTTTAACATACTGCGGTCTGTAATCTGCGGAATATGCAGTTTTTTCTGATTCTCCTGCACATATTCCGGTGTGAAATCACAGGCAGATGCCGATGCAAATGCCGCACCCAGTGTCTCATCTTTGATATCCACCAGCACCTCATTCTCTGTAATGCGGAGTGCTGCGTCATACTGATCTGTCTTATTCGTTCCCATGGATACACAGAAGCAATGTTCAAAACTTTCCCTGCATTCCAGCATGACTACCTTTACTTTCTCACGCAGTCTCGCATAGAAATAGTCTGCATGACCTCCATTTTCCATGAAAATACAGTCCAGTCTTGCCATTCCGTTGATATCACAAGGACGGGCAATCACAATGATTCCTTTGTCATCTGCAAGCTCACTCTCCGTCACTTCCGTATCGGTAAAATAAAACATCGTCTGTGACACCGGATAGTAAGCTTCCTTCGGTGAAAAATCTGCCTGACGATCCAGCACGATCTGATCCACCGTCTTAATCTCACGATAACGCACTTTCTTCTTTCTCTGATCCCATGCCGGTGCATACACATGATAAGTCTCTGACCAGACAGCCAGAATATCATTCATCTTGTCGTAATCTACGCGATATCCCATATTGCACCTCCCATTGCCAGCATTTCTCTCTCCTGCTCCAGAAATACATTCGTCACTTTTCCTACTGCCTGATAAAACGCGGTCTGTGCATATTTACTGATATCCATGCAGAAAGCTCCCGCCCATTTCAGATGTTTGCGTAAAAACTCATTCTGGTCACGGGAAGACATTGCCGCACGATCTGCATTATCCGTCTGACAAGACAGTAACTCTTCCTCACACAAAACTGCCATAAACTCCAGCTCCAGGCCGATATGATCGTTCATTGTACGGAACATATCCTTACTCGGCTCCCAGCCATGCAGCGCATACAAAGCCAGCGTCTCCTGCTCGGTACGTCCGCCGATCTCACGTTTTTTGTTCGTATAAATGGACTCATACGGGAAGGCAGCCACTCCGGTTGCTTCTCCTGCTGCCAGAAACGTCTTGGCATAATCAGCAGCCACATCCTCCAGATCCTCATTGTTCAGATCTGCAATCGCCTTTTCCAGCCCTCTGTAAGCTTCCGCCAGTTCCTCATTGGCGCAGTCTGTCGGAAACTGCATCTGTTTCATGTTCGCCAGCGTCTCCTCATCTACTTCCATGATATATAAGCCGCCAAGGAAACGGTAGAGTCCTGCTCTGGCTCTTGCCAGTTCTTTTCTTACTTCCACCTGCTTCATTCCACTTCCGCCTCCTTTTCCTCATTCATTTCCGTACGCACCACGTTCGCTTTTTTCAAATGATCTTCAAAAATCCGATGTGCCAGTTCACTTTCCGGCTCCTCGTACATACCGTTGTGCAGTGCTTCTTCAAATTCAAACGGAAGCATGTCGATCCATTTCTGATTCTTCAGGATAAACCGTCCGGACGGATGATTTCCGTTGTCATCCTTCAGCGTGTATACATGGCCTTCGTTCGCTGCCAGAAGCTTGGATACTTCACTCTCCGGATCATTGATATCACCGAAATGCAGGGCACGTCCTGCACAGTTTCTGACACAGGCAGGCTCTTTCCCTTCGTCCCGCAGCTGTACACAGCCGGTACATTTGTCCATGACACGCAGTTCTTTATTAAAATTGTTCGCATGGAACGGACATGCCTTTTTACAGCTCTGACATCCGATGCAGAGATCCTGATCGATATAGATCACTCCATCGTCTTCATCCTTGTAGCATGCGCCTGTCGGACATACATCCACACAGCTCGGATCCTCACACTGCTGGCACATTACCGGCAGAAAGTACATCTGCAGATCCGGATACACACCTGTCGGTCCCATATGATATAACGTGCTTCTGGAACGTCCCAGAGCCACTTCATTTTCTGTCTTGCAGGCAACCTGGCATCCACCTTTACAGCCGATGCAGCGGTCAGCCTCTACAACCATTGCATATTGTTTCATCACTTTGTCTCCTTATCCGTTCCTTATGCCTTACCTAACGGAAGCCAATTTACAAAGTCTTCCGGTTTCTGCCAGATGCCTTCCGGCGCACTGTCTGCTTTCGAAATCCGTACCTGATAAGCACGAAGTGTATGAGTACCAACGACATCGTTAAACGGTGCGGTTGATTTTGATAAAACATTGACGTTTGTCTCCTGCCAGCCATGCGTCTTTGTATTCATCGTCTCCGGATGCCAGAAACGCTCCATACATACCGTTCCCGGATTGATTCCCTTTGTGACCAGTGCTTTCGCACGGATCTTGCCTCGCTTGGATTCTACCCATACCCAGTCTCCCGGTGCGATACCATACGCTTTTGCCACATCCGGATAGATCCAGATCTCAGGAACCGGATACAGCTCACGCATAGCAGCCGCATTACGCAGCGTCGAATGATGATAGAACGGTACACGACCGTTTGTCATAACGAGCGGATACTCCCTGGCAGTATCATCATCACGGACCGGGCTCTCCACCGGCTCCAGATAATACGGAAGCGGTTCATAATCCTTATCTGCCGGTTCAAACTCAACCGGTAAAAACGGCTGACCGGTTCTTCCCAGCGTGATCATACTCTCCACATATACTTCAATCTTCTTCGACGGTGTATCAAAACCTTTCGGCAGACCTGTCGCATCATCAATCTGCTTGTATACATAATAAGACTTCCATTCTTCTTTGGAGATATATTCGAATGGTGCTTTTTTCTTCATTTCTTCCCATGTCATGCCGATGGCCGGTGTCAGATGATCAAAAAACTCATCCATGGAATCCCAATACGGAAGCTGATCTCCCATAAATTCCGGATCAAAAGCTTTCTGACACATCTCATGACCGAGTTCGGCACATTTTTTAGCCAGGCGGGACCAGATCAGCGTCTCATCCATCGTCTCCCAGAGATGGACAACCTGCTGTCTGGCTACCAGCATATTACAGGTCTCAACGATCATATCCGTCTCAAGCCACTCCTCCGTCGGCAGCAAAATATCCGCATAGCAGGAAAAAGAGGTCGGATACATATACATATGTACGATAAAATCAAGCTTTTCGATTGCCTCTGCCCAACGGCCGGATTCTGCCAGCACACCGAGCTTGTTACCGGAACGGTCGATCCACATCCGCGGCTGATACGGTTTCTCTGTCAGAATCGCGTTCAGCACGCTGCCCGGATGTCCCGCATACCAGATACTTAAGCCCTTGTGCTCTCTTCCTCCCAGACGTTTCTTCAACTGCTCCGGCGGCAGACACTTCAATGCAACCGGCACCGGATAATTCGGTACTTTCAGTACACCGCTGGTACGGAAACGCTGCATCAGCGCACCCGGTTTCTCCAGGTTACCCATCAGAAAATCAATCGTATCCGCAGCCATGGCAGCCTGTACAGAGTTCGGTGTCTGGTCCGTTGCCACACCAAGGCAGATACCGCTCGGTGCATTCTCCAGATACATCTCGATCGCAGCTTTGATACGGTCTGCATCCAGCCAGCAGATCTCTGCTGCTTTCTCCAGCGTAAACTCCTCACAGCGCTCATACAGTAACTGCATACCGGTCTTGTATACTTTTCCGTCTACTTCATACGTGCCCCATAACGCCGGGGATAACTTCTCATCATACGGATACTCCATCGGCTGCATGGACGCTGTCTTCTCATCCCATACATAAAACGTATCCGGTGCACCGTTCTCACCCTTTTTCGCACGGGCAAAGAAGCGGCTCTCCACCTCTACCAGATACGGCAGGTTTGTCCAACGTGTCACAAATTCTTCATCATATCTGCGATTTTCCAGAATATAGCGGATCCATGCCATCTGCAGTGCTACATCCGTACCCGGACGGATCGGCAGCCAGATATCTGCCTTTGCCGCATCCGGTGTAAAACGCGGATCAATGCAGATCGTCTTTACACCCTTCGCACGCAGTTCGTTGACCATACGACCGCCGCTGGCCGGTGCGGAATAAGCAGGACCTGCCCCCCACAACACCAGACATTTGATCTGTGCATTCTCATAATCATACAGTTCCAGTGCATTGGAATCCGCGATACTGGAATCCGCACCACCATACATCATGGCACAGGACAGCACACGTGGCAGATAACACTGCGCGCAGCCCGGCTCATACCAGTTCGGCGTTCCGAATACATTACAGAAACGGGCGATACTCCAGATTTCCGGATTACCACCACCGCCTGTGGTACAGAACAACGCTTCCGCACCATATTTTTCACGGGTTTCCATGGCTTTTTCCGCCACACGGGTCAGTGCCTCATCCCAGCTGATACGTCTCCATCGTCCGCTTCCACGTTCACCAACGCGCAACAACGGATACTTATTACGGTTCGGATGGTACAGTGCCTGAATACCAGCCAGACCCTTTGCGCACATACGTCCCTGGCTCATCGGATCCACCGGATTTCCCTCCAGCTTGATGACGCGGCCATTCTTCACATGCGCCAAAACACCACAGTTTGCGATGCAGGCACGACAGGCAGTCTTCACAATCTTCTCTTCATCATCGATTTCCATGACCTTCGGCTCACATTTGGTCAGATATCTGCGCTTTGCAGTCACCGCTTCCAGCCCGGAAATCGCTACCGACGAAAAAAACTTCTTTGCATTTGCTTCCACCAGTTCATTCCTCCTCTTCATTCACAACAGAATAATAAAATCCATAGTCAAATTGTATGTTATTTTTTTGGTATACCATGAGTATTCTTCCTGCGTTTATTATAGTGGACATGTAGAAAGATGTCAACAAGTGTGATGTGGCTAACCTTCTTTTTCTCAAAAAGGTAATTTTTCAAAGTCAACGCAACAAAGCTATTGCGCTGAATCTGGTGGAAATTTTATTGCAATAACTTTGATGGAAAATAAGTAATTATATGTGATATCAAAAAGTTTGCATAGAAAAAGGACCACCTCGGTTTGAGATGATCCTTTCATTACTGCCAACTTTCTACTTATTAAGTTTAGGTTTCATAGCGCGACTAGCACGATCTACAATGTTTTGAGGGACACCCGTAAGCACCACCTCAGAAGGCGATTTCCCGCTCGCAAGCATTGTAATTGCTTTTTCAAATAAAGAAAGTCCTTCCTCAACAGCTTTCTGTTCATACTTTTCCATTACTTCACACACGGCATTCAGCCCCCTTTCTTCATGCTTTAAAGCGTTCATTCTTTTCGTAAATGCCGGAAATTTCGAGTTGTTAACTTCCTTTTTAAGGAAACATTCCATATACTCCGAAACTGTAGTTCCGTCTTTTACTTCCGTATTAACAAAAACTCTGTAAAGACCATCATCAACACGATTACCCGTTTCTCGGATTGTACTATCCACATGGTATAGTACACGATCGGCTTTGAAAATATCAAACTGAGAAATGTACACTACAATAATATCTTCAATCTGCTCGAATTTTTCACCTTCTTGAGAATCTTTCACCGCAATACTAGCTGCATTAAATCTCACTCTGCGGAGATGATCATCATTATCCGAGCGTTGTACCTCGACATTACACTTCTTTCCATTTCCCAAGACACATAAAGCATCTAATCGCACCGATCGACCATATAGATTTCTTTCACTGCTTTGCACAACAACGTCTTTAACTACAAGATTCTTATCTTCAAGAAGAATCTGCAGCATTTCCTGACAGAAATTAACGTCATTTGCCAAAACTTCAAAGAATACATCATCTATTGGACGAAGGTCTTTGACTTTTTCCTCTTTTTCTTTGAGGGTAATAACTACCTTTCCTAAATCCATTACCTTCGTTCCTCTCTTTCCCTGCGTAATAGCAGATTTTTAATTATCTATATGAACAGGGAAAGTGATCCAACATTCCCTGATAATTCTCAAGGGAATGTCCCTAATCAAAACAAAGTAACTGAAAGCTACTAATAAATAATTATATCTTTATGATCTTATTATAGCATACGCCGTGAATTTTACAATATACATTCACAGGCAAACAGACTCCAGAGTTCGTAATTTTTTTGCTACAAACTCCACATTTTTCAACTCAAATCTTTACAACTACATTATACAGAAGAACGCTCGTTCGTGCAAGAAGGAGTTAACCTTTAATTTCTCATAAATCAATCTCCATTCAAACCGTATATTTAATTCACACTATAAGTATGAAATAAAAATCATTCCCTGAAGTCGTTTTGCGAAACCACTTCTACAAGATTCCCCTGTTCCGGTTAAAAGATCACCTGACCGTTCTGTACACGATACGCAGTTCCATACCAGTTCACATATCCTATATAGGAGAAATCCAGCATACCACTGCGGATATACCACCAGCCGTATTCATTCTGCGCCAGACCGGTAAAGCCAAAATTCAAGGCACCGTTTTCGATTCGCCACCAGCCATATTCATTCTGCGCAACGCCTGTATAACCGAAATCGACCTGGCCATTTCTGACATACCACCAGCCATATTCACTGTCTACGACACTGTTGCAGCCAAAATCAATCGTTCCGTTGACGATTCGCCACCAGCCATATTCATTCTGCGCCAGACCGGTATAAGTAAAATCAATGCTGCCGTTGCGGATGAACCACCAGCCATACTCACTGTTTACCACACCGTTATAAGCAAAATTCACCATGCCGTTTTCGATTCTCCACCAGCCGCCGGCATTCTGTGCGACTCCGGTATAGGAGAAATCTACCTTACCATTCCGGATACACCACCAGCCACCGGCATTCTGTGCGACCGTATTTCCCATATCCACACGGCCATTTACCACATTCCACCAGCCATATTCACCATTGACAATACCTTCATCCACACTATTTACAGAAAAATCAATCACACCGTTTCGAATCTCCCACCAGCTTCCGCCGTAAGAAACAAAACCACAATAAGAATCATCTGCGACACCATCTTCATTAATGTATACCCAGGTGCCATCCTCCTGCATAACAACCGTTTCTTCCTTCTGTACAACACCGTCATTCATATAGTAGCGTACACCATCTACCTCCACAAGACCGGTATCATGCCGGCGCGTTCCGTCTACATAGTAGACATCCTCGCCATTTTCAGTATAAATACCGGTTTTATAAGCCGGATTCTTCACCTCTGACGTCAGTGCCTTGATGCAGGCATTTCCATATGGATATGCATAAAACTTATTGTGGTACTGATAAAACGTCTTTTCATTTCCCTTGCTGACATCACAGGACCAGATGACCTGGCCTCCATTCTCGATGGACATCTCCAGCTCACACTCTACCGCATTGGTATCCGTCTGGACTACAACAGAAAATGTCGTTCCCGGCTGTAGCTCCACAGCATTCTCCAACGGAATGGTATAGATACCGGCATAAGAAGTCTCACCTGTTGTCGTTGCCTTTTCCTGCTTTGTACCGCTGGTCGGATCTTTCGGATCCTTCAGATCTGTATAAACACTGATCGTATAAGATACATTCGCATTGTGCATCATAGATACATTGACCGCTCTCAGCTCTTCCGCTTCCACACCAGCCTTTGCATCCTGAACCGTAAATACATTCGCAAGCGTATCAAACTCTGTCGGATATGCGTTCAGACCACCATCCAGCTGATAATTATTGTCATACGCATCCGTAGTATCAAAATCAAACGCCCACGCAGCCTCACCGAGTGAAACCGTCTCGTAAGACATCCAGAAATAATCACAGTAAGATCCCCAGCTGTTTCGGATCAGCCACGCACCATTGTGTGCCGGTTTTGCATATCCTGCAAAATTGTCTCTGGAATAATCATCATCCCAGCCAACGATCATAGCCGCATGTCCGTTGCCGCTGGCTTCGGCATCATAGTAGGTATATTCTCCTTTCTGATTCTTCGCCATCGCCTTATCCAGATGATCATACATCACACCTACCGCACCATGATCCATGATCTGTGCCTTCACACCATCCGTATCTTCCTTCAGGCTCATGCAGTATGCATTTTCCAGATGCGCCACATCACGGCTGTAAGCATAACTGTCTTTCAGTCCTGATTGCTCCATTTTCTCAGCATCCGTATACGGAACATCCGCTTCCTTTACCGCGCCGACCCACTGGCTCATTCTACGGGCTGCCATCTCATAATTACCGCCAAAATTCAGAAAACTGCCTTTCGCCTCTGCACTGTTGTATTCTGCGGTATCCCCTTTTGTGCCGCCCAATGGATCCGTCACAAAATTATAAGAAAAATAAATCAGCTGCAACTCGCTCAGATCAATGTCTTTCTTTGCGATTCCATCACTGATCAGATCAAACTCTGCCAGACCGAGGGAAGAAAATGCCCAGCAGGTACCATATGGATTCTGGTCACGCACTGCCGGATATTCGCGTCTGCATGCATCAATATCTGTCGAATAAGCAGATGGCAGCATCGCATATGTAGCAACGCCTGCTCTGCGTACCGGTACATTCTTATCCAGATCACTTTCTATATATCCCGTGTTTTGTACCGTTTTCACCTTCGTATCATCGGAAACATTTTTCGCCTGTACCTGCATGGTGCTCAGTGGAGACAATGCCAACACCAAACTTAATAACAGCGCCTCAAATCTTTTTTTTCTCATTTGAACTCCCTTCGTTATCTGTAAAACCATTACTTATTACATTTTACCTTCTTTATAATTCTCATTGTATTAATCTTGTGATGCCTCCCTGAACGACCGAGGTCGGACGGGGCTTCCCAACTTTTAGGGCCAGGAATTCCATTGCCTGCAGATACAGCCAAGCTTAGATCCTCTCTTCCGCAGAAGAAAACCCACACTTTGGTTAACGACAGGCAGGAGCGGGTGCATCGCCGTCACGGGCAGGAACTTTTGCCTTACCCGGACACCGGCTGCCTCTCGGCAGCTGGATTTTATTAATAGTTACACGATCGGTTTCATTTATGCTCAGGCTGCCAGTGGCAGGCCGTTGCTTACAAGTAATCGTAACGTACTCAGCGTACGCCGTGGAGTGGACGGAAGTCCTTCCACTCCGCTTTTTTCGTATTCCCGGAGGAAGAACCGTGCCCCGATGTTTTGTGCAGCAGACAGGTCACAGTTATACACTTTTCCGTTCTGGAAAGTGCATACGCTGTAATTATAGACTTTTCTGCCATGCACATACCGATAGATGCTGTGCCGGTCTACCAGACCGGATCCGTCAAAGGCATACTTTGATGTACCCCAGGCACAGACACGGGAAATACGCATGCCATATCTGTGTGCCTGCAGCTCTACACGGTTCTGTACATCGTTCTTCCGCCACATATGAATCCGTTCCCGGTATTTCTTACCACGGATCTTTCCACTGGAATCCAGGTGTTCAAACACGATACAGTCTACGCTATAAAGGACTGCTGTATCCATCAGGGCTTTCGCTGTTTTGATGGACAGCTGGCGGTTTGCTTCTGTCACCCACCGGTAAACGCACCTGCTTTTCTTCCCAGCCTGCTGATACATCCGTTTCCGGTTGATCATGTGGTTTAGACGGCCTTCTTCACATGCAAGGTGGATGACACCTTTTGCATGGACAGTGCCGTCAGACTCCATGACACACCAAGATGCTGCAGCATTGATGCCGAGATCGACAGCAAGGATGCGGTAAGCAAGTTTATTTTCATCCTGGACCAGATCCCTGGTTTCCTGGAATGCGAAACGGACCTGATATCTCCCACGCACCTTGTATACGATTGGTGAGAGCATCTTCCGGGTCTGGTTCATCTGGCTGATGTATTTTGCGTCAGACTTGCTGATCTGAAAATAATACCAGTTCCAGGAATGACCGTCGAACAGTTTCAACCCGATCTGACCATCTGCCAGATGCGACATCTTCCGTTCCTGTTCGTAAAACGTCAGCTCATACCTGGACGGGAAGCCGATCGTCGGCTTTGCCCCACGCTCTGTCGGGGTGGTTTCTTCCCAGTTCTTTAAGTTTGACTTATAGGATTTCACCATACCGAACGCATCTGCAATGATAGCCCGTCTAGTATAAGCCGGTAAGTTCGGAAACCGTCTGTCAAATTCCGGATACTTTGGCGTATCCGTTTTTGTCTTATGGATCAGTGTATCGATCAGACGTCTCCGAAGTTTGGAATCTACAGACATGATCCTATACCATCCCTCCTGGATCACGGAGGCGCAGAACTTCAATGCTTCCAGACAGACATCCGCTGTCTGCCGCATCAACTTATCATCCACCGGATGTTTCCCGAATACTGCCAGTTTGTTAGCTTTTTTATCCGGTATAGCATCCAGCTGATTTTGGATCTTACATACATAACAGGTGTTTATATCCATCTTGTCGCGCCTCCTTTCATCATGTCGTTAAACATCTTGCTTATGCCTTTATTATACGCTATAATCATGGTGAACACAAGTACGTTTTACATTTATATAGGAGATATTTTTATGAAAGATTACACAAGAACCAGGCACTCCGTTTATCTGCTTACATACCACATGATCTTCGTTACCAAATGGCGTAAACCAGTCATTACGGATGAGATCGGTGATTTCATGGTCGAAACAGCCAGACGGCTATGTGCTGGATATGGTGGGGAATTAATCTCTGGGGAGACCGATCGTGATCACATCCATCTGCTCGTGTCCCTTCCGCCATCCAAAAACCTTACGGATGTGATCCGCAGCCTAAAAACACAACTGTCTAAAGAAACACACGCTAATCCGGAATACGATTCTGTTGTAAAAAAATATATCTATGGAAACGCTCCGCTATGGTCTTCTTCTTACTTCGTTGCGACAACAGGATCTGTTTCCATGGATACCGTGAAAAGTTATATCGAATCGCAGCGCACGGACGAGCATAAACGCAAATATGAAAAACGATCTAAGTACTGGAATTCCTGACCCTTTAAAATCACAGAGAATGCGGGAAGCGTATTCCCCGCATTTATTTTAAGTCTCCGACGGCCATGCTTTCACCGGTTCCCGGACCCCGAGCGATTTCGTCGGTTTGAGGTTTGCGCATGGTTTGTTATCATAGTCAAATCCATTAAGCAACATTATTGTCATTCTAAAGCAATGTTATTGTTAATGTTTTTCACAAAAAGATTCGTAAACAGACATCCTGCCATACACCCCAGCCCATTGTGAATCATATCATCCCACTCAAACAGACCACGCATAAAAATCAGCTGACTGAGCTCAATTGTCGCTGACAGCAGGATTCCGATCAGCAGAGCCTGATGCCACTTTATCTTATGATTCGCGATAAGCGGAAGCAGAATCCCAGCCGGCAGCAACAAGATAAAATTCAACAGATTTTCCTTTAGCATCTCCCGGTCGTGGTTACAGATCACCTCCCGCCATGACCAGAATGGCAATAATTCATACTGACGGACCGTTCCAATCCGGGTAAATACCGTCGAGCCAAATACAATTCCGAGAAACACCACCAATGCCACGACTGCCAATGCCTGAATGATACGCAGCTTCTTTCTGTATACACACACCGCCATTCCGATACATACCACCGTTAACACCAGCCCAAAAGCCAGTATTTCATACCTTGACCATTGCTTATTATACGTTGTCCATATCTGATAAATATCCATCTATACCATAAACTCCTGTATCCTGTTCATTTAAGCAGTTTCTCCTTTTTTTGATTTTTGGTTATGCTCCACCGCTCCTTGGATTCCAAGCCGAGTTTTCTCATAATTTCTGATCGCTTCACTTTGAAAAATAGAAAAATCAGCCATAATATTTCCACTTGGATCAAATACATCTACACTATTCGAATCAGTATCTGTCTGATAAAAAATACAGCCTTTAAATTTACCTTCCGTTGCAATAAAATCCGGGTTTTTATCTACCAAAGAATCTATTTCCCCAACCATGGCCTCTAGCTTTTTTTGTATTGCATCAAAGAATATTTTATAGATATCAGCAACCGTATAAATATAATTACGCAGCATATTATAATGATCAATATGCCGTATATCCATTCCCTGTTCTTCCATTTCATTTTTCAACAAGGTGAATGTTTCTAATAAATCGGCACTATCTTCTTCATCTACAGTACGCAACACCGTGCACATCTCTAAAAGATTATAAAAGCTGTCTCCATTTTCAAACTCAACCGCCCAATATCCATGATCCATGTATATTGCAGCAAGCACCATAAATTGGAATCCAAGATTGTCTCCCATGGAATCCGTTAAAAAGTCTGTTTCGTTCTGCAAACCTAACTTTTGTACAAACGCACCGGCTTTCCTTACTAGCAACATTCCCTCATGCAAGATGTTTTTTGTCATTTTGTTTACAGTAACCTTATCTATGACAGCTCCACTATATTTTTTCACAAGATGGTTGTCTTCATCTAAATCATAATGAATCCATTCTCCAAGTGCTTCCTGATACATCTGATATTGTCTATATATTTCCTGCACCTTATGGCTTACATTTATATAATCAGATATTATATCCGCACACTCACCCGTAACAATTGGAGTTTCTTCTAAATTGAGTTCATCTTTAAGATCAGAAACAGGCATCACATCCATAAGTTTTTTATCTTTTGAAATATCCGTATCTACCATAAACTCAACTCGCACAGAGACACCACCATTTTTCTTATCAGACTCCCATCCATGCTCCTTTCGATTCCAAACAAACTCTCCCGGCATAATATACTCCGCAACAGGTTTGAAGGTGTATCCAAACAAATTCAAACTCATGAGATCTGATCCATCTCCATACCAAACCTCCTCATTCAATGTAAAATGTTTAAAAAGTCCTCGCGACTTCATATTTACAACAGGAAGTCTACGTGCCGGAAGTCCCTCGATAGCATCACTCAAAATCTCAATCGTAACATAGACACTCTCATCTGCTTTTTTCGGAAGATAAAACTTAACACCATAATAATTTTCTATTTTGGTGATTTGTTCCATCTGTTCTTTCCATACAGCAGTTTCTTCTCGTATCCTGTCAAAACTGCTTCCAGCACCCGGTATAGTCATTCTTAATATTTTTTCCTCATCCGCTGCTCCAAACTTAATGATTATTGTTGACGCATTCACAATCTCAGAAATCACATTAAACCAAAATAACCTATCAGCAACATTAGAGTATACACTCAGTTCATAACCAAAAGATAAATTTCCAATTTCAAACTGCTGTGTGTAAAGCGAGGGAATGCTTATTCCGCTTTCAAGAAACTTAAATTCAAAGCCATCGTTGCGTATTTCATAATATTTTGTACCATAGATATTGTATTCCAAAACCTCTACTTGTGCAGTAGGTGCAATTCTATTATCCACATACAAATACCCACTGCTGATCTCACTTGGCATCTGATGAATATCCGCTGCAGCCGACAGTTCTCCGCAAAATGTATCCATTTCCATCTTATCAGATACTGCAGATAACTCTGCTTCCATCCGAACCGGGCTTCCTGCATTCTGGTGCGATGCACTGACAATCTGGTCAATCATTGTCTTTGTATTTTGTAATTCATAGGCATAATAATCTTCCTTATGACCCCCAACATTCTGCATTTTAAACCAGCCATTATCTGAATCCCATTCATGCACTTCAACAATGCCATTGTATGATGCCGAGTCATACGTTCCAATCATAATTGTACTCCTCGTATACTCCCCTTCGTGCATCAAATTTCCACTTTGAAATTCATAAAAGTAGTCCCATTGTTTTCTCATTAAGACTGTATGCTCATGACCAGCAAGCCACAGTTGAACATGAAAATCTTTCAACAACTGGACAATTTGCATCTGTTCACTTCTCTCTAAAAAATCAAAAGAATAGTGTGTCAATATAATAGACGGTTTATCTTGATTCAATTCTTCAAGCAAATCCATGATATATTCTGTACCGATAAACAGATTATTATTTCTCTGTTTTGTATAAGTAAGAGCTGTATCTATGCATATTATGTTAAAGTCCTTTGTTTCTGTTACGAAATGTGGCTTTTCATCATTGTCATAGCCGGCTGCCTGTTCTTGATTTTCATGATAAATTGTATGCATCATCTTCCGAAATTCTGTATGTCCACAATGTACCGCTGCCATTTTATCTGAGGCTAAAGCACCGTCCTTCGGAGAATAATCCTTGATACTTTCTAAAATAGCCTCCGCACGGCCCTCCGCATCTCGTTCAATATCATGATTCCCCGGTACAATAAACAACCGATCCACGGTAAGATTTGTTACACTTAAAAGTTTGTTGATATAATCAACAGTATCTGCCGCAAACTCTCCCATCGGAGCATACCGAAGATCTCCGGTAATAAAAATATAATCTATCTGTGTTCCTAACTCTTTCATATAGTCTAATAGCCTGTTACGCATACGCCGACTATCTACATCTCTTTTATTCAAATGTATATCTGATAAATGTAGCCAATGTATTTTATCCACTTTTGTCTCCCCTTATATTTTATTTCATTCTTCACTTTCTTTTAAAAAATGTTATTTTTTATAACATTTATGTTCTATTTTTTATATTAAAAATATTTAGAATATCTTTTTTATTCCTTTTTCTTGACATTTTTACGCTATATATTATAATATAAACAAATTTTGTATTCAATAGTATATGTTATGTTTAATAACATTTTAAGGAGAGTAATTATGAAGAAACTATCACAGTCGCTCATGGCACAAACCATTATTGCCAAGAGAAAAGAAAAGAAAATGACTCAACAACAACTTTCAGATGCGACCGGCATCAATCGTGCTGTTATCAGCCGCATGGAATCCTTAGACTTCATGCCTTCTATCCCGCAGTTAGAGGTACTTGGAGAAGTTTTAGGCTTTGAACTGACTGAACTGTTTGTAAACGGTACTACCGAGGAGAAAAAGCAGCATGAACCGATGAACATCGCTGTTGCCGGTACCGGCTACGTTGGTCTGTCCATTGCCACCCTTCTTGCACAGCACAACCATGTGACTGCAGTGGATATTGTTCCGGAAAAGGTCGAACTCATCAACAATAAGAAATCTCCGATTCAGGATGATTATATTGAGATGTATCTCGCTGAAAAGGATCTGGATCTGACCGCCACACTTGACGGTGAAACTGCTTATAAGAATGCTGATTATGTTGTTATCGCTGCTCCGACCAACTACGACAGCAAGAAGAATTACTTCGACACCTCTGCAGTTGAGGCTGTTATCGAGCTTGTATTGAAGGCGAACCCGGATGCCATCATGGTCATCAAGTCCACGATCCCGGTTGGCTACACAGAAAGTGTCAGAAAGAAGTACAATACAAAGAACATCATCTTCAGCCCGGAATTCCTGCGTGAATCCAAGGCTCTGTATGATAATCTATATCCGTCCCGCATCATCGTTTCCACAGATGAATCCGATGAAAGACTGGTTAAAGCCTCTCACACCTTTGCAGAACTCCTTCAGCAGGGAGCGATCAAAGAAGGCATTGATACTCTGTTCATGGGATTCACAGAGGCAGAGGCCGTTAAGCTATTTGCAAACACTTACCTTGCTCTTCGTGTTTCTTACTTCAACGAGCTGGATACCTACGCAGAAATGAAGGGACTGAACACTCAGGCTATCATCAATGGTGTCTGCCTTGATCCACGAATTGGAACACATTATAATAACCCATCCTTCGGATATGGCGGTTACTGCCTGCCAAAAGATACAAAGCAGCTTCTGGCTAACTATAATGATGTACCTCAGAACATGATGAGTGCTATCGTAGAGAGTAACAGAACACGTAAGGATTTCATTGCGGATCGTGTTCTGCAGATGGCAGGATATTATGCTTACGATGATGACAATCAGTGGGATTCCTCTATGGAAAAAGATGTGACCGTTGGTGTTTACCGTTTAACGATGAAGTCTAATTCTGATAACTTCCGCCAGAGCAGTATTCAGGGTGTTATGAAACGTATTAAAGCGAAAGGTGCTACCGTTGTCATTTATGAGCCGACTCTGGAAGATGGCACATCTTTCTTCGGTTCTAAAGTTATAAATAATCTGGAGAAATTCAAAGAAATGAGCCATGCAATCATCGCCAATCGCTATGACAGCTGTCTGGATGATGTGGCTGATAGAGTTTACACAAGAGATATCTTCAGAAGAGATTAGTTGGTTTTTTCTAACTCACGATTAAAAAATCACCTCCGCCTAGGGCTTTACTCCGGGCGGAGGATTTTAATAGATTATGTTATTCCTCAGTAGCATTTCCCAAGAGAATTTCTTTAATAATTTCTATAAATTTTATTGTATGCATTAATGCAATTGGACAATCATTCTTCTTATAATCATCACATAGCCTGGACAATTTTTCTTTGAAATCCATCAATGATTTTTCTGTAATTTCTATATTGATGTCCTGCATATCCTTATATCGATGCCACATTCCCTCAAACCACATAGAAAAACTATTCTTATTTGCATTTCCACTATTTTTAAATATTTCAAATGATACATCAACCATTTCTTGTGTTAGTGCATTGTATCTTTTATTTCCCAATTCCTGATATGCCTTATTGATATTAGTCTGCAATAATTCTATATATATTCTTTGATTATTTTCATAAATTTGAACATCATTATCTCGAAATTTTTGAATCAAACAATATGATTCCCATTCCTCGTCAGTAAATAGCTCTTTGTTTTTTTCTGAAATCATTCTGTATGAATAACCAATTTCTCTTTTATCGGCAATAAGTCGCTTCATTTGTAACCTAATACCGTTCTGTACTTGACTCCATTCGATAGTTCCTAACGCCACTTTATACTTTCTTGCGTAATAACTGTTTTCAATAAATAAAACATATTCATCTAGCGTCAAATCACCATTATAGACTTGTCGCAGTAGTTCTGGATAGCCATCTTTAATTACAGAATCATCTACCTCAGGTAATAAATAAGACTTCACTATTTCTATCGGTAATTTAGCCTTACTTCTATTTAGTTCAGCACTCAGTTCAAACCGAATTCTGTTTTCATCCCAATCCCCACAGCACACCCAATCTTCAATTCCGGATACCATACAAGAAGTTTCAAAAAATCCTGGATATAATTTTTCCACGTTTAGCTTAGAAAATAAGTTATTATATCTCTGACTCTCTATTATAAGACCCGCTTTGCTTACCATCATGTATGCAACAAAAGAACTGAGCCATATTTCGCAATTCTCAAATTGCAATTCTACTAATATCGTATAGATTCTCTCAAAATCTTGAATTGCACATTTAAGACTTCTGATATTGTGTGGTCTTTGCTCCAAGAGATTTCTCAATCTCTCAGTTTCTTTTTTCAGTTCATCTTGTTTAAGCCTCCGATTATCATTTTTAAAGGATTCGATAATTAATTCATCATCAATTTCACCCGCTAAAATGGCTGTTAAAATACTTTGATTGTTTTCCAAAAAAAGTTTATACTTATCATTTCTCGGTGATAACTCTTTAATAATGTTTTTGACCACACTATCATAATCAGGTGTAAAATGTATAACCCTTTGAACGACCTTTTCCTTTATTTCTTTATAAGAAAATTGTTCTTTGTCATGAACTGTTTTTAATATTTTATCTTCATTTGCAACAATAATAATATTAAAACACTGATTTTCACAATACTCGTTAATACTACCGAGTAATTCAGCAGTTGAAATAGATGATCGTTCTAAATCATCAAACACCAATATGACTTTTTTATCTCCAATTGTATTTTGTAAAGGAACGAGATCTATTAAGGATGCCAGCCCTCGATCAATATTTTGCCAATCATCTGGAAGAAATGCTTTTATTGTACCAAGAATCCCCTTTGAAGTTTCAATGACTTTCTTTATTTTAGGAGTAGTATCTTCCGATATTCCTTTTTCTTCTGATAATGCAGCAAACCATTTTTTCTTTACCTCAGCCTGAATCTCATTTACGGTTCCCAATCCAAATAAGCTAACCCTCAGAACTATACATGTATCGACAATGTCTTCCGGCAAAGTTTTTTCGATAAGATATGTTTTTCCACATCCCCATTCCCCTGAGAGCATTAACGCTCCCACTGGGTTTTGTGTTTCACAATAAAATTTCAATTCTTCAAGTATATTCATATAATAAAATCCTCTTTATGTATAATACGGTCAATGATTGCTTCGCAGGTAGTGGCGTCGCAGTCACTTCCAATATGGCTGTACCAGCCTTTCGGCTCAAACTGTGTACAGAAGATAACAGAACCCTTTACACTGCGGGCTTCAATGATTTCAAGAAGCTCTCGTGTCTGCTCGGTTGATACCGGGCTTAACAGGAATTCGTCCAGAATCAAAAGGTCAATCTTCTGATATGCCTTAATAACCTTTTTCAGTGTTCCATCCCCATGTGCGACAGTCAGCTCATTTAATAGATCCGGCAGGCACACATACCGTACTTTGATAAAGTTTCTGCATGCAGCAGTACCAAGCGCACATGCGATATAGGTCTTTCCATTCCCGGATGCACCTTTCAGAATAATATGATGGTCATCAGAAATATATCTGCAGGTTGAGAATTCAAGCATTTGTCCTTTATCCAGACTGAATATTCCGGATGATATTCCATCAGCTGCAAAAATAGAGAAGGGAGAGCACACATTCATCAACAAATGCTCTTCCTTCTATTTTTTCACCTCTATATGTAAACTCTAGGTACCCTCTTACCTACATCACATACAATTTCATATCCAATTGTTCCTATCATTTGCGCCATATCATCAGCAGAGATAATTTCGTTTCCATTTTTTCCAATTAGCACAACTTCTTCATATTCTCGTGCTTCCGGAATGTCTGTAACATCTACCATAAATTGATCCATACAAATTCGTCCAACAATAGCCGCTTTTTTCCCATGAATCAAAACATGCCCTTTATTTGAAAGACCTCTATTATAACCATCGGCATATCCAGTTGGAATAGTAGCAATTCGCATTTTATTTTTTACTTTATATGAACGTCCATATCCAATTGTTTCTCCTGGAAAAACCGTTTTTATCATAGAAATAACCGATTTCCATTCCATTACTGGTTCAATTCCTGGCGGAAGAATATTCATATAATCCGGTTTCAAACCGTACAACATTATACCAAGACGCGTCAAATTACTTATTCTATCTTGATACCATAATCCCCCTGCCGAATTCATCGAATGAGCATATGGCAAATTCAAATCTTGTACCGACTTAATTATATTCTCAAATTTTGATTGTTGTTCACGAGTAAATTTTTCTTCTGATGGTGTATCCGCAACACATAAATGAGTAAACAATCCTGTTAATATCAAATTATTTGCTACTTTCCTTATACTCTTCTCACATTGACTAATATTGTCCGCATCCAATCCTATTCTATTCATTCCAGTATCTATTGCATACTGACATTTAATTTTATAATTAGATGCAATGATATCAGTTGCATATTTTTCAGAGAGTATTGCTTGTGTAATATCATATTTATAAATTAGTTCTAAATTCTCAATAGGTGTATATCCCAAAACCAGAATTTGCCCTTTAACCCCAGATTGTCGCAATTCCACAGCCTCCATTACGTTAGAAACAGCAAAATTATTGATTCCCTTTTTTTGAAGTGCTTTGGAAATTTCTACAGCACCATGACCATAAGCATCCGCTTTAACTACTGCCATAATTGAGGTAGACTCTTGAATATTGTTTAAATATATTTTTAAATTTTTTAATAAACTATCAATGGAAATAGTCACCCAAGAACGTTTTAAAATTTTATCCTGCATTTTCCATTCACTCCTAATTAACTTTATTCTTCACGTTTTTCCAAATAAAAACAGCAATATACGCACCGAAAGTGTTATTGAAAAGGTCATCCAGTTCAAACAAGCCTGTTCCTGTAATAAATTGTAATGATTCAATAAATAATGAAATCAAACATGTTAAAAATGTGATTTTAACTATTGAATACTGTTTTTTTAAGTACTGTATCATAATACTAACAGGACTAAGCATCATAAGATTTAAAAAATCTTCCACAAGTAATGTGTAATTTTTCTTTTTTATAATTTCTTTATAAGACCAAAACAATTGAAGATTACACTTATATAATCCGCTCTTTTCTCTATTAAATACTAGCGAGAATAAAAGAAATGCAATGTATGTATACATACAGGCCCAAGTAATTCCTCTTTTGAAGTCATTGTGCATAATACAAAGATTTACCATTGCAACCGTCATAAAAATAACAATGCATATTATTATATATATCGGTTTGACAAATAATTGCGTGTAATAATATACATGTTCTCCTATTTTTATCATACTATTCTTACCTGTTAATCAATCTTTTCAGTACAACAGTAATTTTTTTCAATAGCCACATATCACTTATCAAAATAATGACAAACATGAATATCGGAATTAACAATGATATATTGCTTTTTCGGCAAGAAAATAAAACTGCAATAAATAAAGTCAAAAACTGAATCCAAAATCTTGTAAAATCAATTTTTATATTTATAAACCGGCATACATCAACCATTCTTATTACCATTATTACAAAATAACTAAAAGCTGTTGCAATTGCAGCTCCCATTCCACCATACTGCGGTATTAAGAAAAAATTCAAGCCAAAATTTATTATTGCACCTACAATCGTTGAAACCATTAACATTTTATTATTTTTCACCGCATTATAAAATGTCCCAAAATAAGTCGCAATACATCCAAAAGTAGCTGCTAATAGCAATAATGGTACAAACTTCCATGCAGAATAGAAATCTGACTGTAATAAAATTTTACATATTATTTTATTAAGAATCAGAAGACCGCCACAAGCAAGCGCACAAAAATACGCATACCCTCTAAAAATATTCGAAAAAAACGAACTATTATCTTCAGAATCAATCTCTGTTGCAGTAGAATACTGCCATGCTTGTTGGAAAATAGATGTGACTAAGTTTATCATCGCTGGTAATTTACTTGCAGCTGTATATAACCCCGTTATTCCTGATCCCCAAAACAATAATACTATATATCTATCTGACAGACTATTTACCCACCAAGAAAGCATATTAGGAATACTAGGTAAACTATAACTCAACATCTCTTTTAAACTTCTAAAGTTCAACTGATCTTTTTGAATGAATTTATATTCCCTTGAAAAAACAAGTGCCAATATTCCACTTATTCCATAACTTATAGAAAACGACAATAAATACGCAGCAACTCCTCCTTTAAAAATCCCCAAGAGAACAACATTGGAAGCCACCAATATGAGAGAATTTGTGACACCGTATAACGCATATCTTTTTACATGTCCTAATCCTCTTGCGAATTGACAAGTTACTTTGTAAAACGTAGTCGTTATAAAAAGCAGCAAAAAATATAATGCATAAGTATCCCCAATACAATAATAGCAAACAACACTTCCAATAGCTACAACAATATCTCCTATAACTATTACAAATAATGAATTCATAAACAATTCACTATGATTTGTATTCTCATCTATAGAAAACCTGTATAGTGCCTCAACAATACAAAGCGTGGCAAGTGGCAACACTATCTCAATTGTATTATTTAATAATTCAGCCACACCATACTGTTCTGTTGTCAATATAGAAGTATATAATGGCATTAAAAAAAATGAAATTAATTTAACCAATATGTTTCCCACAGCAAAAATAACTGTATTTGAAGCCAATATTTTATATTTCGAATTCATTTATCTAAACTGCCTTTTCCAATTCTCAATTTTGTCAAAATCTATTCCTGTAATCATCGTATCCCAGGTAGAATTTATTTTTTTATCCAAACTCTCTGGTATATCTTCCCTTCGTATACAGTCAAACGAATAGTTTTCACTCATTTTTTCTGCTCTATAGTCAATTGAAATCACAATTGTTCTGCAACTATGCTGTAATGCAAAAATTCCTCCATGTAATCGATTTCCTACATAGTCTGTGTTAGGTAAATTCAGTATTTTTTCATAGCCTGAAATATTAGGAGTTATCACACAGATATCTTTCGATTTAATATCCACCAATTCTTTTAAATATTCTAAATCTTTAATGCATTGTGGCCAAAAATATACTTCCGAATAATTTTTCAAAAGTATATCAATCATTTTTTTATCAAACTTTTTGCTTTTTTCATAATAAGTTAGTGTAAATATTACTCTTTTACCTTTTTCTTTTGGAATATCTGCACAATGTTCAGGTGTTAATCCCCATAAAGTCGGACACCCTGTATTTATAGCTTTAAAACCTAATTCTTCAAGAAACTTTTTTGTTTTTTCATCACGAACACTGTGTGTATACTCATGACTTAAAACTTTATTGTATAATGTTCTTGTATATAAATTTACTTTCTTACTATTAATTCCAATTCCGGCTCCCAAACATATCGTTTTTTTAGCCAATCCACAATCCAAAAGATTAATATTCCATGTCGGTAATGGTCTTAGCATATTAGTATACAATGCATTTGTTCCACATAAAAACTTGTAATCAGCATCTTTAAACACGCTAAGTTTTTTTTGATAAATAATAGATTGTAATAACGTATACATTGGAGTATGACTAGCCATATTCATAATATAATTATTTTCAAATAATTCAGACCAATTCTTTTTTATTGAAATATTGATTATTTCATCACCTTGATTTAAGGATCCAACAGATGTATCTAAAAGTAACACATTTTTCATACACTCACACCATCTTTCTTTATTATTCTTGCTGGTATACCAACAACTACACAATTATCTGGTATATCCTGGACTACAACAGCTCCTGCCCCAATTTGAACATTATCTCCCACCACTACTGGACCAATAATCGCTGCTCCTGCTCCAACCATCACATTATTACCTAATTTAGGAAGAACTTCTAAACCACTTCTGCCACCTATTGTTACATTTTGCTCTAGAATACAATTATCACCTATTATAGCATAAGGATGAATTACTATCCCCAATGCATGATGCGGAAAAAGAACATTTTTCCCTATCTGAGTTTTATACGGGATATCACACGCAAAAATCACACGCATGATTCCTCTTATAAAAAATGGCAAAAAAGGAATATGATGTTTCCATAAAGAATTAGCCAATCTATAGGTAATATATACTGGATCTTTGTTCATCTTCAATGTCCTCCTACACAAATGAATATGGAAAAATTCCTGACCACGAACTTCTAAAAACTACTGTTGCTGTCATATACGCAAAAGATAATGTTACAACTAATACAGTTGCTATTATTTTATTGTTCTTCTGAACCATATCCTTATCATTTAACGAACATATAGCATTAACAACAACAATTATATAGCCTAGTGAAAAATAATTTTCTAATCTATCGAACAAATTAAAACCTATGGATGCTGCCGCAACAACTAAATCAAAAAATAATAGCATATCAAAAACTGACATATTATCTGAACTGTTATCTTCTTGCCACTTGAAGCCTCCTATTATTTTCACTAATAGCACTATTAAAAATCTTATTGCAAAAAAAGCTATGCTCGCAGATCTAATTCCACCTTCGCTATATATTGAATTTGTATAATAATGTTGAAAATAAGGAAAAAATGACAAAACTTTTGTAATTCCTATATTTAAAAAGGCCAATACTGCCAATGAAATAATTCCCCATTTTAGAAGCGTCTTTCTATCTGAAAAATCAATTCTCGGTAGAAAAGCTAAAATCATTAAAATGATGGAAGCAGAATGGAATAAAGAAGCAACAACAATTATCAAACAATATATGAAGCGCCTCTTCTTCTCCAAAAATGGTATTGCAAAATAAAATATTGCCATTGCAATACACTGTCGTTCAATATTCATCGCCAGATAAAATAATGATAACGTAAACATTAAAACAATTGACAATTCGGGCGATTCAGAATATCTTCGAATCACTCTAAAGGAAGAATATAAATAAAATGCTGTAATAATAATCAACAACACCGTAAAATTGTCAGTTATCCTGCTCACCAAATAATTTAAAGTAATATAACCTATTTCATATCTTGTCGCAGAAGCTATGTCACTTATTGATGATTGGCTTTTTATCAGTTTAAACAATCGATAATATTCTGGAGTATCATTTCCAACTGTATACGCCCTAAAAGCAATAAAAACAAGGAAAAGTAAAAATGTTCCCCATAACAATATTCTTTTTCTATTGGAATATGGAACTAGCATTTTTTGTAATACACAAAAAACAATAATCGCCATAAATAAAAAATAGTGTAACCACATATCTCTATTTTTCCTTCTCCATTTCTATATATTTCTCTTCAATTTTTAGAGCTTCTTTTAGAATACTAAAACCTTTCTCTTCCATTATATCTCTGCACTTTTGTCTGTCAATTCCACAATCTGCAAGCTGTAACGCTTTTTGAGCCCACTTCATAGGAGAATCTTTGAGTGATAAATACGCTGAGAAATTCGTACCAATTTCTTGTGTGATTGTATCTGAAAAGAGGATAGGTACTCCTGCACATTGTGCTTCTACCCCTACCATAGGTAAACCTTCATACAATGACGGTAAAATCATACAATCCATTGCTTGATAATAATTTTCAACATCACTTTTTTTCCCTAAAATTAGCACTTGTTCTTCCAACTGATATGCCTTTATTCTTTCCTCTATTGCCTTACGTAAAACTCCATCTCCGATAAGAATCAATTTTGAATTTCGATTAAGATTAACAATCTCTTTAAAAATATCTAACAAAAACAAATGATTTTTCTGTGCGCACATGTTTCCCACATGTCCAAATACTATTTTACCGTTTAATTGAAGAGTATTTCTCATTTCTTTTCTTTTTACTTCATTATAGGCATAGCGATTTAATTCAATAGCATTGTTCATTACATAAAAATTTTTATTTCTATATAAAAAATCACCAGCTGCACGAGAACACGCAAATGCATAATCTATTTGCGATTTTAATCTTACACATAATATTCTATTACGTATACCATTCAATTTTTTATCCGACCACATTGTTGCATGGCTATGAACAATTATATTCTTCACATTATTCTTGCGAAGTGTATGATATATAAATCCTACTACAAAAGGATCATGGATCTGGACCGTTTTATAATTATTATTCTTTAAAATTTCATCTAACTTCTTATTAAAAGCAATTACTTTTTTAAAATTATCTACAAAAAAAACTTGTCCTCCCATTTTTTTAATCTCTTCTTCGTATGTTTTATATTTAAAAGCTGATTCATTAAAATAAAGGAAATCAAATTGGACTTTGCTTCTATCTATATGTCTGTAGTAATTCATTATAACGCTCATAACTCCACTATTTACAACTATAGTAGAATTAATATGTAATACTCTCATTCTTTTCTCCTCTATTTAACTCTACTCAAATCAATCAGTTTTCCCCACTCAAGATCATACTTATCCGGGTTAAACGGCATCATTCCTCCACTAGGTGTAAATGTAAGTTCTGCAAAATAATATCTTCCATTAGCAATGAAAAAATCTACTCTCACAAAAGGAAAATCTTTACATAAAATTTGTGCTGATTTTTTCATTTCATCAAAAAAAGGTGGTAAATTTTCAATATCCATTGGTGCATAGTCATCTCGTATCAGTGGCATCTTTGTTCCATCCAGATAGAAGAATCCTATTTGCGCTTCTCTATCATGAATCAAATCAGAAGACACATAAATGTATTTAGGTTCACCATTAAAGCAAAAAAACTTATAATCAACAATACAATCTCCTAAAAATTCTTCGCACGTAATATGTGGTTTTATTTGCGAATAATGAGTTTCAATATTAAAAGCACCAAAATCTTCTTTCATCCATTTTTTTAATCTTTTAGTTGCTTCAACCTTATCAAATTTATTCTTATCATTGCAGAGGATATTATATGCGCATCCGTGATTACACTTAAGGACAAATTTATCTGGTAAACTGTCCCAATCAATATCTTCTGGCTTGTCCCAGTGCCCAATTAGCGGAACCAGAATATCTCCAAGACCTTTTTTCTTGACATATTCTCTTACTTTATATTTATCTGCTCCATCTATCACCAATTGATTTGTAGGATAATCATGGATTTTTAACCACTGAATTTTTTCATTAAAAGTCTTAGGATTCTTTAAATCCACCTTTTTTTTAAGAAGAATTCTAGAATAGAATCTACACATTGTTTCATCAGGCATAATTTTATGTGCAATTACTTGACATTTTCTTCTTGCTTTATATAATAACGAATCTCTTTCCATTTATTTTTCTCCAATTATATTTTTTTTTCATAGTTTCTTTTCTTCAAGACGCCAAAAAACATATTCCAACACGCATACCAGGCAGCAACAACTGCCGATTTTTCATCACACATATGAAACAAATCAAAATGGCTTTTAAATTTTTTTCTAAATTTGTCATGACTGATGCTTACTTTTCGCACTCTATATTTAGCCAAATCTTCTTTTAAAAGATATGCACATGTTCCCGGTTTTTTATAAAGTTGAAGTCGTATTGCATAATCGTTATTCTTCTTAATATCTTTAATCTGAATAATTCCAAACTCTTTTGCGCTATACATCATCGTAAGCTGGCCTATATAATCATAGTTATACATCTTACGCTTATTAACTTTATTGGGACCAGACACATAAATGTTTAATGGATTAGATTCTTCATCAATTTTTTCGTATTCAGTAAAAGAAAGCTTATATCCATTCTCATTCATAAATTTAAGCTGATGCTCTAGTTTTTCTGGCATCCAGAGATCATCTGAATCGAGAAATGCAATCCATTCTCCTCGTGCCTCCCACATTGCTTTATTTCGAGTTAATGCTGCACCAGAATTTCGCTCATTATGAAAATATTTAATTCTATCATCCTTAAAACTAGCAACAACTTCGTCTGTCCTATCAGATGAGCAATCATCAACAATGAGCAATTCCCAATTCGTATACGTCTGATCTAAAACAGATTGTATCGTTTCAGCAATAAATTTTTCTGTATTCCAAGATGGCATAATAATAGATACCAAGCCATCTATCATTTTTTCATTTGTCATTACTTATAATCCTTCCCAAGAACTGCGAATACTGTTCTAAACATTGTTGTAAGATCTCCAAAAACTGAAAATTTTATGATACTTTCTAGATTATACTCCATCTTATCTTGAAGAACCTTTTCCACATATACTTTATCTACATCATCTGCTGAATCTAATAGTTCTGCTTCATTTTTGTAGCGAATACTAGCTTCACTGGTAATACCCGCCGGTAGGAGCAAGGTAGCAAAATACTCTGGTTTATATTTTTCTACGTATTTTACGGCCTCCGGTCTTGTGCCTACAAAACTCATATTTCCAGATATAAGATCCAATACTTGTGGAAGTTCATCAAGTCGGCATCCTCTTAATCGACTACCAACTTTTGTAATACGATTATCATTACCAACTGTTACTGCTGTTCCAATTTTATCTGCATTACTTACCATCGTTCTAAACTTATGTATTCTAAAATGCTTTCCATATGTTGTAACTCTTTCTTGTCTGTAAAACACCGGTCCCTCAGAATCCAACTTAATCATTACAGCTATAATCCCCATAGGAATTGCTAATATAATTAATAGAATTACTCCACCAACTAAATCCATTACTCGCTTTAAAAACATACTCACTTTTTTCTTTTGTAGTGAATTGTAATATACCCTGACTTCATCATTCTTCATAAAATCAGGCAAAGCTTCCCATTTTTTGAGCATTGATAAAATCTCCCTCTATTAAATATATTCCTCAACCACTTCTCTAAAGTTTTCAATTACATACTCCACATCTTCATCACTTAGTTTTGTATGAAGAGGCAAAGTGATTAAATTTTCATAATATGCATATGCATTCGGGAAGTCTTTGATATCCCATCCCATTACTTTATATGCTGTCATCATCGGAAGTGGTTTGTAATGAACATTTGTATTTACACCACGCTCAGCAAGCTTAATAATGATTTTTCTTCTTGTTTCATCATTAATTCCCGGAATACGAGTCAGGTACAGATGCTTAGAAGATTGGAAGTTCTCTCCACTGTGAACTAAGTGTTTTACTCCAAGTTCATCACACATCGCATCATATCTTTCAACAATTTTCTTTCTTCGTTCGAGCATTTCCGGATAACGATCTAACTGACGAAGTCCGATGGCTGCCATAATGTCTGTCATATTACATTTATACCATGATCCGATGATATCGTACTCCCACGCACCAAGCTGTGTTTTTGCAAGTGCATCTTTACTCTGCCCATGTAAACTGTATAACTGGAACTGTTTATAGATTTCTTCGTTATCAATTCCTTTGATATCTTTCCATGTACTTGCTCCACCTTCTGCAGTTGTAAAATTCTTTACTGCATGGAAAGAAAAACTTGAGAAATCAGCCCATTCACCGGCCATCTTTCCCTCTTTGCTTGCTCCCAATGCATGGGCACAATCAGCAAATACCATTACGCGACCAATTGCCTGCTGGATTCTTGCTCCAAGGCTATCACCTTCTTTTGCTTTGAATAAATGTTTTTTGCTTTCAATTGCAGCATATAATTTATCATAATCACAAATAATACCGCCAAGATCAACTGCTACAACTGCTTTTGTTTTTTCTGTAATCGCTTCTGCAACTTTGTCATAATCCATTTCGCAGTTATCTTTCTGACTATCTACAAAAATCACTTTTGCTCCACAATGAATGGCTGCAGATGCTGTAGCTGTATATGTATAAGCCGGAGCGATTACTTCATCCCCTTCTCCGATACCACAAATTCTAAAATTTAACTCTTCTGCTGCTGTTGCCGAATTCAAGCAAACGGTTTTCGAAGTATGACAATATTCAGCAAGTTTTCGTTCTAATTCCTTTGTTCTTGGTCCTGTTGTGATCCATCCGGAACGAAGTGCTTCTGCAACTTCCTCTATCTCTAATTCACTTATGTCTGGTGGGCTGAATTGTACAACTCTGGCTGGTATATTTTTTCTGACTTCAATATTAGACATAATTTCACTCTCTCTTTCTAACTACACTTACTTTAAAACATTGATATTCTTTATCTCATTTATAATACACAACTATCTATCATTCTGTATCGCGATTTTTTATGCAATCTCTCTATTCACATCTTCCGGCTTCTTAAACGTCGGAACCACTTCCCTCAGCGCCTCTTTTGCGATCAGATCATCACCGGTATCACAGGCATCTCTCAGTATCTGAATCTTTTTATAGATTTCTTCCTTGCTCAATGCAGTATCTCGTTCAATAAAGATCATACTGTTATCGGTTTTGTCGAGTTCTTCCGTCTTGACAAGTAATTCCTCATATAGTTTTTCACCCGGTCTTAATCCTGTTTCAACAATTTTAATGCCATGGACACCGGATAAACGGATCATATTTTCTGCCAGATCCATGATTTTAACCGGCTGTCCCATATCCAGAACAAACAGCTCTCCATTGTTGGCAATCGCTCCACTCTGAAGAACGAGCTGGGAAGCTTCCGGAATGGTCATGAAATAGCGGATGATTCTCTTATCGGTAACGGTTACCGGTCCGCCGTTTGCAATCTGTCGTTTAAAGAGCGGAATGACGGATCCGGCGCTGCCAAGTACATTTCCGAATCGTGTCGCACTGTATTTTACATTTCCATGGGTACTTGCACTCTGTACGATCATTTCGCACATTCGTTTTGTAGCCCCCATAACGTTGGTCGGATTTACTGCTTTATCTGTGGATACCATCATAAAGCGCTCTGCTCCGTATTCCTCACAAAGTTCTACCAGATTCTGGGTACCGAATACATTGTTAAAAATAGCTTCTACACAGTTGTGCTCCATCAGAGGAACGTGTTTGTGAGCGGCTGCATTGATAATGATCTGTGGATGATATCTCTCAAATACTTTTTCAAGTGCTTTTCTGTGGGTGATAGAGCAAATTTCAATCTGCAGATCCAGACGATTTCCATAAGCGATTTTTAATTCCTGCTGAACATCATATGCTCCGTTTTCATAGATATCCAGAATAATGATCTTTTTCGGATTCATTTTTGCCAGCTGTCTGCAGAGTTCTGAGCCAATAGAACCGCCGCCACCTGTGATCAGCACAACTTTTCCTTTATAATATTCGTTTGTGTGCTCATCCGAAACAGCCAGTGGTTTTCTGAATAAAAGTTCCTCGATATCAAACTCGCGGAGATGTCTCTTTCCTCCGGCCGCATACATCATCGGATAGTCATAAACTTTTAATTTATATCCGGCGCTTCTGTAATATTCATAAAGAGCTTTCTTTTTATCGGCATTCATGGACGGAATCGCAAAAATAATCTCCTGTACTTCAAATTCTCCCAGACGGTTAAAGGTTGCTTCATCCTCTGACCATACCGGAATACCGTGGATATCCCGTCCGACTTTTTCTTTTTTGATGTCAATGAAGCATCTCGGTACATAGGCTGCTTCTTCATTGTTCAAAAGTTCTTCTGCCAGACTTACACCGACCCGGCCGGCGCCAATAATCGCAACTTTGATTTTCTGTACTTCCTTCTTATTTCCGGCATCAACTCCGGAAAAGAGATGTAACAATAGTGAAAGGATCTTTCCTTTTGCTGTTTCCTGATTTCCACATTTGTATGCATAGCGATACATCATGCGGAGTGCCAAAGCACCTAACAGATTCAGGCTGACCAGAGAAAGCATTCTGGCAAATGTGATTTTTTGAATTGGAAGCAAAAGTTCCAGACACAGGTACACAAGAAAAGCAATGGCATCCGTAAAAAGTAAACGGATGTAACACTGTATTCCACCATATCTCCACACCTGTCCGTAGATTTTACCCAAAAGACGTACTGCAAAAATGCATACCGCAGATAAGCATACTTGTTGAAGTATGCCGGTAGATGATAATTTATCCGTGCCGCCATAAGCAGCTAAAAGTAAAGATGCAACGATTGCGTATACGATCAGATCATATCCCACTAACATCCATCGTATGTTAAGAACATCTTTTTGTTTCGTATCTTTCAAATTCATACTGTTTTTCATTTGTTCTATCCATCCTTTTACCCCCCCCGAAAAAATCGGGGCAGTTTATCCTTTCGTGTCTTGTTTTAGCTGCTCATTGTTTCCGAATTTACTTATCTTCCGGCATCTGGTACGTAGGCACGATCTCCTTTACCATTGCACGGATTGCATTGCTGTCCGCTTTTGCTGCTTCCCGCAGCTGAATCAGCTGACACATAAATTTTTCTTCATCCATCTCGATCGGTTTGCCGATATGGATCAGCTTGTTCTCGGTATCCTGCAGACCTTCTTCATCCATAAGCAGTTCTTCATACAGTTTTTCTCCCGGACGAAGTCCTGTATACTGGATTTCAATGTCTTCCCCCAGTTTATAGCCGGATAACCGGATCAGATTTTTGGCCAGATCTGCGATTTTTACCGGCTCGCCCATATCAAGGACAAAGATTTCTCCGCCCTTCGCATACGCGCCTGCCTGAAGCACCAGTGATACTGCTTCCGGAATGGTCATAAAGTAACGGATGATATCCGGATGGGTCACGGTCACCGGACCTCCGGCTGCGATCTGCTTCTTAAATAACGGAATAACGCTTCCGTTGCTGCCAAGTACATTTCCGAAACGGACTGCCACAAAGTCTGTCGCATAGAAATGGTTCAGGGTCTGGACGATCATTTCACACATTCGTTTGGATGCGCCCATGATATTGGTCGGATTTACAGCTTTGTCGGTAGAGATCAGCACAAATTTCTTTACCTGGCTGCGCCCTGCCGCACATGCTGTTTTGTAAGTACCAAACACATTGTTTTTGATTGCCTCATTCGGGCTGTCCTCCATCAGTGGCACATGCTTATGTGCTGCCGCATGAAAGACGACTTCCGGATGGTATGTCTCCATCACCGTATTGATACGGTGTGCATTTCGCACAGATCCGATCAATACCGTAAGCTTCAGTTCGGGATGTTCCCACTTCAGCTTCTGCTGGATCTCATAGGCATTATTTTCATAGATATCGAAGATTACCAGATGCCCGACCCGGTGTTCTGCCAGCTGGGTACAGATTTCACTGCCGATGGATCCGCCGCCTCCGGTTACGAGAACGGTTTTTCCTTTGATATAGCCCAGGATTTCATCCAGGTTGACTTTGATCGGCTCTCTGCCCAGCAGATCTTCGATTTCCACGTTTCGCAATTTTGATACATTGACTTCACCGTTGACCAGCTGATATACACCCGGCACGGTCTGGATCTGGCAGTCTGTCTGATTACAGATCTCCAGGATCGCTTTGACATCTTTGCGTCCCGCTGTCGGGAGCGCCAGAATGATCTTATCAATGTTATATTTATCTACACTGGCAAGGATCTGGTCACGTCCGCCTGCAATGCGAACGCCATCCAGATACTTGTTCCATTTTTTTTCGTTGTCATCAATAAAAATTTTTACTTTGTCTGTCAGATAATAACTGGTGCGATATTCTTTCAGAAGCATCAGCCCGGCTGCACCGGCTCCGATGATCATGATATTTTGCCGCACCGGATTGGCCTTTACGCCTTCTGCCTTGATCCGTGCACGGCGTAACAGACGGTACATCATTCTGCTGGAAGCGGTCAGTGCAAACACCAGCCCCCAACCTACCAGATAAAAGGAAATCGGCATACGGATCACTGAAATCGTATAGGTAACTCCCGTAATCGCAGCTGCGATCCCGGAAGTGACAAAGGTACGCAGTACCTCCGGTATTCCGGCATAAGTCCAGACACTTCGGTATAATTTTGCAATTGTATAGCTGGACACCAGAATGACCGATGCCAGAATAATGTAGAACAGATATCCGCGGATATATTCTGATGGTACCGCGGAGTAACGCATATCAAATCGCAGAAGTAACGCCAGTCCGTATGCGATGCATACAGACAGAACATCTGTGATCACGATCAGTAATTTCTTTTTCATATTTTCTCAATCCCTTGAAATGTCTCTCAATTAATCCATTGAAATATCTTTTCACATGAGAGAAGAATCCTGCATTCAGGATTCTTCTGTCTCATTCACTCAGTCAATTTGATTATGCATGTTTTCTTCTGGATGTTACGCACATTCCAGCTGCTGCAGCTACTGCTACTGCTACCACACACATCATTACTGGCGCACTGCCGGTTTTCGGAGAAACAACTTTTGAGCCGTCTGTTCCGTTCGCACCATTTGCGCCGTTGTTTCCACCTGCTGCATTTGTATTTAATACATAGAATGCAATCGGGGAAGCACCGTCAACAGTTACTGTTACATTTCCATCACCAACAACACCGTTGATCTGTACCCACTGTCCATTTACATAGCGAAGTACAATTACTTTGCTTGTGCTGTTAACACCATTTACTTTAAATGTCAGTGTCAATGGGAACTGAACATCACTGTCAGCTGTAATGTTTGTTACATATGCAAGGCCATAGCCGTTTGCATTTGCTGCACCGACTGCGTCTTTCAGTACGCTCTGTGGATTTGCTTTGATTTTCTCCACACCCGGCGCATCATTTGTTGAATAATTGTCAGATGTTTTGACTTTGGACAGATCCACATCCTGGCCACTCGCATTTTTGCCGGCAACGATAGTACCTGTTGTCGGCTGCGGGCTTGGTGCGGCGAACGCAGCGGTTGCCATACCGATAGTCATTACAGCAGTCATTAATAAAGCAACGATTTTCTTCATGATTTTCTCCCTTCTTATATATTTGTAAAATGATACCGGCAATTGCCATACCATATTTACAGCTTCTTTTACTCTGGCGATCTAGTTCACTTCTTTGTAATAGGTCCGGATAATCTGTTCCTGCAAGGATTCCTCATCCGGATGGAATTCTTCAAACTCTTCTCCCATTACTGTTTCTCCCGGCAGATACGCCACCTCATCTGTAAGGTATGTGTAGCTGCTCAGAGCATCGATCTGATCTCCGTCCAGATCTGTTTCAATATATTTATCTAAAAACGGGGAAATAAGATTGTATAAAGCACTTCCTCCGTGTGATCTGGCATTTTTGATCAACGCTGTCACATACTTCACCTGACGCTGCATACGTCCTTCATTGCTGTTGAACACATTTGTATCACGATAACGTACATAGTTCTCCGCATCCGCTCCTTTGAGACAGACTTCTTTTCCCGCCTCAAACGTCGGATTGATCGCAGCATCTTCTTCTGTCATTTCCACCGTGACACCGCCCAGCGCGTCATTGATCTCTGGGATTCCGTCAACAGATAAGGCAAAATATCCGCTGATTGGAAGGTTGTACAGCAGCTTTTTTACTGTTTTTTCGGTAGCCCAGCAGCTGCGGCTTCCGCCGATGCAGTACGCATACTGCGTTGCAAGCTGTGCATTTACCGTACCAAAGGCACTTCCGGTGGAATCATAGGTATCGATCTGTGTCATAGTGTTTCGGTTGATCTGAAGGATTCTTCCTTCTTTTGTCTCTTTATCCAGTGACAGCAGCATAATGCAGTCTGCCTGTCCGGCATCACCGGGCATATAACTGGTATCTATATCATTGGCATGATCAATTCCCAGAAACAGGATATTGATCAGATTGTTATTGTATGTATATCGTTTTCCGTTCCATTCAATGGTATTGTCTTCTTCCTGGGAAATGGATTCCTCCGGCTGACGTGCCTTTTCCTGCGCTTGAATGAAAAAGTAAATTCTACCTGGCAAGAGTTAATTCTACGTCTGTAGAA